>OBEQ010048128.1_pt1 | contig 10486 bp, 14 predicted proteins | sample 1670901 | NCBI WGS metagenome assembly OBEQ01 (sample SAMEA104232315, study PRJEB22302) | groundwater metagenome | biome: forest; feature: aquifer; material: groundwater | place: USA | collected 2011-08-07 | depth 5.4 m | reverse complement strand
TGTTATCTTCTTTGTAAGGTGAATCGTGCTGAGCTTGGGTGGGTACTCAAGCGACCTAGCACTTCTATTGCTACTAAATGGTTTTTTGCGTGCCTAAAGGCAGTCTGCAGGCCATGGGGTAGTAGAAACGTCCCAACTATCACTGGGGTGCTGCTTGTAGGGCTTACTTAAATGAAGTCCTGGGAAAAGGCAAACAAATGCCAGCCCATAATGTGTGCGCATATTATATGGCTATTAGATGCAAACGGCACATAAGAGGCGATCCGCACGTGCCGAATGGCAACTGGAACGATGACCAGGTCAAGTCGAACTTGAACTGGGCTGACAACACCAATGACAGTGTGCGGCCTCGCCTCGCAGTGATAGCTAGGGATCAAGCGTCTAGGCTTTTGCGCCAGCCAGTAGCCATACGAGCTGTTTCTTGCAAATTAGCTTGCATTTGGAAGATTTTAGTCTCATTAACGAGGCCCAGCTCTAAGTAAAGCCGCAGCTTGAAGCGCAAAGTCTCTACGTGGGCAATACTCAAAATCAAATATTTGGCCTTGTTTGGCTTAGGTGCATATTTAGCCATAATGAGGTTTTCTAAGGTCTGTAACACTGTGTTCTCGGCACTTTGGCCCAGCCCGTAACGGTGGATTTTAGGAATTTTTATGTTAGCGTCAACTATTTGCTTGTATAGATCGTAAACTTTCAAAATTATGGGTAATTCAGATTCCATTGATCTTAGCCTTTCTAACTTATATCGAAGTTGGTACGCTTTCCGAAAAGGTAAGCGTAGAAGTAGTGAAATTCTGGGCTTTGAGTACTCACTCGAGCAAAATCTTATGCATTTACACACCTCCTTTATTAAGGGTAGTTATAAACACGGAGGCTATGGCTATTTTGAAGTTAGCGATAGCAAGCGACGGGAAGTAGCCGTCGCGCCGGTACGCGATAGGGTGGTCCATCGTCTTATCTATGATTACTTGGAGCCAATTTGGGACAGGGTTTTTATATATGACGCTTGGTCTTGCCGGAAGGGCAAAGGTTTGCATGCGGCCACAAATCGAGCCGTAGAATTTGTGAACAAATACAGTCACTATTGGGTCTGGCGCGCAGATATCACTAAGTTCTTTGACAGTATTGACCAACAGTTGCTTTTGCAACTTGTTCAAAGGCGGATTACTTGCCAGTCGGCAAATTTGCTTATAGAGGATGTATTGTCCAGCTACTATAAAAACCAGGAAGGCCGAGGCATGCCAATCGGTAATCTGACTAGCCAGATTTTTGCTAATATCTACTTCCATGAATTTGATCTATTTATGGTCCATAAACTCAGGCCCTTAGCTTATATGCGTTATGGCGATGACTGGTTATGCTTTGCAAAGACAAGGTCCGATGTAGAACTCATTCGCAGTTGTGCCATTGAATTTTTAAGCAAGGAACTTAGCCTATCGATTAGCCAAAAGGTCGATAGAATCCAACCAGCCTACAAAGGTTTCACTTTTCTTGGCATCGATCATTGGCCTACAGGTATTCGCATTACTTCACCCACATATGCAAGGTTGCTTTATAAACTTGCGTCAGAAAACTACTCAGGTTACGAAGCGCTTGTTAGGCAATTTTCCAATGAACACAACATCAAGAAATTTTATTGGCAATCTTTAGACGTCTAACTTTTATTGAAGGCTTACCTTTACCCCGCCCGAGAAAGCCGAATCGTGTAGTTCGGCGCTAATCGGCGTGACGTCCTTAGGTACATCGAAAGCTACTGTACCAGTAACGGTGTTACCTGGGTTAATATCGTTTAGGAATGTACTGCCACTGGCGTTGGCATAGTCTGAAGCTGTACTGTCGGCTGAGAATTTTTGGTTTTGGGCGTTATAGACATATTGATTGCTAGCATCAAAGGTCTGGGCTTGATTGCCTATATTCTTTACAGTCACATTCAGCAGACAGTATTGACCCTGAGCCGTCTTTGACAGGTACTGATCCTGGCTGACCGAGGTCTCACCGCACTTGAAGCTATTAACAACGAATTGGAACTTGCCATCATTAGCCGGTTGCCCAATCTTGGCCAGTGTCTGGCTAGTTGATGAGCCGGATTTAGTCGATGCTTGAGTATTACTATTTTTGTTTGACCCACCACCAGCTGCTGCTGCGATCCCACCGATTACTAACAGTACTAAAACGACTGTCAACACCTTATGCTTCTTGAACCAGTCCATAATTACTCCTTACTTATTACTTAGCTATTACTGGTGAGGTATCCTCACCGACAAAAGTACCACATAAGAAGGGGAAACTCCACGATTACTGCGTGGAGTAATAGTGGAGCTAGTTATTCAATTATGGTATGAAAGCCTCTTTTGCCGACATGTCGACGGCTGCAAAAGCCAAAGAAAAGAAAGAATTCGCCAAAAAACTCGGTCAGCGCATTAAAGAAGTACGCCTGTCAAAAAACCTTACCCAAGAGCAGCTAGCCCACAAAGCTGGCTATTACCGCACCTATGTAGGGCACATAGAAACGGCCGCCTATTCACCAAGCGCCCACACTGTCTGGCGCTTGGCTAAGGCTATGGATTTAGACCCAGGTGAATTTCTTAAGGGCCTATAAGCCCTACTTCAGATACTTAATAGTGTAGAAACTAGAGCAATTACCGTTTCTGTCACATATTCTTAGTGATAGACGGTAGATAACCTTGGTATTGACATAGTTAATGGCCATGGTGACAGCGTCCACTAAATCGTCGTGTTTTTCCACGCCAAAGCCAATTAACTGTTGGGCAATCGGGTCGCAGCTGTGATCGGCCGGAAAGAATACCCGGCCTTGCTCGAATAACATACCGGCAGTGGACAAGCGCGAATGCTTGTCACTCTTTGCGGCCACGCCTTTAACGTTCAGCCCCCTCGTGCCTAGGTGCTGGACGGCGACATCCTGGAAGGCATTGTTTTCCACCAGCAGCAAAATACTTTCAGAGTTAGTGTCAAAAGCCCGGTAAATACCCTCAACGGCTTCCATGGTCTGCATGAAGGTCATTTTCTTATTCACGAAATGTTTATCGACGTAGTAGCGGCGCTCTTTAGCCGGATAGCCATAAACGTGCATGACGATAATGGCGTTATAGTCGGCACGGGTTTTCTCGGAAATGGCCAGGTCGACGGCAATGACAGTGTTTAGATATTTATTCTCCTTACTCTTAAGCGGCAGTTCATCATAGTATTGGATCCACTTGGGGTCAATAATCTGGTCTTCGTCCGGAATAATGTTCAGCAAATACTCTCGCTGCCAGGCGATGCGGTTGCCAATTTTCTGTTCCTCTTCGCGCAAAGCTCGTTCGTCTGGGTATTTACCCGGCCACAAGCATTTTTTGCCCTTAGCGATAAGCGGAAATTTCTTAAAGACACCATTCATGTCACCGGCTTCAATCTTTTCTCTCAGTCGCATCAGCAAGCTGTCCTCGTGCAGCAGGTTGCCGATAGTGATGATCTTAGTGTTTTGGTCACCCAACGGCAAAACTTCGCCGCTGAACCAGTCGTAGGTTTTATTCCGACCTTCACGGGTCTTAACCGAGTTCATATCCTCAACGTCGTCAGCAATAATGAGATCCGGCCGAATGGCACCGTGGCGGATACCACGGATGCTCTGTTCAGTGCTGGCGGCGATGATCCGAGCATTAAATTTCGGCAGCAGTAGCGCTGACGTGCCCCACTCATCAGATTCTTCTTCAAGCGGGCCATAGTCCTTGCGCAGCAGCTCATTAGACTCAAACTCGCGCTTAATATTAACCAGGTGGGTACGAGCTTGATTCTGGGTCTGGCTTAAAATGACTATGAATTTTTTCTGCAGACGGCCAAGCACCGCCCATATGGGATAGGACACAGTCATAATGGTTGACTTACCCGAGCCTCGGAAGGCCACTACCACGGCGTGGCGCACCACTTCGTCTTCGGTCAGCCAGTACAGCTCTTTTTGAAATTCAGCCGTCGGGTACTGCACATAGCGGTTCATATACAAGTGGAAGAAGCAGTAGTGGCTCTGTTCGGCCATGTGCCTTCTTATGGCGCGGTTGCGCCGGATCATCTCAAAATCTAAATTGTTACTTTCCATCTTTAGCTCCTTTAACCTGCTTTAGTTGTTCTTTGACCTCTCTGGTGAGCAGCCCGGCATTAATGAGTGAGCGCTCAACCAGCTCGGCTTGTTCCGGCGTCAGCTCCTCGGGTTCATGCTTCAAGCTGGCGTCAACTTTAATGCGGGTAATATAGGCCGAGTGGTGATGCCGCAACTAGTACATAATGGCTGTTAAGTTTTTTTCCTTAATGGCCGAGATTAGCTGCGATTCAGCCATATCATTGATGAGGTCTGAGCTGGTTACTATGGCCTCATCACAAGCGGCGGCAAAACCTTCATCTTCCTTACGCCAGCGATAGTAGGTGGTGCGCGGTAAGCCCGCCTGCTTACAGGCAACTTCCACGATTGGCGTCTTGGCTAGCTTCTCTAAAAACTTTTCTTTGTCTTTTTGCTGGTTGCGGCTCATGATAGTTTCTCCCGCTTAAGTCCAGTTTCTTTTTCCCAGCGGTTCATGATGACTTCGGCATAGACTGGTGATTTTTCCATCAGAAAGCAGCGCCGCTTCAGCTTGGTGGCAGCAATTAGCGTGCTGCCGCTACCACCGAACGGCTCAACCACTAAATCACCGCGCTTGGTAAGCACCTTTATGTAAGGCAGCAGTATTTCCAACGGCTTGACGCCGAAGATGATGGCCTGACCGGAACTTTTCTCGTCGGCGGCGTTATACTCGATGAAATCGGTTGGCTGAACACGCTTACCTTTTTGGTAGCCTTCCCAATGTGGCTTACCGGCAATAGCGAACAGGGCTGATTCGTAAGTTTCCTGTAAGCCTTCGGGTTCTTCTTCAAGGTTATACGGCACATTGCCGCTGGCACCGACCATGGCAATGTCGTGCTTGGAGAAAAACTTATACTTAGCTGCAAAGCCTTGGTTGCGGTTAGGCAGGTGCCAGACAATCATGTTTTTGACCTTCCAGTACTTTTCCATTTCGGCCCAGATAATCCGCAGGTTCTTCCAGTTTTCATAGACAATAATGCTGAAATTGGGCTTGGCAACGTCGGCTATGTTTTTCATCCATAGCTCGGTAAAGTTATCTGGCAAGACGTCTGTTTCTAGGTAACGCCGGTTCTTTTTGGAACCAAAGCCTTCTGTCGGTTTGCCGTGGCGCTTGGCCCGTAGATAATCCAAGATGTAGGGCGGGTCAGTCAAACATAGATCAGCTTTCTCACCGCCCATGAGCTTGAGCATGTCGGCTGCAACAGTAGAATCGCCGCACATCAGCTTTGAATCGCTCAACTTGTAAATGTCGCCCTTCTGGACTTTGATCTCGGCAATCTTGAGCTTGTCCAGCTCCTTTTGAAGGTCAAATTCTTCCTCTTGGCCGGTATCCAGATCAAAGATGTCGTCCAGCTCTTCGCTGCTAAAGCCGACGTCGACCAGCATCGCTTCGTCAAATTCCGCCAGCAAGTCATAATCCCAATCGCCGACCGCCTTATTAAGCCGCAGGTTTAGCTCCTTCTCACGCTCAACGTCGGGAATGTTGACGTAGACCACCGGAATATCTTTGTAGCCGAGGTCTTTGGCAATCTTAAGCCTAAAATGGCCACCGATGACGATGTTTTTGCGTTCCGGCGCGCCGTTGACAATAATCGGGTCGACCAGACCGAATTGTTCAATACTTTCGGTCAGTTGCTTAATGGCATCTTCGCTCCACTTGCGCGGATTGTAGACTGCAGGTTCTAGTTCGCTTATTTTTACTTGGATGGTTTGAATTGGTAGTGTTTTCATGCTACCAAGTCTAAATACCCCTATAGGCTATTGGTACAGGAGATATCAGGGATTTTTACAGGATAAGTTTTGCGCTTTATAAACGTTTAATGCCAATAAGCGTGGTGCCTTGTTTTGTGGTTCGTTTGGTAGCTAAATCTAGATTGTACTTTAGCAGTATTTTTCTTAAATCTTGCCTGAGCTGTTCCTTGCCACCCTGGTATTTGACTGATGGAATTTCTTGGTAAAGCTTTTCGTCAAGCAGATAGTAATAGTCCTCAGTTATAAGTAGCATCAGATACTTTCCGGCCATCGAGCCGATGTTGAGCGGCGCTAGGTCTTTACTTTGGACTTTGTCATAAAACCGACCGTCAACTGTCAGTCCGATTCCGAAAGCTGATACCAGAATTTCCGGCTGGTAGGTAACTTCTATCGCTTTGGGTTCGACAATTTCGCCCTCAAGCACCTTCCGGCTTTCAGTAACGGCAGCGGGTGGTGTGGTAGCGGGTAGCATAGGAATGATTACAGAGGCTATTTTAGCCATGCCTTCGACCAACTGCTGGTACTGCTTTGCCCAAGACTCTACTACGGCTATGGCGGTCCGCTGCGCTGTGAGCAAGCTATCCACTACCTCTACAAATTGACGGATAGAAGTGCTGAATGCCAGGATCGGACTACTGGGAGCAAAAATACTTCCCAGAGCAGTATTGGCGGAATTTATCCCGCCAATACCAAGCGATAGGCTGCCAGGTACCGAATTTCTATTGGTTTGGGAATCTAAATCTGCCATGTCCACTCCTTACTTATATTTTAGCATTTAGACTATGGCTGCCTGCTAGAGGCAAGGGCTTTTTAACAGAACAGCCCCTCTCTCGCAAGGTGATTCAGGGGCTATTCCGATGTTATATTAACATAAGCGAAGTAAGTGCGGCTTTTGTTCGGGAAAATGGGACATTACTAAAACATAGCCGAGTAGTGTACCATTTGTTCCATTTTCAGATGAGATTTTACAAAAATGGTACAAACTAGCCTGGCTGTGTCCCATTTTATCCGCTAGACTATAGAGGGGCAGAAACAGGGTGAAAGGTTCCAGACCCGTCTGTTCCGCCAGAGATATAGTTCCAAAACGACTCGTCTACCTAAAATAAAAGTGTAAGACTTCTTTCTAAAAACCACGAGGAGACCTAAGATTAAATAGGGTACAACAATGAACGAGAATCAACGAGAAGCTATTAGAGACTTAATAAAGGCAAATAAGCTCGCGGAGCCTATCAGGAAAAAGTTAGCTAATGCCGCAGCTAATGGCATAGGATGCGATTTGAATGGTGAAGAGCAAAAATTATTCCTAAGAGCGGGAGATGCATATAGGCATCTTGTTGAAGTTATGCAAAATAAGCACTCACAATAAGCATAGGGGTTTAAGTTCATGCTTGGTTTGACTAAACAAGACAAGCTAAGAAAATTTAATCGCGATTATTTTAGTATGAAGATTGGGGCCTACAAAGCCCTCACTGAGGAAAAGAAATTATTAACTTTCCCCGATAAGAAACTAGCTGGTGACAAGCTCTCGAATGTATTCATAGCACAAATGGGCGAATATATTCTAGGCGAGGACGTTTTTAGTAGGGACCATAGTCATTTATCTGATAAAGAGGGCATTAAAATAGTTCTTTCTGTACTACCAAAAGCAACTACGGCTTTTCTAAAAGATAACCCCGCTATAGTAGGTTCTTATAAGCAAATTTTGAAGTTCAAGGATGATAATTTAACAGAGTTGTTGGGTAGAGAGTGGACTGAAAGTAATGAAGCTGCGAGAGTAAAATACAATCTGAGCCATCTTTAGACTTACCTCCTGCCTTTAGCGTACAGTTCCAGACCCGTCTGTTCCGCCACGCTATTTCTTATCGCTGACAACAATATCGTAAGTGTTGGTGTGATCCCAGTTGCTCCAGGCGACGCCGTTAGGGAACAGATCAGTTGCACCCCCAATGTCGATGCCACCTTCTCGCACTTTCATAGTTAAATCAGAGTGAATAGCGGACGGGGTGTGCCACTCATAGATAGGCATTTGTTGGTAAGCCTCGTGCGGGAAGCCATAGTCATCAGCTATTTTCAGAAGCTCGGCCCGAGGAACCTTCTTGTCCTCTATGCCATTTCCTTCAGAGATTGTTTCACGGGCTACAAACACTGCCACTTGACCGTAAGAAATAACTAGAGCCCGAGCTCGATCTATGCGCTCAGCCAGAGGAATATCTTGATTGGCTAAAATTTCCGCTTCTTCTGGTGGCAATTCGGGAAGATGTTGTCTAGATTCAACGGCCATAATCACGAAGATAGCATATGAATAGCTACGACACACTTGCTTGTGCTTATTAAAAGCTAAAAATTTTACAGCGTTTGGCTTGCTAATCAGTGCTAAAATAAAAGTAGGATTTTTTGGCTTTTTCTCAGCATTCAAGTCTAAGCTAAAGGCATCCAGAAGTGATAACCCTGGAAACATAAGCAGTAAAGGAGCTTATCATGAATGACAAGGACCTAATTAAAGATGTTATAGCCAGTGTTGCCCAGCTGCAGGACCTCAAACAATGGGAGCGCTTGGGGAGCTATTTTGTTAGCAAACCGTATATCGACACCAAAGCCTTAAGTGGCGAGATGCCGGCCGTTATGTCCAAAGAACGCCTTATTGACAACTGGCGCCGCGAGATTGGCGCCTACTTTTACTCGACCCGTCACTTTATTAAACGAGTGGTGGTGAGGGTCCTTAACTCTCGCCGGGCTAAAGCCAGCACAACCATCGAGCACGTCCACTATGTGGCCGATCGCGGCGAGCGCTACGCCTGGACGGTCCGTGGCACTATAGATTACATTTTGATCAAAACCAGTACCGGTACCTGGAAAATTAGTCAGATGATTTTTAAGCTAACCGACCAAGCTGTCCGCCCATTGGGCGCCCCAGCCTAGACGACGTTATTTTTTGGCGAAGGCTTGGTGGAGGCGCTCGATTTCGTTGAGCATTTTCTTAAAGTTGGCCTCATAATAATCCAGCCGTTTGGGTTGCCCCTGGTCATCAAAGGCCTCGGTGAAATAGGGAAAGTGTAGCCCAGTCGCCACTTGAACTAGACCCAACTCGACAGCGATCGGCCGCAGTTGTTCAACGGCTCGGGCGCCGCCAGCAATGCCGCCGTAACTCACAAGGCCAACCGGTTTATCAATCCACGGTTTGCCAACCCAATCGAGAGCGTTTTTGAGGACTCCCGGAATGCTGTGGTTGTATTCTGGCGTAACGATAATAAAAGTTTCGCTGGCGGCAACGCGCTCGACCCAGGCCCGGGCCGTCGGCTCGGTATAGTCATCCAGGCTTTTAATTTCAAAGGGGTTGGTCGGTACGTCCAGAAAAGGCAGATTGAGCTCGCGTAGATCGATAAAGTCCACCTCAAAGCGGCCATCCGCGGCAGCCTGCTGCTTGATCCAATTAGCCACCGTGCCACCTTTGCGAGCGGCTCTAGAACTGCCCCAAATAATCATTAATTTTATGGCCATAAGGCTAGTTTAACAGCTTAAGGCTATAATATGAGCTATGATAGCGCTATCACCGATTGAAAAGCGCTTTCTCAAAGGCATAGCTATCTTGAGCGGTCTGTGTCTGGCGCTCTATTTTATTCGGGTGGAGGTGACCGGTTCGTGGCGCTACTACTTTATAGTCGAAAATCTGCTGCTAGCTTGGCTACCCCTGATTTTTAGCTGGTGGTTGGTTAGGCGACTGGCTAGTCGTCGCTGGTTCAGCTGGGGAAACGTGATATTGAGTTTGCTTTGGCTGATTTTCTTGCCCAACACCTGGTACGTTCTGACCGATTTTGTCCACTTGGAGCCGACCGGCCAGATCAGCGAAGTTTACGATGTGGTGATGATCGCAGCCCTGGTTTTTAGCGGTTTTATTTTGGGCTTTGCCAGTCTTTATGTGATACATCGCCAGCTGCGCCGCCGCTTTGGTGAGCTAAGCGCCGCCGCCGCAGTTTCCGCCGTCTTGCTAGTCAGTAGCTTTGCGATTTACCTGGGCCGCGACCTGCGCTGGAGCACGTGGGACATCGTCAAAAACCCCAGTGGCATTATTCTAAACGTCTCTGATCGCCTGATCCACCCCCTTAGTTATTCGCGGGCTATCAATATGACCGGCCTATTTTTTGTCGTTCTCGGACTTTTCTATTTGGCCTTTTGGCAGTGGTTCAAACCTGTTAGACGGCGCTAGCAACTGCTATCATAGTCGATATGCACGAGTTACAGGCGGTGCTCCAAAAAGCCAGCCGTGATCTATTTGATGTCGATATTAAACCCGAACTAACGCGACCGGATGAGCAGTTTGGTGACTGGGCTTCTAACCTGGCGCTGCAGCTGGCGCCAAAACTTAAGCAATCGCCGCGGCAAATTGCTGAGGCGCTGGTCGCCAAACTCGACGATCCCCAAATTGCTCGCGCCGAGGTCGCCGGGCCGGGCTTTATCAACATCACCCTAACAGATGAGGCACTACTCGGCTCGCTAAAAACACCGCCAGCTAAGAGCCTCACCGGCCAGGAGATCTTAGTCGAGTTTGGCGACCCCAACCCCTTCAAGGAAATGCACATCGGCCACTTATATAGTGCTATCGTCGGTGACGCCATTGCCAGTCTGCTT
>OBEQ010927554.1_pt1 | contig 10487 bp, 11 predicted proteins | sample 1670901 | NCBI WGS metagenome assembly OBEQ01 (sample SAMEA104232315, study PRJEB22302) | groundwater metagenome | biome: forest; feature: aquifer; material: groundwater | place: USA | collected 2011-08-07 | depth 5.4 m | reverse complement strand
GGCCCTGCCGGCCCCTCGAGGAGAAGGCGGGGGAAAAGCCGCTCATTGTGAATTTCTGGGCGACGTGGTGCGAGCCGTGCCGCGAGGAATATCCCCTGCTGAACGAGCTCGCCGCGAAATACGCCCCGAAGGGACTGAACGTCGTCGGCATCACACTCGACGACGAGGGCGAGATGCTCCTCGTTCGCCGGTTCATCGCCCGCTACAAGCCGGTGTTTCCGAACTACCGCAAGGCTCCCGGCAAGAACGACGAGTTCGTCCGGGCCGTGCTGCCGAAGTGGAACGGCTCAATTCCCGCTTCGTTCTTTTACGCCGCCGACGGCCGCCAGATCGGCCACTTGGTGGGCGCGGGCGACCGCGAAGCGTTTGAAGCCGCGATCCGCATGCTCCTCTCTTACAAACCGGAGAACGCCGGAGCGGCGCCCGAAAAGCCCAACGGCAAGGACAGGCCGTGACACTCGACCTCCGCGGGAACAGGATCACCTACTTCGGCCACAGCGCCTTTTCTCTCACGACTCCCTCCGGCCAGATTGCCCTGATCGATCCGTGGATTACCTCGAGCCCCGTGTGTCCCGAAGCGCTGAAAAATCCCTCGCGCGTGGATGCCATCCTGCTGACGCACGCGCACAGCGATCACCTGGGGGACACGCTGGCTCTTGCGAAAAAGCACCGGCCCCGGATCGTCGCGATATTTGAAACCTGCTTGTGGATCGAATCCAAAGGCTTTGAAGAGGAAACGCGGCCGATGAGCAAGGGCGGCTCGCAGACCGTCGGCGATTTCCACATCACCATGACGCACGCGTTTCATTCGAATTCCATCTCCGACGGCGACCAGCGCATCTATGCGGGCGAGCCTGCCGGGCTGATCGTGCGTCTTCCCGGCGGCTTCACGCTTTATCACGCTGGCGACACGGCGCTGTTCGGCGACATGAAACTCATCGGCGAACTCTATCGCCCCGACCTGGTGTGTCTTCCCATCGGCGATCTCTATACGATGGGACCCCGCGAGGCTGCCTATGCCGTACGCCTCCTCGGCGCGCGGCACGTCGTGCCGATCCACTACGCGACATTTCCCTTCCTGCGAGGCACCGCCGCCGAGTTCCGCGGCGAACTCCGTGACCAGCCCGCCGTGCAGATTCACGAACTGAAACCAGGAGACTCCCTTGGCTAGAGACAGAAACCTTGCCAGCGCCTTCATCCGCGGCGATGTGGACCAGTATCTCTATTCGCTGCTGCCCCGGCGCGACGCCGTGCTGCGCGAAATCGAAGCCTATGCCCGCGCCCACCGCGTGCCCATCATCGGCCCCGCGGTCGCCCGGCTGCTCGCCCTGCTGACGCAAATCTCGGGCGCGAAGCGCATCTTCGAGATGGGCTCCGCCATCGGCTATTCCACGATCTGGCTGGCCCGCGCCGCCGGGCCCGGCGCGGAAATCCATTACACCGACGGCAATCCGGAAAACGCCCGCCGCGCCGCCAGGTATTTCCGCCGCGCGGGAATTTCCTATCGCATCCGGATCCACACCGGCTACGCCCAGGACATCCTGAAAAAGACGCGGGGAGAATTTGACCTGATCTTCAACGACGTGGACAAGCGCCAGTATCCGGCGGCGCTGCGCGCGGCCCTGCCCAAGCTTCGCCGCGGCGGGCTATTCATCACCGACAATACGTTGTGGTCCGGCCGCGTTACCCGGCGCGCTGCCGACGCGGACACCCGCGCCGTGCAGGCGTTCAACCGGCTGGTCTATTCCTCGAAGCAGCTCTATCCCGTGCTGATCCCGCTGCGCGACGGCGTCACCGTCTGCCGGAAACTCTAACCGCGGAAGAAATTCCGGACAAAGAAGGCGAGATTCGCGGGGCGCTCGGCGAGCCGCCGCATGAAGTAAGGAAACCAGTCGGCCCCGTACGGGATATAGATGCGCAGGCGGTAGCCGTCGCGGACGAGCATGCGCTGCAGGTCGGTCCGCACGCCGTAAAGCATCTGGAACTCGAAATCTTCCTTGGAAATTTTCCGCTCGGCCGCGAAGCGAATCGTCGCGGCAATCATCCTCGGATCGTGCGTCGCGATGCCGTGGTAGAAGCCGCTGGTCAGCAGGAGCTGCATCAACCGCACGTAGTTTGTGTCAACGTCGCGCTTGGCGGGAAACGCGATGTCGGGCGGCTCCTTGTAGGCGCCCTTACACAGCCGAATCCGGCAGCCGTAGGCCAGAAGCTCCTTGATGTCGGTTTCGCTGCGGAACAGGCAGGCCTGGATGACCGTGCCCACGGAAGGATTCCGCGAGCGGACGCGCTTCACCACCTCGATGGTGCGCTGGGTATAGACCGAGCCTTCCATGTCGACGCGGAGGAAGTTTTCGTGCTTGGCCGCGCGCTCGACGATGGAGTGCACCAGGCCCTCGGCGAAATCGACGCTCAGCTCAAGGCCGAGCTGGGTGAGCTTGCAGGAGACGTTTGCGCTGAGTTTTTCGGCGGCGATGCGGTCGTAAATTCCCAGGTAGGCATCGCGCGCGCGCTGCGCGTCGGCCACGGTTGCCACATTTTCGCCAAGATAGTCGAGGCTGACCAGTTTGCCGGCCGCGTTGCATTCCCACGCGGCGGCGATTGCGTCGTCCAGCGTTTCGCCGGCGACGAAGCGCCGAGCCATGCTGCGCGTGGCGGCGTTGGAAACGACCGAGCGGGCCACGCTTTTGTTTTCCGAGAGCCGCAGAAGGAGCGAACGAAGCATGGAGAATCGATTATGCCCGGCGCGAACTCTCTCGACTAGTGGCCCGACTAGTGGCTGTGCTCTTCCAGAAACTTTTCCGCGTCCATGGCAGCCATGCAGCCGGAGCCCGCGGCGGTGACCGCCTGGCGGTAGCGGTGGTCCTGGACGTCGCCGGCGACGAAGACGCCGGGGACATTGGTCTTGCTGCCGTCGCGGGAGACGAGATAGCCGTTGGCGTCCATTTCGAGCTGGCCGCGGAAGACGGCGGTGTTGGGGTCGTGGCCGATGCCGACGAACAAGCCGTCCACTGCGAGGTCGGAGACGGCGCCGGTCTCGTTGTTGCGGATGCGGACGGCTTCGACCACGCCTTTGGAGACCGAAAGAATTTCGACGGGGGTCACCGGGGTGACGATTTCAATTTTGGGATTCGCGCGGACGCGGTCGAGCATAATTTTGGAGGCTCGAAACTCGCTGCGCCGGTGGAGGAGATAGACCTTGCTGGCGTAGTGCGTGAGGAAGTTGGACTCTTCCATGGCGGAGTCGCCTCCGCCGACCACGGCGACGGGCTTGCCGCGAAAGAAAAATCCGTCGCAGGTGGCGCAGGTGGAAACGCCGTGGCCCATGAGGTGGCGCTCGGATTCCAGGCCGAGGAGGCGCGCGGAAGCGCCCGCGGCGACGATAAGGGTTTTGGTTTCGTAGGTGTCCTTGCCGGCGGTGACGGTAAACGGCCGCTTGCCGAGGTCCACGGCGGTGACGGCGCCGGACTTGAATTCCGCGCCGAATTTCTGGGCCTGCTTGCGCATGTTGTCGATGAGGTTGGGGCCGAGAATGCCGTCGGGAAAGCCGGGGAAATTTTCGACCATGGTGGTGAGGCTAAGCTGGCCGCCGGGCTCGTGGCCGTCAATGACGAGCGGCTTGAGATTGCCGCGGGCGGCGTAGATCGCGGCGGTGAGGCCCGCGCAGCCGCTGCCGATGATGATTACATTGTGCATTCTGATTCTCCGGGAGATTCGATGCGCGGACCGCGGCGCGAGATACAGGCGAAGCACGGGATTGTACCACTCTCCGGGCGGAGGAAGGCTGTGCGCAATCCAATTTGGAGAGGGATTTTGCCACGGCGGAATTGACCGCGGCGGGACGGGCCGCGTATCGTCTTGGCACAGGATGGGAAGGACGCGAAGCGAAGGAGAAAAGAAAATGGACCCGAGATACCCGATTGGAAATTTCCAGATGCCGAAGGATGTGACGCCGGCCATGCGGCAACAGGCGATCGAAGAGACTGCCGCCGCTCCAGCGAAGATGCGCGCGGCGGTGAAGGGCCTGAATGACGCGCAACTCGACACGCCGTACCGGGAAGGCGGGTGGACGGTGCGGCAGGTGGCGCATCACGTGGCGGACAGCCACCTGAATGCGTACGTGCGGCTGCGGCTGGCGCTGACCGAACAGCAGCCGACGATCAAGCCGTATGAGGAAGGGCGCTGGGCGGAACTGCCGGATGCGAAGTCGGCTCCGGCGGAGATTTCGCTGGTGCTGCTGGACTCGCTGCACGACCGATGGGTGCGGCTGCTGCGGACGATGAAGGACGCGGACTTTGCGCGGACGGTGGTGCACCCGGATCACGGCGTGCGGACAGTGGACTGGCTGCTGTTTCTTTATAGCTGGCACGGAAAGCATCACGTGGCGCACGTGACGGAGCTGCGCAAGGCGAAGGGGTGGTAGGGGGAGGCCCCTCTCGGCTCGATGTAAAGCGGATGGGAAGGACAGAAGCGCGCAGAGAGCGGGGTTTGCGGTTCCGGTGGACGGCGAAAGTGGTGCGAGGGGGGAGACCCCCCGCCTTTTTTCGTAACTGCACATTCTAAAGGACTTTAAGTCCTTTGTTTTGTAACTGCACATTCCAAAGGGGTTGCGGGGCGTTTTTATGGATCTGCACATTCTGCAGGGGTTAGAAGGGTATTTTGCACGGTTGTTGATTCTAAAGGGGATGAAGTTCTTTAGAATCAACAAGTGTGGGAGGGGCGTGGTAGCGCGGAGCCGGGAAGGGGCTGCGTCGGCGGGGATGGTTCCAATAAACATGCGGAAGGATAGCACGAATTCGGTAACTTGTAAATACCTATTATTGAGTGGTACTGGTTTCGAACGGCGGGGATAGTACTAGGGACGGGGAGAGATCCTTCGGTCGCGATGCTCCCTCAGGATGACTATCGAATCGCGATGAGAGGAAGAGTCCCCACCTTTGCAAAACCCGCAAAGATGGGCCACCCGAAATCTTCTCGTTGCTTCAAGCATCGGCCACCCGCCTCAGGATGACTGTCGAATCACGATGAGAGGAGGAGTCCCCACCTTTGCAAGACCCGCAAAGATGGGCCACCCGAAATCTTCTCACGACTTCAAGTGTCGGCCACCCGCGAGGGGCACGCGCGTTACCTGATTGGGAAGTCTTGCCCACCCGCCAAATGTACCTGGAATCAGCGTCTGGCGTCAGCTCCGTCGGAAAGGGCGCGCATTAGGACACGATGCCTCTTTCTCAAAAGTGCAGGCATTTTCATGCCGTGTTTCTTCAGCTTGCGAATGAATTCGTCGTATATTTCTACTTCACCGAGATCGAGACGCCGCCGCTGATTCTGCCGCAGCCAATCGAAATTGTAAAACACCTCGGCCAATCGCTTATAGAAATTATCCCGGAACACTTTGACCGAGTCGGAGCCAGCCATGATGTACTTCGAGTGTCTACCCTCGACTGAATACACGTGTTCCTCAGAGCGTCGCGTCGCGATGTTCCCTTGGATACGTCTGCACACTTTCTGAAGAATTTGTACAACTTTCCGGATGTCTGCTGTCGACGCACTGGCGCGGACGGTCGCAACACGGGGGAATAGAATCCGAAACTTCTTGTGGCCGAAACGCTCGTTGAATTGTGAAAGCGACACGCTCCGGTTTGCGAGTTTTATGCGCAGCCTCCTTGGCAACCCTTTTTCAGAAAATATCAGCGGCAAATACTCCCCAGAGTAGATGCCGAGCACAAGCGCTGGCCGGTCAACAACCCCAACGAAATAAGGAACTTCAAGGTCACGGAGATAGCAAACCTTGTCAGTAACATCGAATGGCTTTGTCGTGCTCTTGATCTGAATCGCAAATGAGCTGAGAGGAAGAACCACTTCGGTGTCGCGCTGCCTTCGTATCTTGAATAAACAACAGAAGAAATCTGAACCCAGATCATCCGACACAGTTACAGGACTAGCGCAGAAAGCGAACTTCGAGAGAATGAACAGCCCCAGATGTTCGTTTTGCCAACCCTTTCTCGTGGCGTTCAGGTGCGGCATGGACTCTTTTCCTTATTCGTGCTGCTCACCAGCTTGGCAGGTGGCGCAGCCTTTGGCTGGAAATCTGTCTTGTGCGACATAGCGCGATGGTATCACTTTTCGTAATTTACCCCTGAGTGATAGAAAGGCAGAGTTCCGGGGGGCCTGCGCTGCTATCGAAGGCCACCCGGATCTTCTTGGCGGCTCAGGTGTGTGCCACTCGCCACCCGGCTAGTGCCCGAACTGTCAGCGCATCGAACCGTGAGCGGCCAATCTTACGGGGCAGACCAGAGCACCTTGTTGTCTTTTCCGAAGAGCGCAAGCGAAGCTGCGGAGGTCATTTCCTTACGCCCGGTACTTGGAGTAATCAGGTCCGTGCTGCCGAAGATCGCTGAATATCCGTTGTGGTCCGCCAGCTTCAGACTTGGCCCGCTGTCCGGCGCAACTAGGTTCACACGCAATTCGCCACTGGCATCGTACATGCTGAAGTCAGGACCTGCTCCAAGTGGGGCCACCCACATATTGAAGCCAGCTTTACTGTTTGCGTCCACAAGCCTAAGCATTGGTCCGCTTTGCTTCAGGTCAAGGCCTGCGCGCTCGGTACCTTTTTCATCGTAGAGAGTCAACCCAGGAATTCCTTTCCACACGGCAACACCTGCCCGCTGAATCCTCTCGTCGTATAAAAGCAGACCATAGAAATCCTTGTTCGCACTGATGGTGACTTGTTCCTTGCTTCTAGCTCGGTTAAGGGTCAGAAACGAATAGTCACCCCCTGCCATTGCGACCAGCGGCAAGCCGTTTGCATCACGCAGCGTCAACGTGGGCCTATCGAAGACCATCGCGAGGTCGGCTCGCTTGTTTCCGTGAGAATCCGTTAGAACGAACTTCTGCGCTTCTATAGTTCTATCTGGGCGTGCCTGACCCATGATTAGCACCACGGTAGCGAGCAGCGACACCACAGCTGAAATCTGCTTCAGCCTACGATTTTCCCTTTCGACTCGCTCCAGCCTTGATACGATGCCCGCGAGGCTCGGCACTTCGAGACTTTCCTGTGTCATGTACGATCCTCCGATCCTGTAGAGAATTCCGTAAGGAGTGTCCGGCGCGTGGTGCAGCCTTTGGTTGGAATTCTGTCCTGTGCAACATAGCGCGATAGTATCACTTTTCGTAAGTCACGCCTGAGTGATACAAAGGCGGAATCCTGGGCGGCTTGCGCCCGTATGGAGGGGGAGCCGCGAGGTTCGATGCGAAGAGAGATTCCTCAAGAGGCAAGAAACGGCTGCGGTTCGGCTACGCTCACCACAAGCCGGCCTTCCCGGTAAAAAAGCGCCGGGACGCAGAAGGCGCGAAAGGCCGGCCTCTACATGGGCTGCGCAGTGCATTTGAAGGCCGACGCGACACAGGAGCAGACAAGAACCAAGAAGCAAGATGCCGACCTTCCCGGTAAAAAGCACCGGGACGCACGAAACGCGAAAGGTCGGCGCTACAGGGGGAAAAGGCGAGGAGGGATTCCTCACCCCCTGAAAAACAGGGGATTCGGGTCCGGTGTCAGGACTCCGGTCGAGTCCACCGGACTCCAGAAACGGGAAATGACGGGGTGGTGGGTGGCCGGGGCGATTCCATCGGGAGGTGAGGCAGAACGACAAGCCGAGTTACGGGACAAGCGCCGAGATACTCTATGGGCGGATTCCGGTTCGAGTGGTGTCTAGCGATTGAAGGAGCAGTTTTTTGTGGCACAAGGCACTTCCCGGGGGTGTCTAATTGGGAGGAAGGGTGGTTGATCGTCAATGCGCCGAATCCCTTGCCGCCATGTTCTGCCGCTTCTCGCGCTCCTCCTGACGGCTGCCCTCATCTTTGTGGGGCGCGAGCAAGAGCGCCCTTGGCATGGCGCGGATGGGCCGCCACCATTCCCGATTGAGATCGCAGGGGCGATCAACGTCCCTGCCGGAGTCGCTGCGCTTCCTGGAGCCCTCTTGTACCTGTTTGTCGCGGATCGTATTGACCATTCAACTCCTGCAGGGTGGCGCGAAGTTCTTGGTGAAATCTATTTTGGATTTTTTGTTTTCGGGCAGTGGTTTTTCATCGGGCGCTGGGTCGACCGGCATCGAGGACTGATGCCTGCGCGGAGTGCGAAATGGCGTCCGAGTCGTTCGCTTATCATTTACGCGCTTGTGGGATCGGTGGTTTTTGCCATATTCGGAATCCTACGCATGATTTACAGCGGCTGGATGAGTACCTGGATTCCCGGCGCGAGCATACTGGGGTGGTCTTTGATCGCCATAGTTTTCCTAATTTTTCGCCTGCGTCGTTCCTTTGTAGCTGCCGGTCCGGAAAGTTCGCAGCAGATTCGTTAGCTCACTGCAGCTTGCTGCAAGGCCGTTCTGGACGCAAAAGGTTGGTGCTGGAAACGCGAAGATCGGCGAATTGTGGTGATGTTATTGCCCGAGAAGGGGCGGCAAGCAAGCCATGATCCCTCCGCTCCGCGGTTCGGCTGCGCGCACCACAAGCGGTTCGACTCCGCTCACCACAAGCCGGCATTCCCGGTGAAGAGCAGCGGGACGTAGACAGAACGGAAGGCTGGCGCTCCACGAGACCGGACAAGACCGAAGAAGAAAGAAGAAAAAGATGCCGGCCTTAAGGCCGGCGCTACAAGGGCGAAGAGCGGCAGAGTGTGGTGATGGCATTGACCGAGGAAGGGTAGCAATCAAGCCATGATCCCTCCGCTGCGCGACTCGACGTGCGCTGGGCGCACGAGGAAAAGCCGTCGAGTCGCTTCGGTCGGGATGACACGAGAAGAACGGATGCCGGCCTCCCGGCGGGGCCGGGATAAATTCCGGGCGGCGCTACATGAGCTGCGCGATGGGTTGGAAGCCGGCGCTGCGTCTGGAGAAGGGTGGCGGAGGGAGAGCGGGTCGGGTAGGATGCTGGCGCAGCAAGGGAGAGTGAGCACAGGAGAGGGCATGACGAGACCTGCGGGAACGTATGCGGTGTTTGAGACGTCGCTGGGAACGATTGTGTGCCGGTTGCTGGAGAAAGAAGCGCCGAAGACGGTGGAAAACTTCATTGGGCTGGCCGAAGGCACGAAAGAGTTCACCGACGAGAAAACGGGCCAGAAGACGAAGCGGAAGTACTACGACGGGCTGGCGTTTCACCGGGTGATCCCGAAATTCATGATCCAGGGAGGATGCCCGCAGGGCGACGGGCGCGGCGGGCCGGGATATACATTTTCGGATGAGTTTCACCCTTCGCTGCGGCACTCGAAGGCGGGAAAGCTTTCGATGGCGAACTCGGGGCCGAACACCAACGGCAGCCAGTTTTTCCTGACGGTGGCGCCGACGGACTGGCTGGACAACCGGCACACGATCTTCGGGGAGATCGTGGAAGGGCAGAGCGTGGCGGACAAGATTTCCAATACGCCGCGGGACGGGAGCGACCGTCCGAAGACGCCGGTGGTGCTGCAATCGGTGCGGATCGAACGGACGGTGTAGAGCGGCGCGATGCTGACACCGGAACGGCTCTTCCGGCTCATACAGGAACTGATCTTCCTGCTGCTCGGCGGCCTGCTGGTGTGGATCGGGCTGAGCGGAAGGATTTTCTTCGACCGGCGAGCGGCCGCGTGGACGGTTGTGAGCGCGGCGATGCTGCTGTGGGGAGCGCGGGCGCTGTGGCGGCGGAGTCCGCGGGGACGCTGGGAAGTGCGAACCCGAGGCATCTCGCTGGCGCTGACGGGCGCCATTCTGCTGCTGGTTTCGCGGGTTCCGTTTGCGTGGGTGGGGCCGCTGCTGGTGGCAGCGGGATGCCTGCTGGTGCTGCGGGGACTGGCCGCGACGGGATCGATCGCGGCGGGGCGGTGAAGGCGCGGGCCTGCGTGTAGCGGAGAAAATACGCCGCCGGGAGCGGCGGTCCACGATAATCGCGGGCGCGTTGGGCCCGCTCCACCCCGGGACCCGCGGAATCCAGTAAAGCGATATACGAGTGTGAAAAGGAGGCAGCCATGCTGAAGGAGTTCAAAGCGTTTGCGATGAAGGGAAACGTGCTGGACATGGCGGTGGGCATCATCATCGGCACCGCGTTCGGAAAAATCATCAGCTCGTTTGTGGAAGATGTGCTGATGCCGCCCATCGGACGGCTGCTGGGGCACGTGGACTTTTCGAATCTGTTCGTCAATCTGACCCCAAAGTCGTACGACACGCTGGCGGCGGCGAAGGCGGCGGGAGCGGCGACGCTGAACTATGGGATGTTCCTGAACACGGTGGTGAACTTTCTGATTATCGCGTTTGCGGTGTTTATGCTGGTGCGGCAGGTGAACCAGTGGACGGCCAAGTCGGCGGCCCCGGCGGCTCCAGCAACGAAGGATTGTCCGCAATGCCTGATGAGCGTGCCGATCCAGGCAAGACGCTGCGGGCACTGCACGTCGCAGATCGCGTAGAGATCCGGAAGAAAGAGTTGACGAGGGAGCGGCGGGCGCTCCGCGAGGGGCGCTTGTT
>OBEQ010648057.1_pt1 | contig 10487 bp, 8 predicted proteins | sample 1670901 | NCBI WGS metagenome assembly OBEQ01 (sample SAMEA104232315, study PRJEB22302) | groundwater metagenome | biome: forest; feature: aquifer; material: groundwater | place: USA | collected 2011-08-07 | depth 5.4 m | reverse complement strand
GACTAAGTAAAGAGGTAAAGAACTAAACTAGACTAATCACAAATTAAAGTATATATTCAAATACTAAAGTAATTACTTATCTAACAATTAAACCAAAGAAACATCAACTAAACAACAATCAATTTAACAACAACTACCTAACCAAAACAAAACCCTAACAAACAAAACTACATATCAACAAACCAAAAGCATACCAAACCAATACCAATACAGAAATTAGGGTGGTGTGGAAGTTTTCCCCCGCCGCAACGCGGCGGGATGAATAGAGTTATTAAGGCGTAGGCTAGACTTATCTTTAAAGTTTGACTTTCGGCTCATATGACTGACAACATTGGTTTCTCTCTTTGGCTAGAAATGGTCAAAAAAATTCCAGGATGGGAGTGGGCGACCGGAGTACTGATTGTTTGTTGCGCGATTATTTTATTCTGTTTATTTGAACTGTTCGTTCTTGACCGCTTAGGTATTTTTCACGCCTTTGAAAAAGGCAAAATCAAAAAGAAAGATTTAGAACAAGGACTTGCTGACACGCTCTATGTAGAAATTACCATCCCGAAAGAGTCGCTGACCACCGCCTTCCAAATTCAACAAAAAATATTAAAAGCCTTCCATTCAGTTTACACTGACCCCATCGAAGGACCCCATAAATTTTCCAGAATCTTTTACCTCCTGCAAAAACCGTACCGATTATGGAAAGTTTATAGAGCTAAACAAATATTTTTTACCATGCAGATTTGGGCGCAGTACCCATATATTGCATTCCGTCTCAATATTCCCAAAGCCTTTTTCTCACGAATAGAAAAGGCTATTTTTAATGCCTACCCTCGGGCAGAAATTACTCTGCTCGATAAACCAGGAATTATTGAAGAAATTAAAAAGGTCGGAAAAAGTTACTTAAGCTACGGGCAAGCAATCATCCAAGGAGAATTTTACCACCGAGTCAAAACCTTCAAAGACGTGTCGAGTGATCCGGTGGACTCCGTCATCTCGGCCATGGAGGGTTTAGAAAAAGGACGTTATATGGTATATAACGTCTTTATTTTACCCGCGTCTCACTACTTCAATCAGATTATTCACTATTTGATTGAAGACCAAGAAAGAAAGCAGCTTCCAGAAGAACAAAAACTGCCTGACTCTAAAAAAGAATTTGTCTCAAGCCTGACTAATTCTCTGCGAATTGCCATGGAAGAAAAAATGAAGGCGTCATTATTTCAAACCATTATCTCCTATTGGACAATTTCTAATACGCCAGAAGATGCAGAAGCTAAGCTTAAAAATATTCAAGCCGTGTTAACTGAGGTTAACCAAAAGAATATGAATACGCTCAAGCACACCAAATTTCAAACCAAACAAGTTGAAGCGCTTGCAGCGTCCGGCGAGCTGCAAAGAATTATTGATACCAAACCAATACTTAAGATTAAGAAGTTTCCGTTCTGGCCGTTTTCAACATACAAAAACCATGGCCAGATTATTTCTGATACTGAGCTCTATTCCTTCTGGCATTTACCAAATACCAACAACGAGACTATTTCTTCAATAAAAATGGCGAAGTACAAAAAAATGCCAGCAACCCAGCAAATGCGTTCATACCCTGAAAACTTTTTTATTGATTTAGGCGGCTCTAATTTCCGCATGCAAGAAGATGCAAAAATTGGCATCCCGACTTGGGATGACATGAAAAAACACATTTACATTTTGGGCGGCACAGGTGCCGGTAAGTCTGAAACCCTAAAAAGCATACTGAGTAATTTACTCCAAAAGCAGGGTGAGGAAAAAACAGCCTGCCTGATTGTTGACCCCAAGAATGATTTTGCAACTGACCTGCTCACCATGATACCCGAAGAAAGAAAAGACGATGTCATTTACTTTAACCCTCAAAAGCAAAAAGAAAAAGCGTTGAGCTTTCCCTTCTTTGCTCAGTTTTCTGGCGACAAAAATAATAATGACCGAATAGAATTTTTAATTTCTATTATGAAACGATTTGTGCAGATTGATTCAGCCCACTCTTGGGGGCCGGAATTAGAAAATATCTTACGGCAATTGTTTGCAACAGCCTACATATTGCCTGAGCAGTCCTTGTCTGGGCTCGATATGCTTTTGCATGAACCTAACCAAATTAAAAATATTTTAAAGTTCCTACCTGCCAGATTGCAAAAGTTTTGGACAGATTCCATTTTAAAACGCACTAATAACGACTTAGCTAAATATTTGGCAACTACGAATAACAAAATTGGGAAATTCTTAGATTACCCAGAATTTATGAATATTGCCGATCGCTTGGAAACCAAGATTACTTTTGAAGAAATGATTAAAACCGGCAAGATTTTTATTGCTAATTTTGGTTCTTCGAGCGAACAGATGAAAAAATATTATTCAGTCTATCTCACTGCCCACATTGCAGAGGCTATCTTTGGCCAAGCCAGACTTAATGCTGAAGACCGCAAACGCACCGTCTTTGTGGTAGATGAATTCCAAAGAGTAGCTAGCGATATTTTTGAAACGCTTTTCTCGGAAGTCAGAGCGTTTAATACCGCCTTAGTTATCTCTAACCAGTTTATGGGGCAACTAGACGAACGAATCCAAAAGTCCATTGAGTCAAACATTGCCACCAAAATTTTTATGCGTACGCAATCGGTTAATGACGCTGAAATAGCTGAGAAAATTTTAGGCGGCAAAATTGCGACTGAAGATATTATCAACCTGCCAACTGGCACTGCCTACATTAAAACGCTGGTGCAAGGCGTTCCGCAAGATGTCATGTCTATGCAAATAAAAAGGACTCTTCACCCAACCGACATTGTTAAAGACACCGAGGAATATTTTATCAAACAAACAATGGAAAAATACGGCACACCGCTTGAAGTGATAAGGCAAAAACGAGATACCACTAACAATATTTATTATTCAGCTAATCGAGAGCAGATTTTCTTTGAACACATGAGCAGACACAGCACCTTTGAATCAACTGAAAAAACAGAAGAAGTTATAGAAGCAGGAGTACCCGAACTCATTGTCCAAGAAAGTAATGTTAAAACCATTTTTGATTTTTAGTAAACAACCGCTATGTACTTAAACACGCTTGATGTTACGTTAACGCCCAGAACAGACGAAGACTTATACAACGTCCAAATTAATGCAGCGACACTAGAAATACTGTCTATGATTTTAGAATTTAAAGTTGCTGCCAGTTGGCATATCTCTCGGTTTCTCACTGGCAAAGACCAGAGCAAATATGTCTACACCAAGCTCCGCCGAATGTGGAAAGCCAAGTTATTAGAAAGTTTTAAAGTTTACTCAGGTTCGCTTTCCGGAGTACCGCTCTTCTACATGCTTTCGAAGCACGGCTTGCGTGTGTTAGAACAGCATAACGCATACAGGGCAGAACAATTAAGAAGCTATCCGCAGGCAAAAACGCTTCTCTCATGGGGACTGTTTAAACATGAAGCCCAAGTTGTAGAACTTGCCAGCATAGAAGTAAAAAATAAATCTGTTAATTTCAACATTGCATTTAAAGGTGAGATTAGTTCGCAGTCACTTGATTCAATGAATGATAAAAAAATTGAAGCACTCACGCCAGACTATACGGCACTCTATACCGTTGCTCAAACTGAACACTGCATTTATACCGAGTTTGAACGCACAGCAAAATCAAAAGAAGCTATGCTGCGAAAAATCGAACGGTATATCAATTACTTAGACGCAGAAGAGCGGAAGCAAAAAACCTTGCGACTGATATTTCAAACTCAAGGCATGGAGCAATCATTTTGGACAAACGTGTTAAGTAATAGCCCAGTTGCCTTGCAAAAATTAAGAATCCTCACAACGAACTTACATTTAATTCAAGATCATACACAGTTCTTAGAACCAATCTATCTCTCTGATAGAACCATAAAACTAAAGAGTAACGGGCAACAAAAGGTCGACACTTCACAGCGTATAAAACTATTTTCCTTTTTATGACAACTATTTATAGAGAACTATTAGAACAAATTGTCACTGAAATGCATACGGCTTCGAGCAATAGCACAGAAGCTGAAATTGTTACGGAGTATGAACTATGGGTCGCGTTCTTAAAACAAATTCACCCTGAAAGCAAATTGTTTACCGAACTAATAGAGCAAGAAATAAGAGAACCGAGTAATAACCTCAAAGTAGTTTCTGACGTTCGAGAAATAATGATGATCGCGGAAACCGAGAATTATCCGACTTGGTTTATTCAGCCCAAATATACAGACACTATACTACTTGAATACGAAAAAGGTGAATTGAAAAGTGAGCTTTCTAAAGAAGGTATACCAAAAGTAATTTCCGAGTTTACTGGAAAAGTTAGTGGAGTATTTAAACACAGCCCAGAACACTTAAAATTTATTGCTCACGATATAGATACAGATGTTGGGTTTTTAGAAAAAATGGCACTGCTTGAAAGCTACGAGTTACAGGTAAGTGAGTACATCACCTTTCCTACAAACCGAATACCAACTATATCCAGTTCTAAATTAGAAATGTTATTTAAAAATTATATCTCCAAAGCAAGCGCACAAGGCTTCCAGGTCGATGGACTAGTAATTATTAGTGATACTCTTCTGCCCACAGGCAGCAATAAAATATATTATCAATTTAATTAACAAGTAACTTACAACTATGAAAAAAATTATTACCACAAGTATGAGTGCGATTATAACTTTCTTTTTAGGGGCTTCGATTGCGTTTGCCCAAGAACTGCCTAAACCTGATCTTTCTGTCTGGAACTCAGACAAAATGAAGCCGATTAGAGACTTTGCCAATATTAGCATTGGTATTATCCTCGGCGTTGCCGTACTCTACGCAGTTATTATGGTGGCTTGGTACGGCATTAAGCTGCAGTCGTCTGGTTCTGACCCTATTAAATCTCAAGAAGCAAAAAATGGGCTCAAGTCTACAGTGGTCGGGGTTGGCATAACCTTTGCGGCTATCTTTATTATTGGACTGATTCTGTATGTCTTAGGCTTAATTGGCATTAAGGGCAACTAAAAGTTATGAACGAAGAAAATAATCAACAACCAAGCGCGCGAAAGAAAAATCTATTAATGAGATTTGATAGTGTGGTAAAAACTTTCATCCCAAACTTTAACGCCAGAGCCATTCTGTACCTCAGTGTTATTTTTGCAGTAGCAATTTATTTGCAAGTGTGGCGGATTTCTTCTCCCCACCAAGAGAAGAAAACGCCGACCAGTACAAAACAAGAAACCGTTATTGCAGATAAAAAGTATTGGGACAGCAAAGAGTATAAAGAAAAAATACAAAATCAAACGGTTGAGTCGTTTACTACAGAGCTTCAAAACTGGCTGAATGGCAAAGACCAAGAATTTTCCAGGCGAAAATTTGAGGACATGCTCTTTATTAACAATGGCCTCACGCCGCTGACTGGCGGCGATTTAACCAGTGTCGTACCAGACAGTTTTAACTATTTAGAAAACCATGCGAAAGCTCGCTTTCAGTACGCCAGAGACAAGGGCTTTTTAAGTGACACACCAACGCTCATAAAGCATGGCACGTTAGTTTGCGACATTGATGAAAAGACTGAGAAAGATACAGGTATTGAATTGTATGAATGGCGCTATGCTTCTATGCCTAAGCTCGCAGAATTCATGAAAACAAAACCAGATTGGAAAATGAAAATAGATGACCGCATTTTAGATATCAGCGACCCACGAATAGAAGATAAAGATCTATTAAAATTGCGCAATGCACAAACCCAGCCTGCAGGACTGTTTTCTTTTCTAGTCCTTAAAGCGCCAGAAGGAAACAGAATATTTTTGGCAGATAGCACAATCCTCGAAAAAAACGGAGTAGATGACAGTTTAACTTTAAACAGAATTGGCAGCCACTGGGACAAGCTGCCGAAGTTGTATTTTAAGTACGGGTTTGAAGGTTGTAAGCAAATTAATAGTGCGCCTCATATCAATTATGGAGAATCTGATTAATGCAACGTTAGCCAACTACGTACCCACCATTGTACTTATTAGTTTCATTATTGGCATTTTTGTTATTGCCATTGCTGGAGTGATTAGAAACTCAGGCAAACACGATGATATTGCCCGCTCCAACTTAATTATCCAAACTGTGGTAGTTGGATTTATTATGCTGTTTTTATCGGGTGCATTCGTATTCGCCTTTCACCGAACATACGTAAGCCACTTTTATTCTGGTGTGCAAGATAGCGTTACGCAAAAATTACCCAAGACTGATGACATAAACAATACCACTCTCCTTGGCAGCGAAATTAAAGAAACCCAAACCAATATTACTGATGCCAAGTGTATTTTGGTCGTGGTAGATACTATTGACTGCGTGAAAAAGACTATCAATGACGTGATCGGAGTCATTATTGCAAAACTGGTGAGAGGCTTAGGCGAAGTGGTGGCTAAAGTAGTTGAAAAATTTAACTTTAATTTTCTCTTTAACCTGCCTGCAGAATTATTTGACGCAAATACTAGTTTGCCTCAAGACAAGCTGGATCGAATAGCCAACTTTAATAATCTCATCAGACTGAGTGAAATTATAGGTTTGGCCTGGGTGTATTTGTTGGTAGTCACTCACTACTTTGAATCTATTTTATTTTCGCTTGATAGCGACTATTCTAATGATTTTATAGGTGACGCAGGCAAAATGCTTTTAGGTTTTGCTGGAGTATTCTTAGCTCGCTACCTCGCCGAAGCAATAATCAAAACTGCGCAAGCTTTTGCAAGCTTCTTGTTTAGTTCGCAGCTTGCAAGCGGTTTAACCATTGCGCTTAAAGCCTTAATTACCGATTCACTCTGGGGTTCCTTTGGCAGTTTTAGTTTAGGCATGGTGGGCTTAGTTATTTTTGTGCTGATTTACATTATCCTGTTTGGATTTCTGGTATTTAAAAACGCTAAGCGGTACTTTGTCTTACTCATTATGATTCTGCTTGCGCCAATTTTTACGCCCATGATCTTTTTTGAAATGACAAGAACCATGGGTCTAATCTTTTGGAATAAGTTTATTGTTACGAGCTTCAGCTTAATGTTTGACTTGCTGATTTTGCTGATGATCTTTGTATTTTTAAGTTCAGGCGGCTTTTCTCTAAGTAATCTCCTACTCATGCTTATTGGCATGGCAGTGGTGGCAGACAGCAATAACTTAATTCAGCAAATCGCTAATGCCTCAGAAGTGGCAGGCTTTCGGTCAGTGGTGAGAAGCGGGATTAAGTCGGGTTCCGGGCTCTACTATAAATTTCGAAGATTAAAACAATGACCGAAGATAAACAAACTAAAATTGATATTCCGGAATCGGTGGAAGGCTACACTGTCACTTTGTTTTGGGGTTTAACCGTAAAACAAATTATTTTAGTGTTTATCGCCACATTGTTTATCGGCTTTGGCATCTTTAGTATAGTCGGTAAAAATTATCTTACTGCGCTTGCTATGTGCGTTATGGCAGGTCTATCTCTTTTAGGCATAGCAGAAATCCGCGGCAGGAATTTTTACCGCTATGCCTTCTTTATTTTTTCCTACTACAAAAATAAACCGAGAGTGCTTATCTATAACCATTACTCGACAAGAGGGACTGCTACTGTGCAGGCAAAACAATTAGTCTACCAAAAAGAAAATAATACCAAAGTGTTCATTGTAATTTTTGCCACGCTTGCTTTGAGCCTCGTGCTCTTAGCCTTAATTATTTTCTACTTATACCATGTCATTTCTCAATAACCTGTTCTTCAAAAACAAACCTAAATACCAAACCTTAGCCAACTTTTGGCAGTTTCGCGACATTAAAGACGGCGTAATTATTATGCGTAATGGCTCGTACCGCATGTGCTTAGAAGTTTTCCCCGCCAACTTTGGCCTCATGGATGAAGACGAAAAAAAGCGTGCCGTCATAGGCTTTGAACAAGTGCTGAGAGAAATTGATATTAAGTACCCACTTCGGGTATTGATTCAAACCAGAAAAACGAATGCCGATGCCTACATAGAACAGCTAGAACACACCTACAGTATTCGCAACATCGGCACTTACGATCTGTTTCAAAAGTATGCCGACTTTATTCACGAAGTAAATAAAGATTACGAAATTATTACGAAAAAGTTTTATTTGATCTTAGAATTCAGCGAACTTAAATATACACTGTCCAAAGACATTATTAGCAGGGAAGAAAAAGATACCCAGAGAAAAGCCAAAATCACCGAAGAAGATATTTTTCAAGAAGCCAGGCAAGGCATGATTGGCATACTGACTACTTTTAAATCGCAGCTGCAAGCAATTAACTTACAAAGTAAAACTCTAGAAACCAAAGAGATTGTCAAAGTCATGATGGCGTATTTAGACGAAGACAAATTTTTAAACAATAGAGATTTTTACGAAAATATTGACGAGCACAGACAACGGGCTATTAAAGAAGGTTTGCCGTTTTCAGTAATTAATAAAATTAGTCCGAATTTTATTGAAGAAGAGAATATTGATTTATTAAGTATTAACAGCAAGAATTATTTACGCTCAGAATTTATTAGCGAACTTGGCTCCTACGCTTACATAGATTGGTTTAAGGAACTGATTATGTTTCCCTATGCCAATGACTTAATGTTTACCTTTACCAGCAAAGACCCAAAAGAAACGGTAACTAAAATTACAGAAAAAAGGCACCGAATAGAATCCAAGATTTTTGATGAACAGTCACAGCATAAGCCGAAAAATATTGCTGATGATTTAGTGTTAGAAAGCACAGAAAAAATTGAAAAGCAGTATTTACGGTCAGAAATTAAACCCATTGATTTAAAAATAGAAATAACGGTTCGGTCTCATGCCATCCAGGCGCTCAACATGGTGCATATGAATATTGAACGACTACTTAATAGAAAAATGATGCAATCGCGGATTTACCACTATGAACAATTAGAAGGTTTAAAAGGCACTTTTATTGCAGGCTACAACGACAGCAACACGAGGAACCACCGAGACATAAATACTGATGTTGCCTCTTTTACCTTTCCCTTTATTACGCCGCAAATTTCCTCTAACACCGGCATTCTTTACGGCGTTGATGAAATCAACAGGTCACTGGTGACTATAGATAGAAAAGAGTTAGAAAGCTATAACCGCTCAATTATTGCTTCCACTGGCGCTGGTAAATCCTACTTTATAAAACTCGATTTAATTCGCTCGCGCATGATTGGGTATCAGTCTTTTGTTTTAGACGTCGAAAACGAATTTGAAATGGTGACTAGTTACTTAAAAGGTAAATACATTGAACTAAGCGACAGGTCTACCTATTACATAAACCCATTTCATATTTCAGGCCAGGAGTATAAAGCGCAAAAAATAGAGTTCGTGAGAGAGTTATTTAAAACACTCTACGCCAATGAAAAAATTAGCGTTACGGATATTCCCCGCCTCGAAAAAGCAATCGGCAATGTCTACGAACAGTGCTTGCTCACAAACACCCAGCCTGTTCTTATAGACTTTATTAATGAAATTGAGCTCATGGTAAAAAACAAGGCAATTGAAAGTCTGCTTACCGTTTTGCGATCATACAATGAGCCGGCTCACCCGCAGTATTACCTTTTTAACAAACAGCAAAATATTGATTTTGCCACTGATGACTTAATTGTCTTTGCGCTTAAGTACATTGATAAGCGCGACTTTGTAGTCGCAGTTATTTTAGAAAGCTACTGGAACTATATTAACCATCCCAAAAACAAAGTGAGGTTTAAAAATTTAATTGTTGATGAAGCCAGCCAACTGTTTCAATCTGGTTTGATTGTTGAAAAACTCGGAGCGCTCGCGCTCCGCGGCAGAAAATATAACTCTGGAGTTACTACCATAGTTCAATCCATTAACCACTACTACAATAGCGCGTTTCCTCGCACCAGCGATTTGTTTGACCAATCATCACTTACCCTGGTCATGAAGCATAAAGTCAGTGACTCGTTTGATAAGCTCAATGAAAAAGTCCACATTAATAAACCAGAGCGGGCTTACTTAGAACGACTAGAAATAGGCAAAGGACTACTCGTTGTTAATAACTCTAAAATCCCTCTATCTATAGAAAGCAGCGAAGAAGAAGATCGAGTCTGCACCACTAAACCTCCTCGCTAAGTATGTATGGCTATCAACATTACCCAATTAGCCTATACTGCGTATCAAAATAGGCACAGCTTAAAAAAGCTTTTTAAGTGGCTGTGTGTATTGGTCTGTATTTTTGTATTAATTTCGCTCTGGTTTTTAATCCAAATCCGCGAAATTATTGTCCTAATTTTTCTCTCACTAATTTTACTCTCAGGGCTTTTAAAACCTGTTCAATGGTTAAGTGCCAGAAGAGTTCCCAGAGTTTTATCGGTAATCATCGTCTATATTATTCTTATTCTTTTAATATCTTTCATAGCAAGTATTATTGTACCGGCGCTTATTTCCCAAACTGCAGATTTTATTTCTAAGCTTCCGCAGATAATTGCAACAATTAACAATTTTCTTATTTTTCACAATATTCCGGT
>OBEQ012792796.1_pt1 | contig 10488 bp, 9 predicted proteins | sample 1670901 | NCBI WGS metagenome assembly OBEQ01 (sample SAMEA104232315, study PRJEB22302) | groundwater metagenome | biome: forest; feature: aquifer; material: groundwater | place: USA | collected 2011-08-07 | depth 5.4 m | reverse complement strand
TCGTATAATGGCATTACACCTGGTTGCCAATCATGCGAAAGGGGTTCGATTCCCCTTACCCGCTCCAATATGAAAACAGTAATCATAACCGGCATCAGCAAGGGCATCGGCAAGGCGCTCGCCAAGAAATTCCTCTACCATGACTATCAGGTGATTGGAACTTATCTTAGTCAAAAACCGGATTTTGAAAATAAAAATCTGCGCGCATACAAACTTGACCTGTCATCGGCAAAAAGCATCGCCGCCTGCGCTAAAAAAATAAAAAAGATTGGTAAAAAAATAGATATTCTGGTAAACAATGCCGGCGTTCTGCTGGATGAAAAAGAAACCGGAGTCATTCCCGATAAGCTCCGGAAAACGCTTGAAATAAATCTGATCGGACCAATTGACTTCACGGAAAAAATTATATCCGCCATCAATAAGGGCGGTCATATTGTGAACATATCTTCCACCGCCGGATCGCTGGAAAAAGCCGGAATCGCCGAAGGCCACTATCCCTACCATTATCCGTGTTATAAAATTTCCAAAACAGCGCTGAACATGTATACAAGAACTCTCGCGCTAAGGCTGAAAAAATCCGGAATTATCGTATCTTCCGTCCATCCCGGATGGGTTCGAACTAAAATGGGCGGCAAAGAGGCCCCGATGTCCCCCGAGGATGCCGCGGAAGGAATCTATAAAACTGCGGTTTCAAATCCAGAAACCGGACAATTCTGGTTCAAAAGCAAAAAATTGCCCTGGTAAAAACAGCTCCGACTCGGGTCGGAGCTGTTTTTAATTGTAAGGCAATGTCCGGTAATACAATTTCCGCCAGGCGATATCGCGGTAAAAACCGAACATCATTCCGTATTTTATCAGGATCAACGGAACACTGGCATAAAAATAATCCAGATTCTGTCCGCCAAAGAACCAGGACAAAGTCAGAAATAAAATAATCAGATTGGAAAATTCAAAAATCAGGAACTTCCAATATTTCGGAGCCGGCAGGACGACAAAAAACGGCAGAAGCCACAGCAGATACTGCGGAGAAAATACTTTATTTGTCATCATAAAAATTAGTGTCGCCAGATACCAGGACTTGAATAAAGATTCTCCCCTATATTTCCAAACCGCCCAGAAATACCAGAATGCGAAAATCGGAAGCGATAAAAAGTTGATTGCATTTTTATCCTGAAGTTGAGGGAATGACCAGCGGAAAATAGTCCAAATGGAATCAAAAGTGGATACGCGGCCGCTATTGAAAGTGAAGAAATACGCCCAGGAATCAAAATTAGCGATCGCGAATGGAAGATTGAGCGCGAGCGTAACCGCACCGGCAATCAGAACGATATTTATCCTTTTCCGCCAGCTGTCTTGTTTCAACAATAGCGGCAAAAAATAAAAAACCGGATACAGCTTCGCCCAAGTTCCAAGCGCAAGAAAAAAAGCCGCCCAAAGATCCCTGCCTTTCCAAACTGAATACATCGCTATAACCACAAAAAATATCGCCAGCAGATCAAAATTATATACCGAGAAAACCAGCATTGATGGCGCGAAAATCCAATACCGCCACAATTTATTCCGCTCCGCAGATGGAAGCACTTGTGCTGAGCTTTGTCGAAGCATCCTATAAAGCAAGAAGGTGCTTACAACCGCCAGCGCGACCAGCAAGACAGAATTGGCAATATAATATCCGCGCAAATTTCCGCCGAGGATCGCCGTCAGGCGCATGAAAAGACCCGTCAAAACCGGATACTCAAGCTGTGAATTTATATATGGCCAGCCGGAAATCGCCGCTTTGCTGAAAAAATTCGGGATGTCGCTGTATAAAAAATAATGATACGAAGCGATTTTAAAAATCCCAACGCCGTGCAGAATCGATGATGCCAGCCCGATACAGACAATTCCTATTATGTACGGCAATACTTTTTTCATATATTAAAATTATACAACAAAAAACCCCGCTATACGGGGTTCACTTTCTCTCTAAATCGCGTCGGAGCTTGCTTAAAAGCGCTTTACTCATCCGCTTTGCCATCACATATGTTTCATCTACTAAACGCACATGCGCTTGAAGCGGGTCGCACTCGCGTTTCTCCCAGCGTTTCAAACTCGTCATCGAAGCCGCTTCCATCACATGAACAACGGTGCGCCGACTGCCCAAAAGAGCGCGTAATTCACGAACCTTGCCTGCCATGCTCAACCGCCGCCGCTTTGCCATGCCACCCTCCTTAAGGATCCGTTATGAATCTAACGCATCCCAAGGTAAGGGTCAAGCCTTGGAATTCCGATAAAAAATCTGATAATAGACTATCTGTCCGGCCACGATCGAGCAAAGAAAAAGATTTGCCAGAGAAAGATACGCAAACGCCGGTTTTTTAAGCTCACAGAAATAAAGCATCTGAATAAAATTAGACGCCATTCCGATAAACCAATTGATAAACGGCATCTCCTTGGCGGTTTTTTGCTGTTTAAGCCTGCGGATTTGAATGGGAATAGTGACCAGGCCGGCACCGATACTGATTGTCATCAGCATTTCCAAGATATTAAGGTACACGCTTCCCTCCTAGCCGGAACTGCAGAAAGATTAACAGATTTATGTTTAATCTGTCAAATTTTTTGTGAATTACGAAGTGAGGTTATTGCCTGAGCAAAGTCGAAGGCCTACCTGCCGGTTAAGCCTAAAAGTTACCCTTCGACATGCCTGCCTGCCAGCCACGCCCCGCCAACGGCGAGGCTCCGCAAATGCGGGGCCATGGGCAGGCAGGCTCAGGGAATAACTTTTTAACTATTTGATAATTCACAGAAATTTTGCTTCTGTAAAAATTCTCCTCATTATGGCACGTGGGCTAAGAACTTATTATTTTTAAATAATTCCTCTTCCCGACTTGCAATAAAATTTCCTTCTTCAATTCAATTATCTTCATCGGATCGGTTTGCTTTTCACCATCAATTCTCACCCCGCCTTGATCGATCAAACGCCGCGCCTCGCTCTTGCTCGGAGCCAGTTTTGTTTCTATGAGTAAATCCAGTAACGATAGACTTTTCACCTTTCCCCCTTCGGGGGATCTACCGAAGGTAGACAACTTCATGCTGCGAATATCACTTGGCGCTTCTTTATTTGACACAACGCGGACAAATTCATCTTCCGCCGATTTTGCGGATTTCTCATTGTGATACATTTTCACGATTTCCCTCGCCAATTTCATTTTGGCGGAACGAGGATCGGCCTTAACTGCGGATTCCATATCAGCCAAATTCAAATCAGTCAGAAGTTCGGCATATTTGACAATCAAGCTGTCCGGAATAGACATAATCTTACCAAACATAATTTCCGGATTTTCCGTGAGCCCGATATAATTTCCCAAGCTCTTGCTCATTTTATGAACGCCATCAGTCCCTTCCAATAGCGGCAAAGTTAAAATATCCTGTTCGGGAACTCCAAAATGACGCTGAACTCTCCGGCCCATCAGCAGATTAAACTTCTGATCAGTGCCTCCGATTTCCAAATCCGCCTTAACCTTCACTGAGTCATACCCCTGGAAGAGCGGGTACATCATTTCCAACATTGTAATATCATGACCTTCGTCAATTCTTTTTTTAAAATCAGCCCGATGCATAACCTGCTGTATGGTGCCTGCCCGGGACAACTCCAATATGGACGCCACGCCCTCCTTCAAAAACCATTTACTATTATAGTGAACTTCCAATTTTTTGACGTTCAGAATCTTTCCGGCCTGCTTGAGATATTCTTTCAGATTAACTTTTACCTGTTTTTCAGTAAGCGGTTTACGCTCTTCGGATCTTCCGGTAGGATCGCCGATGCGGGCGGTAAAATCGCCGATTATCATCACGGCTTGATGCCCGGCATCCTGGAATTGGCGGAGCTTGCGGAGCGGAACCGTATGCCCCAGATGCAGATCCGGCGCAGTCGGATCAATCCCGAATTTGACGCGCAATTTTCTTGCCCTGCGTGCCCGGCCAGGGAGCCCAGTCGAAGGGTCGCCGCTAAGAGCCTTCTCCAGATGATCTTTTTCAATCACCTCCACGACCCCGCGGGTCAATAGTTCTTTATTATCCATTTATACATTATAAACAAAAAAATGTGATATTAAAATACTTTGAATTACAAAATACTCTCTTTCTGTCATGCCGGACTACGATCCGGCATCCAGGACTATTTACTGGATTCCGCATCAAGTGCGGAATGACAAATGACTTTCATAATCCAAAGTATCTACTATTTTCCGTTTTTCCCCTTCAAAATCTCATCAATCACTCCATATTCTTTCGCCTCGACGGCGCTCAAGTGAAAATCGCGGTCAGTGTCTTTCTCAATCTTGGAAAACGGCTGACCGGTATGCTTGGCGATCAGCTGATTTAATTTATCTTTCGCTTTCAAAATATGTCTGGCCGCAATTTCAATTTCCACCGCCTGCCCTTCCGCCCCGCCCATAATTTGATGGAGAAGTATATCTGAATTCGGTAGCGCAATCCGCTTTCCTTTCTTTCCTGACAGCAAAAGAACTGCTCCCATTGAAGCCGCCTTGCCGACGCATATAGTGGAAACATCCGGCTTGATGTGCTGGATCGTATCGTAAATCGCGAGTCCGGCTGAAACTGAACCGCCGGGAGAATTTATATAGAGCTTGATATCCTTTTTCGGATCTTCATGCTCCAAGAAAAGTAACTGGGCGATGATAGTATTTGCCATGCCGTCATCAATCGGTCCGGCCAAAAAAATGATGCGCTCCTTGAGCAGGCGGGAGTAAATATCGTAGGCGCGTTCGCCCATATTGGTTTTTTCGATGACTGTCGGGATTAAATAATCGTTGTGTTCCATAATATTGGCTACTAAATACGAAAATGATACGAATATACTAAAATCTAATTTTCTAAATTTCGTATATTCGTAAGTTGTTCGTATTTCGTAGCTATCTTAATGATTCTAAAAACTCAAACACTTTCTTATTCTGGACTATACCATAACTATAATCGTAAAGTTTTTGCGGGTCAAGATTTCCTGCATGTTCCCGGCGCATTGAACCGAGGAATCGGTTTGAATCTTCTTCCACTTCCTGCGGAGTCGGCTCAAGTTTTTCATCTTTAGCAATCTGAAATAAAACCAAATTAGTCGCTACGCTTTGTCTTGCCTTATCTTCAAGCTTTTTTCGGATTTCCTCATCGCTTTCCGGCTTCTGCTTTTCTCCTCCGCGGAAAGCGAGTGCGGCGTAATCCTTATACTCCTGAACCATGCCGTTCAAAGTGCGGGTAAGCATGACTTCCGGCAGATCCAAATTGGCGCTTTTCACTAATTGTTCCATGATTTTCAACCGGACGCGCTCTTTTTCTTTTTCCAATTTTTCCTTCGTCATCCCCTCACGGATATTTTTTCTCAATTCCTCAACAGTTTCAAATTTACCGAGTCCTTTCACGAACTCATCATTCAATTCCGGCATCTCCCGTTCATAAACGCCATGAACTTTCACTTCAAAATCAACTTTTTTGTTCCGCATATCAGCCTTCCAGTAATCACCAGGAAAAGTGACGGTAAATTTGGCGATCTCGCCTTCTTTTTTGCCAATAAGATTTTCTTCAAACCCGGGAATGAATTTACCGTCGCCGAGCACGAAGCTGTCCGCTTTTCCGGAAGTGCCGTCCAGGGGTTTGCCGTCGGCAAAACCGGCGAAATCTATATCCAGCACATCATTATTCGCCGCCACGCGGTTCACGCGGGTCAGCTTAGCGCGGGAATTCAGAATATATTTTATGGAATCCTCAATTTCCCTATCTTCAACCTTTACATCCTTTATTTCGGATTCCAGAACTTTTTTCGCGATCTTTTTATAATCACCGAACTTCACTTCCGGAAAAACCGAAATAACCGCCTTGTATTTTAAGCCGGTCGAACTTTCCAAAACTTCAATTTTAGGCTGATCAATCAACCGCCATTCATTCAGAAAGGCAATTTCTTTCAGAGTCACGGAAACCGCCCTATGAACGGCTTCTTCAAAAACCTTTTCATTATTTACAGCCTGTGATGCCATTTCTTTCGGCGCAGTTCCCGGACGGAATCCCTTGAGATGAACTTCGGAAAGCGCTTTATCAAAAACCGGCTGGTAATATTCCAGGAATTCTTTTTGATCCAAAACCACTTCAAGCTCAAAAACTGAATTTTTAAGATTTTTTGATGTGTGTTTCATATTTGACAAATACATTATTGTATGCTATATTTAACTTAGTCCAAAATCGCATACTAGGGGAGAAAACATGGGAGCTTGGTGTGGCGCAATACTTCTCACATTCGCTCTGGCGCTGATTAGCAATGATATTTGCAAGAGAATCGATAAACAGAATCAGATTCTCGAACGAATCGCTGTAGCTCTTGAGAAGAAGTAGTATTCCCACCGCGCCTCGACTAACCATCGGGGCGCTTTTTTATTTTTTTGTCATCCTGAGGATTGCCGAAGGATCTCTGAAATAACAAGAGATTCTTCGCTACGCTCAGAATGACAAGAAAGGGACAGAAATGACTATCATTATTTTATAAGAACGGAACTAATAAAAGCGCGACGATATTAATGACCTTTATCAATGGGTTTATCGCAGGACCGGCAGTATCTTTATATGGATCGCCGACAGTATCTCCGGTAACCGCCGCTTTGTGGGCGTCAGAACCTTTTCCGCCAAAATGTCCGGACTCAATATATTTCTTAGCATTATCCCAGGCCGCGCCGCCGGTGGTCATTGAGATACCGAGGAAAAGACCGGCGACAATAGTTCCCATCAGGAAACCTCCAAGCGCCTGCGCGCCAAGCCCAAGGCCGACAAGCAATACCGCGACAATCGGAATCAGCGCCGGAACAATCATTTCTTTCAGTGCCGCTTGAGTCACAATATCAACACAGCGGGCGTAATCCGGCTTAGCCTTGTATTCCATAATTCCGGGAATTTCCCGAAACTGGCGGCGGACTTCCTCCACTACCGCGCCAGCACTCTTACCCACTGCCTTCATAGCAATGGAAGCAAATAGGTAAGGTACTGCTGCGCCGAGTAAAAGACCCACAACCACATACGGATTTTGCAAATCAAAAGTTACTGCCTTACCAAGAGCGGCAAGATCTTCAACATAGCCGGCAAAAAGCACCAGAGCCGCAAGTCCGGCAGACGCGATGGCATATCCTTTGGTGACAGCTTTAGTGGTATTGCCGACTGCATCAAGCGCGTCAGTAATCTGGCGGACATTGGTCGGCGCTCCGCTCATTTCCGCAATACCTCCGGCATTATCAGTGACCGGACCGAAAGAATCAATCGCCACCACTATACCGGCTACGGAAAGCATGGAAGTTGCGGCAAGAGCAATGCCATAAAGTCCGGCGAGCCAATAACTGCTCAAAATCGCTCCGACAATCACCAAAACCGGAACAAAAGTGGATTCCATACCCACGGAAAGTCCGAGAATGATATTAGTTCCATGTCCGGAATTTGAAGCCTCGGCGATGGAAACCACCGGCCGATAATTTTTCGCGGTGTAATAATCAGTGATTACCACCATCAATCCTGTAACCAAAAGGCCGATCAGCGTGCTCAAATAAAAATTCATATATTCCGCGCCGAAATAAAATCTGGTCGCCGGAAGGAATAGAACTGCGGAAGCAAGCAAAGAAGCGATCAAACCTTTATATAACGCTCCCATAATACCCTGCCCCGTAACTTGTCCTGATCCAGCCGAAGGACTGACACGGACGAAGAAAGTTCCAAATAAAGAAGCAATAATCGCAAGTCCGCCGAGAACCATCGGAAAAACGACCAGCGGGCTGGCGATGTCATTCACTTTCAAAAATCCGAGAAGCATCGCGGCAATCAAAGTGACGGCATAGGTTTCAAAAAGATCCGCCGCCATGCCGGCGCAGTCGCCGACATTATCGCCGACATTATCGGCAATCACGCCAGGATTGCGCATATCATCTTCCGGAATGCCGGCTTCCACTTTACCGACAAGATCGGTTCCGACATCCGCGGCTTTGGTATAAATACCTCCGCCAAGCCGGGCGAAAACAGAAATCAAGCTGGCGCCGAAACCAAGGCTGATCAATGCTTTCACATCTCCGGTCGCCAGATAAAATCCGACAATCGCGAGTAATCCAAGCGCCACCACCAAAAAACCGGTAACTGCGCCGGCTTTGAAAGCAAGAGAAAGCGCGGCATTCAGTCCGCTGGCAGCGGCTTCCGCAGTTTTGGAATTGGAACGCACGGCGACATTCATGCCGATATAACCGGCAAGAGCGGAGGCTAAGGCGCCTACCAAAAATCCTACTGCTGATAATCCGCCTAGGAAATAATAAATAAAAACCAGCAAAACAGCCGCCACAACCGCAACGCTGCGATATTGACGGTTCAAAAACGCGCTGGAACCTTCCTGAATGGCCTTGGAAATTTCCACCATCTTCTCATTTCCATTGGGCTGTTTTCCGAGCCAGAGCATTACATAAGAACTATAAGCGACCGCGAGCGTAATCGGTATGAATACTAATAATGAAAAAATCATAAAGTATTGATACTAATATACTAATTGTACTAATGATACGAATAATACTAATTATAAAACATTTGTATGATTAGTATCATTCGCATGCATTCGTATATTGGTATCACATTAATTTTAATTAAAAGTCCGCAATTCCGTCTTCTTTTTTAACTTCTTCAACTGCTGCGGCCGCAACTCCGCCCTCCAAAACCACATCTGGTTTTGACTGGGAACGGACATCAATTTTCCAGCCGGTCAATTTCGCGGCAAGACGGACATTCTGCCCGCCCTTTCCGATTGCCAGACTCAACTGATCTTCCGGAACAAACGCGCGAGCTTCGCGGCGCGGTAAAATCTCCACACTGGTGACTTTAGCCGGAGAAAGCGAACTGGCGACCAGCTTTGCCGGATCTTCCGACCATTCAACGATGTCAATTTTTTCCTGACCAAGCTCATTGCTGACCGCCATGACGCGGGTGCCGCGCTGGCCGACGCAAGAACCGACCGGATCAACTCCTTCGGCATTGGAAGCTACCGCAATCTTACTGCGACTTCCCTGCTCGCGGGCGATGGATTTTATTTCCACTACGCCGTCATTGATTTCCGGAACTTCCAATTCAAACAATTTTTTGACGAAATTAGGATGCGCGCGGGAAAGAATGATTCCCGGCATGCGGGCTTCATCCTGAACCGCCATTATATAGAATCGCAACCGATCTCCGACGGCATAGTGCTCGCCGGGAATTGTTTCATTATAGAACATGATGCCCGTCGCCCGGCCGATATCCACGAAAATATTTCCGCGTTCATAGCGCTGAACCACGCCGCTGGCAATCTCGCCGGCTTTATTTCTGAATTCTTCTAAAATGGAATCCCGTTCCGCTTCGCGAAGACGCTGAAGAATGACCTGCTTGGCGGTCTGCGCGGCGATACGGCCGAAATCATCATGAGTTTCCAGAGGAAAAACCAGCTCTTCATCAAGAACCGCGTCTTTTTTTATTTCCTTGGCTTCTTTCACAAACATATGCCGGTCGGCATTATAGCGAGGCAATAATTCTTCTTCGGCCGGAGTTTCAACGGGTTTCATCGGCTGTTTACGATATTTTGAATAAACTTCTTCCGGCTCTTCCTCGCCTTCAACAATGCGGACCGTGGTTTCATCAACGACGGTTTTCACTTTCCAGAATTTCAAAGCGCCGGTTTTTTGGTCAAACTGGCATTTAACCACATCCCCCTTTTGGCAATATTCTTTTTTATAAGCGGCTGCCAAAGACATTTCCAGCGCGGCAAAAACTTTCTGCGCGTCCACGCCCTTTTCCTGCGAAATCTGTTCCACTGCTTTTTTTAATTCTTTTAGATTAAACATAATTTGGCTACGAAATACGAATTATTTACGAATATACGAACACTTTTTATTTATCTACAAACCTACCTAGTTAAGAATATACAAAATTTCGTATATTCGTATTGTTTTCGTATTTAGTAGCTATTTTATTAATTTTTATTTTTGATTGTCTGTCTATTTAAACAAATATCCGCCGACAGGCGGACTCATCAATCATTATTATTAGTATACACGAAGATCAGAAAAAGTCAATAGCGGTCTGAATAATAAAAGCGTTCAATTTCCAACTTTAGGCGGACAAGGCATTGCGTTTCCGCAATCAGGACATAACTTTTCGTCTGTGCCGCAGGCTGGATTGGCGCAGGGAATTTCTTTTTTTTATAAAACCTCATCGCGTAAAACTGTCTTCAATTATACACTTTAAATTATGAAAAGTTTTATCGTCCCCGTCCCGTATTACTACCCGTCTGTCATTCCGGCCTCGCCTCTAGCGAGAGCCGGAATCCAGTAAATATCTATGAATTACGAAACTGCCTAAATGTTATTCCCTGAGCAGTTTACCCTGAGTTTATCGAAGGGAAGGGTAACATTTAGTCGCATTTTCAGCCCTTCGACTGCGCTCAGGGACTAAAATGCC
>OBEQ011769413.1_pt1 | contig 10488 bp, 11 predicted proteins | sample 1670901 | NCBI WGS metagenome assembly OBEQ01 (sample SAMEA104232315, study PRJEB22302) | groundwater metagenome | biome: forest; feature: aquifer; material: groundwater | place: USA | collected 2011-08-07 | depth 5.4 m | reverse complement strand
TAACATTTGCTTGCAAAGCGAAATATAGCTCTGAAATACACCCATTTCTCTGATAACAGAAACTCTTCTCCCGGCAGAAGAATGGATTTCATCAAACACTTTCTGATACGCGACAAATCCAGCATTTGGACCAGAATCCGATTGTAAAAATTGAGCATAATTCAAAACAGTTGCTCCATTTATGAGCCCACCTACAACAAGAGCTTGATGATCAAAAGAAAAATTATAAACTGAATTATCCTCAGAAGCTGCAGCAAACTTTTCAATAATATCATCAACAGAAAGATATTTTCTGCAAAGAGCATCATACAATTGAGCCCTTTCTAAAACAATTGCTTTTGCTTTTTCAGCAATTGGCTGAAATAATAAATTATTTTGATCTACATAAAAGTTAGAACGATTTTCACCTTGTGCGATAAAACAAAAACTATTCCGATGAAGAGTTTCTATTTCAAGAATACCTGCTAATTCATCCCTGCATCCTTGAAGATCACATTCTGCATATTTAATTGATTGCTCGAGTAAACTGCGCATAAAAGAGAAGAAAAGAGAGAGTCTATATAAAATGATAGAAATAATAATCATTTTAATAAAGAAGACGTGATTTCTTCTAATAATGGAACCAACTATAGATAAAGAAATTAAAAAGTTAAATACTGCTTTTTTCAGAAATGATTCTGTTCTTGTTTATAATGCCTCAAAAGAAATAATAGAAACAGTAGTTAAACATTATAATAGATGGTATCAAACTGAAAGTTTTAATAAATTAGTTACACTAAGATTAGAAGATATTACTAACTCCACTTATAATTTAGAAGAATTATTAGAAAGAAATAAAGGTGGAAAATTAATAATAACAGATGTATATAACCGAAGAGAACCACACTCTGAAAGTAATACTATGGATTTATATCAACAAATGAGATCACAATCATTACGATATAATACACAATTTTATTTATTCATTGAGGACCAAAAAGAAACAGAACTAATTAAAAAATTAAATAATCCATTGCATCCATTCTATAATTGGTTAGTACAAAGAGATCTAAACAATTAATATCAAAAATAATAAAGCGGGGAGAGGGACTCGAACCCCCGAATCATCGCTGTCATCCTAACCACAATTCTTTTTCAAGATATTAAATGATTAAACTGCAGGCGATTGCCTTAGCCGCTGGGCTACCCCCGCTTAACAAAAGCTGGACAAAACTAAGCATTTTGATAAGGTTTAAATAATTTACTGAAATTCATAAGCCTATGGTACCTGAATTATTAGCTCCCATCGGTGATTTTGAAACGTTAGCAGCAGCAATCAAAGCAAAAGCAGACAGCGTCTATTTTGGAATCAAATGGATTAACATGCGCGCTTCCTCTGCAAGAAACTTTGACATACCAGAAATAAAAACAGTAATGCAGAAATTACACAAAGCAAAAATGAAAGGCTACCTTACACTCAACACAGTTGTATACAATCATGAATTACCAAAAATTGCAAAGATAATAGACGAAGCAAAAGCTGCCAAAGTCGATGCAATAATCGCAACTGACTTCGCAATCATCCAAATGTGCAAAGAACGAAATATTGAAGTGCATATCAGCACGCAATTATCAGTTGCAAATTACGAAGCAGTTAAATTCTTCTCTCAATTTTCACCAAGAATCGTATTAGCGCGAGAATGCACCCTTGAACAAATCAAAGAAATAAAACAAAAAATAAACCAAAATAACCTCAATTTTTTTGGAAGAAAAATTGAATTAGAAACATTCGTTCATGGCTCGTTATGTGTTGCATATTCAGGCAGATGTTTTATGAGCCAGCACCATAATCGATTATCAGCAAACAGAGGGCAATGTTTGCAAGAATGCAGAAGAACCTATAAAATAACTGATAACGAAGATCCACGAAGAGAATTTATTATAGACGGCAATTATATGATGTCACCAAAAGATCTGTGCGCATTGCCAATTCTTGACCAATTAATCACTGCAGGAATCAATGTATTCAAAATTGAAGGCAGAGCAAAAAGCGCAGAATATGTTTACACAGTTACAAAAAGCTACAGAAAAGCGCTCAAATTAATTGCACAAAATAAATTCACAGCAAAGAACAAACTAAAACTTTTGCAAGAGCTTGAAAAAGTGTATAATCGAGGATTCTCAACCAATTTTTTCCTTGCAACACCAACGAATAATTCTTGGACAACAATGTACGGCTCAATTGCAACAGAAACAAAACTTCGCCTTGGGAAAGTAACCAATTATTTTCCAAAAGCAAAAGTCGCAGCTATTCTAATCCAAGAAAATGAATTGCGCGAAAAAGATGAAATCTGTTTCATCGGCCCGACAACAGGCTATTACAAAACAACAGTTGCAGAATTAAAAATAAATAATAGTGAAGTAAAAACTGCAAAGATCAACGACGAAGTCTCTTTTAAAATTAACCAAAAGATCCGCATTTCAGATACAGTTTATGTAATTAAAAAGAAAAATATCTCAAAAGAAGAACAGCAATTACAAGAAAAAATAGAACAAATCAGCATCCATAAACCATTCAAACAAACAAAAGAAATAAAAGGTATGAAATAAATTTTTAACGAAAGCTTTATATATAATCCTTCTCTAAAAAAGAGTATGCTTCATGAAGAAAGAAGAAAAAGAATAATCATCATAACAGTTATAATAATAGCATTAGCATTGATTTCACTGGTGCCATTGCTTAAACAACGCAATATTTCAGATACATTCACCGGAAACACAATCGCTGCAAATAATTCACCGATTAATAAAGCAGTGAATTACAGTTATTTATTTCTCTTGATTATTGTGCCAATTGCTGGCGTCGGTATGCTCAGTTATGCATACATTGCAAAAAAGCAAACAATCGATAGTTCATTTGATGTTGTTTTACATTTAGATGAACAAAAACAAAAAGAAACAATCGTGATATCATTAGACGAGTATTTGCAAGAGATGAACAGTAAAAATACACCATCAGTACAATTGCATGAATATGATGTCGATGTTTTGCAAACGCATATTAAAACAAAATTGCTTCGCGGCTATTCAACAGAAGAAGTATATTATGAATTAATAAAACACGGCTGGAAAAAAGAAAAAATTTCGCAATCATTGAAGGAAATGTCAATTACACCAACAGAAGCTGAACTCATTCTCGGCAGTTTCATGGCAAAAAGCCTTTCCCAAGGCCATGATTTAGTTACAGTTAAAGAATCATTGCTCGCAAAAGGATGGCAGCCTGAGCTAATAGAAAGCTGTTCAAAACGATTTGAAGAAAGTGTGAGAAATTAATGAAACTCCTTATTACAAAAGAAGGCAACAAATTCTATTATAAAGATGCCGACCTTCATACACGATATGGCATGATCAAAAAAGAAATAATTGAAAAAGCATCAGCAGGAGAAATTCTCAAAACCAACATGAACAAAGAAATGCATCTGATCGATACATCATTTATTGACCTTTACCAAAAAATAAAACGAGGGCCGCAAATTATTCCCCGAAAAGACCTAGGAATAATAATTGCAGAAACAGGATTATCACCTAACTGGAAAATTCTTGACACAGGTTCAGGTTCAGGTGCAATCACCTTATTTTTTGCAAATCTAGTCAGCAAAGGAAAAGTGTATTCGTATGACATTCGAGAAGATCATCTCACCATTGCAAAACAAAACGCAGAAGCATTGCAGCTAAAAAATATTATTTTTAAACTCCACAATGTCTATGAATCAATTCCTTTAAAAAAGCTCAACATGATCATGCTCGATTTACCAGAGCCATGGAAAGTAATCGACAATGCAACAAAAGCACTGCAAGCAGGAGGTTTCCTTGTCTCATACTCACCCACAATCCCGCAAGTAAGTGATTTCGTCGAAGCAGTTCTTAAATCAGAAAAATACATCATCCTCAAAACAGCCGAAATCATCGAACGTGAATGGGAATTAGCAGGAAGAACAGTACGCCCAAAGTCGCAGCAAATTGGACATTCTGGCTTCATTACGATTTGTAGAAAGATATAGAATAAATATAAACGACTGGAACGAAGTGGAAGGAGTACACTTTTTATTATAATATTTACGGATAAATATTATAATCTTAATAATGCCGATGAAGTCGGTATTATTTTAGGATCAAACTTTTTTGTAAAAAGTTTGTCTAGCTTCATTACAATTTACAGAAAGATATAACTTAAATATAAAATTAAAAAAGATTTCAAATCCATAATGTTTTTATAAGATTAACTTTTTCTAAAATAGATGGAAATACAAAATAAAACAATAATACAGATAATAAACGAAAGTTTCAACACAGAATTATGGTTATTAAGAAATAATGAAACACTTAAAACAACAGTAACTATTGCACCAAATGGAATAAATCCACAACGATATGATTCATTAATTATAGATACAGAAATAAAAAGTAATAATGGTAAAAAACAATTAACCTATCTCTCTCTAACAACAAAATACCCGCAAAAAGAAGAAGTAATAACTGCAGCTAAAATTGAAGAGCTTGCCGATTATTTTGGTGGAAACGTCTCATTACGATTAATGCTTCACAATAATCAACCAAGTGCAATAGATCAGCATTTTTTTGATATTACAATCAAAGAAAAAAGAAAAATATTCAATCAATATGAATATGGTCAAAAATATTTTAATGAACGAAAAACATTAGAGCCATTATTACAATTGTTAAAAATAAATTATAACCTACAAGAAAATGGATTATGGATTGGAGATTTACAGCCAAATATGGTAACAACACCAGAAAAAATAAAGGAAACATACCAATTACTATTAAACACAGCTTATCTTCCATCAATAGCAAATGGTTCTCTAACGCAAGAATTCTCAATGCGGCAAGAGCCAGCATTAAATAACAAAATAAACATTAAATTAAATATTACAATCGATTATCGAAATAAAGAACATAAATATATAGGAACCGATGAACTCTATTTAATTGAAAAAATAAGAAAAGAGCACCCTCCTGAAATAACCGAAAAACATGCATTATTCAAAAGAAGATATGAACTATTAACAGAATTAAGAAAAATCTCTTAACGTAGACCTACTCAAATGAGTAAAAAATAATTATGAGCAAAGCGAATAATATTTTTTACGTCTTTTTCTTATTATAATTATACGCAACAATCAAAAGTATTACAAAAATAACGATATAAACAATTAATGTAATTACATCACCCATTTGCTGTCCGAGTCCAATGTCAAAATACAGCAATTTTCGAAAGATTCGCTCGCCAATAACAAGAGGATTTAAGTTTGCTAAAAACGTCGCTAATTTTGGCATGCTTTCAAGAGGGAAAATAACATCAGAAAACAAAAAGAAGATGAGCGCAATAAAAGTTGAAACAATAACAGAAACCTGTCTATTTTTAACAAAATAGCCAATGATCATTCCCATCAATACAAAAAGCGACATAAAAAGAAGCACAACAAAAAAGAATGAGGAAAAATGAGTAAATATCTGAATATTAAATTTGCTATATGCAATAATTAATAACACCGAAACTTGGACACTAACAACAGCCATAATTGTCAAAAATAAAGCAAATAAGAAAGTAAATGAATTAACAGGCAATAAAAAAGTTCTAAAATAAGCTGGAGAAGTAATCTCTTGAATCACATTCATATTCGACAGTAAAATTGCAATAAAACAAATGACAAACACAAGCATCACAGGAAATACTAAACTAATCTTTGAAATATCCTGAAGCACAGCAACAAACTGCGTACTAATTGGCTTGACAATGCTTCCAGCAGATGTCTTTGTTAAAACAGTAAACTTATCAATATTTTTATCGAGCTGAACAAGTAACTCATCAATCTGATTCAGAAGCACATCAAGTTTATTGATGTTGTCTTGTGTTTCAATTAATGACCGTTTTAAAAAATGATCCATTAAATCAAGTGTCTTCGAAATATTATCAAGTGTAGCAGAAAATTTATCCGTTGCATCCTTAATAGTTAATAACGATTTTTGTTGAGACTGCAGATTTGTCTGAATGGTTAATAAATTTGATTGCAAAATAACTGATTGCTCAAGAAATGGTGTCATGTTAAGAGTGACATTTCCAAGTTTCACATTGCCTGTATTACCACTCACAAAAATATAAGCTTGGAGTGCAGTATTTAATTTTCCAAGAGAACTAATTGTTGTGTTTAATGCAACAAGTGATTGAGTTGTCGTTAAACTTACATTATCAAATTGAGCATCAAATTCTTTTGCAGCTTTTCTTGCTTCAGGGGAATAAGTTTGATAATCGCTATAATACTTTTGAAAGTCATCATTAATCAATTCTAAATCTGCTTTTGTTTGAATTAATTGAAGTCGAGCTTTGACTGCACTATCACGAAACTCACTCATTTTTGATCGAACATCCTGCATATAATCAACAGTTGCAGAAATATCCTGCAAGATAGAAGTTGTCGCTTCAAGAGTAATTTGCTCAGTTTTTACCGCAAGTTTTTCATCAAGCATTTTTGTTAAATGTGCAATTAAATTAAATCGCGCATTATTATAATAAAAGATAACAGTACCCTGACTAGTTTGCTTTTCTTTTATTTTTTTCAATTGAAAATCATCACTAAACCCAATACAAATATGAATTCTATCATTCTTTAAAGCAGACAAACAAGAATCTAAATCACCATAAGCAACCATTGTCGTTTGCTCATCTTGCAGAGAAGTAATTATTTCTTGAGCAGCGTCTACATGTTTCGCATAATACCCGATTGAAATATCATGCAATCCCTCACCGCCAAATGCATAGCCAACAACAAGAATTAATAGCAATGGACCTAAGATTAACAAAAATGTGCTAGTCCATGAACGAAAAACTATTTTCAAGTTTTTCATGCAAATTGTTAACAACTGATCAAGTGAATTCATTTTTTTCTCCCTAACTCCTCTAATCTGATAAAACAACAAGCTGCTCAAAAACATCCATCAGTGATTTTTCTTTAAATCGTTTATGAATCTCCTCGATTGTTTTAACAACTATTTTTCCTTTACTAAGCACAGCAATTTTGCTGCAATACCGCTCAATATTATCAAGTTCATGCGATGATACAAGAACCGTAGTTCCTTTTTGATTAATTGTGCTGATCAATTCCCAAATATCTTTTGTCATCACAGGATCAAGCCCAGCTGTTGGCTCGTCAAGAATCAAAATATCAGGTTGATGCAACAATGCAATTGCAAAATCAAGTCGCCTTTTCATACCGCCCGAAATCGCTCCACCTAATTTCTCTTTTCGTTCAAAAAGATTCACTAATTTCAATAAAGATTCAATTCTTTGCAATAATTCATGTTTCCGAATGCCATACAATCGCCCATAAAACTGCATATTCTCTTGAATCGTAAGCTCATGATAAAAAGAATTCTCCTGCGTGCAAAAACCAACATGCTTAATAATTTGCTCAGGCTTCTTCGTAATATCTTTGCCTTGAAAAATAATTGTTCCAGCATCAATTTTATAAAAACCAATCAATATACGAAGAAATGTTGTCTTTCCTTCACCTGATTTTCCAACTAATCCCATCAATTCCCCTTTATGGAGAGAAAAGTCAAGCATATTAATAATAGTATGACCCTTAAACTCTTTTTTCAATGATTGAAGTTGGATAAGTTGTATCATCTATCCATTTAAAGAAGCATGTTTTAAATACTTATTTGTTTTTTTATGACAATGATTAATCAATCACCAGTCATTGCAGTTGAATATCGTTCTAATTTAACGCCATTTGAACCAAAAATAATTGAATCATTAAACGCACTTAAAAAAATACCACGCTCATTTCTAGAAATAGTAGCATTGCAAGAAATAAAAATTATCTACTTCAATGGTTCAATCACCCAATTTCCTGAAGGTCAAAAGATTATTAAAAATACAAATAAAACATATAATACCAGCAATACTTGGGAAAAACTACAAGCATACTCAGTTGATTCTAATGATGTTCGAAAGAAACAGAGAATAAATTATCCATACTTAAAATCAGGAGATATTTATATAGGAATTCATGGAGAATATATGATTCATAATATGTCAGATGAAGAGATAATGTTACATGAAATGGCACATTCAATCGATAAAATAGTAGGACCAGCTCTATTCAGTCAGAGAATTTGCCATACACCACAATTTAAAGAATTTAGAGAACAAATTTCAATAGATGAGAACAATATTAAAGAATGCTTTGCATTTTTCTTTACATGGTATTATACAGGAAAAAGTAAAGCTGAAAGAACAAAACAATATTATACAGAATTAGAGAAAAAAGCAGAAGAATATTTAGCGAATAAAACTTTGATTATATAATAAAATCTTACCGATACTCTTCCAATTCTCCTTCTTTTGGTGCAATTGCAACAAAAGAAGAAATAAACATTAATAAAAACACAAGCGTAAATGCAAACCCAAAGCTCAAATTAAGATAGCCAGAATAAGTATACACAGCGCTAATAATAAATCCAATAATACTCGTAACAAAAAATGATTCTTTAATTGGTAGTCTATCGTATCGTGAACCCATAATCAATTTCTAGATAAAAGGAATTTAAATAGTTATCTATTTTTTAATATTTTCGAGTTCACTTTGTTCACTCACAAAATACTATTGAAAAAGTTAAATATCCAAATTCAAAACAATCTTACTAACCATCTTCTCAGCTTTTTTTCGTTTCTCTTGATGCTCTTTTAGAAATAAACTAATCTTATCAATAAGAATTTGCTTCAGTTCGCCACTTAACAATTTACCAGATTTATAATTATCATAAATCTCTTGTAATTTTTTATCATCAGGTTCCATGCCAAATAATAACATTTGAAAAGAAACATCGATATTAGGATTACCTCCTTTCGCTCGATGTTCTTCAATTGTTGAGTGGCCGCCGGAAAAAGCATATTTCTTTATTTTCTTCGCAGCTTCTTCAGGAGTATCAGTCAACGCAATATACGAAGTTACATCAGAAGAAGACATCTTCCCGCCTTTTAATCCAGGTAAAAATTTGTTATATGTAGAGCATAATTGATCTATTTTTTGTTCTTTAAATCGCACAGAAAGATCTCTTGCTAAACGAACATGAGGATCTTGATCAATTCCAACAGGAACAACAACAGGCATTGTACCTTCAAATTCAGCTAATTGTGGATGAAGCATATCGGAAGCTTGTAGTAATGAACTTGCCATTTTAGCTGGAGTAATCTCGCCATACACTGCTTTAAACTCATTAAATGTTGCATGCCGTGCAAGCATGCCTGCTAAACTATAGTAGGCATTTGCTTTCTTCCCATCAGTTGATCGTTTCGATTGAAAATAAAAATCACATTTCTCTAAATCCAGTCCAAGAGCAACATAATTCGTAAGATACTCTTTAATTGCAGTTTCATGAAGTTCTTTCATATTTGGATTTCGAGAGTTATACGCCTCAATATCAGCAACAGCTAAATACACTTTAGCCCCTAATTTCTGATAAAAAATAATCTGATCAGCAACAATCTTATGTCCAAAATGAAATTTACCTGATGGCATTAACCCAGTCATCATAGCAAAAGGTTTTTTATGCTGCACAGCATCAATAATCTTATCAAAATCTCGTTGCGCATAAATAATTCCTCGACGAAAAAGAACAAAATCATGAAATTCCCGAGGAAGAGTTGTAAATGGCTGTAATCCAAACTGCTTAATCAACTTCCCATAATCAATATCACCTGAAACTTCCCAAGGCGTTACAACAAATTCTTTTTGTGTCATAAAATTATCAAAAGAATTAGATTATTTAAATGTTATTATAGAATCGCCTCCGAAAATATCCAAGAACAACAGTTAAATATAAACCAGATATATATGGTAAAAAACATAAATAAACAGCAAAACTACCAACCAGAATGGAAAAAAATATACATGAGCAAATTACCTACAAAGACTTCCAAAAAGTAGATATCAGAGTTGGAACAATCATAAAAGCAGAAGTATTTCCAGAAGCAAAAAAGCCAGCATATAAATTGACAATTGACTTAGGCGAATTAGGAATAAAAAAATCATCAGCGCAAATCACAAAAGCATATACGCCTGAACAATTAATCAACAAACAAGTAATTTGCATCGTTAATCTCGGAAATAAACAAATTGGCAATTTTATTTCAGAAGTTTTAACAACAGGATTTGACAGCGACAAAGGAATAATTCTTACATCAGTCGAACAAAAAGTTAAAAACGGCTCACGACTATACTAATAATCAAAATAAAAAAGAATAATTTTAGCAACACAATATTAACAAAATTAATCTCTATAAAGGAGAGCTTGCAACTCTGCAACTACTTTTCGAACTAAATCTTCTTGCCCAACAATAACTGCAAAAGGCTCTTTATACTTTTCAGATTTTCGATCTTGAATCCCAAATGCATTATACGAAAAAGGAAAAATTTCATAATT
>OBEQ012781740.1_pt1 | contig 10489 bp, 6 predicted proteins | sample 1670901 | NCBI WGS metagenome assembly OBEQ01 (sample SAMEA104232315, study PRJEB22302) | groundwater metagenome | biome: forest; feature: aquifer; material: groundwater | place: USA | collected 2011-08-07 | depth 5.4 m | reverse complement strand
GTCGCGATCGACGGCGATCGTATCGCCGCCATCGCCCCGGAGCTCGCGGGTGATGCGGGGCGGGTCATCGACGCCGCCGGCCGCATCGTCGCCCCCGGGTTCATCGACATCCACTCCCACTCCGACCTGTTCTACTTCGGCTGCCCGTCCTCCGAGTCGAAGGTCCGTCAAGGCTGCACGACCGAAGTCGTGGGGATGTGCTCGTTCTCGCCGGCGCCCATCGCCCCCGGCCAGGCGGCGACGGTGCGGGACTGGGCGGGAGGGATCGGGGCCAGCGCCGATTTCCCCTGGGAGACCTTCGGCCAGTACCTCGAGGCGTTGCGCGCGATCCGGCCGTCCATCAACGTGGTCCAGTTCGTCGGGCACGGGGCGCTGCGCCTGGCCGCCGTCGGGCCCGAGAACCGTCCCGTGTCGCCGGCGGACACGCGCACGATGTCGCGGCTGCTCGACGAGGCGATGGACGCCGGGGCGTACGGCTACTCGACCGGCCTCGTCTATCCGCCGAGCGCCTACAGTGTCACCGCCGAGCTGGTCGACCTCGCCCGGGCGATGGCCCGGCGCGGCGGCCTCTACTTCTCCCACGTGCGCGGGGAGAGCGCGATGGTCGAGGACTCGATCCGCGAGGCCATCCGCATCGGCGAGGACGCCGACGTGGGCGTCCAGATCGCCCACGTCAAGGTCGGCGGGCGCGAGAACTGGGGCAAGATCGACGCCGTGCTCCGACTGATCGACGACGCCCGCGCCCGCGGCGTCGACGTGAGCGGCGACGTCTACCCGTATCACGCGGGCAGCACCAAGATGGACAACCTGCTGCCCGCCTGGGTCCACGACGGTGGGCTGCCCAAGCTCCTCGAGCGGATCGGCGACCGGGCGACGCGGCGGCGGATCGTCGAGGAGTGCCTGGTCGACGGCGAGCGCTGGCGCACGGTCTCGCAGGGCGCCATCGGCTTCGACGAGATCCTGATCGCGACCTGTCGCCGCCACGAGCTGGAAGGACTGACGCTGGCCGCCCTCGCCCGGCAGTCGGGCAAGAGAAATGTGTTTCCTCTTGTGGGCGTCGATGCCAATCTGGTCCATGGCTGGCCTCTCCTCTCGGCGGCGTGGACCGCGGGTATGCGCTTGTGGGGCCGCGTAGGCCACCACGTCAAGCAAGAAGCCAGTCGCTTCATCCCATCTACGCTCACGCCTGTCTGACCGCCCGCGTAGCGGAGTCCCCTCTCGGGGGACAGCCTAGTCTTCGTTACCTCTTGACGCCGTGTCGCCGGCACTGTACAAGAGGGCAACTTATGAACGGCATGACATCTCAGAAGGCACCGATAGTCGCTGCGCTGTTTGCCCCGATGCCGACCCCGTACGTCGACGAGCCTGTTCACGCTTCCCGGAGGGTGGCGTCGCGAGGTTCCGTCATCCTTCTATCCGCGTTCATAAGGGGCGAGGCTTGTGGCTCGTCGGCGCAGGAGGGAATTCGAGCGTGGTGGCGTCGTCGACGCGCAGGCGCTGGACGCGCTCCTCGTGAGCGGGCACGCGTCCGATGGTCTCGTCGGCATACGCGAGCTGATGGTTGAGATGGCGCATGACGGCCCGGAATGGGGCGATCAGCGAACGACGGCAGGCGGGTTCTTTCCGGAAGTTCTCGCCTACGCTCGGCCCTCGCTTCGATCCCCAGACTGCTCCTGACCCACCAAGCGCACCCGGCGCGCGAGCGTCCCCCGAGCTTTCCCTACGGCGTCCCCTTTGTTGTGGCCGGTGAGGTAGTTCGAGTGGTTGCCATCCTCCATAACGCGCGCAGCCCGGCGCACTGAAAGGGAAGAAGCTGACATGGCGACTGAGCCTCAGGCCGACTACGGGATCGTCACCGCGTTGCGCGATGAGCTGACGGCTCTGCGGGCGGTGTTCGGAGCTACTGAAGAGGTGCAGCTCGGCGACCGGGACATCCGCTACTACTACCGGGCGCTCGTGAAGTGCCACGACGGCTCCGAGGTGGTCGTCGTGTGCGCCTGCGCGAACGACATGGGCCAGCAGCCGATCCTTAACCTCACCCGCGACTTGCTCGCTGCCTGGCAGCCTCGCCATCTCCTCTTGATTGGGATCGCCGGCGGGTTTCCAGGTCGCGGTGGCTCCTACGGGGATCTGATAGTACCCCTTCAGGTGCATTACTACCTGCCGGGGAAGCTGGTGCCTTCAGCCGACGCGCCGCCCGGGAATGAGGTACCCAGAATCCCAAGGTGGCGCGTTTTCCGGGCTTCCGCAAGGCTGCATGCCGCCGTCGAAAGCCTTGCGGTCGAAGAGGAGAAGACCTGGGCCGGCCGAATTAAGGTGTCGCGACCGGATGGTGCGGAAGAAGCCGTGCCGAAGGTCTTGCGTGCCGATCTTGCCTCCGGTGAAGAGGTCTGGGCCTCCCTGGAATCTGCCGTGGCCCAAGAGGTGCTCGCTCACTCGGACAAGATCCTGGGCGTGGAGAACGAGGCGGCCGCCTTCCTGAACGCCGTTGAGGAGTCACCCCACTCGCCCGACGCTCTCGTCGTCAAAGCGTTCTCCGATTTGGTCGAGGGCAAAGACGATCGCTGGCGGGCTTATGCAGCACAGGTCTCGGCGGCGTTTGCCGTCGCCCTGATCGAAAAGGTCGGCACCAGATACGGTGGTGCGTCGGCAAGCCTCTCCGAGCAAGGGAAGGAGCGGCTTGAGGCTGCTTGGAAGGCCCTCGACGATCTCGATTATGAGACCACCGCTCGTCTCGCAGAGGAGGCCACAGAACTTGCGCTGAAAGCTGGTGATCGGCCTCTTGAGAGTCGCGCACGTCGTCAAGCCGTACGCGCTTGGGGCGATCACCTGGCGACAAGCAGACTGAGCAGCCAAGCGGCGGCACCGGTGATTTCGCACATCCGAGAGCATCTGCAGACCCTCGAGCAGCGGCTCGAAATCGCCCCTGCACACCTCGCTGTGGAGAAGGCACGGCTGAAGCTGTTCGAGCAGGATGCCATCGCGGCCATCGAATTGGCGCGGGAAGCTCTCCGCATTGCAGACGAAGGGACGACCGACTGGGCAGACGCTCTGCTTTTTGCCACCCACGCTTATTGGCAGCAGAACAGACCGGAGGAAGCGCTGGCCTCACTGGGGGAGCTGTTGGAACGTGCCCGCTCGGGCGGTGATCTCCAAACCCGCCTGGTGGTCTCAACGGCCCTTCTCAGGACTCGGTGGAAGGCAGGCAAAGCCACGGCTGCCGAGGTTTCCGCCTTCTGCGTCTTCGTCCGCGAGCTTGTCGTGAATGAAGGGCTTGATCGAAAGTGGGCATTGCTGGTGCTGCAGGAGGTTGACGGCGAACTTGGACATAGAGATGCGTCCGAGGAACGGTTGATGGTCTGCGAACTTGCGCACGACCTCGCAACCGAACTCGAAGATGCGTCGAGGGCTGCAGGCATTGCCTTGGAGGCTGCCGAGCTCGCCGCCATCGCCGGCCTTACGGACAAAGCTCGCTACTATCTGGGCAAAGCTGCCTCCTGGGTCGAGCACGCGAGAACAAACGAAGCCCCTACCGGCGAAAGACAGGCGGTTACCTGGAGGGCGATCTATCTCTTCGGTAGGGGACGTGTTCTGTTTCGCCTCGCAGGGCAGCCTGCCTCCCTGTCAGGGACCACCGCTACTGAGTTGCTTCACGAGGCCGTGGATGTACTTGAGAAGGCAGAGGCTCTTGCCCTTGACGAGCGGGCTCCGTTGCAGGGCGACATTGAGCTGTATTTGGCTGATGTCCGCTGGTGGCGAGGGAGGACTGCATATGATCTGAGCCACTTCGCCGAAGCGGCCTCTCTCTGCCGCAAGGTCCGGTCCGATGCCGCGATGGCCCATCCGCGGTTTTCCGCGGAGGTAGGTCTGCACGCCTGGCTTCTCGAGGCCGAGGCGCTCTACCTTGGCGGCCATCCCGACCAGGCGCTCGCCGTCGTTAACTCGCTCAGGGAAGACTCTCGAGCCACGGGCACGGTGGCAACAAGAGCGAGGGCATTCAGCGAATATCTATCGGAGCGTATTCAACCCCTGCTGGGGTGGCTGAACTCCGCAGAAGCACTAGAGCTCGCTCAGAGAGTCAAAGCGTCTTCCGTGCGCGAGGTCATCGCCGAGCAGCTGCAACCTCTTCTTCGGTGGTGGAACGAGTGGCGGAACAATAAGCCTGGGGTTCCGCATTCTGAGTTTCTCGACTTTTGGGCTCGGGGGGGCTTTATCCGGACTGCCGCTGCCCTACGGTCTCGGCCAACCTCCGCGATCGCCGTCGACGCATGGAGCCTCGATGACATCAGGAGGTGGGCCAGGGTCTTCTGTCCTCTTTTCGATACCGTGGTCGTGAAGTGGAAGGGTGAGATCGGGCAGGGGATGGTCATCACTCCGATGGAGCTCGACTACGGGGGACCGGGCTGCTTTGGGGGTCATGGCTACTCGGTGACAGCGGGGACTAGCGTCAATTCTCCTGAGGGTAACGAGTGGACCGTTGCTGTCGGTTGGGCGAACCCGCTGCCCCAGGAAGTCGCCTCCTGCCTTGCAACGGAAGCCTTGCCACTCTTCAAAGCGGGAAGGCTTCTCGTGGTCGGGGCACCGCTTGCAGGCTGCACTCAAACGGCTGTGGGCTGGACCGACCACCTACTGGTCGACGGCCTTTTGGGGGGTGTGGTGAACGTCGTAGGCGCTGGCGATAGCGGCGTGCGAGGCGCAGGCAGTCAACGCGTCCTGGACCTCTCTGAGGTTTCCCTGCCCTATATCGACGCTGTTCCACTGGGCGACTTGGCGAAGGTCTTGGACGAGCTGGCCGAGTGGCTTGATCCGCTACGATCTCTGCTCCTCAAGTCCCTGCTGACCCGGAATCTGAGACACGAGAATTGGCAGGCGATCTCTGCCCTTGAAAGTGATATCAGGGATGCCTGCAGGCAGCTGCGAATTCGCCTCGAGGCTGTCGCCAAGGCTCATCAGTGGCGGGGTGCCGAAGCGAAGGGCAGCATCACTGCGGGATCCCAGGGCATCGACGCGGTCGGGCATGAGCCCATCACCGATATCTTGCGGGCAATCGGCGGGGGCCAGGAACTTGGTCCCTGGATACCCTACTGGCGTCTCCAGACTCACGGCGGTTACCTCGACTGGACCAGCCCGATCGACAACCCGAGTAAGCCTTCGCCGAAACCCGAGGTGCCGAGGACGTCCCAGACTTGGCTATGGCCGGGCACCGGAGGTTGGGTGATCCCTACGGCTTTTCGCATTCCACCTTGAACTCTCGCCTCAGCTGCTCCTCATCGTGCGTATCGGCGGCGGCCTCACCGGTCTCCGGGGGAGACCGGGAGGGGAAGACCGGTTCGACTTCCGGGAAGGGCGTTTTATGTTTCCTCTTGTGGACGTTAATGCGGTTCCATGGCTGACCTCTCCTCTCGGCAGCGTGGACAGTGGGAATGCGCTTGTGGGGCCGAGTAGGCCTGAGCTAAGGCCTGTCGCGCGCGGAACCCTTATCCTTGATGATGACACGGACTCCGTCTTCCGATTGAATGACGAACATCGGGACATCGCCGCTTGGTTCGACACTGCCGCCGGCTGAGACGGCTACCTTCCCGAAGTCGATTCCGAGGTTTGTTTCGGCGACCGCTACAGTCTCGCCACCGTCGTAGGTTTCAAGAAGACCGATCCGTCTTGGATCGCTACTCGTCCGCCCACCACCGAAGAGCCGATGCCTGGGGTTATCAGGATCAACCCATATTGTTCGCACGTAAGTGTAGCGCCCGTCGGGCGAGGGTCCTCTCCACACCCAAGTCCACTCGCGCGTGTGTAGCGCGATGACGCCGCCTTCCAGACCACAATAGACGACGGTCGGATCCACATTGCTCTGAGTAAATCCATTCGGCCGCCGGTTCCCGATACCGTCGCTGCCGCCCGGGGCGAGGATGAATCGAGGACCGAAGCTCTCGGTCGCTTGCGACGACAGCTCATACGCCGCGACCCAGGCGAAATCCAGGGGCGCTTCGCAGCCGTGATAGAGAAGCGTTGGCTCCCCGGCTGCGATATGTAGGTAGCAGTCGTACGTGGCCTGAAACGTCGGCGAGCCCACCACATAGCGCCAGTTACGCCCACCATCGAGTGATCGCGCGATGGTGGTGCCCGACATTGCAGCGTACAAGATCGGTAACCGACCAGACCGCCTGAGTGGTTGCAGTGCGAGGTCCGCTACCGGGATCGATCTTCCTGTGCCCGCCTCCTGGAGGCCATTGGCGGTGCCAGTCCAGGTCCGGCCACCATCGGTCGACCAGTGGAACGGGAGCGCTCCAGCGAGCTGTCCGGGGTCGCCACCCGCAAAGATGACGTCTGCCAGTTGTCTCCCGGGGCTCGACCAGGTTCGCAGAACGCGGATGTCTACGCCGGTGAGGCCGCTGCGCATCCAATCTCCTGATATGAGCGCGCGGCGCCAAACGCCGTCGTTCGTTCCGACCAGGACCTCGTTCCCGACAACGAGAAGGCTGGCCGCTGAGCGGATGGTGGGGATTGCTCCGAGGTCTCGCCAGCCGGTGGAAACGGGAGCTGAGCGTACGGCCGCTCCAGGGGCGCTGGACTCACGCAGGCGAAGACCGAGACGCTCGATGCGCTGCAGCGCTTGCGCGATCTCCCTCGAGGAATCGGGCTTCTGCACGGCAACCCCCGCCAGTATCGCAAGGCTCACGAGTGCCAATACAAAGTACCGGTGCGCCGTACGATACTGGTCGGTACGACAGTTGTGGGTCGCGCGGTTTGCATAGTATGACTTTAGTATGTCGCGTCCCCATTGTTTGTGTTGCTCTGCGGTGTCGTCTTCTAAAGTCGGTACCGTGATTGTCCGAACTCTGAACACGCTGACGCAGAGGAGTACGACCGCCACCAGCGTGGCGACCAGGAACACGAACAACCAGGCAGGTCTTGCATCGCGTCCGAACACCAGGGCGATCGTTGCCAGGGAGGCGCTGAGCGTAAGCAGCTGCTTGACCTTGTCATCTGTGGCGGCACTGTCCTCTTGGCCGATTTTGAACAGAGACTCTGCCTGGCTGGGGTCGACACTCGTGGGAAGTGGCCGCTCCGGATCGGGGGCGGAGTAGCGTCCTGCCCTAAAATACCTCCACGGCACTAGGACCAGCACGCCCCACATGAGCATGAACAACAGTAGATCGGCAACAAACGTGAGCGAGTAGTCCGCCTTCGCCTGGACCTTCCCGCGGCGGCTAGACATGGTCACTCGCGCTATAGCCCGGCTCGACGTGGCACGCGAGTCGTCGCTAGCTTCGGGTCGTGTGAACGCGAGCGGTGTGCATCACGGCGATCGAGGCAGAACGTCGCCGACGCCGCCGTGACGGCCGAAACAGTGGATCAGGGCTTGGGAAACTGGCGCGCCGACCTTCTCTTCAAGCCACGCCCATTGGCCGGCCGGGTTGACCTCAAAAAACCAGGGCTCGCCATCGGTATCACGAGCCATGTCGATGGCGGCGTAGAGCAATCCATAGGAGCGCACCAGTGTCACCAGCGTGCGTTCGATCGTCGACGGAAGCTGCGTGAGCGAGTAGCGCATCCCCTGCATGTTCGCGCGGCGGCAGTCTATCGCGCTCACGGCTCGATCTTGCGAGTGCATAGCAACCGCGATGCATTCGTCGTCGACCACCGTAATACGCAGGTCCACAGCCTTTGCGATGCGCCGTTGCAAGAGCGTCGGACAGCCAGAAACTCGCTCGAGTAACGGCCGACAGGCGCGAGTGATGGCGTTCGTGTAGACGATTCGATCCTGATCGGGCGTGGCCTCCCGGATCTCGCCATGGCCTACCGGTTTTACGACGACGTCGTACGCATGACGCTCGCAGAACGCCAGCGCTTCTTCCGGGACTGACGTGATCACGGTCTCCGGGATCTTGAGACCGTATCGCTCGGCCCGAGCGAGTTGCTCCGGCTTGTAGCTGGCGGCACTCACGGCCAAGGGGTGATTGACCCATCGAATATCACTCCGAGCAGCGAGAAATCCGCCCCAAGCCCGTCGCAGTTCGTTTGCAACCCATGCCTTGGTGGCCGTTGTCGCGTTACCCGGGACATGTGGTTGAACGGGGCGGCGGTAGTAGATCCCCTTAATGTGGTCCAGGTTCAATAGGGACCCACGGACGTTCGCCCACCGCCTGGGCGCAGGACCAGTTCCGAAGGTCAAGGTCAGCGGCACATCCGCCAGGCACTCAGTGTTCAGGCGTGTGAACGGCTTGCCCGCCGCCGTCAGCTTGCGTTCGAAAAAGTCAGCCGTTACGTCTTGTGCGTTGCTGACGATGAGGATCAGAGAATCGAGCCTTCCCACAGCGATGTACCGCCCAGAGTTTGGTCATCGTCCGGGTCCTCCGTGCGTTGCAGCGTATGTGTCTCCGTCCCAAGGAGTGCGGCTCGTCGTTTGGAGTCACCCTCCGGCGATGATTCACTGATATCGCTTGCGGACTCGGTGCTCACATCGGTGTCGCCGGATTCGCCGAACGTTTTCGTGAACGTCTCCGTACCGAGGTTGCCAAAGTCCAAGCCACACACGGATTCAAAGAAGGCCAAGAGAAAGGGCTCGCTCCGCAAGATGTCCATGCGCGACCTCCTTGGGCACGGATGAGAAGGGACAAGATGGGGCAAGGGTAGCGCTCAAAAGGCGTAGTGTCTACCTCGCCGGCCACCGGCTTCCTCGTCGTCGAAGATGAGGACATAGAGCCAGGCACGGGTTTTGGTCAGGAGTGACCGGCCCAACGCGCGCGCCCCGAACGGTGACCCGGCGGGAGGGGGGCGTTACCGTTCAGCGGGGAGGACTACGACAGGTCGACCCAGACGGTCTTGACCTCCGTGTAGTGGTCGAGACCCACCGAGCCCATCTCGCGACCGAAGCCTGATTCCTTGAAGCCGCCGAACGGTAGCGCCGCGTCGAAGAGGTTGTACGCGTTGACCCACACGGTGCCCGCGCGGAGCGCGCGCGCGGCCTTGAGCGCTTTCGCCACGTCGCGGGTCCAGACGGCGGCGGCGAGCCCGTAGGACGTTGCGTTGCCCTGGGCGATCCCGTCCTCGACCGATCGGAAGGGGATCACGGAGAGCACGGGGCCGAAGATCTCCTCGCGGGCGATCTTCATGGTGTTGTTGACGCCGTCGAAGATCGTGGGCTGGACGAAATACCCCTTGCCGTCGCCGACCGTGGCCCGGCCACCGCCCGCGATCAGGCGCGCGCCCTCCTGCTTGCCGGCCTCGATGTACGACAGCACCGTCTCCATCTGGGTCTTTGACACTACCGGGCCCATGCGGGTGGCCCGGTCCATCGGGTCGCCGACCTTCAGGCCCTTGACCTTGTCCGTCAGCTTGGCCACGAATTCGTCGTGGATCGTCTCCTCGAGGAACAGACGTGAGCCGGCCGCGCACACCTCGCCCTTGTTGTAGAAGATGCCCGTCATCGCGCCCCGCGCCGCCGCCTCCAGGTCGGCGTCCGCGAAGACGATGTTCGGCGACTTGCCGCCCAGCTCGAGCGAGAGGCGCTTGAGGGTCCCCGCCGCCTCCCGCATGATCTGCTTGCCGACCTCGGTCGAGCCCGTGAACGCGATCTTGTCCACCCTCGGGTCGCGCACGAGCGCCATGCCGGCCTTGCCGCCCGGCCCCGTGACGACGTTGAAGACGCCCTCCGGCAGTCCCGCCTCCTGGCAGAGGTCGGCGAATCGGAGGGCCGTGAGCGGCGTCTGCGACGCGGGCTTGATGATCACCGTGTTGCCCGCCGCCAGCGCCGGAGCGATCTTCCACGACGAGAGAAGGAACGGGAAGTTCCAGGGGACGATCGCCCCGACCACACCCACGGGATGGCGCAACGTGAACGTGAAGGCGTTGTCCCGGAGCTGGAGGGTCTCGCCGTGGATCTTCGTGGCCCAGCCCGCGTAGTAGCGAAAGACCTCGGCGGCGAACGGGATCTCGACCTTGCCCGAGTCGAACATCGTCTTGCCCGTGCAGAGGCTCTCGAGCTTCGCCATCTCGTCGAGGTGCTGCTGGATCAAATCGCCGAGCCGCCACACGATCCGGCCCCGCTCGTGGGGGCTCATCCGCGGCCACGGCCCTTCGTCGAACGCCTTCCGCGCCGCGGTCACCGCGAGATCGATGTCCCGCTCGTCGCCCTTGCCGACCGCGGTCAGCGGCTCCTCGTTGGCGGGGTTGATGGGCCGGTAGGTCTCGCCCGAGATGGGCGCCTGCCATTTGCCGGCGACGAAGATCTCTCCCGCGTTCATGGGGTCTCCTTCATTGACGGAACGACCGCTCGAAGTGCCGCGTGACGGCGCCGTCGAGTCCGTCGCGAAACTTCCGGTAGCGCACCAGGAACCGCTTACCGGCCGAGGTCAGCCGCATTCCACTCCGCGGACCGCCCCCCGGGACCCGTTCCACGAACTTGAAGCCCGCGGCGCTTTCGAGCTCCCGGAGATAGCCCCAGGCGTTGCGATACGACATCTCGAACTCCTCGGCGGCCTTCCGG
>OBEQ012528936.1_pt1 | contig 10489 bp, 15 predicted proteins | sample 1670901 | NCBI WGS metagenome assembly OBEQ01 (sample SAMEA104232315, study PRJEB22302) | groundwater metagenome | biome: forest; feature: aquifer; material: groundwater | place: USA | collected 2011-08-07 | depth 5.4 m | reverse complement strand
GCCATAAAAAATATTTGGTTTGATTCGGCATGTTTTCCGATACTTTTTCAAAAAATCTCTTGGGCACCTTTTCAAATTGATTATCACCTTTTGCTTCCGTTTGCAAATAAAGATCATAGGCAGCGTCAAGTTCTCCGTTAAGCTCACTCGAAACTTCCAAATCGATTTTGACGCGGCCATCTACCTTTTTGAATTTTCTCTTCAGATCATATCGCGAAGCGCCACTCAAAGTTTTCAGGTATTCATCAAATGTCGTGAAATGAAGATCCTTTTCCGTTGTGGGCAAGCTCTCAAACTTAGAAAAACCTTCTTTCTGAAGCTGATCGAGCGCATCGGTACACTCAAAACCAAAATCCTTAAAAGCAACGATTGGAATTTTTTCTTGATCGGCTAGCTGTTCCATGCATTCGACAATTGCTTTAATTACCCTATTGGGATCACCTAGGATGCCGATTCTACCCCGCCCCATTGGAAGACCGCAAATCAGCACCTTTAAATTAAAAACGTTGGGAAAAACTTTTTTGATGGCGAATGAAATATTTTTAAGTATTCCCTGAACAGTAGTATCAAGAGGATAATTCATCAAAAAACATGAAGTGGCACCAACAAGAATGCCCTTGTCATAAACTAAGAGGTAATAAAATTGGAACTGCTCAAAATTGGATTGATCTAATGATTTAAAAAAATGGTATCCTTCCAAGACGCTGGGAAACACTTTGTCCCATTCAGCTGGGGGTATATCTTCTATTTTCTTTATAACTTTTGTTTCAATGGCCTGCTCCCTAAAGATGGATAACACGTCCAGATATTTGGAAAAGGTGCTTGTGCCCGTTTTGAGAGAATTTGAAGCTGGAGTGAGTACGGTACAATTAAGAAATATAGTACCACACTTTACAAAATAAAAAAGCATCTTTGTAAATCATGCTAAGAGGTACCTTTTTGGCAACTGCTCCCTGGACGGGTCAGGCTGACTTTCATTGAATAAATTCATAGGTAGTCAGCACAGTCCTTGAGCTTCCAATAAAAATTAATCCTGTAGCTCAAGGGCAGAAACAAGAACTTTCCAGATTAGAGTCAAAATCAACTACAACCCATTCGGTTTAAAAGTGGAAAGAAGTGAGCCTGACTAAAATCCCTTTTCAAGCGCAACTCGTCCGAAGCTTTCCTCGTTATGATTGAATCCAAAGGAATAACCCAATTTAATGGTAATGTCATGAGGAAGAGCAAACCATATTTGTGGAATCACTGAATCCTCATGAGAATGGGTGTTGTATCTCATTTCACAACCGAATCGCAATATTCCATTTGTATTGTACCGGAATCCAAAAGCAGGAACGAACGCTAGCTCCCCTGTTCTAAGAAAGACTTCTTCGGGAAGATTTAAAGTAAGATTGAGTCGTTTAAAATCTTTGGAAAGAATCAGCCTAGGCTCAATCGCTGGCTCCTGTCTTCCATGTTCCTTTCTTTCGGTATTGGCTTCTAAGGAAATCGCTACATCAATAGGTTTTGTGCCTTCATCAAAGAAACGATACCGCGTTTCAAAGCGTCCAGAATCAAATTGCGTTCCTTCGTGATGGGTGCTTTTGATGCTGCTGCGAGCGTCGATCATCCAATGTTGAGTCAGCCCATATTCAAGGGCAAAATTATGGCGTAGAAAACCAATATTTTTATCGGAATCCGCATCTGATTTATATCCAAAATCGAGCCAATACTCCGGTTCGACTTCTCCCTTCTCTAGGGTTTGGTAGACTAAGGTCTCATCAATGTAATCTTCTCTATGAGCTAAGGCTAGGTCCTGAGAGACAAAAAAACTAAGAAGGATTATTGAAACAATAAAGAAGGAACGAAGATAGTTCATCAAGACTTAATTCCTATTTTTGATTTTTTTAAATACAATTAAACCTAGTAAGATAAACAGGATTATATAGAAATAAATATGAATATGTAATCCTTGAATCAAATAGATCAGTTTACTTCCGAGAAAATATGAAAGCGTGGACCAAAAGGTGACCCAAAGAAGCGAGCCTAAAAAGTTGAATAGTAAAAACTCAAGCCAGGGCATTTTGGCGATTCCAGCAATGATCCCGTTAAATTGTCTCAATCCAGCTATAAAACGAGCAACAGTAACAATCTTATTTCCATGAACTGAAAAGAATCTTTCTAATCGGATTAATCTAGGTTCATCTAAAAAAACAAATTTTCCATAACGAAGAACAAGTGTGCGCCTTCCCCAGTAACCAATTCCATAACCAATGTTATCTCCGAGAAACCCAGCCAATATACCGACGCTCACTAAAATGAAAATATTGAAGTGCCCTTTTGCAGCAAGGATGCTTGCTCCAATTAACAAAGTCTCCCCGGGAACTGGCAAACCAAAATCTTCTAGAAAGATCCCTAAGAATACTGCGGCGTAACCATACCGAATTAAAAAGTTATTAATGTCATTCATAGCACTTCATAGAGTAAATTATTAATACTGAATCAACAGATGGTACAAACTGCCCTATCACGACACCGTTTTTTTCACTTTCTAATTCTGGCCTGAAGTTTCTCGACTTCTTCGGACTGTTCTGATATCTTAAAAATCAAAAAAATTATTAATTAACTTTCTCCTCAAAGAGCCTTGCTACTCTCGTCACTAAATCTCTAGGGAAAAGCCGAACAAGATAAACGAGAATCTTATTTATCAGGCCGGGGACAACCAACGTTTTTCCCTTCATGAGTCCTTTGTAGCCAATTTGAGCAACCGATTTAGCATCCATCATCATTATAGACTCTCGAAGATTTTGAGTACCCGTCCGAGATTGAAAATTGGTTCGTGTCGGGCCGGGACATAGTGCAGTAACAGTCACGCCGGAACGCCGCAACTCATTGGCCAAAGCTTCGGAAAAAAATAAAACGTAGGCTTTGCTGGCAAAATAACATCCCATTAAAGGACCGGGCTGAAACGCTGCGGTTGAAGCCACATTCAATATTTTTCCTTTTCGGCTCTTGATCATAGGGAGAAATAAGTGCGTCAGGCTGGTTAAAGTCATTATGTTGAGTTGTAGTGCATCGAGCTGCTCTTCTAAATTGCTCTCTGCACAGCGGCGACATAGAAATTAAAGGTAAAGAAATTTTCAAAAAATTCTTCTTTAGACTAGAATCGAAGGGAATAAAAAGCTACCAGTTAGAACTAGCACGTGACATTTTCAGCTTCGTAGAGACTCGTGGAGCTAAGGCTTTCACCTCAATAGTTTTAGACGAGAAAGAGGTGGATTTATCATGCGCAGATGTTAAACAACTCGAACGCCCCTTTTTCTTTCTATTTGAACGTATCAACTTACATATGCAGGAGAATTACCCTAAATTAATAGCAACCTTAATTTTCGACGATAGAGGTGTTACACAAAACGAAAAAATATCTTCAAGTGTGAGCAATTTCTTTCATCTAAGTCATGTTGGGAAAAGTTTTGACAGAATAAATAAAGTTCCGTTATTTGGGATTTCATCAAAAAATGTAGGCATCCAAGTCGCAGATATGATAGGACATCTCATTGGACGACGTGAGACTGAAGATGAAAAAATTATAGATGAGTTTTGGAAGCGAACTAAGCAAATTGAGTACAAGAGTCGAACTAAGGTGGGTGTGGCAGGAAAAAAATTCGATCTATTCGGATTCAAAGTTGCAAGAAGTCATGGGAAGGAAGTGACTCCATAAAAAGAACGAGACCGGCGATTTAAACTGTCCAGAAAGACAATTTAAATCAATAGCACGACCGGAAAGTCGCGCACCGATCTCATCAGAATTATACCAGCTATAATATCGACTGCAAGCTCAAATTTCATCATCTTAACTGGTTTAACCCCTTATTTTAAGGTGTTCCTAAATTGGCTCGTAGCGATCAAAACCGGATCTCCCACCTTCAGCTTTTCAATATCCTGATCATAAACTGGGGCAAAATGAGCGTAGATTTGAGTTACGGAAAGGTCGGAATGCCCAAGCCACTTACTGATCTTATAGATTGGAACGTTGTTTTGAACAAGACGGGATGCGAAGGTATGCCTAAATTCATGCCAACCCAATCTTTTTTGTTCTTTTATCCCTGCCCTCTTAAAAACGGTTTTCAATCCCCTTTTAGGACCCCAATCTGAATACTTCGCGCCAGTATTGAAAACTGGGAAACATAGATCATCTTTCTTCATATATGGAAGAAGTTTATCTTTCAATTCATCAGATACCGGCACTATTCTTACTTGAAAGTTTTTAACGGTGTGATCATATTTTGGTTTGTTAATAACCCTTAAGAGTTTCTTTTCCCAATCGAAGTCTTGCCATTCAAGATGAATCAATTCACGCAATCTTAACCCTGTATAGCGAGCTGTGACAATCATTGGATAAATCGGCTCACCTTCTGCTGCTCCTTCAATTCGCATATATTCTTCATCCGTAAAAAAGTGGGGCAATATCTGAGGAAGCCGCCTTAATTTAATTCCTGCACAAGGATTTTTGAGAATATAACTCTTCTCGATTGCCGGTCTAAAAAAGCGTTTTATAGCACCCAAAACGAAATTATAAGTCTTAGGTGCCTTCTGTTCATAATCGCGCAGGAAGACTCTTACATCCTCTTGATTTATTCCGTTGATTGTCTTTTTGTTGGTTGCGCGAAGGAAATCCCTAATCGCATACATTTCATTCCGATTGGTCGTCTTTTTGCGGTAGGTCGTATCCTTGACGTATTCCTGCATATACGCCTCGACTACAATCTGACGCCCGTCTTGATGGGTCCCTCGTCTCAGCTTAATCTCAATTTCCTTCTTAAGGAGACGGGCAATTTTCTCATCTGTGGTTTTAAAACTCTTAACGATTCTCTTACCATTAGACAAGTAGCCAACGCACCAAATCTTGCTTTTTCCCCTTCGATAAAGGCTTGCCATAAAGATATTTTACGCTTGTTACTCAGAATATCAATATAAATCTATTACTTTCTATTACCTTTTAGTAGTTTATCATACTATGGTCCAGTTGTATAATTCCCATCATGAAACGTGACCAAATCATCTCTTTCAAGATCACTGCCGAATTGAAAAAGAAGATAGAAGAAAGAGCACGCCAAGAGGATCGATCAGTCTCCTATGTTTGCCAGCGAGCACTTGAGCGCGAAGTCAAAAAACGGAAAAAACGGTGACTTTTGCTAACATTCATTGCTAACACTTCCTTTTTGAAACATCAATTTCCACTTTATTTTTAAAACGTGGTCTCACGGTGTCATACCTTGAGGCTGTCTAAATTTGCGCCGTTGATCCGACACGATTCCATGTAATCATCCAAACTGGTCTTGTTGAACATTAAATGCCCCGTAGAGCTATCTTTCGGCACTCGATAAGCCACCACGCCATTCTGAAGCAAATTAACGTAATTGCGCTGCATCCACCGATAGGATTGTCCTAAATATTCGCCTGCTTCACGCATATTAAGAAACCTGGGATCAGCGCTCATTTGCTTACGCACTCACCGCAATCTTCAGTGGGGTCTAAAACGATATGTATGGGTAATCTATCCGGGCGTTCAATTTCGGGAGGGGGTAAATCATGCCTCCTCCACCGATACGGCACTCTATTGCAAAGGAAGAATATTAGAGCGGTAACATTACCCTTCCTTACAAGTTCAAAGAGCGAGTCTTCAGCTTCTACGACCCTTGCGCCATCCAATACTTCATAAAGCTTTTTTTTGTTATCTGCACTCGTGTTCCGCCAGTCATAAAAAACAGTTCTTGAAAGACCTTCAGACTTACATGCAGTACATAAATAGTCATACTTACCGGATGATAATCCATTCAATATACGCTCCACCTTTTTAAGTGTTCGTTCTGTAAAGACGCCTTTCGTATTTGCCATAATAACTCCTCTAAAAATGGGCTATTGTTCGGTGGCTTAAAACAGCCTGCATTTCTTTAAGAACATAACCATTTTTTTCTAGGTAATCTTTTAATCCTTTCTCACCTAAAGCTTTTTTTAATTCTTCCAACGTTTCTTGGGTAATTTCTTTTAAAGATTTACTGTTAGGAGAGAGATTGATTTCATTCTTTTTATTGCAGACCGTTTCCTTCTCATTCTTTTTCTCTTTATCCTTTTCCTTCTCTTTATAGGTGACATCGGAATTAGGAAAAGATGAAGGCTCGTAACGTGTTTGATTAATTGAGCTTGATTGGCTAAGTGACTTCGAAATGAGTAGGCCTACTTCGTAAATTTTTTGATTATCTTCGTGTAATTGCTTTATATTATCTTTACTAACGACGCGACCATTCACCAATTCCATTCCTAACATATAAAATTTAACCATTCCCTTGTGTCCTTGTTTCAATTTGTAATAGATTTTGTTTATGCTTCTCAGTTTGCGACATAAATATCTGACACGATCAACTTTCAACCCTGTTTCTTCCGCTATGGTTGAATGATTGCCTATAAGAAAACCACTATGCGGGTTAGCTTTTAACCTGAGAAAATTTAAGAATCCAAATTCCTCTAAACTCAAATTGCCGAACGAAATATGATCACTCTCTGTCCTGATGACTTTAATCCATCCAGGTCCGTTATTTTTTCTGAGACGCTCGTTCATTAAACTTATCTCCACTTTTTCCGATGAGATCTTCAAATTTTTTAGTAACGGCAAGATGAATTGCTTCTCCAAGTTCTTTGGTAATTGGATGGACAATCGTTATGATTTTCCCGTTGGGCAATGTTTTTGAGGGAAAGAGAAGGCGAAATCCTGACCCGTCGGGTCGTGAATAAAGGGCAACGTTACCGACAAAAAGATAATCATTCAGAATAAAGGATACGAAAGCGAGAAGCCCGTCTTTGGGTTTAACCGGAAGGATTTGTACTTCTGATACTGAGAAGTCGCTCATTTTTTCGCCTCTTCTTCATTACTATTTCAATTAAAGTTTTTGGGCAAAAAAATACCCAGCCAAATGAGCATTATTTGCTTCATCTGCTGGGTCACTGCCAGCCACTGCTCGGGTACTACCAGGCATCCGCCTGACCCCTATATTTCTTACATGTTGCTTATGAACAACCCATTGCTCCTTTGGGCACCGCCCCTAAGTTGTTCTCAACAACGAAATAATTATAACAAATAGGAAATCCTTGTCAACAAGCGTTTAAAATAAATCTGAAAACTTTGTCTTTTCTCACAGCTTTCAAAAACTTGGTTAGCTCGCCTTCTTCGGTGAGTTTTACGATTTTTCTTAACGTCTTTTTACCAATAGAAATATAAGGATCGGCAGGACAGAGAAAAAGACTCTCTTTGTTTCAATCGATCCTTCATTTATTTTTTTAAATATCTATATTGTGCCAGGCTGCCAAGAATAAGCATGATAACTACTCCTGTAATCCAGCCGGCCTTGATGCTGTGGGACATTCCATAGATTACTAAACCGAGCAAGGCACCCACGACGATTGAAAAAAATACCGCAATATTGTAAACACCTTTATCCATTTCAAGTTTCTTTATTCCTTGAGCAACGTTCTTCGCGTCACTCTTCCAAAAACCTTTCAGGTCTGATCCGCAATGCTTGCACTTGATAGCCTGCTCCTGAATTTCTTCTGCACAGTAAGGACATTTTTTCATCTGCAAACCTCGTTCTATACAATGAATAATACACCGTAGAATAGTTAGGTGTCCATAATAATAGCACCGCAGCATAATGCGGTGCATGGACAAAGCTATCAGATTAAAGTTGGCTAAACGATTACGACGACTAAGAGAGAAAAACGGATATACTCAAGATCGGTTGGCAGAACTAACCGGAATAGATTACAAATACATTCAGAAGATTGAAGGAAAAAACCCACCTGCTATCAGAATTGACACCATTGAAAAACTCGCCAAAGCGTTCAAGATAAGCTGCTCGAAGTTGTTGGATTTCTAGCATACAACTAAGACTAATCCGTTTCATTCGGTCTTGCAAAATAGGGCAGGATCACTTCACTAATTAACGGCGCTCTTTCAATTTCAATCTTCTCAAGATCGGAGAGTTTTATATCAAAATATTTCCGCAAGAAAATAGCAATAAACCCCCCAAAAAAATCAGCAAAAGAACGAGCCAAATTTGTAATATCTGCCATGAATTTGTTTGTTGCTTCTCTTAATCCCTCGGGAAGATAGCCCATCCGTCCTATAAGGGTGAAAATTAAGCTTTGATGAGCAAAGATATAGAGACAATTTCCGTCAGCCTCTGAGAATAATAACTCCGTCTCAGAGTTTTTTATCAAATCGTTTATTCTTTTGAAGGTTTCTTCAAAATCAAAATGAAATGCAAATTCATTTCTAATAAATTTCATAATATTATCCTGTGACGAGAAATAGGACGTTATTTTCTTAAGCTTGTCCCGCTCAGCGTCATTCATTAGCGGTTCATAAATTTGACGTAAATTTTGTAATTGCTCGTTCTCAACCGGTTGTAAAGAACCGAAAAAACCGTCGTGGATTAAATTACATGCTTCATTTAAAACGCCGGCTAATAACCGTGCAGCGAACAAAGCTTGCATGCTTTGAGCGGTTGTTTCCACTGACTCCATAGAGATGCTACCATTAATAAATGGGTTGGACGAAAAAACGATCCATTTCTGAAGGATATGTATCTCTGTTAAGGCATCCATTGATTTAAGGAAAAAAACCAGCTCCTGCTTTGGAATATTTTTCAATTTGTCTTTAGGAATTAAAAATTTATGGAGTTCAATTGATCCCGAAATCATTTTCTTAAACCATCCCCGCTAGCATTGTCATGTGGCGGGTAAACAGCGGTTCCTGTTCCCAACCTTCCACTTGATCCACTAGCGCTATGTGTTATCGTTTTGATTGCTGATAAAGATGACTCCGAAGAAGGAGCGACCTTGTCTTCTTTAAAAGCTAGAAATTTATCCTGAGCAGAAGGACGAACACCAAACTTATTGAGAAATGACTCAAACCCTTCCATGAGTCGTGGGTAACAAGCGTTGATAAATGTAACCAGTGTTTCCAAGTCTTGTGCTAGCATATCAATGGCTAACACATCTTTTCCAACTCGACTTCGAGTTTGTGACCAAATCTCTCCTTTTACGCGTGGTATTTTGACAAAATATTTTTTAACTCCTTATCATAATAAATGGCTGATCGAGAGTGATGTTCAACATGATGTCGTGTTGCTTCCAAAACTTGAATAACATTCTGATACTTTGTTAATTCTGGAGAACCTTCTCCAAAAATTCGAATGAGTTCTGATTTTATATCAGACCGAAGACTGTGTTTGTCAGAATCTTTTTCTAATATGATAGCCCACATTCGCTCTAATTGCGTCAAAGCTACTCCAAAATGAAAAAAGAACTCTTCCAGAGCCTCAAAATATATAGCGTGCGTCAAACCATTTCGAGGCTTTGTTTCTGTTTCTTGAGATATACATATTTTCCTACTTGCACTGTAAATATGGTTAAATAAAGTGTAATGAGCCGCACAAAATTTCTCATAACCAGCTGATAATATTCTTTCTTGCTCTTCATCTAAAGAATCTATTCCATAAAGAAAATACGGTTCTGCTTTTCCTTGATCATTTCCTATGAACTTTGCCCAAAGCACTGCATAATTTGGAATCAAGGAACATACAGTATCGGCACATTCTCTTTCAACAATATCACCAGTTTGTTTTAACCATTTCAATGCTTCTTCTTCGATTGACATTTTTGTTCCTTTTTATTGACAGCGTGGATTAATTCAACTCATGAAGGCTCAAATAATTGATTTTCAGTTAGAAAATTAAGGAAACACTGATTGATTCAAAAAAACCCGATGTCAAATGGACATAATACATCCAGGAAGCTTGATTTGATCGTCTCTCCATCTATACTCTCTTATACTCTCTTCTTTTATATTGATACACATGCACTTTTCTGTCCTCAATCCATTTTTCAATGTCTTGCCAATCAAATCGTACCAATCGACCAACTTTTACATAAGGAATTTTTCTCTGATTAACCCAAGAATAAACGGTATTCAGTTTTATTCCCAAGCGTTCTGATATTTGGTGGACATCAAGAAGTTGGTTTGGCATGGTTGCCTCTGAAAAATTCGATTACCTGTTTAGGCTCAAAACGTACATACTTCCCAAATTTAATATGTGGGATAGCCGTCTGACCCAGCCTTGTCCTTTGGTATATCCATGAAACCGGAACCTGTAATATTTTGGCAAGTTCCGTTATGGTCACGAATCTTTCCTCTTTGAAATTCATATCAACTCTTTCCTTCTATTGTATCGTCCCTGTCTGTTTTCAAGCTCAAAAATGCTAACACTTTTGCTAACACTTATGATTGTCGGACACGAAAAAGAAAGACGCCATCGACATAATTATCAATAGCGTTTGATGTTAAGTTGGTCGGGGCGAGAGGATTTAAACCTCCGATCTCACGGTCCCGAACCGTGCGCGATACCAAGCTTCCCCACGCCCCGTAATTGTTTAGCCCTCTGAAGTAATCCCT
>OBEQ011584344.1_pt1 | contig 10489 bp, 10 predicted proteins | sample 1670901 | NCBI WGS metagenome assembly OBEQ01 (sample SAMEA104232315, study PRJEB22302) | groundwater metagenome | biome: forest; feature: aquifer; material: groundwater | place: USA | collected 2011-08-07 | depth 5.4 m | reverse complement strand
CCGGTATCACCAATGACCGTTTGAATAACGACCCTGTGCTCACCATCGGGAAGATTCGGCGGGGGTAAATAAATAACAGCCTCACCCTTGTCCTGCCGCTGTTTATTTTTAAATTCCCCCGGCCCTTCAATAATCGTCCAGTCATAACGTAAAATATCCGGTGAATGAACATTCTGTGATCCTTTACAAGCCGTCTCCCCGTTAACCGTTTTCACGGAACGGACAATGATAATATCCTCATCACTCCCTCTGGCTTTAAATTCGACGCGGCTGTGCATGCCCTCGATCGGAATTTTATATGTCACCATCGGCATCTTCGGCTGAGGAATGTACTTGTATTCCCCCTCGATTGTCTGCCAGGGAATCCATTCGTGATCTAAATATTTACAGTCACAAACTTCTTTCTCTTTTGGCGGCGGATTATCAGTTTCTTTGGGCGGGGGATTATCCGTTTCTTTAGGCTGTTTGGGTTGATCAATTACTTTGGGCGGCTTGGGCTCATCAACTACTTTGGGCTGTTTGGGTTGATCAACTTCTTTGGGCTGTTTAGGCTGATCAACTTCTTTGGGTTGTTTGGGCTGATCTACTACTTTGGGCTGTTTGGGCTGATCTACTTCCTTGGGCTGTTTGGGTTGATCCACTTCTTTCGGTTGTTTCCCTGTATCTCCCGTTACTACGCCTCCTGATGAAACACATTTTTCCTCCGGACACGAGACCTCTTCAATGGAGACGACTTCAAGACCGGGAAAACCTTTCACGGCTCCAGGAGTAAGTTGTTTACAGCAAAATGTTTTCTGTCCCGCGAAGGCCCAATTGCGATTTTCGTCCGGATACCAAAAAGAAATTTGGACACAATGAGAATCTGGCGTGACCTCCCACGCGGCCCCGGGATCAATGATTGTCGGCAGATTAGGTCCGCTCAAGCTAAACTTGACCGGCACATCGGTGGTATTTCGAAAAGCAATTCTTTTAATACAGCAACATTTATCATCAGGGACTTCTACAATCTTGGTCCCATCGCCAGGTTCCTTCGGTGTTTCGGGTGGAACCTTGGGCGTCTCTAAAATTGTCGTCGTTGTCGTTGTTAAATCTTTCGTGGTTATCAGAGTCTCTGTCTCTGGCGGAATTTTGGGTGATTCCGGCGGTATTTTGGGTGGTGTTTGGGGTCCTTCGGGACCTTTGAGCACGCCTGAAGACAAAGAAATACACCTAAAATAAATGCCTATCGTACTTTTGATCCCCGGCGTCCTAAAGTCGCCGTCGTCGGGATAAAGGTCATTGGAATGGACGTTGTCCACTTCCCGCGGTTTGTCGCAAGCGGCGACTGATGAACAGTCTTGAGAAAAATTTTTCTGACAAGTCTCACGAGCCTTATTGTAAGCATCGTTTTCAAACGTAATAACATCGTCATATCGTCCGGAGTAGGGGATGAGATCTTCGACCACCACTTTAAAACATTCCTGACAAGCTGATGGCTCCCCGCTTTCTGGAATTTTCTGAGGAGCGCCAGGCGTTTTGGGATGCTCTTCTGGCCCTGGCTCGGGAGCGACCGTTCCATCTAACGTAACTTTTGAATCTTCTTCGATAATAATGGGACCTGAAGATTGTCCTGTCGTCGAGGTTCCTTTCCCATCTCCTAATGGAATCGTCGTTCCCCCGGGATTTTCTGAAGGCCCCAGCAAAACACCTCCGCCCGCTCCCCCGTCTGGTCCAGGAAAATCAACAAGGGGTTTAGGCGGTTGAGGCGTACACTTAAAATGAATTCCAATGTGGCTAATCACTCCCGGGGTCCGCGCATCTCCATCCCAATCATAAATATCGTCGACGCTCTGCGTTTCTACTTTTCTTGGAACATCAGCACATTCTAAAGCCGAAGGGCAGGTGTCTTTAAACTTCTCTGTACACATCGTGGCGGCTTTATTGTAAGCCTCTCTCTCAAACTGTCTCTCCCAGGGAGTATGCTGTCCATTGGCTCTTTCACTGATCTCATGATTCGACGTTCGACTTTCAACCGTCACCAGAAAACATTGATCGCAACCCGCCGGAGTTTCAGAAATTGCTCCATCCTTGGGAGTCGTCGGAGACGGTTGTGATCCATCTTCCGTCGCTGTCCGAGGGGTTGAACGGATATGATCCATCAGCCCTTTGTTGACCATGACGCCGCCGGATTTTGGCGTCGTCAACGGCGTCCCGTCTCCCTCTCCCGGCGTTGACGGGCCATAAGGAGATCCCGACGATGTACCGCCGTACCCGGGAAATTTTGGCACAACACTTCCTCGGTTTTTATTTTCTTTATAAACTTTAGGACCTGAAGGGCCCGTGGAACCGAGACTTGGGCTCGCGCTCGTCGTTGTTTCTGATGAGCTTTCCTCTGACGTGGTTGACCCCGTCAGAGGGCAAGGGGTTGACCCTTCTTGAGACGATGTTTCGCCAGAAGGGAGAGCAAACTCTTCTCCTTTATTTCCCTCCAGCGTTTCTGCGGATTCTTGGGGGATTACAACTTGGGCGGAAAGTTCGTGTAATAAAAAAAACGTGAGTATTAAAAAAGAAATTGCGGTGGGACAAATGACATAAAGAAAAACTCGTCGAGGAAAATGGAAATCGCTCTTCATGAGCTCATCATCGATTAAAGGGATTGCTCTGTTTGTCCGTCCCTAATCCTTCGGTCGCCCCTTGTGAAATCGCCTCAGAGGTTTTCATCATTTTTCCCATCGGCTTTCCTAATTCTTTGGCTCCTTTATCAGCCGTTTCACAGCCGATAAAAACAACAGCCCAGGTACACACCAAAAAAAATCCTAAAAATCTTTTCATTGCTGAACCTTCCCGGCCATTGTCTCAGCGCCTGGCTCAGTTAAAATCATCCCGATGGCAAATGGCCCGCCGCTTTGGGCGGCAGCCTTTGAATACTTTTCTTCAATCGATTGAATTTTTAAAGAACCCACGCGTGTTCTTTCTGATCCCAAATTTTCTCCCGTCACCGGATCAACGAGCGCTTCACCCGGATCAAAGACATTTAAAACAGCGTCGGATGCGATCCCGTTTCGCTGGCCAATATTGATATAAACCGTATCTCCTTCAATTTTAATAATGCGCCCTTCAAATGGGAGTTTCGCCAGCTTAATGATAAGTTCAACCACCGCGTTATCAATCGCGATTTGTGTCGCTTTGCCTAAGGGAGTCTTTTTAAAATCCTCGCTTCCAAAATCCACGTTCCCTTTTGAAACACCAATTTTCATCCCCTTGGCTTTAGCTTCTCCTTCGACTCTGATCGAATCCAAAACTTGCCCCGTGGTTGTGTCAATGATCCGCAGGATCACCGCGACATGCGCCGAGGTCCGGCTCGAACCCAGACTAATACCGCTGACACTTAATCCGGCTCCGCCCTTACTGGTCTCGGCGTCAAATTCCGTCACCGCTCCTTTAACTAAAATCTGGACGGGAATAATTCTCCCCGTCTGGGCCGTTTGCGAAACCGCTGCTCGACCGCTGGCGGCGATATCCTGTTCAGCAACGACATCCTCGAGAGTTTGGCGTTCAATGACGACAAAATTGTGGCTTTGAATCAACGCGTCCGCCAATTGATCGGCCATGGCTGTCCCAAGGGCCGCCTGTCCAGCCGCGTCAACGTTATTTTCAAAGCGTGAAACCGCGATTGTTTTCTTTAAATCCGCGGCCAAGGCATCTGTTGTTCCTAAAATAAAAATGGCCCCTAGAGATAAAAAAGCAGTAACAGCGTAAACTTTCATTCTCACGTTATTGTCTCCTTTTAGATAATTTTTTGACCAATTTTTCGGCGATCGAACGGCTCGCCATTTTAATGGCCTCAACGCCGGCGCTCAATTCATCAATCGCCGATGCCGTGGCGGAATCACTCTCGACAGCGATAATCTCACCCGTCTTGACGTCGATAACGCGGACGTTAACATTGGCCCGGGCGGATTTTTGAAGCGACCCTTTCAAACCGCTCGTGCCTTTGACGACCGCCTTCCCGACAATAATAAATTCAGCCTGCAAATAATTTCCTAAATTGGCGGAGGCCGCGTCATCGCCTTCGGTTGCCTTTAACAGTTCATCTTTGGAAACATTCCCTTTAGTTGTATTCGGAATTCCACTGCCAACAACTCGAAATCCATTTTCCAAGAACGCGCCAATGAGTGTAATGTCAGACTGAGAAACACTTGTCCAAATATTGACCACGTCTTTGAGATTGCCGTAATAATCATAAATAATACTGTTATCGACGAAAATTTGTTCATTGATCTTGACCATAATGACCGGCTTGAGTGGGGGTTCTGCGCTCTGTAACTGCGGGCAGGCGAGAGAAGAAAGGGAAAGATAACATACCAAACTCATCATTAATTGCTTAAAAATTTTCATGTAACACTCCTCCTCCGATGTTTTCTAAATATTTAACCAAACGTCGGGACTTATTTATCTATTGTAGTAAAAAGGGAAACAAGCGCTATGATTATTTCTAGTTTTTTAAGCCTTGGGGGTATCAAGGGAGGTCTTTTGTGTACCCAAATGACTTCTTGCCATGTAGCCTATTTGTGCTACACTTGTTGTGAGAATAGAAAAACATTCGTCATGGAGATAAGTCAATGAAAACAGCTGTTGTCAGAGCAAGAATTGAACCCAACCTTAAAAAAACCACTGAAAATCTTTTGCACGAGTTAGGATTGTCGGTCACTCAAGCGATTACCTTATTTTACAAACAAGTCACTTTAAAAAAAGGCCTCCCCTTTGATGTGGTTATCCCCAATCAAACGACTCAAAAAACTTTTAAGGATACGGATGCAGGCCGCAATCTTACCATTTGTAAAGATGCGGATGATATGTTTGATAAACTGGGGATTTAATGTTCGTTCCTGTCTACACGAAGCCATTCTCAAAAGATATTAAAAGAGTTCAAAAGCGGGGGAAAAATCTTGAAAAGCTCAAGATTATCCTTCGCACTCTCATTGAAGGTCAGTTTCTCGACCCCCTTCATCGCGATCATAAATTGATGGGTCATTATCAAGGCCGGCGGGAATGCCACATTGAAGCGGATTGGCTTTTAATCTACAAACTTGATTCCCCAAAAATCATTTTTGAACAAACAGGTTCGCACTCAGATCTTTTTCGATAAATGACGGGGTGGGACCCATCATTCATTTTTCACGAAAATAAACCCTAAGACTCGGCGAGTTTCGTGCTCCAAAGTCTTCGAAGTCATCTTTTCTTTTTCTTCAGAGGTGCACTCATCTTCATATCGCAGAACGAGTTTGGAACTTGGTTTTGAGCGGTTGTGAACTTTCGCGATCGGTTCTTGGCCTAAAAAGCATCCCTTTGTAAACGAAACAAAAACTTCACCCACATTCAATAAAAATTCATCCGTGTAATCAACGCCTTGTTGAGGAATATGATTTTTGAGGCGAAACAGTCTAAATTCTTCATCTGACACATTGGATTCAAGGACTCGCTCGGTCACAATAATTTTTCCTCTTTTTTGAGGAATCGTCCAATCCTGTCCCTCCCCTGGACCCGGACTCGGCACCTTGTCATCTAAATCAAAATAAACATTTCGTTTGATCCGCTCCATTTTAACGCCGCTCAACTTTACAAAACGGTCGATGTGTTTTAAAAGCCCGTCGACAAAAGGCTCCTCGACTAATATCACAACCTCATCGTCGCTTAAATGCAGCTGATCAAACGTCGCCACAATCCGTCCATGAATCGTCACAAAAGCATTGTGCGGCTTATCCAAGTCATTCGATGCGAGGCCTTGCAAAAATTGGGTGACATTATTTTTTAAATTAAAAACTGCTTTGTTTAGTTTATAGACCTTCATGACATTTTTTGTTTCAAATAGTCGGCGATAATTTCTTTGTGATCAAAGGCGTATTGAAGGTTAAGGAGATTGTTAAAAGGAACAATTTTCAAAGCCTTGGCGTCATCGCCGGAGCGCGCTGTCCCTTTCCCTTGAGCTATAAATACCGTCGAGACGGTATCAAACCGTGGATCGCGGCCCGGCTTCGAATACGTATGGAATTGACGCAATTTGACCAAACTTAAATTGGTTTCTTCTTTGGCTTCACGGACGGCAGTTTCTTCAAGACTTTCTCCGTAATCTAGAAATCCGCCCGGCAGAGCCCAACCATAAGGCGGATTAGAACGCTCAATCAGAATGATCCCCGCATCCATCTCAATAATAATGTCGACGGTGACATAGGGTCCCCAGCCCAAATCATCCTGAAGATGTTTGACATAACGGGGGATGATTTCATTGAAAATTTTAAAAGACTTTGGATCCGATAAACAAAAGATAATTTCCTTAAAACTTCTTTGAGACTCGCGCAAGACCTTTAAAACTTCCTGGATCATAATCTTGGCGACTCCCGCCGTCAGCGAATCTTCCCGACAGTTTTCTAACACTGGCAAGGCAAGAATCTTTTGTGACCTTTTTAAGGCTTTCGCTGTTTTTCGACGGACATCCTCTTGTTCTTTCTCTCGGCTCCTTCCCAGTGCCGCCAAATTAATGAGGCCATCTTTCTGTTTAGCATCATGGATAATTTTAATGTGAGTGTTTTTGATTCGCATAAAAATCCTTGGCCAGTGCCAACGCCTCTTTCTTCGTCGTAATCTTTCCTAATGACTGATTCTCCTCAACATGTTTCAAAATTTTACCAAATAACGGTGAAGGTTTTAGTTTAAGAGTTCTTATAAGGTCGTGTCCATTAATCAGCCGCGCCAATGGTTTTTCTTTCGCTTGAGCAAACCGCTCTTTGATAAGTTTAAAGCAAATCTCTTCGTGATGCTGAATGTCTTCGGGTGCGGTCCAGGGGCCCCGGGTTGAGTATTGGTCGGCCAATGATAAAAGAAGGATGCTGACCGCCTCATCTTTCGCGTCACGAAAATAGCGGTAAATCGCGCGCTCACTCGGATTTTTAAAATTCGACAAATATCCTGGACGCAAATGAAGTTGAACCAAACTTTCAAGAGTGTGCCGCTCTCTCGTCGAGAGTTTTAGCATTCTAGCGACATGCCGGACAATATTCTTCCCCACATGTTCATGACCATGAAAGGTCGTGCGCTCGCCTTCGATTTTCTTCGTCTCAGGTTTGCCGATATCATGGAGAAGACAGCCCAATTTGATCAGAGCCGCGCGGGAATGGATTCCGCCCGAGGGCTCGTGAATATAATTCATCACATCTGTATCATTTTTAAAGGCCTCAAAAACATTTTCAATCTGGGCCACAGTTTCCAAAGAATGCTGCCACACGTCGAGATGATGATATCCTCCCTGCTCACAGCCGTACATCACATGAACCTGCGGGATCACTTTTTCCAAAAGACCGATACGATCCATAGCGTGCAAGGTCGACGCGGCCGACGGCGTTTCCAAAATCTTAAACAACTCATCCCGGACCCTTTCACAAGAAACAAGCCTTAGCAGATCTTTATCTTTCTTAATTTGCTTGAGCGTCGCGGCCTCAATAGAAAATCCCAGCATGGCCTTTAAACTAAAAGCCCGCAACATCCGCAACGGATCATCTTTAAAAGCCTTCACGGAAGTCAAACGAATTATTTTTTTTAACAAATCAGGTCGGGCCTTTTTAAAATCTAAAATGACGTCGGGAATCTCAGTCTGGTCTTTAAGAGACTTAACGTCGATAGCCAACGTATTAATCGTAAAGTCTCGGTGGGCTAAATCCAGCTTAAACGTTTTGGCTCGAAAATCCGCGAAGTCGAAGGTATAAATTTTGCCTTTTTCTTTTCTGACAACACGAGCGCAGCCGCGCTCTTGATCAAGGAGAACATAAGCCCCGCGGATTTTATTCGCAAAAATCCTGGCGAATTTTAACGCGTCTTTTGAAACGGCAAAATCCAAATCATAATTGGGCCGTTCTAAAAAATAATCGCGCAAAAATCCACCGACGAGATAAACAGCAACCTTCCTTCGGCGTGCTATCTGCTGAATAATTTTTAATTGTGGAAAACTTTGAAGGAGTGGCATGTTATTTAAACAACTCTCACGCTACCATGAAATATACAATCATCAAGTTAATATTTCGTGGTAATACCTGGGTGCAAAAAAGCCCTGTCGTTACTCTAGTTATAGTATTCTATTGTAGCAGACGCCGACGGCTTGAGTGTCAATGGGTTGATTAACCCCTGCCGCCTTTACGCAAAATCAAAAATACCACATCCACAGAGACAGTCAGAGATTTCAACGCGCGAAGGTCTTCACGGGCTTTACGCGATATCCGAAAAGCATGCGGCGTCATCGCCAAAAGATCACAAATAGCGGAATTGTTTTCAAGATGAATAGAAAATTTGAGCCGCTCTTCTCGCTTAAGAATATACCCGTTTTCCGTCGCCACGACAAGTGACGGCGGCTCGCTGACATTCACTTGAGGATAAATAATTTTCCTTAATTCCATGAGATGCTTAAGTCCCGGTTCGACTAACACAACACAGCCGTCGTCGGATTGCGCCGTTTTAAAACTCTCCCAACCCGGAAAGCCAAACATCGAAAGAATAAGATCCACACTTCCCGCCGCGAATGGTAACTGCCGATTCCCTGCCACCACCCAGGCAATAGCGGCCGATCGCTTCGAAGCCGCTTTAACCGCCCATTTGGAAATATCACACCCCGCCAATTCAAGATTTACGGGATCATCACTTACGGCCGCGAGCTGGCTCAATTGACACAAATAATAACCTTCCCCACAGCCCGCGTCAACAATCCGTAACAGTGTCTTATTTTGAGCTTTCGTCGCCAGCTCACGGACAATTTTAAACAGATGTTCCGCGATCGGTAAAAAGAATCCACCGTCTAAGAACCGCCTTCGGGCCGCGACCATGTCTTTATTGTCGCCGGGATTGAGTGTCGCCTTTTGCTGAACAAGAAGCAAATTGCAATACCCCTCGCGAGCCACGTCAAAAACATGCCCCTGATCACATCGCAGCGAATTATTTTCTTGAGCGAGCGGATCGCCCTCGATGGGACAAACAAATTTTCTAAACGCGGAAATTTTCAATCGTCCTTCCTTTAAATACACGCCCACATCAAAAGGGCATCTCGAAAATCTTAATAATTTTGAGATGCCCTTTCATGAATCCTATTCCTTATTTACCTTTTTTCAACTTCTTCTTTTCTTTGTTACGCGGGCTCTTGTTTCCCATAGGTCACTTACCTTTCTTATTTTGGTTAACGTACTAGTTTTCCATTTTTACCAGCAACGCGGCTAAATGACTTTCCGGCATAAGCCCGCTGCCGATAAAATCTTCTGCTTGTCCCAAATATTGAATTTTTTTAATCGGCCCTCTCGCCGTTTTACGCACCATATCTTCTAAATCCTTGCCTAAAAAACCGCTAAAATTCGTCGCGACAAACAAAAATCCGCCGGGGTTAAGAATTTCAAATGCGGAACCGATAATTTTCGACAAATCTTTTCTCACATTAAAATTTCCACCTTCATACCGGGCAAAGGACGGCGGATCAAGGATAATCAGATCAAAACGGTTATTTTTATCTACAGCGCGTTTTAAATATTGAACGGCATCGGCACGGATAAATTCATTTCGGGTCGCTGCCAATCCGTTAAGCTCATAATTATAACGGCCGCGAGACAAGCCTTTCGCGCTGATGTCCACATTGACTACACTTTTAGCTCCCGCGGCGCGGCAATACACACCAAAAGAACACGTATACGCAAAACAATTCAAAACCTTTTTCCCACAAGCCAAAGCGGCTATTATTTTACGATTGTTCCGCATATCTAAAAATAAACCGCTATTTAAAGTATCGTTTAAATCAACTTCGAAATTTAAACCGTTTTCTTTAACAATTGTCTTAGGTATGCCGGATTCGCTCCAGATGCTCGTCTTAAATGCATCCGGCTGTGAAGAGAAAGATTCGGTGCGGTCTTTAATAATCAGGTACTCGCCATCGCAGGAAGTTTTCACAAAACCGTTTAATACTTCTTTTTCTTTAAGCCAGCGCTTCTCAAAAATCTGGACGACAAAATGCCGGTTATACTGCTCTAAAATCAGGCCGTTTAAATTATCGCCCAAACCATTAACCAAACGCAGCGCATTGGTGTGACGCTTTAACGGTTGGCGTTTGCGAATCGCTCTTTCCAGCAAGCTGATTATTGAATTATTCAAAATGTTTCTATGCCCAATCCTGGTCAATGGCCCAAATAGCGCCAGGCTGCCTGTCATTACTCTAGTGATAGCATTCTATCGACGAAGACGACGTGAGGTCTCGGTTGATGAACCGTTTCCCGAAAATTTATGATAGTGAAGCCCGATGAGTCAAAATGTTCGCCCAAGTTAACATAGCCTCGGCCCAATCAGGATCCATCTGAACGTTATGACTCAAAAATTCAAAATCTTTTTTGAACCATTCATAAGTGGGTAAAAATCGTGGTGACTTTGGGGCGGCTTCCAAGGCTCTGACATATTCTTCAGTCTCAGCTAAAAATTGATCCACCCTTGACCT
>OBEQ011490197.1_pt1 | contig 10489 bp, 4 predicted proteins | sample 1670901 | NCBI WGS metagenome assembly OBEQ01 (sample SAMEA104232315, study PRJEB22302) | groundwater metagenome | biome: forest; feature: aquifer; material: groundwater | place: USA | collected 2011-08-07 | depth 5.4 m | reverse complement strand
TTACGATTACCAGCGGGGAAAGTATCTACGATTGGAATGTGAAAAATTCCGATGGAGAAGAAGTGGCTTCTGGAGTCTATGCCTATATTATAGAAAGCGGGTCCAATAAAAAAACGGGTAAATTAGTTATTATTCGATGAGAAAAATTTATTTCTATTTGCTTCCCCTTTTATCCCTCTTAACCATTGCGGAGATGACCTCCTATGGTTATTCTGGCGCGGGAAAGGCAAGTGGCAACGAATTGCGTGTAGATGTTGGAGCTAGAGCCGTAGCCATGGGCGGGGTGCAGTTTGGGGAAGAGAATGGCGCTTTTGGAACTTATTATAACCCAGCTTTTATGGCGAATATCACTCAAAAAGAAGTCGGTCTCATGCACAATGAGTATATTTTTGATGTAAGACAAAATGTTCTTTCTTATGTACATCCCACTGAAAAAAATGTGTATGGTGGAGGTCTCACTTATTTTAGCTATGGAACCATTGATGGCTATGATAAGAACGATACAAAAACAGGGAATGTGGATGCGAGCGATCTTGCCATTATGGGTTCTTGGGCTCGTTCTTTAGATTGGCAAATGGGGGCATTGCAGTTGAGTGATTTTAAAGTTGGGTCCTCCTTAAAACTATTAAGAAAAGTGTTAGGGACAGAAAGCGCTTTTGGGTTTGCCGTGGATTTTGGATTTGTTTATCCCGTAAAATCGGAGAGTTTTAAGTATTTAGATAAATTGAAATTAGCGGCAGCGATTCAAAATTTATCGAATGGAATAAAGGTTGGGTCCGATACGAATGAGTTAGAACGGGTGGTTCGTTTGGGAGTGGGCAGAGCTTTTTGGGGAGACGCGGTCCATTTAGGGTTAGACGGTGTTATGGTGAGTGGTTCTGGGCTTTACCCTGTGCTGGGTTTTGAATATAAATTAATTAACAAAATTGCCATTCGGGCAGGGTATAAAGGGACACGGGCTTTAGAGCAGCGGTTTAGTTATGGAGTTGGTTTTGAAAATCCACTTTTTAGTTTGGATTATGCCTTTGTTCCTTTTGCAGATTTGGAAGACACTCATAGAATTTCTGTTCGATATAGATTTGGTAGGAGTACGGAAAAGCCTAAGGCAGACAGTCAATTAAAAGGAAAAGTGAATCAGGCAAAAACATTGTATGCCCAAGGCCAACTGGTAGATGCCTACATTATTTCTTTACAAGTAAGCCATGTGGCCCCTTGGTTAGATGAAAACAATGAACTTTTGTCTACCATACAAAAAAGTTTTCAGGAATTAGAAGAAAGCGATAAAAAAGAAAAGATGCTGTCTGAAGTAAGTCATCTTTATGCTCGAGGGGAAAAGCTTTTTGAAGAAGGAAATTTAATCGATGCCCAATTAAATTTTGAAACCGTTTTAGGTTTACAACCCAATCATATTGGAGCGAGAGGTTATTTAAAACAAATTGAGGGTCACTTCCAACTCTTTATTGAGAACTTCTATAAAGAAGGTTTAGCTGCTTTTGCTGAACAAGATTATGAAAGAGCTAAGTCCCAATTTGAGAAAGTGTTAGTGATTAATCCCAATCACCCAGAGGCAAGAGCGCAGCTGGTTGTTTGTATAGAAATTTTGGAAAACAAAAGAAAGTTAGAAGCTCAAGAAGAACAATCTGCCACAATTTCTAGAAAATATAGAGAAGCCTTAGATGCTTATAAAGCTGAAAAATATCAAGAGTCCTTAGTATTGTTTAAAGAGGCCTTGGCATTGGATCCTGCTAACGATGAAATTAGGCGCTATATGGTAAGCGCTAACGATATTTTATATCGGCAAAGTTTACTAAAGGCTCAGGAGCAATCGAGTAAAGGAGAATGGGGAGAAGCTATTCAACTTTTAAGACTTGCCTTAGAATATAACCCCCAATCTTTAGAAGCAAAAGACTCTTTGGCTAATATTCAACGGAGATGGGACTTGCAAAGAAGAGTCTTGAGTCAGAACCTATATAAGGAAGGGTTGGAAGCTTTCTTAGGTGGGGATAAGAAAAGAGCGAAAGAAATTTGGCAAAAGTCTTTAGAATTAGATCCGGAGAATCAAGAGGCAAAAAGAGGGATTTCTAGACTGGTTTCAGAAGGGAAGTAAGGGACTCGGTAAAACTACTGACTTGATATTTTTTTATAGTTGTGTTATAAATTGATTGTTCTTTTGAATATTACAAACGCTATTTTTTCTACTTCATGTTAAGAGATATAAAGCAACAGCTAATGGGTAAACTTAGCTTAGGCTTTTTGCCTCTTTTTTTATTCCTATCTTTATTTAATCTATTAACTCCTAATTCTCTGTTGGCAAACCCAGTAAAAGCATCCACGGGTGTTGCTGCTGTTACGGTAGATATTTCTTCCATCACGGTTACATGGACTCCAGTGAATCCAGAACCTAGTGATATAGGGGGTATATTTACTTTAGGCCCAGAGCATATCCAATATGAAATTTTTTCAACTACTGGATCCAGCTATTTGGATGATGGAGGAGGAGATACTGGTGCTGTTATGCTGCACTATACCAGTGGAAGAATTTCACCGCGCCTATCCTCAAGCGCGGTTTCTTATACAATAGCAGATTTAGGAGGGCCCAATACTGGTTTTAATTTAGTTGTTATTTCTACCATCTGCAATAATTGTATTGGGGCTTCTTTCATTCCACAATTTTCTTCTGTAAGCTTAGCTGTTACTCAATTTACATTTCCAAATAAGCCTACCGGTTTTTCATTGGTGAGTTTAACGACAACTCCGGATCTTAATAATGGAATTTCAACCATTACAGTTTCTTGGGGCGCGAATGGGAATCCTCCTTATACGCAATACTCTTTACTCTTGGGACAATCCGGAGTCGATGGGTTTAGTTTTGGGCAAGTGGGTTCTTCTTTAACGGTATTAAACACGGCAACATTTAAGTATGCGATTGCTAACGCAACATTTGTTGTAACGCTTGCAGCCAGAAATGGAGATGCGGCAGCCAGTTTTACCAGGACCTCTGTAGCAGCGGATGTAAATATAACAAGTATGTCGTGGTTAGCTCCACCTAGATGGACGACGACAGATGTTTCTTTAAGTTCCGCCGTTTTAAGAATAGTGGATAATGGGAATGACCATCATGATAATGAAACTGCTGGCGATGGCTTTTCTGATGAATTTGATCACGGGGTTTTTTATGAAGTGACTTACGCCACACATCCCTTTGATGTGGCTTGGTCCACTCATCCGGGAGCCAATCAAACCATCTATTCCACCGGCACAGCCTTTGGAGGCCAGACAGGGATATCAACCACCACAATATCTGGGTTAACTTCGAACTCAACCTACTTTTTTAGAGTTCGCGCCTATAATCAGAAGAAAAATTATTTTTCTGAATTTTATCCAACGATAAGTACCACTTCCTTTATGACTTTAGCCGCTATTCCCAGTGTTGCGGGTTTCAATGTGTTTACAACTAGTTTTACGGTACAGCTTAGCAGTAATGGCAACTCCCCAGGAACTATGTTTTCAATTTCAACCAGTCCAGCATTTGAAGCGCATATCTCTTCTCGCGGATTTACATCAAATAGTCTGATTGCGGCAACATTAAGTTTAACTAATTTATCGACCAATACCGTTTATAGTCTCTTTACAATTTCTACGAATGCTGCGGGAGCTTATGGATCCACTGTGACTGTTCGCGCTTCCACTTACACTCTGGCGGCTCCTGTAACAACGGTTTCTACTGCAACTGCAACCGGATTTGTGGCGGGAATTTTTTCATTTAGTTCGGCGCCAACAAACCCTGCGGATACTCAATATGCCATTTTATCTTCTATTCCGGAGAATACGGAATCGGTTCATCATGGGAAATACTTCCCGGCGATAATTGGAGGCGTGAGTGATCTGGATAATATAAGCAACACTCCTGTTGGGCAAACTTATAGTGAGTGGAGTAATGGGTCCAACATTTCTGTTAGAAATGTGATCGGTGGTACCAATTATAATTTCCATGTTTTTGCCATTAATGGAAACGGGATTCCTACTAGCCCCTCACCCGCCGCGGCGATGGCCACATTTCCTTCCGGACCCAAGGTGCGCAATAAAACGAGTTTGGGTTCTGGTTCTTGGATTAATCATTTAACGACTACATTTACTGTTAGTAACTCTATCCATTACCATTCTACCTTTACACGCAATAGTGGGGATTCTTCGACCTTAGACGCCATTTCAAACTTTTCTAGTTTTTCTTCTAGCAATAGCTATATAGCCCATCTTTCTAGTCAAGTCGTTATTGTAACAGCAACTGCCTCCGGCCCATGGTACTTTACTAGTTTTGGCGATGCTTTTGGTTATTCTAACGATCCTACTCACACCCGTTTAGCTGTAAACCAATTTCAAATGAATATAGATACCACTCCTTCGAATATTGGAAGTGTGACTGGGCAATTTTCACAAACGGATAGTGAAGTGATTACAAGCTCTGTAACCACTGGAAGGCATAGTCCCTTTTTCCAGTGGACATTCTCACGAGTGAATGAAAGCTTAGAATCGCCGGCAACAGGGTATTCTTTTGTGTTCTCTACGGATATTAGCTCTGCGGTTACGGATGTTATTCATACGACCGGAACTTCTGTGTTCTTTTCTTCCGCTGCTCGTTTGGATGGAACCACCTATTTTAAAATTAAAGCGAAAGATACCGCTGGTAATTGGGGAGCGATTTCTACCTTCACATTTATTTATGCTGCGGATGCGGCTAGACCTACGATTACCTCTACGGGCGCTGTTACTTCCGCCAAAGGGTCGGATGGGCGTTTCTTAGCAGTTCCAGTAAGCACTACCATTGCCATTACCTTTAGTGAAGCGATGAAAGTAAACGCGACTACTTCTGCTAGCAATGTTTTGCTGACGGGAATTATGGATAATTCTGGAAATAGTCAAACTGAATCCACTGCCGTTGGATTAAGCTATAGTACAGATACTCGCATTTTATCTGTAACGCCCAGCTCTAATCTAAATAATGGTTGGCTTTATAGGCTGGTGATAACAACCAGTGTAAAAGATACCGGGGAAAATGGGCTCCTTGCGCCCGCAACAGTCTATTTTCAAACTGTTATGGATAGAACGGCTCAAAATATAGTGAGCTCGGGCGCTGTGACAGCGACCATTCCTATAGGCGCTATTCCTACTGGAAATAGCATTTCCGCGCCGCCGCCAGAAACTGTTTCGGCTCAAACTTTAGGCTCCGCCAATACAAAGTTGCGGGACATTATAGGCAGTTTTGCCGTGCCTGTTACAATACGGCAATTTGTGGCTAAAAATAGCGCCGGCGAAAATTTTACAGGAAACTTTAACAGTCCAGTAACAATTGTAATGCCTTATACGGATACCAACAATGATGGCATTGTAGATGGAACCAGCCCGCAGATTAGAGAGAAAGTTTTGGCAGTCTATGTTTTGGATGAAACCAATAATGTGTGGCAAAAAGTTTCTAACGCTACATTAAATGCGGGCGCAAATACTGTAACTTTTCAAGCCAACCATTTTAGTTACTACGCTCTGTTTGGAGCTCCGGATAATGATGTAAACGGCGCCTATGCCTATCCTGTTCCATTTAAACCGGGAAGCGGCCATGCCAATATTACTTTTACTAACTTGCCGACCGATGGCTCTATTCGAATTTACACTTCTGTTGGAGAACTGGTAAAAGAAATTAAATTTAATGTTACAAGCGGCGCTAGTACTTATGTTTGGGATGTAAAAGATGAAGATGGTGAGAATTTGGGGTCGGATGTGTATCTCTATGTTATTGAAAGCGGACCTAACCGCAAGAAAGGAAAGATTGTGGTGATTCGGTGAGAATTTTTATAGTGACCCTTTCCTTGTTGGTTCTTTCGCTTCCGAACCTTTTTGCGGGAGTGGGGAAGAACAGCGCTCATCAATTGCGGGTAGATGTGGGAGCCCGTTCTGTGGGATTGGGTGGAAACCAGTTTGGGAGTGAAGGTTCTATTTTTGGAATGTTCTATAATCCTTCACTTCTTGGAGGCATTTCCCAACAAGAAGTTGGCTTTATGCATAATGAATATTTAGTGGATTTAAGACAAGAAGTATTTGGATATGTGCGGCCCACAGAAAAAAGAGGCGTGTTTGGCGTGGGGATTAACTATTTTAGTTATGGAACCATTGATGGCTACGATTCTGCTGGAGCAAAAGCGGGGGAATTATCTGCTTACGATTTAGTGTTAAACGGAAGTTGGAGTAAGTTATGGAGTTTTAATTTGGGGCAAAGAGCGATTGAAAATTTTTCTAGCGGAGTATCTTTTAAAGTTATTCAAAAGAAGTTGGCCGATAGCACCGCTCTTGCCTTTGGGCTAGATTTAGGGTTTAGCTATCCTTTGCAATTTAAATCTCGCTATCTAGAAGGCATAAAAGTTGCGGCGGCGGTACAAAATTTGTCGAACGGAATTAAGTTTGATAGTACAACGGGTTCACTCCCAAGAGTGATCCGTTTGGGGCTTGGGCGTTCCATGTTTGGAAAGGCTCTTACTTTAGGAATAGATGGAGTGATGGTGGCAGGGGGAAATCCTTATCCTTCCGTGGGGTTAGAGTATAAATTATTAAAAATGATTGCGATTCGCGGCGGATATAAAGGGGATAGAAAATTAGAAAAGAATTTAACGGTAGGGATAGGCTTTGAGAATCCGTTTTTTAGTTTAGATTATGCTTTTGTGCCGGGTGGAGAGTTAGAGGACACTCATCGGGCTTCTGTTTTATATCGGTTTGGGAAAAATTATGAAAAGCCAAAGGTGGAAAGCCAACTGAAAGAAAAGGTAACCCATGCCAAGACACTCTATGCGCAAGGCGCTCTAGTGGAAGCCTATATAGTTGTCGCGCAGATAAAACATGTGGCGCCCTGGTTGGATGAAAATAACGAACTTTTATCTAAGATTCAAAAAGGGTTTAAAGAATTAGAAGAAGGGGACCGGAGAGAAAAATTAGCCCAACAAATTAGAGAGATTTATGCTCGAGGAGAAAAGTTCTTTAAAGAAGGTAACTTGGTGGATGCGCGGTTAGATTTCCAAGCTGTTTTAGGTTTGGAAACTAATCATGTGGAAGCGCAATCTTATTTAAAACAGATTGAAGCGCAGTTCCTATCCTTTGGAGATAACTTTTATAAAGAAGGGTTAGACGCTTTTGCTGCAGGCGATATTGAAAAAGCGAAGGAACAGTTTGAAAAAGTTTTGGTGATTAGGCCCGACCATGCGGATGCTGGAGCGCAGTTAACTAAGTGCATGGAAATTTTAGAAAAGCGAAGAAGAGAAGAAGAAGCTTTAGTGCAGAAAGAATCAACCCAGAAGGTTTATAAAGATGCTTTGGCCGCTTATAAAAAAGAACAGTATGACGATGCCATTACCTTATTAAACCAAGTCCTAGATATGGACGCAAAACATGAGGATGGAAGACGATTATTAGCCTCCTCTAAAGACAATCTGTTTAAACGCCATTTTTCTAGAGGCCAGGACTTAGCGGCAAAAGGGGAATGGGAGGGATCGATTAAAAATTTTAGATTAGCCATTTCTCATAACCCCAAATCTCGCGATGCCAGAGAATCTTTAAGCAATATTCAGAGAAGATGGGACTTACAAAAGAAAGTCGTAAGTCAAAATCTCTATAAAGAGGGACTGGAAGCCTTTTTAGGTGGAGATAAGAAAAAAGCAAAATCTTCTTGGGAAAAATCCCTAGAATTAGACTCCGATAACGAAGAAGCCAAACGCGGCTTAGCCCGCATAACCCAATAATCGATTGTCCTTAAGAGTAAAACTCATTTTGTCGGTGACGCTATGTGTAGTGTTACCGTTAGGGGCTTTTACATTACTCTCTAACCGAATTGCCACTCACCTTCTACAATCTGAATTAGAAAAGGGCGCGCAAAAAATTCTGAATGAAACTAACAATTTAGTTCAGAATAAAATTGATCCTATTTTTTCCTATGGCTTCCTGGCCATTTCTAATCCGGTTCTTCCCATGGCTATTCGGACCAAGAATGGAAAAATTTTGGAGAGTGTTTCTAGTTCTATTCGAAAGGGGTTAAATTTAGAAATTGTGGAGGTCATCGATGGTTCCGGAAAAATTGTTTATAGTGAAGAAAATCCAGAGCAGGTTGGTTTTAATCGGTTAGAGTCCCACTTTATTCAGAGAATTTTGTTGAACTACGCGGAAAAACGGTCACTTTCCACGGTAGGAATAGAAAAGAGAGTGCAAGGGCTGGCGATTCAGATTGCCACAGTTCTTCCTGGGGAGGTGGGTGGCTCTCTTCCAGGGATGATGCTGATGGGTTTTTATTTGGACGACAATTTCTTTAGAGGGATTCAGGCGATTATTGATGGGGAATTTGTGCTTTTTTCTAAGAACGAAGTGTATGCTTCTACATTGCCTAGGAAAGACCCGGTTTTAGATTTAGTTCGAGGTTGGACGGATAAAGAGTGGGACGCTTTGCAAGAAGGGCAGAGAATTTTGCCGGAGTTGGGCTGGTTTAATACCCACTATGTAGGAGCTTTTACCAAGATGAAGCCGGATGTGGGGCACCTTTATTTGGGAGTTTTGGTTTCCAAAGAAAAAGTATTAGAAGTTCAAAAGCAGACTAAAAAATATATTGTTTTGTCGGGAAGCGGGGGGATTTTATTGGCACTTTGTCTTTCTTTATTCTTTAGCGGGCGCCTTATTGCGCCCTTAAAGAGGCTAACAGTCGTTATAGAAAAAGTTATGAGTGGGGATGTCAATGCCAGGGCCGAAGATACCTCTAATGATGAGGTTGGATTTTTGGCTCGCACATTTAATGCCATGATGAACCAAATTAAAGACGCGGAAGATCGGCTTGTTCGGTCGGAAAGGTTGGCGGCCATTGGACAGTTAGCGAGCGGAGTGGGGCATGAGCTGCGCAATCCTTTAGCGGCCATTAAAAATGCGATTTATTATATTCGATCTGTGGTTAAAAAAGATCCGCATTTACAAACGAATGAACCGGTGCAAAGAATGATGGATATTGCGGACAATGAAATTGACGCGACTGTAAAGATTTCGAATGATCTATTAGAATTTTCTCGCATGATGAGAATTAACCCGATGAAAATTTCTATTTATTCAGTATTAGATTCTGTGTTCACAGTGATTTCTATTCCTTCCTCTATTAATTTAGAACGCAATTTTGCGCCAGATTTGCCTACCATTAACGCCGATCCAGAACGGTTACGGCAAGTTTTTATCAATTTAGTGCAAAACGGTATCGATGCCATGCCCGAAGGGGGAACCTTGGAAATTCAGACTTCGCATGAGGATGGAACGGCACAGGTTTCTGTACGGGATACGGGCTGCGGAATTAAAGAAGAAGATTTAAAGAAGATATTTGAACCCCTCTTTAGCACCAAACCCAAAGGAACGGGCCTAGGGTTAGCGATCGTCCAAGGAATTATAGAAGCCCACAAAGCAACCATTGCCGTAAAAAGCACCGTAGGCCAAGGCACCGAGTTTACCCTCCGCTTTCCAGCTACCTGATATTTCTAGATTGATGCTCTTATTGATAGGGGCTTATGCCTGTTGGGCGATTACTTGGGCAATGTGGCGGATTTGTTCTAGGTTGTGGAATTGGAGAATAGGTGTTGTTGCGCGGAGCGCTTCATCCACCAATATAATGGCAGCTCTGCGTAAAAGCGCATCTTGAGGTAAGCTGCTTAAGCTAGAGAGATTACCCATAAGGGTTTGAGGAATAATCATTTGGTAAGAAGTAAACTTGGAATCCGCGTAGATTTTTAAGATATTCTCTAAGATAGAAAGTTCCAGATCGTACTTATTCGCCACACCCTGACGGAATAAGTTTTCATTTTCTTGAAACTCTACTTTTAATCCTTTAGATTTAGCGCGAATAGATTTCTTTTGATCTTTCGTTAATTTTTTTGAGATAAAGACCAAGGTGGACTTAGACTCTGTTCCTTGCGCTTCTTTAAATTTCTGTAATAGATTTTCTGCGCTTGTTATGGGATTTTGTAGAGGATCTAACACTGCTCCTACCAAGGTGCTCTCATCTAAATGGGCTGCCTTTAATCTATGTTCTAAAGCTTTTTTATCGTAACCTTCATAGAGGAGTTGAGTGGATAACCGTTCTATTTCTTCTTTGGAAAGTGGACTATTGGACTTCTTAAATTCTGCCTTAAGCGCGGCTTCTAATTTATTTTTATCCAAATGCTTAATCGCTTGTAAGATAGAGTTAGAACCATCTAGAACTTGGATATCGCGAGATAATTTGGTTTCCGCTAAAACCATGTTAATGGATTGTGAAAGCAGTGAGGCATCCACTTCTTTGCCATAATGTAGCAGCAGAATGGCGCTTACGAGTCCTCGCGCTATTTCATTTTCATAAGAAGGAGTTTGATGAGACTTTTTTACCCAATAGACCACCGCGGCGCCAACTCCCGCAGCCGCTCCTGCAATGAGCAATAGAACTGGCGCCGCCAAT
>OBEQ011947187.1_pt1 | contig 10490 bp, 1 predicted proteins | sample 1670901 | NCBI WGS metagenome assembly OBEQ01 (sample SAMEA104232315, study PRJEB22302) | groundwater metagenome | biome: forest; feature: aquifer; material: groundwater | place: USA | collected 2011-08-07 | depth 5.4 m | reverse complement strand
TTATTTTGCCTTGAAACGCATGCAAAAAAAAGGACAGGTGAGTATCTTTGTAGTTGTTGGTATTCTTATTCTTCTTATACTTGCAATAATTGTGTATTATCAAAATGCAAAAACTATTTTCACGCCACAGAAAATAACACCTGCAAAAGAAAATGCGGTGCAAACGCTTGTTACAAATTGTGTCCAAGAACTAGGAACAAATGCAGTTTTACGTGTAGGACAGCAAGGAGGCTATGTGAATTTTCCGCCGGAACTTAATAGTAATCCAACAACATTTATTAAAGAAGATACATATGGTCTTGTTCGTGTTCCGTTATGGTATTATCAAGGAGAAAAAAGAGTTCCGCCGTATTCGTATGTTGAAGGGCAAATACAAAACTATATTCAAGACAATCTCAAATCGTGTTTGCATAATTTCACGAGTTTAGAAAATGAATTTTCTGTACAGGAATTATCAATTCCTCTTGTAACTATTGAATCTGCTGAAAGAACAATTATTGTAACCTTGTCTTATTCTTTGAACGTTTTATCAAAGTCTCAAGATACTTCGTTTAGAATAGATACATTTGTTAGTGTTATTCCTGCAAAACTTAAAAAAATGTATCTGCTTGCAGCAGAACTTATGGATGCAGAAAATAAAAATATTTTTTTAGAAGATGGAACTCTTGAAATGCTTTCTATAAATCCAAAGATTCCTCTTGATGGAATGGAGTTTACTTGCGGTCAAAAAAATTGGTACATGAATGATATTCAAAATGAATTAAAAAGTTCCATTTATACAATTATGCCGCGTATGCGTTTTAAGAATACCAATTACACATCCTTTTTAGCGTCGGAAAACGTATATGAAAATCTAAAAACAATTACTCCTGAAAGTTTATATCCGAAAGATGCATTTCAGATCTCAGCAGATAAGGGAAGTCAAACAATAAAAACAAATGCACTACCTAAAAATATTCCTGCAGATTCGTATGATTACTTTCATTTCTTTTATAATTATCTTGAACATTCGTATCCTGACTTACATGTAAATGTCCTCTATCAAAAAGAATGGCCCTTGTATGTTGTCGGAAAACCAAATCAAAATGGTGTTTTACAATCAAACGTAAATGAAGGATTTGGAAATTTTTTAAGATTTTTTTGTATGAATCTGTATCACTTCGTATATGATGTTTACTATCCTGTTGAGTTTATTATTCATGACGACGAATCTTTTAATGGCAAGGGATTTAATTTTAAATTTGCAAGTCCTGTTGTTATGAAAAATAATCAAGCAGATAGAACGCTTAACACAATTCATCAATTCGATTGGCCAGAAGCAAAAAATGATTTTTGCAGTGATTTTTCTTCAAAAAATGTAGATATACGAATTACTGATGCAGTATATTTTAATGGACTTAAAGATGTCAATATTTCTTATGAATGTTTTAATCATGTATGTAATCTTGGCACCACAAAATCCGACGGTGGAACATACAGGCTTGTTGCAAAACTTCCTGCAGGCTGTGTGAATGGAAATATTGTTGCAGAAAAATCTTTATATGTTAAGAAAAAAGAACAGTTCATTCCTAACTCGCAAGGTGTTATGAGTCTTTCTCTTATTCCTCTTAAGAATTTTACGTTTACTGTGCAAAAACAACGATCTAATTATCATCTTTTAGAACCTCTTGCACCAGATGAAAAAGTAACAGTCATCCTTGAAGACTCTGAATATGACTATCAGGCTTTATCTCAATATTCTGTGGATGTGAGTAGTTCTTTAATGAGTTCTTCCACGAGGTCTTCAACAATTGAACTTCTTGATAAAGATGCAACATACAAACTCACTATTCTTCTTACAAAAAATATTGGCGGAGAAGACAAACTCGTCGGAGGGTTTGATGGCAATTGGTCAGTTACAGCAGATTCATTATATGGAAAAACAAATGCACTCCTTAAAGTGTATGAACAAATTCCTATTCCGACAAATGAGCAAGATGCAGTGACTATGTTTATTGAAATTCCGGCAGCATCGAAAAATTTAACGCCTACATTTACGTGAGAGAAAAAATTATTTTAAAAATGATAGAATGAATGATTAATAATGAATAACGAGAACATAAGAAGAACAATAGAAAATAATAATAAAGAATAACTAAAAAAAATAAACAACTCAAAAATGGGATAAATAAACAAAACATCAATGCGAAAAACAGAAACGCGAAAAGAAATGCAGAAAAAGTATATGTCATTATTTATGATTTTTTTAGTATTATCTCTCTCCTTTGATTCTGCTTATGCGCTTTCTGTTTCTTTTAATCCTGCAAAAGATGTTTCTGTTTCGCAAACAAGTGCGCAAGTAAATTGGACAACTGACTCTAATGCAAACAGCGTTCTTTCATATGGTGAAACAAAAAATTATGGAATTGATGTACCAAGTCCATTAGGAAAAACAAATAATGTTGCTTTAACAAATCTTACTCCTTCAACAAATTATTTTTATAAAATTTTTACATCGACGGCAAATGAAACTGCACTTTTAGATAATTCAGGCAATTCCTATTCATTCAAAACAACTGCGGATATGACTGCAATGTTTCTCAATGTAACAATTCCTGATACGGTAAACACAATATCACTTACTGTTTCTGGAATAACAAAACCTTACGCACTCGTCCACGCATATATTGATCCACTGCCTGGACAGATCGGTCCAACTTTTTATGACAAAGAAACAATTGCAGATATAAATGGATTTTTTATTATTTCAGGTCTCTTACTTACTGACAATGCAAAGCAAACAATTGCTTTCTGGGCAAAAGATACATCAGGTGGAACTACACTTTTTCAAAAAAATATTTTTGTCGATACAAAACCTCCTATTGTTTCGTATTCATTTAACAGATCAGTAAGCGGTCTTCTGGTAAATGGTTCGATTGATGAAAGTTCTACTGTTGAAATATATGTAACAGAAGAAAATACATCAGTACAAGCACCACAAAAAATAATACTTAATGCAACAACATTTTCCGAGCAGGTTCCCTTAAAAGAAGGCAAAAATACAGTGCGTCTTGTTGTACGAGATTTAGGAAACAATACTTTTGAAACAGAACAAGTATTTTCTTTTTTTTCTTCACCCCCTGCATTTATTTATCCGCAAAGTTTGGAAAGTGTATATAGTCCTGCAAGTACACAAGACCTTACGATTCATGGACAAATTAATAGACCTGGAAAAGTACAAGCGTTTGTTAATGGGAAAGATGCAGGAACAGTTGCAACTGATTACAATGGATCATTTAGTATAGATGTTACTCTTGAAAAAATATTTAATTTAACAATTTCATCGCAGCAGACAAGTGCAGGAATTCCCTCGACGGTCGTCACAGGATCAACGCAACAAACACAAGGAAATCCTCCCACTCCTTATCTTCCTGGAAATGTTCCTGTGTGGGATAATACAGTAAAATTAATTGCAACAGATGAAACAGGAATGCAGACAGTTCTCGAAGGTAAAATAAAATATCAACTTTGTGGCGTGTCTGGACCGTTTTCAATAATAATTGAAAAACCAACACCAGATGTACTTGTTCCAAAACTTCTTCTCGACGGAACACAAGAACAAGGATTTAATTTCAAACTTAATTTTAGTGCGCAAGGTCCTTACACAATTAGTAATGTAAATGTAAAACCAAGAGAGATAAGTCCTGAAGAACGTAAGCGTTTTGACATGGAGTATGCGCAAATTATTCCAAGTGTTGCTGCATGGAAACAAGATTCACACACAGGATATGTTCTTCTTCGCATGCATGTAAGCGACCCAACTCCATCGGGAGAAAACTGGACAAGTTATAAAAAAGAAGCAAGTGTAAGTGATCATAGAAAAACAGACAAAGCACCAACATCCTTGTTACAGAATGATTGTAAAATTCCGGGACTTGGTTGTATTCGAGTACCGTTACAAATTGAAATATCCTATACAAGTCAAGTACAGTCAGGTGTTCAATCACAATGTTGGGAAGTTGAGTCGTCAATCGAACCAAATTTATTTAATCCTGATGTCATTCCAAAAGGATTTTTGAAAGGAACTGTTTCTGCACTCAATACAACAATTAAGGGAATTGATACAATTCTTGATCCACTCAAAAAAATTCAAACATACATTTTTTATGGTTGTGCAATTTCATGGGCTGCAAAATTTATTTTAAGTGTAAAAGAAAAATGGAACTGTGATTTTAGCAGCGCACTTGCAGGAAAAAATGTACGTGTTCCTGCAGAGCAAGGAAAATGCGGCGATGATAGTATTTGTCAAAGCTGTTCTGATTCTATTGACACACGAAAAAAAGTAGACAAAGGAAGTCAATGGATTTGTGACAGAATCTTTTGTCCAAGTGCACCATCCTTACAAAAATTTATTAAAGATGCAAATGCAAGAAATCCTAAAGCGAAAAGTATGACGGATGATGCAAAACTTGCAGGTGTAAAATCCGATTGCGAACTTGCAGAAGTAACAGATGTTATTTCTTACTGGGAAAAGTACTCTGATGGAATAGATAAAGAATATTGTTCTAAGCCTCATGTGTATGATCAAAAATGCTGTGTACAAGAATACATGGACAAATGGGACTCTGCTTGTGCATTTATGGATGAAGCAAGAGAATCTGCTTGTTTATCAAATCAAAATAATGTTGCGCAAAATGCAAAAATAGAATCAGGTGCAAAAACAAACTCAAAACTTAATTGTTATCCTGCATTTAATGCAGTTGCAGGACTCTGCGAAAAAAATAAAGTACAACAAGCAGAATTAATTAATGCAGGAAAATCATTTGTTTCTCCTCAGAAAGATATGTTTGGCAAAGGAAAGTATGCACCACAAAAGAAAGACTATTGTAAAGATTGGTACACGTGTGAAACAAAAGGATATGGTGCAAGTGGAAATTGTCCTGTAGAAACACCTGATGATTATGTTGTTGATTTGAATAAAGCAAATGATAATTATGGATGTAGATGTAGTGACGGAAAAACAGGAAGTAGTTCTACTAACTCTGAAAAAGATTTAAATGTAACTCCAAATCCGAAAACAGATGATTCAAAATTAGCTGATCTTCAAAAAGCAATTGCTTCTGTAAAAAATGCAAAAGCACAACTTGATCTTGCAACAGAAGAAGAAAAAGAAATAAGTTCTGATGGAAAAAAACAAAATGTGTCTTTGCAAAAAGCTGTTCAACAAGACAGAATTGATGCAGCACAGACAATTGCAGAAGCATATTCTATTGTTTCTACTTCTGCAACTAATGCGGGTAAAACAGAAATGTCAAAAATATTTCTTGATGCATCAACTGCGATGATCAAAGTTACAGATGCGCGAAATGGATATATGAATTCAATTGGAACAAAAAATGAAAAAACAAAAATTGCTGAATTGAAAATTGTGCGAAAGCCTGCGAAAATTTTAATTGATGAGACTGTAAAACAAATTACTTTATTCGAAAATCCATCACAAGAAAAATCTCCTCCTAAAAAAGATTCTTCTTCTTGTCTTCTCTCTCCTATCCAATCAGTTGATGATGCTGCACTTGGAAGTGCAATATTTTTTCGAGTGCTTCCTGCAATTGAAGGAAGCGACTTAACAGAATCAACTGTTCAAATCGGATATGTTGAACCGTCGGCAAAACTTACTTCTGCGCCCATTAAATTAAAATCAGATATTCTCTCTCCAAGTGATGTTGGCGAAGCGCAAAAGTTTATTCCAAAACAAGATATTACAAACACACTTCAAACAGAAGATCCCTCAAAAGAATTTACTGATGTATTAAAAAGTGAAGGTGGACAATTTAATATAGAAGATTCTCGTTCGCTCTATAAAAAAATTCGTTCATCAATGGGATTTATTACTAAAGATTACATTGTTGACCCAACGTCTGGAATTTTACGCAGCGTTCAATGCGCTTGTTTACCTGCTGTTACAAGCTGGCTTTCTTGGTGGCGAAGCGCACTCTTTGCTGTAAAGAGTTGTCTTGAAACAATCATGATTACAGGTGATGGAAAAACAGGTGTGTGTAAAGAAGTTCTTTCTGTTTATGTATGCGACCTTACTTATGATCTCATTAGTTGTTTTTCAAAAAAATATTCTGCTGGCAGTGGAACGGATTCACGAGGAGGAATTGGTAGTATCCTTGGTGCACTTACAGGCGCTGGTGCGCAGGTTGAAAATTCTGTTGCAGAACGATATGGAACAAGTAATACTTTCCAAGCATTATTTGCAGATAGAGCACTTGTACATTCTGTTTGTTTATTTGCATTTACGGGTGAATGGATTTTTGATGTTGGCGGAATTTTTAATCAGCAGTTTCCTATTCCAATAAATTCAATGGGTCTTATTGAACCTGCAACAAGAAGATATGTTTCATCAAATATGGCTGCTCAAACTGCAGGGCAAGCAACGTTTAATTATGATATTGGTGTTGCACTTCTTGCAGGAGCAGATCTTGATTACAAACTCACGTTGTATTGTTCAAAAGATTATACGTGTGATCCTGCAGAAGGATTTGCCGGTGGAAAATGTGATTGTGTTGAACCATCACTGCAAGGAGCATCAGAAAGAGTTATTCAAATTCAAGGACAAAATACCCATCTTGCAGCTGGTGAAATGATTGGTGAAAAAGGACAGGGTGCCGTGTTTACAGAAAATATTCAAGCACCCGTAAGGTATGATAAAATAAAACTCGAATGGAAATATAAAAATAAAGATGGACAATACGTGTCTGATTCTGTTGAAAGAAAAGTAAAACAAATCGGCGGAAATCCTCCTGCATATTGTGAACTTCATATTCCTCTCGGATATAGTTGTAATGCAGATTATGGAACATACGATGCAATACAATTTGTTGGCGACCCAATACCCTCTGAAAATATATATTTTCCAGGTCAAAAAATTCAATTAACATACACTCTTGAAAACTTATTTCCTGAAAGTGCTGAATCAATTTGCGCAGGAAAAGCAACATGTGATTATACAAAATATTTAAAAGTGGTAATTACAAACGATCAAGGAAAAACATTGTATCCACTTAACACGCAGGCATCTGAAGAAAGTTTTATTCCCATAAATTCACGAGGGAAAGTTACTCTTGTAGTTCCGTATGGAATGAATCAAATTTCATTAGATGATTTTAATCCTACAATTGGTGCAAGTCAAAATAAACCGCAGCTTGTAAAAACAGGAACAGGAAGTGATGGAACAGTTCTTAATCCACATCTTGGAGATATTACGGGAAACGGACAGCAGGCAGCGTACTTTGTTTTACAATTTAATGATATTGGAACAGGATACAAAATTTGTCCTGTACTAAATCCTCAAGATCTTAAAACAGTATCTGGAAAACTTGCATATAGTACAGGTTCTGGAAATACTCCTTTTAATTGTGAAAATAAAATTGAAGGAACACTTGTTGGAAATAGTGTAATACAATACGGTGGAATAACTATTCCCGTAATTTCTGAAGCAAAAGATAATGCGAATGCAATTTTTATTATTTCTTATGCACCTGTGCAAGCGCAAGGCACAAGTTCTTCTGTATGTAATGAACAAGAACATCAATGGACTGTTACTGCAACGCTTCACAGAGGAGAACAAAAATCTCAGTTTACAAATTTATTTGCACCAAACCCTGAAGCAATTGCAACAAAACAATCTTTTATTCGAGCAAAATGCGCAGGAGGAGGAACACCAGGTCTTTCAAGTCTCGTTGGCAAAACGTATTTTACACTTATGGATTTACGTGAAGGAGAAGTAAAATCATTTGAAAAAGAACCAAATGTTCTTTATACATTTACAACAAAAGGAATAACTGATTCATCAGTGTCATTAAGTGTAACAGATGCAAATGGAAAAACGCTTTGTGATACAACAATAACATATGATGCAAATGATAAAACAAAAATTGCAAATGTAGTCAATTGCGATACAATCTGGCTTGGTGTCAATGCAATCATTCTTGGAACACAAACGCCGTATTCAACACAACTAAACAAAGCAAGTATGATTATTTTTTCCGTCGACCCATCAACAATACCTAAAGGAAGTTTTGAACAGTTAGGATATACGCTGAGTAATAATGCGATTGGACAAGTTTCATCAGGATCATATCAAACGCCAAGTTTACAATGCACAGGAAATGATAAACCATCTGCAAAACTTATTGTAAATTTAGAAACAAAAAAAGATAGTTCATCTGAAAAAAAAATAAAAGAAATAATCATTGATGCAGCAAGAAAATATAAAATTCATCCAGCACTCCTTGCTGCACGAGCGCAAGCAGAATCGAGTGTTGATGACGAACAAAATAATGGATTTATGGGTTGTATTAGTGAAGCAAAAGATTATACTACTCAAGTAAATTGTGCTGCAAAATTATATACGTTAATTCTTTCAGGAAAATATGCATCTGAATGTAAAAAGTATGTAAATGATCCTGCAAAATTATTTTTATGCGGCAATTGTAAATATGTAGGACCAGGGCATTGTACAAAAGACTGTACTACTTCTGAGTATTATAAAGATAAAATTACTAGTTGTTCAATAAAGAATAATAACTGTTATTGGACTGACAAAGAAGGTAAAGAGCATCCTAATGGAGAAGCAGGTCAGTGTATGTTGAGCAACGGAGCTTTTGAAGATAATTGGGTTGGATATCCTTCACGAGTAAAAAAATTATATTGCGATTGGAGCAATTATGTTTGGGGAAGTGAATTTAGTAATACAGGAAGTGTTGCAAATAGTGCAAGCGGTGGAAATGTTGGTGGTGCGTATTGTCCAGGAGATGGAAGTTTAATTTTGAATGATCAAAAAATAGCTCTTGATGGAGTTGATGATACACATTTAGGTAAAGTTGCATCTTGCGGTAATAGAGATACAAATCGTATTCTCTTTATTGTTTTACACGAAGGCGGAGCAAGTCTTGCAAGTACTATTGCTACATTTAAATCAAGAGAAGTTTCATCACATTTTTATATTGATCAAACTGGAAAAATTTCTCAGCTTGTTGACATTAGAAGAGTTGCACATCATGCAGGATATAAAACGTGGGGAACAGTAAATACGTATTCAATCGGAATAGATTTGGAAGAATCATCTAATTGTATCAATGGAAACACTTGTTCGTATACTGATTCACAAGTTGCAGCGTTAAAAAAATTGGTACAGTATCTTACAGAACATACAGGAATTAAACTCGACGATGATCATGTGATTGCTCATTGTCAAGTTCCACCACCAAGTGGCAGATCAGATCCACGAGGATTAAAATGGGAAAGTGTTGCAGATACTCTCCATACAGAGAAACATCGAATAAATGGAAAACTCAGCGGTGCTTGTGTTGTTAATCGTGATGATGGAATAAGTGTTCATGATTATGTAAATAATGAAGTTCAAAAACTCGGAAAACCAAGTTCGGATACTTCAGAAAATTATGAAATACCTGAGGGGGATAATGAAGATACTGTTAATATTGGTGATACTCCAACAGTAAGTGATTTAGGAATTAAATCTCAGGAGGATTGTTCTGTTTCTCCTGATTCTGCTACTTCAAATTGTATTTGTGGGTATTATAAAACTCCCCCTGAAAATTCAAAAGTATGGACTTATTCAACATTTTTATGTAAAAAGAATAATCAGAATGGGTTATCTCAACTTTATCATTCTGTAGAAAAAGAAACTCCTCCTTGCAGGTTAGGTGAATTGAATGCATTGGAAGATAGTGGATGTACTTGTGGGAATTATCAAGCTCCAATATATGCCAGTCCACAATGGGATACGAATACTATCGCCTGTGTTCAAAATGATAATGGATTTAAATTGTTTTTAACTGAAAAAAAATTTGTTGATTGTCCTAAAAATAAAAAATTAACTTTATCAAAAAATGAAGGTTGCAAATGTGGAAATTATTATTTATCAAAAATATCAAGTCGAGCAGATGATGGAGTGCAATGTACGGATAATAATCTTTTCGAAAATTATTGTCCTATAAATGCTTGGCTTCTCAACGCAGATAAAGATTTTTCATGCATATGCGGTAAAAATCATGCACCAAAAATGAACGCTCAAGAATGGAATAAACATTTTATTTATTGTGATGGAACTACTCTTCACTATCAAGCCATATGTCCTGGGGGGCTACCATTACTTGTCGAGGATACAGGATGTCTTTGCGGTGATAATGTATTTACAGGAACTTCATCAGGAACAGCGATTAATACTTATTGTACTAAGATTGGGAATACTTATGAACTCAAACAAGGAGCGTAAAAATATATATTACATAATTAAAAATGTGTTAATCCTTTTTTGTGAGTAATCTTTTAAAGTTAGAATAATCTTATTTTCATTAGGTGTATACATCCATGAAACGCGGACAAATAACTCTTTTTATTGTTGTAGGATTGCTTATTCTTATTTTTGTTCTTTTTATTACTTTTTCAAATAAGAAAAATGAAACTTTGGAAAAAACTCCTTT
>OBEQ010669120.1_pt1 | contig 10490 bp, 13 predicted proteins | sample 1670901 | NCBI WGS metagenome assembly OBEQ01 (sample SAMEA104232315, study PRJEB22302) | groundwater metagenome | biome: forest; feature: aquifer; material: groundwater | place: USA | collected 2011-08-07 | depth 5.4 m | reverse complement strand
ATGTCCCGGACAGCCGGATGCAGCTTCAAACCCAGATCATGAGCGATCTTTCCCCAGCCTTCTTTGTGTCCGCCCTGCCCCTGGCGCATATCCATGATCTTTTGAACATTCTGATCATTAATCCCCCCGGGCATGCGGCTGGCCAAAGACAGGGTGGTGTTGATCTCTCCGTAACCCAGGCCCTGCTTGCGCAGACTGTCAACGCGGGCATCCGTGACATTGAACTTTTTTTCCAGGCGTTGTTCAACCTTCGCGGCATCACCGGGTTCACGGCTATCCGTGTCCACGCGGGCGGAGACCTCGTCCAGTTTCTTTTCGTCCCCATTCTGGGCGTAAGCACTGATAAACCCTGTGAACACAAACACACTGCTTAAAATCAACAACAAGATTCTCTTTTCCATACGAACCTCCTTTTTTATTAAAACCACCAACTCATTCCCGCAGTCACGGCTATATCCGGACTGCCTTCCGACAGACCAAAATCAAGGTCGCCGAAAATTCCCGTTGTTTCGTTCAATTTATGGTCGACCCCAAGGACTAAGTCCCGCGGGTTGGGGCGGCCATTGACCAGCTTCGTGCGCTCTTCATAAGAAATGCTCGAAAAGGTCTCTTTGGTCCATTGGTAACCGACTCCGGCGGCATAAAAGAATTGATTCTTCAAATTCACGCCTGGAGGATCACCGATAAAGGTATAGCCGACACGCCCCAGGACAGACCAATTGCCGCCAATGCTTTTACTGCCGGCCAACCCCAGGGTCTCGTCGAATTCCCCGGTGCCTAAATTTTTGTCTTTGTCAGCTGACGGAAACTTGACGGACGCAAAGCCGGACAGATCCAGCGGCCTGTCAGGCTCACGCAGAAGGTCATAACTTCCTCCTAATATAATGTCCCCAACGCCACCATTCCATCCGCTATTGCCAGCCCCTCCGCTTACCCGAAACGGCCGTCCGCCAAAAGCCTGCACCCCGGGACCGCTTTGCTGGTCAATGTAAGGGACCGTCAGGTAAACCCGTCCCTGGGAAAGATTGCGCTGCAGGGTAACGGGAACATAAACGGTGTTAGTGGTGGTACTGGTCCCGAAATCACCGGTTGAATAAGTCACCGATGTCGTCAACGTCCAATCACGCGTTGCGGCCCTTTGGGTCGGCTGTTGTACGGGTTGCCCATACTGCTCGGCCCATGCTGTGGCGCATAATGCTCCCATCAAGACAACCAACGGGAGAACCAGTTTCATAGACATTGTCCCCTCCTTCCAAAATAATGGTTAAGATGACTGCATGTTGACAAAACGAACATTAAAAGAACATGAAGATAAAATTAACATTGCCTCACCTTGCTGATCCCTGTTTTATGTCAAGCATATAGCCCCGGCCCCGGACCGTATGGATCAGTTTCCTCGGACTTTCCCTATCGATCTTACGGCGCAAATAATTGATATAAACCTCAATAACGTTGGTAAAGACCTCAAAATGGACGTTCCAGACATTTTCCGCGATCATGGTGCGGGTGACGACCGTACCGGCATGGCTCATGAGGTATTCAAGAAGGGAGTATTGCTTGGCCGTCAAAACGATCTCCTTGCCGGCCCTCTCGACCTTATGGGTCAGACGGTCGAGGATCAAATCATCGACCTGATAGCTGGTGGCATACGATTCGTGCCTCTTGTGGGAATGGACATGCACCCTGGCCAGCAGTTCCTCAAAAGAAAAAGGTTTGGTCAAATAATCATCGGCGCCTGAATCAAAACCCTCGATCTTGTCTTGCAGGTCGTTTTTCGCCGTTAACATGATGATCGGGGTCTCGACCTTGTCCGCCCTCAATTTTTTACATAAGGTGATGCCGTCAATCTTGGGGATCATCAGGTCAAGGCAGATCAGATCATAAGCATTGGTGGTGGCCATAAAATGGCCCTCTTCGCCATCATAGGCCAGGTCCACCGCATAATCCTCTTCCTTCAGGCCGCGTTTGATAAAATCCGCTATCCTTTTATCGTCCTCGATCAGTAGTATACGCATACGTCCCCTCCAATTCAGATCCCTATGGTCAGCTGATTGTTCACATGCCGCACATGCTCTACGGCAAGGGCTTTATGTTCAATGCTGTTTTTCTCCTGCTGGTCCTTCACCGTCCCTTTGAGCGTCACATAACCGTTAAACGTGGTGATCTTGATGTTGTCCGCGTTGAGCGAAAGGTCCTTATCGTCAACGATCGCCTGGCGGATCTTCTGACTGATGGCCCGATCATCCACGCTTTCCTGCTCATTGAGCTGTGTTGCCGCGTCCTTATGGCCACCCATCGCCCAACTGTTGGCGCCGAAAAAATGTCCTTTGGCAGGTTTGACGACGCTCAACCACGCAAAAACTAAAACAATGGCCGCAAGAACAATAAGCACGGTGGGTTTCATGTTTCTCCTTTCCCTGGCTTATCTATTAAAACGCATTCCTGATGGAATCCGCCACATTCCGGCCGGCTGCTTTAAGATTTTTCCCAGCTTCCTGCATGTCTGTTCTAATACTCTCTTGTGCGCTCCCGCCGGGTATCCTGCCGCCAAGCATCGCCCAAATCAAAAGAACGATCAGGACCAATGTCAAGGTGCCCATGGGAGCATACCCCCATGATCGGCTATAGGGCCACGCGGGCCAGGCCCCGGCAACCAAAATGATCAAAACAAGCACCAACAAGGTTTCCGTGGTCATCAAACTTTCCCTCCTTAACGGACAAGGGCGACGCGGTCCTCCCGCAGGCCAGACAATGCCTGCGCAAAATGCGCCATCATGTCATCCTTGGACTTTAAACGGCTGACCTTGACATTGTCCTGGGTTAATTTCACGTCACGCCCGGTCTGTTCCTTAATGATCCTTTCGATGTCCGCCAGCGTGGTGCGCTGTGGATCGAATTTGATCTGCTTGAGTTCGGCTTTGATGGGAGTGCCGATCGGTGTTGTGGCCGGCAGGTAAATGGTCCCATTGGTAAAGTCAACCGCAAAGGCAATAATGCCCGGGATCAAAAAGAACAATAAACCGATCGCGTCCAGGATCACAACGCCCGCGTCCAGATGTCCGGCTTTCAAACCCCGGCGCTCCGGATATAAAAGCGTGCCGCATCCCGTCCATTGAAAGACCAGCAGGGTGATCATTGCCGCCGTGAATGTTCTGTTCCATTGTTCTCTCATATACCCTCCTTGTTATTTACACATCCAGTTCCTGGCTTCCTTGCTTTGTAGCATCCATGTGCCTGTAAACCTTCTGCGATTTATAAACCATGCCGCACAAAGCTGCGAAAGCTGCGGCAACAAAGAAGGGAAAAATCCTAACAAGCAATCCCTTGCCGACAAAGACCAGCAGGGTGTTAAAAATGATCAAAACCCAGCGTATTTCCGATACCCCGAACTGATTGCAGCTGATCTTAAAATCATTCGTTATGGCAAAGTCCAGAAAAACATGCACCATGAACCCCGCTGAAAAGACCAGGCACAATAAAACCAGCGGAAGGTGCGACGACGGCAGCAAAAACGAGTACCCGACAACGATGGCGGACAGAAAAACATAATCCAAAAAATGGTCCATATAAAAACCCCATTTGATAAGGCCGGTATTGCGGGAGCGCCCCACTGCCCCGTCCAGCATATCGGTGACGTATTGAAAGAATATGCAGGCACTGAACAGCCACAGCCAGCGGATGTTCCCGTCCGCTAAATGACCGGCCGTCACAATGCCGGCAGACCAAATAATGGTCATTAATGTGAGGTGAACGGTGCTGACCCGCGCAGGCACCCAGGGTAAAAGGGCCTGCAGGAACTTTTGTTCATAAGGCACCAGAAAATGGACCAAATTCTTCTGATCGCCCTCAAAACCCTGCTTTGGAGATACGCTGTCTGTATTCATGCCTGCATTATACATAGGTATGGATGAAGAAAAAATTAAATCAAGATTAAATTAAATTAATCCTCATGACCCGAACGGTTGTTGACTTTATCAACATTAAAGACCCCCTGCCGTTTTAAATGACATGAGCCCGGACTTGGACGCATCGCTCCAATCGTACTGCGTCTCCAGCAGGAAAACGGTTTGGATAAAGGCCAGGTGCGAATATCCTTGAGGAAAATTGCCCGTTAACCGGCCGGTGGCCGTTTCTATGTCTTCGGAAAAAAGACCGAACGCATTGGCATGGGCGATCATGTTCTCCAGCATCACCCGCGCCTGCTGTTCTTCACTAATCAGGTACAATGCGTTGATCATCCAGAACGTGCAGACAATGAATGCGTTCTCCGGCTTGCCAAACTCGTCCGGCGCGTTGTAGCGAAACACAAAACCGTCCCGGGTCAGCTCTTTGTGCACGTTATGGACCGTACTGACCATGCGCGGGTCCTTGTGGTCCAGGAAACCATAGTGCAGCATCAACAGGACGGAGGCATCCAGTTCTTTGCCGCCGTAATACATCACAAAACTTTTTAACTCGTCATCCCAACCGTTCTTTAATATGTCCTCCTTGATCTCCTGCGCCGCCTTCAGGAGCCCCGGCACATGCTGGGGCTTGCCGATGAACCGGGCGATCTTGGCCGCCCTGTCCATGGCCACCCAATTCATCAATTTGGAATGGAGAAAATGGCGCGCCGGACCCCGGCGCTCCCATATGCCGCAGTCGGGTTCCTTCCATGCCGCCGTGACCCTGTTGGCCAAAGAACAGATCACCGTCCAGATCTCCTCATCCAGCAGCCGGACACTCTTGGGATTGACCACGAAGAACGTGTAGATGGTCTCTATCAGATCGCCGTAAACGTCATTTTGCCGCTGTTTGTACGCGTCATTGCCGACACGCACCGGCCGGGAACCCGCGTAACCGTTGAGATGGTCCAGGACCCTTTCATCCAGCTTCTTCTCACCGTTGATGCTGTAAATAACGGCGATGTCATCGTCCTTGAGCAGCATGCGGTTGAGGATGAAATTGATGTAGCGCAGGGAAGATATCTGGTGTCCCATGCGCGCGTACAGGTCGATGATCATGGATGCGTCCCTGACCCAGCAATACCGATAATCCCAATTGCGGCCTTTGCCGATGATCTCCGGCAACGATGTCGTGGGCGCCGCGATCACGGCGCCGGTCCGCTGGTACATGAGGAGCTTTAAGGTGATGATGGAACGGATGACCATCTCTTTGTATCTCTCCGGGACCCTGGTGCGGTAGACCCAGTACATCCAATAGCTTTTGGTGCGTTCATATTCAACCAATATCTTATCAAAGGTCACCGGTTCCAGTTTTTCATGGTAGGACAAAAGGAAATACGCGGATGATCCGAGTTTGATCTCATTGCCTTTGATGACATCATCCATGTTAAAGTTCGTATAAAGATAAAAACTGTTGTACTCGCCCTGGGTTGAATCGACCTTGAGATATTCGGGATGGGATGTCAATCGCACTACGCCGACCGCGTAATTAGGCCTGGGATCGAACTCGACGGTGATCTTGGGACACCCTTGCACCAGGCGGATGTTGCGGTGGATCTCGGAAGGGCAATGCACCTCCCCGGTGTTGGTGACAAAACGGGGCATATAATCACGCACCTCAAAAATACCGTCCTTGGTGGTGAACACCGTTTTGACGATAGCGGTATGGTATACATAAGACTGTTCAACGCTGATGACGTCCCTGGCCAAGATCTTAAAATGCCCCCCCTGGTCTTGATCGAGGATACGGGCAAAAACAGAAGAAGAATCAAAAAAAGGCAGGCATAACCAATCGATAGAACAATCTTCATTCACCAACGCGGCGCTCGTGCAATTGCCGATCATGGCGTAATTGAGATTGGCAGCGCGTTTCATGGCGTCCTGATCTCCTGGATGCGCTTTAAAAATTCGATCACTTCACCGGTGCTGTTCAGGTAATATTGGGCGTGCGACGCCCGCGGGTTCCCCACATAAACAGCCATCCCCCTGTCTTTCATGGCCAGAAAAACGTCCTCATCCGTCGCATCATCCCCTATGCAAATAGGAAGGATCCTTTGTTGTCCAACGGCGAATTGCTGTTTGGTCAGGATCCATGTCACCGCCTTCCCCTTGTCCCATTCCACCGGGGGCCTGATCTCAAAGACCCTTTTGCCCGAACCGACGCGGATCTCCTTTTTCGTAAGATGGGGTTTGACAATATGAGAAAGGATGTGCTCCAGGACCATGGCCCGGCTTTGATTGGCCAAACGGTAATGGACGCTGAAGGTCAGGCCCTTGTCTTCAATGAAAGCCCCCGCGAAAGCAGCCAGTTTCCTATTGATCTCATATTTCAAACGTTCGAACAATTCCTCCAGCTTTGGCGGGATCAGGCCCTCGAAGACGATACCGGGTCCCTGGATCTCAAAACCATGATTACCAACATAAATAATGCCATCGATCCCAACCAGTTTTTGAAGGTCTTTCATGGCCCTGCCGCTGATAATGGCCAAGTGGAATCTGGAAATTTTAGAAAGCGTCTGCAGGATGTCCCTGGTTTCCTGCGGCATCAATGCTTGTTGGGGGGTACCCGCAATGGGCGTCAACGTGCCATCATAATCCAGGAAAAGGGAGAGCTGATCGGCCGTTGATATCTTTTCCAATGCGTCCGGATCTTCAAGAAGGTGTTTCATGATGCCTCACTCGTTCCTGATCGACGTCAGTTCAGTGATGATATTGGCCGCCCAGCGGTAAATGTTGTTCTCACGGATGATCTGGCGCATGTTCTGCATGCGTCTTTTTTTCTCCTCGTCAGGCATCTCAATGGCGGATTTGATCCTGTCCGCGAACTCTTCGATGGAATAAGGGTTGACCAGAACCGCGTCGGCCAGCTCCCTGGCGGCGCCGGTAAAACAGCTTAAGATCAGCGTCCCGGTCAGGTCTGTTTTGGCAGCGATATATTCCTTGGCCACCAGATTCATCCCGTCGTGCAAAGAACTGACAATGCACTGGTCGGCCAGGATGTAATAAGGTTTGATCTCGTCAGCGGAGAAATGTTTCTTGAAATACAGGACCGGCTTCCAGGCGCCGCTGGAATGTTTCCAGTTGACCTTCTCCACCAATTCATCAATTTCACCCATCAGGTCATGATAACGTTTGATGTGGGTGCGGCTGGGGGCCGCCAATTGGATAAAAACGAATTTATTCTTATAGGAAGGGTTTTTTTCCAGGAACCGGTCGATGGCCAGGAGCCGTTCAATGATACCCTTGGTGTAGTCGATCCTCTCAACCCCCAGGGCGACAATTTTGTCCTCCAATCCGTATTCCGCACGGATGGCCCGTACCTCTTGTGTCAGATCATCTGAAACGTCACCGCCAAAATAACCGTTGATGCTGATGGGGAACGGTTTGATCAAGGTTTCCTTGTTCGAACGCACGACGCTGGACCTTTCCATGTCCACGCGGCATTCCAGCAGCCGGTTGGCCGTCTCCAGAAAATTATTGCAATGATACTGCACGTGAAATCCGACAAGATCGCAGGCGAGCATGCCGTCTAAGATCTCCTGCTGGTAGGGGCAGATCGAAAAAACTTCATAATTCGGCCATGGGATGTGCCAAAATAAAGCGACCGTGACATCCGGCCTTTTGTCCTTGATCATTTTCCCCAAAAGGGTGAAATGATAATCCTGGATGAAAATGAACGATTTCCTGTCAGGCAATTCCTCCAAAATACTGTCAGCGAATTTCTGATTGACATTTTTATACGACTGCCAGTCACCTTCCCTGAACACGGGCCTGGTGTGGGTGATGTGGCATAGCGGCCAAAGCCCCTCGTTAGAGAACCCGTAATAATATCCCTCCTCTTCTTCTTTGTCCAACCAGATCCGCTTGAGGATGTACCGGTTGTCCTCAGGAGGGACCCCCAATTTATCCTTGGAATTCGTAAATTCCCTATCCGCGTCCCCGCTGCCATGGGCGACCCACATGCCTCCGCAGGCATACAAAAGGGGATTGATCGCCGTGACCACCCCGCTGGCCGGACGGATGCATTTGGGCTTCCCTGAATGTTCATCCATGACGTGCATATACGGTTCCCGGTTGGAAACAATGAACAGGGCATTGTCGCCCAATTTGGCGTGGATCAGGTCCCTCAATTTGGTTTCTGTCCAAAGGTCCTCTTGCTCAAGACGCTGGGTGGCTTCGCCGGAAATGGCCCGGCGCGCCACCCTCAAATTCAGGGCCACCTGTTCGACTTCACTGGCAAGCTTTCCCAGCTCGTCTTTATCTTTAATGGAATGGACCTGGTCGGTCTCCCCTTTTTGAAAATGCTTGAACCACTCCGTGAGGTTGCGGACCGGCAAAATGAATACCTGCTTTTGGATGAGCAGGAGGGCCGCCAAAATACAGACAAGCAAAACGATCAGGGTGGCGCCAATGTGCTTCCAAAGTTCTTCTGGCGCGGCGGCCATATAGGACGTGTCATAAACGACTTCCACCGCAAAAACCACGAAAGTAACCGTAACAATGATCAGAATGGGTAAGGTGAATAAAAGGGCTTTTTTCATGGCATCGCTCCTGTCAGAAACACGAACCGCCATCTGAATTTTATTTCAGATGGCGGTCCGGTCCTCCATCCAGTTCCCGGGACATACCTTTCCGAACCGGATCTGTTTAGAGCCACGCTTGCACTTTTTTAACGATATGTTCAAGGATCTTGTGGGCATCTGCTTCACCATTGATCCATCCGACACGCACGTCAACGCGTGAATTGTGCGCATCGACAACGCGCACATCCACCCACACCTGGCGGCCATCAGAATACTTGGCCAATAGCTGGGTCATTTGTGTTGTCGCCGACTCGCTGGTCATCTTCATGTGAAGGTCTTTAAAAACATCTTTGACCGCGTCCGCGACCTTGACCATGGGCTTATCCACCTCCTGCCCCACCTTATCGGACATCCACTTGGCAGTCCCCACCCCGGCAGCGCCGGCCGCCAGGAATATGCATCCGCCCTGACTGATGGCCAGCATCATCGCGCACACGAACGTCAGGATTGTTGTCTTCATTTTTGTCCTTTCTTCATATACCCCAAATTTTGCCCGCTCTCCCTGTATTTCGGGGATCTCATTTTCTTGATGCGTTCGACTGTGTTACCCCTTCTCTGGTAATAAACAACGACCCTGTCCCCCACGTGCAGCCAACCGCTATCAAGAACATAAACAAGCGTTCTCGATACCTTGTCCGTTTCATCATAAACCGTGATCGTGTTCAGGCCTTTGTCCTGGATCGTCCCGATGACCCTTGTGACATGACCATCAAAGGGGGGAGTGAACACCTCTTCGGCGCCGGCCATGGCGCCGCCCAAGGCCAGAAAAGACAAAAGGGACAACACGCAGACCCGCTTGATCTGACCGGTCATTGGACCTCCATATTATTCACGACGCCCTTGACCCCCCTGGTGTCGCTCACAATTTTTGTGACCAGGGCCTTCTCGGCGTCATTTTTGACCTTGCCCGTCACCGTGACCACACCTTCACGGGTCTCGACCCTGGTGCTCAAAACGCTGGTCGAACGATGGTACAACAGCGCCATCTTGACCTGGGCCGTAATGGAGGCATCATCTATTTTTTCACTCATGTTTTCATCCGGTGCTTTGGGGTTCTTGACCACCACGATGTCGTTTTTAACGCCCTTGACGCCCCCCACATCTTCGGCATATTCACGGGTGAGCTCTTTTTGCGCTTCATTGTCCGCTTCACCCTGCAAGGTAACCATGCCATCTTTGACATCCACCTTGGTCCTGGTCACGCTCACATTGGTGTGAAATAAAAGCGTGGCCTTCACCTTGAGGGCCAGCCAGGCATCTGAATTTTCTTCAGGGTGCGGGCTCTTGACCTGGATCTTATCATCCACACTGCTGACCCCGGGAAGACTTTCAACCGTCTTGTGCGCCAATGACCTGTGATGGTCGTCAGCCACGGTCCCGGTCAAGGCGACCACCCCATCCTGGGAACGGACCGTAACATTATCATCTTTGAGATAGGTTTTAAAAACATAGGAATTCTTGGCTGCCGCCTCGATGCGCTCATCCGTTTCAGACGCGCGCGCGGGCAAGCCGGCAGACAACACGATAACTGCCGTTGCAAAGATCATCATGAGAAGGTATTTTGTTTTCATATGCCCCTCTTTCTCCTGAATGCGTCATCCGGTTACGATTTTGGTCCAAAAAAGAACAGCCCGCAAATGAACAATACGATCGCTGAGACCAAAAAAATGACGAACAGGATCTTGGCGATGTCCAGGGCTGAGCCCGCGATATTGGTGAATCCCAACATGGCGGCAACGATGGCAATGACAAAAAATGTAGCGGCCCATCCTAACATAGTGACCTCCTTTCATTCAAATTGTGCGCGGATGCATTTAAGGTAACAGCTGTAAATTAACAAAAGCAAGATTAAAATAAGGTGAAAATAAGATTAAATTAATTAATTTTCTCCAAATGAACGGCCTGTAGCGGACAGGCTAGCCGTATCTCTTCCCGTTCAAAATTTTCCATGAATGAAACCCTT
>OBEQ010356420.1_pt1 | contig 10490 bp, 9 predicted proteins | sample 1670901 | NCBI WGS metagenome assembly OBEQ01 (sample SAMEA104232315, study PRJEB22302) | groundwater metagenome | biome: forest; feature: aquifer; material: groundwater | place: USA | collected 2011-08-07 | depth 5.4 m | reverse complement strand
TTTGATAAAAATAAAATTTACTGCTTGCAACTGGAGGTAGGGTCCATATATGGGTATAATGCGGCTTTATTTTAATTATTGTCGATAGGAATAGGAAGTAAATCTAATGAAACCGATACCCAATAAAATGTTGCGAGTGGGATTAGTGCAACACGAAGGCAGCGCTGACAGAGACATTTGTTTACAACAAACTATCAATGGTATTAAAGCAGCGGCCGCACAAGGTGCAGAATTGATTTTGTTGCAAGAATTACACGCCGGCCTTTATTTTTGCCAGACAGAAAATAAAAATATTTTTCAATTAGCGGAAACCATTCCAGGACCCACAACCAATTTAATCAGTGAACTCGCGAAACAATTACAAGTGGTGATTGTCAGTTCCATTTTTGAAAAACGTGCAGTGGGTTTGTATCACAATACCGCGGTTGTGTTTGAAAAAGATGGGCGCATCGCGGGTAAATATCGAAAAATGCATATTCCAGATGAACCGGGTTATTCAGAAAAATATTATTTTGCGCCAGGCGATATTGGTTTTAATCCAATCAAAACATCTGTTGGAAATTTAGGGGTATTAGTGTGTTGGGATCAATGGTATCCAGAAGGCGCGCGCGCAATGGCATTGAAAGGCGCAGATATTTTATTGTATCCAACCGCAATTGGTTGGTATCCGAGAGATACTGCTGAAGAAAAAAATGATTTAGTCGATGCATGGGTCACGGTGCAGCGCGGTCATTCCATCGCGAATTGTTTACCAGTATTAAGTTGCAATCGTGTCGGTTTTGAAGCGGATCCGAGCGGCGCATCTGATGGCATGTTGTTTTGGGGAAATAGTTTTGTGACGAATGCGCACGGAAAAATAATGACACAAGCATCACGCGAAAAACCAGAAACATTAATAGCTGATATTGATTTACAACAAACCGAAAGAGAACGCCACGTGTGGCCATATTTACGCGATCGCCGCGTCGATGCCTATGATGTGTTGCTGAATATGTATGGCGAGTGAAAAAAGTTTAGAAGTAATGCCAATGAAATAATAATAAGGTGATTTATAGATGAAAGAAATTAAAACGGAAATAATTATTCCTGCAAACATCCAAATGGTATGGGATAAACTCAGTGATTTTGCTAGTTATCCTACCTGGAATCATTTTATAACTTGCCAACATCTATTTTATTGGCCTACTTGAGGTGTGAACAATCGTTTTGCTTTATCTTCTACAATTGCTGCTGCAGCAGTCGCAGTCGCGGCGATTTTTTTAAAATCTTCATAGGTTAGTTGGACAGAAAATATGTTCCATCCCTTTTTTTCTTTGCGCAATTTTTCTATTTCTTCTACAACAACATCGGTGAATTTCTTAGCGCCTGCAGTGAGTATGAGATCTTCAGTAATATCGTCAGGGTAATAAGCAGACAGATTAGTTCCAGGATTAGTAAACTTTATATTAATTATATGATTATTTTCTATCACTAATTTTTCTCTTAAAGCAGTATCATTTTCAATAGCAGCAATAGAAAGTTGTACCCATTTTTTTATTGTTATTAAATCATATTTATCGGCATTTTTTTGAATAGAATAAAAATGCTCGCCAATATCACGTGAGATGGCACATAAATAGCAATCTGGTATTAATGGGAGAGGAAATTTACTTTTACTTAAACGAGCACTATTATTGGAGGGTTGATTTACATCAATATTTTCTCCCAAAATAATTTCTTCTGCTGGCGTAATTTTTTTTTCTTTAATTCGATTTGAAAGTTGTTGAGGATCTTCCTCTGGGGAGAGTGAAAATATTTTTTTTAAGTTTTCCTGAATAAGATGTTGCCGTTCATTTCTTTCTTCTGTGAGTTGTATTCTGAAAGCAGACAAACTAATCCACATTGCGAGCGGTATACTCATTGCAGCACAGTTTCGAAAAGGGTCTTCTTTTTTTATACCTAATTGATCTGTCATCCAATATCCTATTGCCGACCCTAATATGAAAAGAAATATATCCGAAATAAAATGACCAGTAGGAGATTTAAATGCATTTATGTGAAATTCCATGCGATTGAAACCAGCGCCAAGTCTTGCCGCGTTTGGATTATTATTTTCGTTTAAATGATTAAATAAAAAATCTTCTAAAAAATTTTGGCGGTGCATAATGTATTTTTCCTCAGCGTGATTGATGTGTTCGACAAAAACGTATTTGGCATAATAAACAAGAAATATTAACAAACACTTAAGGTCATCTCTAAAAATTGTTTGAAATTCAGAAATAGAGATTCTTATAGTGGGTTTCTTAGATTTCTTACAGATCCAAACCCAGAACGGAGCGATAAGAACGGAGTTGCAAAAAATTTAGAAATCTAACATTAGAATCATAAGAATCACAGTTTTCTGAATTTTAAACAATTTCTAGAAGCGCTCTTAACGAGCACTTTTTATCATTTGCTCGATATATAATGTCTTTATCCTCACTCCCAAATGGATAACCCAATGTCTAAACGATTACGTCAATTATTATGGGCCATCGGTTTTTCATTGTTAATCATCAGCATACTAGTCTTGATGGCAACACCTGCGCAATCCGCAAAAAAATCACCAACATCTGCATTAACATCCGCATCATCATCCTCAATCTCAACTTCATCCTCATCCAATACCGGACCACTTAAAACCAATCCCGCCATCAAAATAAATAAAGCGCTGGTCTTAGAAGTGAGCGGCCCCATTGGTCCTGCGACGCAAGATTATATTCAACGCGGTATTGCTTACGCCGAAAAAAAACAATTAGCGATTATTATTTTGCAACTCAACACCCCGGGTGGATTAGAAACATCGATGCGTGATATTAATGCCGCCATCATCACCTCACGCGTACCCATTATTGCGTACGTCGCACCCGCAGGCGCGCGCGCTGCGAGCGCCGGCACCTTCATCATGTATGCGAGCCACTTAACCGCGATGGCGCCTGGCACCCACATTGGCGCCGCCGCTCCCGTTAATTTAATGTCTGCTGCTGATCAACTCGATACACAAAAAGAAAGTAATGTTGCACACACCAAAGCGGTGAATGATGCGGCTGCTTACATCCAAAGTTTGGCGCAAATGCGCGGTCGCAATGCAGATTGGGCAGAAATCGCTGTGCGTAAAGCGGCAAGTTTGCCGGCACAAGAAGCAAAACGTTTAAAAGTAATTGATGAAATGGCTGATGATTATCCGCAATTATTACAAAAAATGGATGGTCACGCTGCTGTCGTGCAAGGTGTTTCTGAAACCGTTTCAACAAAAAATTTAACGTTAGAACAAATGCCACCAGATTGGCGTTATCAATTTTTATCTTTTTTAACGGATCCAAATATTGTTTATTTGTTAATAATGATTGCGATGTATGGATTATTTTTTGAATTTTCAAATCCCGGATTAATTTTGCCGGGCGTGGCTGGCGTGATTGCATTGTTATTAGTGTTATATGCATTTCAATTATTACCGATTAATTATGTCGGTTTATTATTAATGTTGGCTGGCGTGACATTCATGATTTTAGAAATTTATATAGTGAGTTTGGGTGTCTTGGGGTTGGGCGGCATGATTGCATTTGTCATTGGTTCTATCATGTTATTTGATATACACGATCCCAATTATCGGTTAGCGTTGTCATTAATTGCAGCGGTCAGTATTATTACCATGGCATTCTTTTTTGTCGTCTTAAATCTGGCGATACGTTCACATAAAAAAGCAATTATTACTGGAAAAGAAGGATTGATTGGCAGTGAAGGCGTGGTGTTAAGTGTGATGAATGAACAAGTGATAGTGCGTGTGTTAGGCGAAATTTGGGAAGCGCGTTCGCCTGTGATGTTACAAGAAGGGCAAAAAATAAAAGTGGTAGGTATCAATGGATTGATGTTATTAGTGGAACCGATTTGATATTAAATAAAAAAACTAAGGAATAACTATGTATCTCTCAACCAGTTTAAGCGCCATCATTATTATCGCCGCCATTTTATTATTTAAATTTTTTCATATTTTGCGTGAATATGAACGCGCTGTCGTGTTCACCTTAGGACGATTTTGGAAAGTAAAAGGTCCAGGATTAATTATTATTATTCCTTTCGTACAACAAATCGTACGCATTGAATTACGAACAGTTGTGATGGATATTCCGCCGCAAGATGTGATTTCGCGTGATAACGTTTCCGTGCGCGTGAGTGCCGTGGTTTATTTTCGCGTGATCAATCCAGAACGTGCAGTGATTCAAGTCGAAGATTATCACGCCGCCGTGAGCCAACTTGCGCAAACCACGTTGCGCGCCGTATTAGGTCAACATGAATTAGATGAAATGTTAGCAGAACGTACTAAATTAAATGCGAATATCCAAAAAATTTTAGATGAACACACGGATGCGTGGGGAATAAAAATTAGTATGGTGGAAATTAAACACATTGATTTGAATGAAAACATGGTGCGTGCGATTGCGCGACAAGCTGAAGCAGAACGTGAACGTCGCGCGAAAGTGATACACGCTGATGGTGAATTACAAGCGTCTCAAAAATTATTAGAAGCTGCAAAAATTTTGGCGGAACAACCACAAGCATTGCAATTACGTTATTTGCAAACATTATCAAATATTGCCGAAGAAAAAAATTCAACGATTGTATTTCCATTACCGATTGAATTGTTAAGCGCGTTTGTGGGGAAGAAAAATAACTCTTAGAAATTCCTCTCCCGCCAAGATGATATTGTGCTAATTGATGATCATGATAGCGGGGGAGGGTTGGGTGAGGGTCAACCCACTTCCACCGGATCCACATCTAATACCCATTTCACTGAATGGGCTATCGTCATCGCTTCCATTTGTTGCAGCAATTGCCTTAAAAAAGGCTGTAACAATTGCCGACGCCCCGCTTTAATCAATAAATGTTGGCAATATAATCCTTTGCGTTTTGCCATCGTTGCTGGAATGGGACCCAACAATTTCACCGCATCATCTGCTCCCACCATCTCCATCCCCAATTTTTTTATCTCCACCAAAAATTGCTGTGCTTGTTCTTCTGAATAAGCATGCGCACGCATAATGGCAAAATGACTAAATGGTGGCAACGTTGCTTGCTCACGTTCTGCTAACAACGTCTGCGAAAAAGCCGCATAACCTTGATGAATTAATAATTGTAATAATGGATGTTCAGGATGACGCGTTTGTAACATCACCGTGCCTGCTTTTGTTGCGCGTCCCGCACGACCAGCGACTTGCAATAATAATTGTCCCATTTGTTCGGTCGCACGAAAATCCGCACTGAATAAACCGCTATCGGCATCAATCACTCCCACCAACGTCACATTTGGAAAATGATGACCTTTCGCTAACATTTGTGTGCCTAATAAAATTGCTTTTTTTTCTGTATGAATTTGCGCTAATAAATCTTGTACTGCATTTTTGCGTCGCGTGTTATCACGATCAAGACGAATAATAGGAATATCCGGAAAATGTTTTGCTAACGTTTGTTCTAAGCGCTGCGTGCCGATACCAATCGGTAGCAAATTTTTTTCATGACATTTTTCACATTGTTCTGGTAATGCGTGACGTGCATCGCAATGATGACAATGTAAACGCTCACACTCAGATGTGCGATGATACACCATGCGCGCATCACAGCGTTTGCATTCTGCAATCCACTGACACGCAGCGCAATATAATACTGGCGAAAAACCGCGTTTATTTAAAAATAATAAAACTTGATTATTTTCTTGCAAATGCGCCGTCATGGCAGTTAATAATGCTGGCGCAATACCACCTTCCATTTTTGTGCGACGCAAATCAATGAATTGATATTGCGGCACGCTCGCATCACCTGCGCGTATGGGTAACGATAAATAATCATAACGTCCACGTTTTACATTTAATATTGATTCTAATGAGGGTGTTGCTGATCCCAACACAATAGGAATATGCAACATGTTCGCGCGCATGATAGCCATGTCACGCGCATGATATCGAAAACGATCTTGTTGTTTGAACGATGCATCGTGTTCTTCATCAATAATAATTAATCCTAAATTTGCAAACGGCGTGAACACAGCCGAGCGCGTGCCAATGATAATGCGTGCTTCGCCATTGCGCGCTTGTAACCACGCCCGCAAACGATCTTGTTCAGATAAACCAGAATGCAATGTCGTAATCATCACCTTAAATCGTGCTTGAAAACGCGCAATGGTTTGCGGCGTTAAACTGATTTCGGGGACTAACATTAATATTTGTTTATTAGCGTTTAATGTTTCTGCCATCACGCGCAAATAGACTTCAGTTTTTCCACTCCCAGTAATACCATCTAATAAAAATACGCGGAATTGTTGTTGTGTCGCACAAATTGCTGTGACGGCAGCTTGTTGCGCTACATTTAATATCAGCGGTTTTTCATCTTTTTCATTTGTTTTATCGGATGCCGCCTCTATTTTTTTAGTTGTTTTTTTATTGGGTTTACTAGGTTTATAAATGGGCGCATGACCTTTGCGCAATAACGTCGGTAAAGCACTCGCTAATATTTCACCAAAGGCGTGATGATAATAATCGGCCGCCCACTGACATAATTGATACACATCTTGCGGAAATAATGGCATATCATCAATCAATTCTAATGTTTGACGCAATTTTTCAATGGGAACGCTTGATTGTTGCGCAACTTCTACCACCACGCCAATAATCGTGCGCGCTTGAAATGGCACGCGCACGCGCATGCCTGGCTGGATTTTATCGATGTTCATATTAGTCGCAGGCAAATAATCAAACAAACGACGCAATGGGGTTGGTAGTGCAAGGCGCAAAATAGGCTGTGGTATCATTTGTCACTCTTTCGTAAAACTTGTACCATTAACGTCACCTAAGTTTAAGTAAGTAGTCGAGAGGAATACCCCCGTGGCCATGGCTAACAATAAAGTAAGTTCAAGCAAATTAGAAGAAGCACTGGAAATTTTATTTGAACAATTACAACAGCAAAATTTTTTGCCGAGTAATATTTCTGAAAATGAAAAAAAACAAATCATTGAAAATGTAATGGATATGTTGAAAGAACAACCCGAATTAACTCTCACTGATTTAAAAAATCCCGCCATAGAAAAAGCATTGTGTTTGTCATTGGCGGCAGAAACGGTGGCAGTTAAAAAACCAGAATTAAACATGCAATTTGATCATAGTATTTTATTTAAAGATAATAGTAATACTCCACAAAATGAAATAAAAAATGATTTACAAAAAGAATTATTTTTATTGTTCATTGCCATGAATCAACTCAATCCCAAAAAACAATTTTCGAAAGAAGCGATTCAAGATTTATCAGAAAATATTGCTGATCAATTAAGCGATAAATTTATGCAAGAAAATGAGCAAAAACGATTGGCAGAAAATAATAATGCACTCGATACGTTTGCAGAAATGTTTACCATTGCCTTGCGTAGTTTATTTGGTGGTATTGATCCACGTGTTGCAGGTGGCGAGAAAATGCCTGTCGCAGAAGTGATGGGTAATATTGCCGGAATTACTAAAGAGGGCGTATCACCACCCACGTCGGGCCAATTCGTGGATGAACAAGTACGTTATGATGCAGGCAAACCCGATCCACACGGCATGGAAAATTCAGCTGCAACGCGGATGAATTCTATCGTTGATGTATTTAGTGCGGTATTGGAAGAAGCAAATATATTTTCATCTGCGCCACAAAATACCCCTCCTGCGAGTGGTTGAGATTGATTATAGAATGCCATCGCGAACGTTATAAAAAGGAAACCACATGCATCACATTCTTATCATGGGCGCAGGGAAAATTGGCACTCTTATCGCATTTTTATTTGCGCAATCCAATCAATATCAAGTGTATATAGCCGATAAACAACCTATTTGCCCGAAGCGTTTACGCAATGTGACCAACGTCAATTATTTGCAATTAGATGCAACTGATGCAGCAGGCTTAATACAACTGATCCAAAAAAATAACATTGTTGCAATTATTTCGGCGTTACCTTTCGCTTGCAATATTCCACTTGCACAAATCGCTGCAAAACAAAAATTACATTATTTTGATTTGACTGAAGATGTAAAAACCACAAAAACGATTATCGATATCGCACGCGAAGCGCAAACAGCATTTGTCCCGCAATGTGGTTTGGCACCCGGATTTATCAGTATTATTGCCAATCATTTAATGCTGCATTTTCCGCGACTCGACACGGTCAAAATGCGTGTCGGTGCCTTGCCGACAAATATTAGTAATGCGTTGCAATATTCACTCACGTGGTCGACGGATGGTTTGATTAATGAATACGGCAATTTATGCCAAGCAATTGAAGACAGTAAACAAGTGGAATTATTACCGCTGGAAGGATTAGAAGAAATTAAAATGGATGGTTTGACGTATGAAGCATTTAATACGTCTGGTGGCATTGGCAGTCTCGCGCAAACATACGAGGGCAAAGTAAAACATTTAAGTTATAAAACCATACGCTATCCTGGTCATTGTCAAAAAATAAAATTTTTAATGAATGATTTAAAATTAAATGAAGACAGAGACACATTAAAACGCTTATTGGAACGCGCGATTCCAAAAACCTATCAAGATGTGGTGTTGGTGTATGTGTCAGTGACTGGCACGCAAGACGATCAATTTATCGAAGAAAATTATGTAAAAAAATTCTATGCGAAACACATAGGCGGTTACGATTGGTCAGCGATACAATTAACCACTGCTTGTGATTTATGCGCAACCGTGGACATGGTATTGCAAAATACAAAAAAATATACGGGTTTTGTGCGCCAAGAACAATTTTCCTTAGCGGATTTAACTAAAAATACATTCGGTGATTATTATGTTTGATCTTTCTAAATTAAAGTTAAATATTACAAAACAAAATAGTGGTGCGAGCGCGTCAGCAAATGATTGGTCGACGACCACTTCTGCCGGCGAAATTATTTCTTACAATCCAACCACAGGTGATGCGATTGCGAATGTTTATCGTGCAACTGATGCAGATTACGAACACATCATGCAAGCAGCGCAACGGGCTTTTTTGACGTGGCGCGATGTGCCCGCACCTAAACGCGGCGAAATGATACGCGCGCTGGGCGATGCATTACGCCAACATAAAAATCAATTAGGTGATTTAGTCTCGCTAGAAACAGGCAAATCAAAACAAGAAGGCGATGGTGAAGTTCAAGAAATGATTGATATGGCTGATTTTGCTGTTGGTCAAGCACGTATGTTATATGGTCGCAGCTTACAATCAGAACGTGCGCAACATCGCATGACAGAACAATGGCAGCCACTCGGTGTGGTGGGTGTGATTAGCGCATTTAATTTTCCTGTCGCGGTGTGGTCGTGGAATGCATTTCTGGCTGCAATTTGCGGTGATGTGGTGATTTGGAAACCCTCGCCAAAAGCGCCGCTGTCAGCGCTTGCAGTGCAACATATTTGTAATCAAGTGATGCAACAATTTAATCTGCGCGGTATTTTTTCATTATTGATTTCTGATGATAATGATTTAGTAAAACGCATGGCACAAGATGCGCGCATCGCGCTGATTTCATTTACCGGATCAACCGCAGTGGGGCGACAAATTCAGGAGTGGGTCGCGGCGCGTTTAGGTAAAACCATTTTAGAATTAAGCGGCAATAATGCGGTGATTATGGATGAAACAGCGAATTTAAAATTAGCGATTCCAGCCGTGACATTTAGTGCGATAGGTACCGCCGGACAACGTTGCACCACGACGCGGCGTTTAATAGTGCATGAATCGATTTATGCGGAGGTGATTAAATCATTGATGCGTGCCTATCAAAAAGTAACTGTGGGCGATCCACTCGATCAAAAAAATTTAATGGGGCCATTAATTGATGCTGGTGCGGTTGAGCGTTTTGTGCAAACAGTGGCAGCAGCAAAAAATCAAGGCGGCGAGATTTTATTTGGCGGCAATGTAATTAAGCGCGCTGGATTTTTTGTCGAACCCACATTGATTGCTGCGCAAAATGATTGGGAAGTAGTGCAACGCGAAACATTCGCGCCAATTTTATATGTGATGAAATATAAAAATTTAATAGATGCGATTGCGATGCAAAATCATTCGCTATTTGGTTTATCTTCATCTTTGTTCACGCAAAATGTAGAACATGCCGAACTATTTTTATCTGCTCGTGGCAGCGATTGCGGCATTGCCAATATCAACATGGGCACGTCCGGCGCAGAAATTGGCGGCGCGTTTGGCGGCGAAAAAGCGACCGGCGGCGGCCGCGAAGCCGGCACCGATGCCTGGCAACATTACATGCGCCGTCAAACCTGTACCATCAATTGGAGCGGCAAGGTCGCACTGGCGCAGGGGATTCAGTTTGATATTAGTTAGTTGATATTGTGGCCGGCAAACCTAGAACACCTTTCACTTATTTTGTCCTGTTATATTGACTCCCGCTCCAAACACGACATCCATCTCGTTAAGGATTGAACCGTCTCTTTTATTGACCTGACCATGA
>OBEQ010124849.1_pt1 | contig 10490 bp, 12 predicted proteins | sample 1670901 | NCBI WGS metagenome assembly OBEQ01 (sample SAMEA104232315, study PRJEB22302) | groundwater metagenome | biome: forest; feature: aquifer; material: groundwater | place: USA | collected 2011-08-07 | depth 5.4 m | reverse complement strand
TCCTATAATCACAACAGCATACCCTAGGGTATGCTGTTTTCTGTGAGAGGCCATCGTCATCGGGGCTTAGACATCAGGTCTGGCAAAAAACCTATGGTCTCATGGAAAATCCTTTATTGATGCGGATTAACCTAGTTGTGGCGCATGCATGTGCGGCCACGAATGCAGTGGAACCTGCGTAATTAAGGATACCAAACAGGAGACCGCGTGGCACGCTCACGTTCTCTCTTTTTCTTTCTTTTTCTCTCTTTCATTTAGTTCTTTAATTGCAACAATTTATGGAGGCAATCGGCATTGATATGGCGAAGGATACGTTCCACGCCGCTTTTGACGACCGCAAGGTCATGAAATTCAACAATAATAACGCCGGGATTGAGAAGTTCATGACCGTCATTGAAGACTGCGGTTTTCCCCCGGACACAAAGATCGGTGTCGAAGCCACCGGCGTCTACCACCTTCTCTTTGCGGTGACTCTCACTGAACACTCCTGGGATGTCATGGTCATCAACCCTCTGGAGAGCCACCGGATGATCACGCAGGGACTCCGTACGGTGAAAACAGACCGTCTCGACGCGCTCAAGATCCGCAGTATGGTCATTGTGGGCAAGGGCTACCTCTTCAGTGACTCCAAGGACACGCTGGCGCTCAAGGCACTCGTGGTGGAGCGCCAAGCCCTGGTGGAGATGCGCAAAATGACCAAGCAGCGCATGGAGGTGCACCACCTGAAAGAAGCGGCAACCGGGAGGACCCTTCACGATAGTTGTAGCGCTGTACTGGAGGCACTGACCGACGAGATCAAGGCGATCGAAGACGCGACGAGGAATTATGAGCCGGAAACACAGGAACTCTTGCGCTCCATTCCGGGGATCGGGAGCACCACTGCGGCTACACTCGTGGCGTTTATCGGCGATATCCACCGCTTTCCCACACCCGAGAAGCTCGTTGCGTATATTGGGCTTGATTGTCGGGTGTTTCAGAGCGGGACGTCAGTGAAGGGCAAAGGTTATATTTCCAAGCGCGGGAATAAATACCTGCGGCATATCCTGTTCAACGCCGCATTTGCCGCGCGCCGGCACAACCCCGCACTCAAGCGCTACCACGAGCGGAAGCTGAAGGAAGGCAAGCACTACTTCAGTTCTCTGTGTGCGGTGGAGCGCAAGTTGGTCCACATTATCTATGCCGTATGGAAACGTAGGAGACCGTTTGAAAAGCGTTCCGTTTAGTGAAAAAGATCCGCCTTTCGGCGGATCTTTGCTACCTGTGGATTACTTTCGTTGACTTACATATACCTAGTTTTTTTGATCTCAATTTAGCTTCATTTATTCTTGAAAAATCCCATGTAGCTCCGTTCGCCGACTTTCTCGAATTTCTCTTGCTTTAAACGGTACTTTTCAATTCGTGATGGATACCACGTCTGCCCAACCATCAGTTTGTCATTCTTGTGCTTTTGATACACATATTCGAAGGCATCTATCCAGTCAGACGGTATCGACTGAGAAATAATACCGTCCGTTCCGCCCAGTCTCATATAGTAATGAACGATCGGTTGGGAAATATATAAAAAGCCGGCGGGGTCTACTTCCGCGAGTTGCATGAGGAATTCCCAGTCTTCAAGCCTCTTTATATTTTTATCCCATGCGATACCGTCCATAAAAAACTGTCGTTTGTGCGCAAAACCATTCACGTCAAAATAGTGAGATTTCTGGGTGCACAGCTCTGGAAGTGTGACGCTCTCGAGATCATTTTCGGGATCTTCAACGCTTTGTATAAGTACTCCATTTTCGTACAGCTCTTTCGTCTTTCGTGCCCGCACCATCACGTATGACGCAGTCGGGTGAGAATCGAGATTGCGCGTTAAGGTCTCGAGAAAGTCGGGAAGTAAAAAATTATCGCTATCGAGATAGACGATCCATTCTTTTGTCGCATGCACAAGTCCGAGGTTACGCGCCGCTGAGGGGCCCGTATTTTCCTGGCGAAGGTAGATTATTTCACTGCGACCAAATCCCCGTACTAATTCCAGTGTGCTGTCCGTTGACCCGTCGTCGGCAACAATTATCTCTACCTCGTGCGTGCCCTTTTGCGTCAAAATACTCTCAATCGCTCGCGCAAGAATATATGCGCGATTATATGTTGGAATTATAAAGGAAAAACTGGCGCCACTCATTTATAAAAAGTATACCATTTAAAAAAACCCGCTCGAGGAGCGGGTTTGAAGTCTTGGCGAAGGTACTAGTCTCTTGTTGCGTCGAACTCGAGGGTGAGCCAGGGCACGGCGAGAAGTTTCTCTTTTGCCTCGTGCAATTCAGCGTAAGTGAGGGTGTCGCGAGTGCGCCTCCATTCGCCGGTGCTCCGATAGGTTCCGAGACTCCGGATCTCATGCGGGAGATCCTTACATGCGGAAATGGGATGGGCGAAACCGTTGGGCCGCGTGAGCTGCAGGCCGCGCAGTCTCTCGCGGATGTCCTCGTTCGACACACCGCTCAGACTCTCAACAAATCTCTCCTTTAGGATCGAGAAATTTGCCGGATCGGTCAGTACATCGAAATTAACAAGGACGGCATCGCCCACAGCAGCCACACTGAGGACATCCGTTTCATAAATGATCCCTCTTTTGTCGCGCAAATCCTTGGCCAGCGCGCGGCGAGTCACATCCCGAAGGAGATCAAGTGCGATGTAATCACGAAAGGACGTGAACGGAAAGAGCGCCATCCGCGTAAAGGACGATCGACGGTAATTTCGTCCCGCAAATTCATGTCGCTCGGAGGAGGAAAGAGCACAGGGGGCAAACCGAACCCCAGGTGCCGGCAAAGAGTGCGCGACACTACCAAAGCTCTTCTCCAGCTGATCGATCACTTCGTTCCGTGGCAGTTCAGCGAAAGCTCCACCGATCACAAGTGCGATGTTGCCCGCATGGTAGTAACTCTCATGAAACGCACGCAATGCCGATGCATCGATGCGTTTTATGCTTTCTTCGGTGCCCAGTGCGCGGTGGTAACGTAAACCGCGAAAGAGATGTTCGCGAATACGCGGGGTCTTAGAGAAACCGGAACCGCTTTTTGCGCGAGTCAATTCTTCCAATATAACGCCGAGCTCGACCTCAACGCCCTCTGGGGTGATAAGGGGACGAAGCGTTGTTTCCGCGAGGAGATCCGCCAGGGCGTGAAAGTGCCACAACGGACCCCCATAGACATATTTCGTCGCGCGCTCGCTGGTGGACCAGTTGTAACTCGCACCGATCTTGTCGCAAGCATTTTTGAGCGATCCGGCGAACGGGTGATTTTCCGTACCGCGCCCCGGAATATGCTCAAAAAAGTGCGCGCAGCCTTCGAGTCCAATCGGATCGCAGATTGCTCCCACATTGTTGAGAAATGCGAGGAGCACTCCCTCGTGAGAGGGAACGAATTCGGGCTCTTGAATCCAAACGGGTATTCCGTTTGAAAGTGTCGCACACGCAAACTTTGAGTTATCGTAGCGTTCGGTGCGCTCTTCGGCGGGAATACCTGTGTCGATGAGCATGACTGCTCCTTTCTGTCATGAAGCTGACGAGGATGTTTTCTGATATCCTTATACAACGCATAAAGCCTGCTTGTCAAACGTTTTTGCAGACAAAAAACCCGCATTCGATATGCGGGTTTGGGATTATTCCTCGACAGGAGGATTCTGAAGAAATTGCTCGACTGTGAGCCAGTCCTGGAGAACCACGGAGCCGGCCTTCACCTTGGCGGCATGGGCGCGCAGGGCCTCGTGCTGGTTCTCGACGTCGAATGCAAACTTGGCAATCGGAAGGTTTGCAAGGAAGTGTTCAGCTTCCTTGACGAAGCAGATCGACGCGGCAGTTTTGCCCATTTGCCATTCCATGCCCTCCGGCGGCCGTGCGCCCGTCGCACGAGGAGCAGGAGGAGTCCAAGAAGTTTGGTCGTTCACGATATTTTCCATTCAGCTGAGAGCGCCTGCCCGAGATACTACAAACAAAAACACTCCCCGGCAAGCCGGGAAGTGTTTTTTCCAATTTAAAAGAAACTAGATCTTCTTTTTTGCTGCCTTCTTTGCAACTTTCTTTACTGCCTTTTTGGGAGCAACTTTCTTCGCCGCTTTCTTGACTGTCTTTACTCCACTTTTTGTTGCACGCTCAACCTCGGCGGCAACGTGCTTCCAAGATGACTTCAGCTCGTTCGCCGCGCGAGCGAGGTCGGCTTTGTCGATACCTTTGACCGTTCCATATGCCTTGGTCGCTTCAGCGACGATCGCTTTGTACGCCTTCTCGTCGAGCTTCTTGGCCTTCTTGACCTCCTTCATAACATCGGCATGCAGACCCTTGGCCCACTTGGCCGCCTTGGCGCGATTCTTGGTCGCGTTCTTGTGGCCGTAAAAGTAGTAACCCGCACCGGCCGCTGCAGCGGCAAGAGCCGCCACACCCGCACCGATACCCGCCTTTGTCGCCGTCGACATTTTCTTTGCTGACATATATATAAGAAGTAATTAATAATGCATAACAAACGATAACCGTCTCATTTAGGGGTTGCGCAAACGGATGAGATTCGCGTTTTTCCGCCCGGATGATCTTGGGAAAGCCGTACGCACTGATACCACTTCCCGAGGCGTTCGGGCGGAAAACGTGAAGATCGCCGTTTGGGTAAGTCCTAACCCAAACAAAAAAATCTGGAGCTGCTATGAAGTTTTCTCTTCACTTTTCTTTGTTGTCGCCTTCCTTGCCTCCTTCTTGACCTTGTTCACCACTTTGGTGACGTGCACCTTCGTACGCTCTGCGGTGCCAAAGAAAAGACGTGATAGATGCTTCCAACGCAGTCCTTCAGAGCGGACACTCGAGCGGAACTCCGCGATGTCTCCGCGCAAGAGCTCACTTTCGTCGGAAACATTCTTTGCGATCTTGTCGACACTTCTCATTATCCGAATGACATAAAAGAGGAGCGTGCAGAGGAGCGCACCACAGAGAACAGCCGTCACGGTTGTGACAACAAAGAAGATATCCATTTTGAAGAACTCGTCCATGGTGTGAAGAACCTATCAATTATAGCAGTAAGCAGAATGAATCCACGTGTGGACAACGATTAGGGATGAGCGATGAGATATGAGAAATGAGAAAAATGCGGTGTCTAAATTCTCTTAACTCGTCCCTCATTGCTCATCCCTCATCACTAGTTCCTCATCGCTACGCGAAGCGCCATTGTGTCAAGCTCGTTTTTCCTATATTATCTATCAATAATGAGCTCTGAAAACAATGCCACGGACCTGCGGCGAGCAACTCCGTCGTCGACCCCACCGCCTCCGGACCCCCAAACAGCGCCCGCATCTTCGGGATGGGGGGAGCTTTTGTGGGAAACTCTGCGCTATGCCGTTGTCGCGGCGGCGATCATCATTCCCATACGGATTTTTATTGCACAGCCTTTTATTGTCTCGGGGAATTCCATGTTCCCGACGTTCAAGAACGGCGAATATTTGATCGTGGATGAACTGTCCAAGTTCATCGGTGAATATCATCGCGATGATGTGGTCATTCTGCGCTACCCGAACGATCCGTCGAAGTATTTCATCAAGCGCGTGATCGGACTTCCGGGTGAGACGGTCACCATTGAGGGCGAAAAAGTCACTATTACGGGGCCGACCCATCCGGCGCCGCTTGTTCTTGATGAACCATTCGTCAAGAATCCGAAACAAGACCATATGACGCGCACGCTCGACAACGATGAATACTTCGTCATGGGAGACAACCGTGCGCAGAGTTCCGACTCGCGCATCTGGGGACCCGTCGCCACGCGACTCATGGACGGGAAGGCATTTTTGAGACTACTTCCTATTACGCGTGTCGAGTACCATCCGGGGGGAATTGAGCATTTTTGATAGTCAGTAATTAGTACGCAGTACTTAGTACTCAAGATGCAATGTTTTATCTTTCCTAGATACTTAAAAAAATATTAATTTTATTCGATTTTCAAATTAGTTGAATCCGTATGGCAAAGGAAGCAAAGGCAAAAAAAGAAGAAGCATATACCGCACCGAAAGGAATGCGTGATCTCGTCGGAGATATGTCGCATCGCTACCAAGGATTCTTCGAGAAAGCGGCGGAGATAGCGCTTTATTACGGCTTTCAGCCCATCGATACTCCTATTCTTGAAAAGGAGGAAGTTTTTCTTTCCTCGCAAAGCGAAGATACGGACATGGTCGGCAAGGAAATGTATACCTTGAAGACAAAGGGCGGCGACAAGCTCGCACTGCGTCCCGAAGGAACGGCGCCTGTCATGCGCGCCTATATTGAGAACGGTATGCAGGCTCTTCCTCAGCCGGTCAAGCTCTACTACTACGGATCCTTCTTCCGTCACGACAACCCGCAACGCGGCCGCTATCGCGAATTCAAACAATTCGGCATCGAAATGCTCGGCGCGCAGAAGTCGATCGCGGACGCAATGGTGATCTATCTCACCATGATGATCCTGAACGAGGTCGGACTCACGGACCTGACGGTGGACGTCAACTCGATCGGGGACAAAGAGTGCCGTCCCACATATGTTAAGGAACTGACCGCTTACTATAGGAAGCATATCAATCACCTCTGCGTGGATTGTCGCCAACGCATCAAGACGAATCCGATGCGCCTCCTCGACTGCAAGAAACCCGAATGCCAACCTTTCAAAGAGAAGGCACCGCAGTCGGTCGCCTACCTCTGCCCCGCCTGCAAAGCGCATTTTAAGGAAGTCTTAGAGTATCTGGACGCGCTCGGTATCACGTATCGCATCAATGCGAACCTTGTGCGCGGACTCGATTACTACACACGTACGGTCTTTGAAGTCGCTGAAGTACAGGAAGAAGCGCCCAAAGAAGAGGAACCCTCCGACGACAAAGCGGAGAAGAAAGCTCCTGCCCCCGCACCCGCCCCTCTGACGATCGCCGGAGGCGGTCGTTACGACTATCTCGCGCGTCGACTCGGCTCGAAGAAAGACGTTCCCGCCGTCGGAGCGACGATCGGCGTCGATCGCGTTCTCCTTTCTCCCAAAGTGAAGTGGACAGCTCCGCGTGTTGTGAAGAAGCCGAAAATCTATTTCATCCAGCTCGGCATGGAGGCAAAATTGAAGTCATTGCAGTTGATCGAGATCCTCCGCCTGGCCCGCATCCCTGTGGAACATGCGCTCAACAAAGATTCGCTCTCAACGCAACTCGCCAGTGCCGAACGCCATGGTATCCCCTATGCGCTCATCTTCGGACAGAAAGAGGCCCTCGAAGGCACGGCCATCGTCCGCAACATGCAGACACGGTCCCAGGAGACTATTAAGATCGAGAAGCTCGCGGAGTATATTAAGGGGATTAAGTAATGCCTAATATCTAATTCCCAATATCCAATTGGAGTCAGAAAAAGACCACCAGCAGAAGCCGGTGGTCTTTTTCCAAAACATGATCCACCAAAACACCGTACAATCCGCGTTTCCCAATGCCCCGGCTCCCCGGCGGGGCAATTTTATGAAAATAACAAAACAAAAACGACGTTAGGAAGTACTTTTCTTTTTTTCGGTGAGATGCGTATGGAGTATGCGCTCCACAACCTTTTTGTCATAGGCGTCGCCCGAGTAGCTTCCCCCAAGCAGATGCCAGAATAGAGACCATCTTTTTTCGGTCGGAGTTATATTGCGGTAAACGAGCCCGGTTACTTCCTCCGGCGGAGGTAACTCCGATTTGGAAAAACTCTTGGTATAAAAATCATGTGTACCAAAAGAAGAACCAAATATCCGATCTATGCTCTTGGGCGCCCTGTCTCGTGTTTTCGAGTCTGCAATTGCAATAGCTTTTTGGATTTCCCGAGGAGGAGCAGGGTGCTCCGGAGTTCTCTTCTTCTTTTCAAAACTCGTATTGATGTCGTTCAGGATCGACGATTCTTGTTCACGATCATGAGTAGATTGGTGAAAGACCTCAGAAACTTCTCGAGTGGATGACTCGACAACAGGGGCACCTTTTGGTTGTTCGGGGAAAGTCTCCCCGTCCTGAGGGGCTTCGTGTCCAATCTATGCCGCTTGCATAATTGCAATCGGGTCTTCTGCTTCGTTCGAATTCATGAGTGGATTTACTATACCACCAACTTCTTGATGAAAAACAGACCGGACATTTTCATGCCTCTGAACAGAATGTCATTTTTACCAGTACGTACGGCTAAAAAAGACACTTTACAGACCATTTGGCCTTCAGTTTTGAGAGAGACTTGCGGAGGGTTACCCGACGATACCGAAGTGTTTTTGCAGTTGGAGTGCATTATCGATCTCTGTCGCGGTGATGAAACGTAAATAGCGACGCGCATCATAGAATTCGATCACGTAGTCGATCTCTACGGCACAGGGATGGGGATGTACAAACACTGAGTGCTGAAACTCATAAAATCCCATCGCTTTCAAATGTCCGCGCAACGAGTCACGCAAGCGATTCTTTTCTGTGGGAACATCAAAGAGGACGATCCGCCATTTCCCATCCCAGTGGGCGGGGACGGGTATCTTTATGTTGTCGATGTCATAAGACAGGGCGATCCGCCTCCCTTCTTTTGTCAAAACAAGCGTAATTGTCCCGTCTGATTCTTTGCGCATGTCGACCAGTTGTGACTCATAGAGTTTTGCGATGGACTGATTCAAGACTTTTCTGTCGATCTTTTTCCAGGTGTCTCCGAGTATGCGCGGAACGCGCGGAGATTTGCGTGACGCGGCAGATAGAGCAAAAGACGCACCCTTGAGCAAGAAAAGAAGAGTGTCTTTTTGCAGAGATCCGATGCGACGACGCGCGGATAAACGTCCGCTTTCATCATTTTTATTTACCGAGGCACTTTTCCCGAAGATCATCCGGTGTGCCGCGCGCTTTGAACTCATTGGACTCATCACGCATCATGATACTTGTGCTATGTCTTTTTTACCAGCACGTGCTGGTAAAAAAGACATATGGTTCACTGAGTATCTCTACAAGAGAGAGAGAGAGAGCCCCCGCATTTGTAAATGCGGGGGCTCTTGTAGTGTTGCACTCAGTAACACTGATGATCGGGAATACTTGATGGAAAAGTTCTTGAATGAATGGCTCAGGCAAACAGTGCTCGACCTTATCGTCCTGGCGACAATACAGCTTGTAGGACTGCTCGTTTTTCGCGCAAACTTTATCGGGATCACATTCCCCGTTTCCTCTTTCCTTGAGACCGTCGGCGCAATGCTGATCATATCGACAATAATTGGGCTTGTTTTTGCCGTCGGAAAATCCTTCCGCATTACCTTAAACGATTCAGACCAAACCCCCTCCTCGATCAAGGAGGGGGAGGTTAAAAAGAATGTCACTGACGTCTAAACCGTGAGCCGCCCCCGCACTTGGGGGCATTTTTCTTGCATATTTTATCGCCTTGTGATAACTTTACACCCACCTATGGCAATCATTGCAGAAGTCAAAAAGCAGGGTAACGAAACAGGAGCGGCGATCATCCGCCGGTTTACAAAGCGCGTCCAGGGGACGGGTGCCCTTATGAAGGTCCGCGGGGAACGCTACCACCAGCGCAAGGACTCAACCCTCAAGATGAAACTCCGCGCGCTCGACCGTATCGAGAAACGTTCTAAATATGACAAGCTCGCGAAACTCGGCAAAGTCGTCGAGAGGAAGAAAGGAAGGAGATAAAATCACCGCTCACCGCGGCGATTTTACTCTCACCCGAAAAACAAAGGACGTACTGCCTTTACTTCCCTTCGCGCGCATGAAAGACGTGATCCTCGGAACGTCTTATGACTGCTCGCTCGTCATCGTCGGCGATACACTGTCGCGCCGACTGAACGAGCAATATCGACACAAAAATTACACGCCGAATGTGCTTTCTTTCCCTCTCTCCCCGAAGTCCGGCGAGATCTTTCTCAATCTCAAAGAGGCGCGTCGGCAGATGCGCGACCCGAAAGGTATCCCCCAAACGGAAGAGCTCTCTTTCCCGCATTGGGTCGCCAAACTTGTTATCCACGCAATGCTTCATTTGAAGGGAATGCATCATGGAGGTACAATGGATAGCGCAGAAGCACGATATCTCGGTATATTTTTCTAGTCGATCGTTTTCGTCATGAAACGAACGTCGAGATATCTGCGACGCTATTTTCCATGGCCAATAAAAGAATAATAACCGGTATCGATATTGGCACACTTACCGTTCGGGTCATTATCGCCGAATACACCCCGGGGGGCGGCTTGCCCAAGATCCTCGGCATGGGCCAGGCGGATTCTCGGGGACTAAGGCACGGCTATATCATCAATATTTCCGACGCGGTGCGCTCTATTCGCGCGGCGCTCGACGAGGCTGAGGCCGAGGCGGGAGAACGTGTACGCGGGGCATATCTGTCGCTTGGCGGGGTGGGTCTCGAGGGCACCAGCTCCATTGGTGCGGCGGTGGTGAGTCGTGCCGACAATGAGATCACCGAAGCCGACGTTGCGCGGGCCATGAAAGCGGCGGAAGCGGCACTTCCCCAATCCGCAAACAAGAAGATCTT
>OBEQ010912592.1_pt1 | contig 10491 bp, 14 predicted proteins | sample 1670901 | NCBI WGS metagenome assembly OBEQ01 (sample SAMEA104232315, study PRJEB22302) | groundwater metagenome | biome: forest; feature: aquifer; material: groundwater | place: USA | collected 2011-08-07 | depth 5.4 m | reverse complement strand
TCTCGACGAGCGACAAACTCGGAAGAGTCGCGAAAGCGCACATCTTTCTTGCCGACGAAATCTGGAAGTCAGAGCCTCGGGTTCTGAATACAGTTTTGGATTTGGCAAAGGGAGATGGGGTAAGGCACGAAGGACAAATGGTGAAAACGCCTTTATTGGCATTTCTCGCCGCGTCCAACGAGTTGCCGGAAGGCGAAGGGAATCTCGGAGCGCTCTGGTCTCGTATGACCATTCGCGCCGAGGTGAAATCCCTTGACCGCCCGGGAAAGAAAAATCTCGTAGCGGCACGGCTCAACCGGATGCAGACCGGAAAATCTGCAGGAGCAAGCGCAACCCTTACGCTCGCGGAAGTGGAAACGCTTCGCGAGGTTCGTCCTTTCGTGGAAGTGAGTGATGAGATTGTTGAGATTGTGCTCGACCTCTATCAACAACTTCTCGATGGGGATAACGCAGGGTTCGCGTGGTTGTGGAGTGACGACAGACGGTTCGGACGATGTTTTGACGTTTTGCAGGCGAACGCTCTCCTTGACGGGAGGGTGCGAGTCAGCAAACAAGACCTTCGGGTTTTGGAGTTTCTGCTTTGGGATATCCCCGAACAGATTCCGACAGTCAAAGCGAAAATCGCGCCACTCTGCCGGACGCCATTGTCGGATGCGCAAGAGCTGTTTGATACGCTCTTTGCTCCGGCTGGAGTTGTGGCAGAAGCGCGAGCTGGGGATCGGAACAAAATTGTTCCTGCCATTACCCAGTTCGAAGAAGCCGAGAAAGAACTCGGCCGTCTCCAAGGCGAGTCAAGCGGAGACGATAAGAAACAAATCGGTGAACTGCTCGTCAAAATCACCGAAGAAAAACAGAGCGTGGTTGCCGATATTCTCGGCGCGAAGCGCTCTAAAAAGTGAAAGGAAGGGAGAAAATGCAAACGAAAGTAGCGCCGATAACGCGCCAAGAGCTTCAAAAACTCTTAGTCACGGACGCGGACGCTTTCACAGCGCTCCGTTTCCTTCGTCACCGCGAACGCACCCCTGCGCTTGCGGAATTGGAAAATCAAGGAGGTGGTGAGGTGCCCGGTTTTGCCGGAGCGCTTTGCGACCTCTACCACAGTTTGTGGGCGGAGACTCCGAAGGTTAGGGAAGAAATTCCCGCTGACCGACGGTTCTTTGCGGAGATTCTCAAGGGGGCGATGGCTTCGTCATCGTTCGAGGGTCTTCACGCGCAGACGCAGTATTCGGATATTAAGTCGGTACTCGGTACGCTCTCTATGGGCGACGCGGTGCTGGCGACTATGTCCACGGAGGAAAAAGAAAATCTCCGAGACACTGCCGAAGCGCAAAAAGCGGCGGATACTGCTGAAGCAGAAGCCGGACAGGCCGAAGCTGAAGCCGGTGCGACAGAAATGTTGGCACAGTCCGCCCAAGGACAAGCCACCGGAGGCGATTCGTCTGGTGTTGCTAGCGGTTTAACGCCCGAAGAAGCACAAGCACTTGCCAATGAGCTTGCAGGGCAAGCACAGACAGCAAGAGCTAAAGCCGAATCGGCGCGGGAAACTGCAAACGACGCAAAAGAGTTCGCAGAGTCCATCGCCAACCAACTTTTGGGGCAACCCGGAAGCGAGGAAGCGCTGGAGAAAGCGAAAGAGCTGTCGCGCCGTGGACTGGCCGCCGCTCAAAAATCCCAAGCCAAGGTCGAGGAGGTTTCCAAGACCATTGATTCGTGGGGCCTTGAGGAAGGCGAGTTGGTTCAGATGGGCATTCCGGAAGCCATGGGGCTTTTGGAAAAAATGCGCAACAGCGACGCATTAAAAAAATTCGCTGCGCTCCTTGGTCGTATCAAAAGAATCGCCGCTCGCAAAGCGGCTTCCGATGATAAGTCCGAGGGAATACGGGTCGCGAAGCCGGAAACGGGTCGCGATATCAAACGGACGCTTCCCCGTGAACTTGTCGCATTGGCACATCCTTCGCTTCGGGTCTCAGCATTAAAACGCTGGACTCGGGGAGAACTTGCGCTTCGCGGTGAGGAACAAAAAAAGAAGCTCGGTGAAGGTCCGGTGGTGGTCTGCGAAGACTCATCCGGTTCGATGGACGGGGTCAAGCAACAGTGGGCAAAGGCGGTCGTGTTATCACTCGCTCATTATGCGAAACTCCGAAATCGGTCGTTTGCGTGGATTATGTTTGACTCTAGCGTGAAGCGGAGTAAGACATATATTCGTGGACGATTATCACCTAAAGACTTACTCGAAATTGCGGAAAGTCGCTCGGGTGGAGGCACGGATTTTGAGTGCCCGCTTCGAGAAGCTGTTAAAGTGATTCGCGCTGGAGGTTTGAAAAAAGCCGATATCGCGTTCATTACTGACGGCGACTGCGCGGTTTCGGACGAGTTCGTTCGTGAGTTTGGAGAAATCAAAAAGGCACTCATGGTCAATGTGTTCGCAGTTCTCTGCGATGTTGGACACAGTGCCGAAGCGACGGTATCCAAATTCTCGGACAGGATTGAACGAGCCTCATCTTTCAACGAGAGCGAGGCGGAAACAGTTTTTCAAAAACTATAGGAGAAGTTATGGAAAATAAAATAATAGTTACGACGCTCCGTGCGGAACGGGGCGGAAAGTTCGATGAAGACAAGCAGTGCATTGGCTCCTACCAGCGCTCAATTGTCTTCATGCCGCGCGAAGTGCAACCTGACCAAATGGTTCGGGTCCGCCTTATTCCCATCATGGATAGAACAACGGGAAAGGAAAGAACGGACAAGGGCGGAAAGGTTATGTACCGAGCGCAACTTGCACCGGCGGAAATTCCGGAGAGGTGCGAGTGGGAGATTGCGGAGAAGGCTACCGCGTTGCGGAAAGCCGTTGCCTTGCCTAAAGGAGAAGGTGAAGCAATTCTGCGGGCTAAAAATGGCGTGTTGCCGAGTGAGTGGACTGGTTACGACTGGTACTATTTTTTCTCGGACGCCGTACTTGGCTCAAAGTTTTCTCCCGCATCACTGCTCTTGCTTGAGAGTATGCCTCTCGCTACTGGAAGCGCGTATGACGAGCTTCTGTTGTGGCTGTTAGGCGGCGCTCGCGGTAGTGGAGATTTTTTCCATCGCCGACAAGCAGGACAGATCAAAAATGACGAAGTGCCGGAGTTCCCAGAAACGGAGCTTCAGCAAATCGTCTCGCGCCTTCTAAAAGGCGAAATGGTCATCGCCGATCTTCTCGAAAGGAAGTCGTGATGAAAAAGTTCTTTATGGAGTTATGCAACTTCAACACAACATGCTTATAGGTTCGGGAGTGCCTATGGTTTCAAACTCCCACCCTTTCTCGGATGTGTGTCCGAGCTGATGAGTCCAAAAGGACGAAAAGAGTATACATTGACTTGGTGCTGGACTTTGTTGAGTCCGTCAGCACTTGCTGGTTGGCTCATAGAGGTAAGTTGCCCCAGCATAAATTACAAATCAATGAATTCCTGTACCATGATGCCGGCATCCTGAATAAGTTGCGCGAGCAGTCCTTTTTTGAGGACTTTGTGCAATGGAACGGACAGGCGGCGTTTGCCGGGGAGAGTTGCGACAAGACGAACGTGACTTCCTTTCTGTCGGGTGATGTTGTAGCCAAGCCGAAGAAACTTTTTGATAGCAGCTTTGCCGGAAATCTGCGGCAACTTAGGCATGAATGAGATGAACGCTTACATTGCGGGGTGAAGATTCTCTTTTTTCTTCATGTGCTTCTTCAAGACAGAGTTCGGTTGCTTCGCGGATGTTTGCGAGAGCTTCTTCCATTGTGTTTCCCTGACTGTAACAGCCCTCAAAGGCCGGATTGGCAACGAAATAACCTCCCCCTGATTCTTCCTGCAAAATCACAGGAAATACCGCCTGTTCGTTTTTAATTGTCTTGCTGAATCGCTTTTTCATCTCCCGATTATAGCACCAAAAATGTCCGTCCGCAATAATTCAATTGGTAAGTATCCACACCTCTTATTCTCCCTTTCCTAAAGGGAGTGGCCGTAGGCCGAGGGATTTTAAAATCCTCCGGCCTCGATGACTCGGCCACCTCCTTTAAGAAAGGAGGAATTAAAGCCATTTCTTGGCAGGTGTGGATACTTACTTCAATTGAGCCCGTCTGCTTTTGCAGGTTGTCTCATAGAGTTTATCCAGCACTAATATCTTTTAGTGCTGTGGTTCTTTTGGAAATGTTTTGCATATCGCACTGTTTCTTTCTTAAGAAAGGGAGCGGCGCGATATGCAAAACCACCAAAATCAAACTCAAGCCTGTCCATCAGGCCAGAGCGCGGCTGGCTCCGCGACAGGCAACACCCCCCCAATGCCAGGAGTGTGCATTGATGAGGCCAAGAGGCTGCTGGATCTCCAGGCATGGAACACGGCCCGTGAGGACGGGTCAGTGTACTGGGGAGACCAGTACGGCCCCCTGATTAGCAGGACGGTTTCGAAGAGAGAAACCGCTAGGAAAGAACGCGCCGACCGCATTCGGCGCAAAGAAAATTCAAAAAGAAAGAGTTATTTGGTGAACTGTATGCGGACAGTTCACCACTTTATTGAGTTCATCAGCCTAAGGCTGGCGGATTCATAGAGTGCCGTCTCTAAAGCGGGCGAGAAATTCGCCGGGAGTTAAGATGGGGAACGGTGCCGCCGCAATCACACTTGGGCGCTTAAAATCTCTGGTATTCCAAGTTATAAGAGCGTCTGGTTTTGCCTCGAGCGCGCTTGCGAGAATTGGCGCGTCACTCGTCGGTAGAATCGCATGCGCTGTGCGGACTGCGCCAAGAAAAGGAGGTTTGGTAACATCCGGCGGAAGCAGTAAAAAACTCGCCCACGGTTCGATGAGTCTCTGAAACTTCAGTGGAATGTTCTCCTCCATTTCCGCAATAACTTGCGGCGAGATTATGGGAATGATGCTTCCGGAAACACACAATGCAAGAACCGCTCCGGCCGCACCGGTTGGAGAGTTCAGACCGGCAATGAGGGCGCTCGTGTCAATAAAAACCCTATATTTTCTTGGCATAACGCTTCCGCCAGAGCTTGTTTCTGGAAGATTTGACGGCATTAAGAACCGCCTGCTCCAGATAGTTCGGCTCCGCTTTTTTTTGTTGTGGAGGCAAATTCCAATATGCTTCCAGTTTTATCTTCTGGAGTTCGGCTTCCATAGCGGTGATTTTTCGGAATATGGCCTGGGTGGTCATACACGCATTCTATCATCCCTGTTCTAAAAAATCCATAGAAAAATCTTGCAATTCGGTTCCCGGATTGAGACAACTGCTTCAATTCGGAAATCGGGCTGTAAGCTGATTGCAGTCCGGGAAACTGTCGTTCATAAGATTGAGGAGCATCGGGGTGAACGATGCGGCGTTCACCACTTTATTGAGTTCACAATGCCGTGTGTACGGATGATTGTGAATTCCTAGAGTTCAACAATCCGCCCTATGGCGGAGAAAGGAGCCTATGCTCTTTGCAAAACTTCTTGCGGGGGGAAGACCTCTGCAACCAAACCCAGAAGAATTTCCCTACGTCAGCACAACCGGCCGCTATTTGGCAAAAGCAGTTGTGCCGACAGGGCAAGAGATTACAGTTCTTGTCGTTGCACGGTTGGGGTACCTCTATGGTACCGGGAATTCCCGAAACTACGACAAGCTCTCGCCTGTCAGGGTGGGAGCACTTATTCGGGATGCGAAGCCGAGCAATCGGGACTTCGTGTCGGTGCCGGTGACACGAAGTGAAAAAGGGTGGAGGACATTGGACTCGTTCTACTGCCCCAACCCTTTTTATGGGGTGCGTGTCGCAGGGTGGAACAACGATGGCACGGCTATCGATGACCCAATCATCTTGCTGGCACACCTGCTTGAGGAATGGGTCAACTACTGCAAACTTCCTGTGCAGTGGTTGGCAGATACTCGGCTTTACCAAGTCAGGTTGGAAGGACAGCATGTCGGGTTTTTCAAAGGAGAAGAAAGAATCTCCGAAGAAAATGTCGCAACATCCCTACGGTATGCCGTAGAGAAAGGGGAGAAAATCTCTTGGAAAGGCACAAAGATGTCGCTGTCGGCGGCACTCGATGCCGCAGAGCAGAGCTTGTTTTAACAAACGCGCGCCGCATCGCGCATGAACAATTCAAAAGAAAGTTGGTTAACCGGTGAACTGATGCGGACAGTTCACCACTTTATTGAGTTCATCACAAGCGTGGTGGATTCACAGAGTAGTTTTGTGAAAAATATATATAGCCCCGCACTCAAAGATATGGGTGCGGGATAAATCCCCGCGGGGCTATGGGTCAAGCGACGGAATCCCAGTGGCGGAACAAGGTTCGCTACGGGACAAGTTGAACAAGAAAGCGGTGTGAGTGTGTTTGAAAAAACTCTCTCCTCTAACCTTCGACAGGGCTCAGGGTTATCCCGAGCAAGGTCGAAGGACAAACACCGCTCTTTGGTTCACATAATTTCTGTCGCCCTTGCCCGTAGCCTTGCGGGGATTTTATGTTCTACCTCTCACACAAAACCGCCTCGACGAAAGTCGGGGCGGTTTTGGTTATATCAGCGTCTGTCGGAAGCCTTGAAGATGCTCGAACGCTTTGGGGGTAACGCGGCGCCCGCGGGGCGTGCGTTCCAGAAGTCCCAGCTGAATAAAGTAGGGTTCATGAACGGGGTGCTTTTTTTAAAATCTCTCCTCCCACGCGTCTTATAAGCAAAAAAGCTCCGATACCATCGGAGCTTTTTTGTTTGAACAGATTACGGCGTTCGGACAGAAACGTCCCTAACTTTTTTGAAGTCGTTGTCATATGAGACAAGTGTAAAGTTATGTTGGCGGGCAGATGCCGCAATCATCGCGTCAGGGAGCGAGAGGTGAAATTGCCGCCGGTACGCCCCCGCGATTTCCCCGGTGAGACGGTCAGGGGGGAGTATCGTGAGCACATCAAGGAAGGCGCGGATACGTTCAATCTCAAACGCTTTTAGGTGCGGGAAAGAAAGAATCTCCGCAACTGAAACCGAGGAGGCGAACAAAACACGCCGCTCCGCTACACTTGTCTGTACCAGTGCTACAGTTGCTACATCGCCGGCAAGGTACGCGATAATGACATTAGAGTCAAGCAACATACAAAAACGCTAATTGCGCTTGGTCGCGAGGCCAAGACGCCACTCTTTTTCTTCCCGTCGCGCCCACTCGCGCCGAATAGTCCGCAAATGTGCTTCCATTTGCCGGCGCTTTCCTTTGAGTAAACCGACTGCTTGTACCAACCCTTCAGGAAGCTTCCGTTTCGGAATACGGAGCTCCGTCAGCACATTTTTTTTCTTCATTTGTTTCATAGTAGATACGCTTAACGAATGGCGCATGCGAATGAGGACACCCTGCGCTCCCGCGCAGGGAAGTCGTGGCGGCCCGCAGGGTCTAACGCCCTGCGGTGTCGCTCTTCAATTTATGCCTGGAGTATATCACAGGACACTACGACTATCAAAAAATGTTGCCGCACTACAGAAGCGTCTGTCGGAAACCTTGAAGATGTTCAAACGCCTTAGGTGTAACGCGGCGGCCGCGGGGGGTGCGTTCGAGAAGGCCGAGTTGGATGAGATAGGGCTCATGCACTTCCTCGATAGTTGCTTGACCTATCCACACCAAAACTTGCTATTTTACGTCAATTCGGTATATTAGCAGTATGGCTAAACGAGTGAATCGCACTGATTTTGTGGCTATAATCAAGGCAAAAAAGATTGCCCTGTTTTCTCTGCGCGACATACAGGCCATATTCGGAGTTTCAAAAGTTGCGGCGACTTTCTTGCTCCACCGCTATGCAAGGGCGGGAATCATCGTTCGGGTCAAGCGCGGCTTGTATTCTTTCCCTGATGCACTGCCTCCTGAAGTCTATCTCGCCAATAAGCTCTACAATCCGTCCTATGTATCCCGCGAGTTCGCTCTTTCGTATCATGGTGTAATTCCCGAAACCGTGTACGAGATTACATCAGTGACGACAAAATCGACGCGTCGGTTTGAAACTGTAGGCAAAATATATTCATATCGGCGCATCAAGAAATCCGCTTTTGCCGGTTACCTGCTGGAAAAACAGCGTGGGTTCACTTTCCGTATTGCCGATGCGGAAAAAGCATTTGTTGACGCGCTTTACTACCGCGTTCTGTTTAAGAAAACCCCCATCAGTCGTTTTAACAAGGACAAGATTGATAAAGGGAAAGCACTTCGGTACGGTGCGCTATTCGGGAATCGAAGACTTATTGCTATACTAAAGACAACGTTATCATGATTAGAGCAGAAGTATTTGAACGTATCGCTCGGCAGGAACAAACGAGTGTCTTTCCGAACATTGTTCGCGAATATGCACAACATTTGTTTCTTACGGAATTGTATCAACTTCCTGGTTCGGAGAAGTTGCTTTTTAAGGGTGGAACGGCACTCCGCATTGTCTATAGCTCTCCGCGTTTTTCAGAAGATTTGGATTTTTCACTGTTCGGCGTACCAATTTCCGAAGCACAAAAATTCGTGGAAGATTTATTTATCGGTGTTCTCGCCAAAATGGAAGCGAACGGCATTCGCGTCGTTATCAGCAACAAGTCGAATCCGACAAGCGGAGGATACTTCGGTTTAGCCACTCTGCACAACGCAGATTATGCACCCGTAAACATAGAGATAAACATATCATTCCGCAACGGGCGTGGTGTTCAGACGGAAGTTGATAGTATTATCAACAACTTTGTGCCAACATATACTCTCTATCACTTACCACAAGCGGAGATTGTGGAAGAAAAAATATTCGGCGCGCTTACACAAAGGAAGAAACCGCGAGATTATTACGACCTCTATTTTATGATGCGCAAGGGAATGCTATCTCAAGACCAGAAAAGTCGGCTTGGGACGATTGCTATGCGAATTGTTGAGGAAGCAAGATATGTTGATTTTCAAGGCGAATTGGGTGCTTTTCTGCCTGCAAACCAAAAGGATATTATCCGCAATTTTTCGCAGACCATTGAACGGGAAATGCGAGGCCAGCTCTCACTTCAATAGGCTACTGTTTTCTATATCAATGTTTGTCTGAAGCCTTGAAGATGTTCAAACGCCTTAGGTGTAACGCGGCGGCCGCGGGGGGTGCGTTCGAGAAGGCCGAGTTGGATGAGATAGGGCTCATGCACTTCCTCGATAGTTGCCACTTCTTCTGAGAGAGCGGCGCCGAGGGTGTTGAGGCCGACGGGACCTCCGCCGAATTTTTCAATAAGCACGGTAAGCAGGGACCTATCGGACGGGTGGAGGCCGAGTTCGTCGACCCCGAGGAGCTTCAACGCTTCTTTGACCGACTCTTGCGAGAGCGGACGCTTGCCAACCTGCGCGAAATCGCGCGCCCGTTTCAAAAGATAGTTCGCGGTGCGCGGCGTAAAACGGCTTCGTATCGCAATTTCGCGAAGAGAACCATCTTGCGACTCGATGCCAAGTATTTTTGCCGAACGATGGAGGATTTTTTCGATCTCCTGTTCGGTGTAATACTCCAAACGAAACGTGCCGCCGCTAAATCTCGAGCGGAGCGGGGAAGAGAGCATCGCGATTCTGGTGGTCGCGCCAATGAGCGTGAACGGGGGTATCTCAAGCTGAACCGTGCGCGCGGAAGGACCCTTGCCGATGATGATATCGAGCCGCCCCGATTCCATTGCCGGATAGAGGATTTCCTCTATCTGCTTTGAGAGACGATGAATCTCATCGATAAAGAGGACATCGCCCGGCGAGAGGTTGGTAAGAATCGAAGCAAGGTCGCCCACGCGCTCAATGGCGGGGCCAGAAGTAATTTTTATCTGCGCGTTCATCTCTTTGGCGATGAGGTGCGCGAGCGTCGTCTTGCCGAGCCCCGGAGGACCGTAAAACAAAAGATGCTCCGGCGCGTGCTCGCGCTCTTTTGCCGCGAGAAGCAATATCCGCAGGTTTTCCTTGATGTTTTCTTGCCCGATGTAGTCGTCCCAACGCGAAGGGCGAAGGGCTTGGTCCAGAAACACGTCGTTTCCTTCAGACACGACGGCCGGCGCCGTCTTTTTTGCTACTTTTTTTTGCGCCATATCTAAAATAGTCGTAGATCGAAGACAGTCGTAGACTACTACCGTTCAATTGTACGGCCAATGCAAACAGATGTACAATTCGACGCACGGAAGTATTCCAAGGCCTTAATTATGGGTATTTTTCGCACGGCAAAGGCCGTTTTTCCCGCAAGCGGGAATAATTGACACAAGATAGTTTCTGTGCTAGATTACTGACAAGTCTCGCACATTCCGGATAGAAATCTCTAAGCGATCAGCCCAGCACCATTTGCCGGCAATAGCACCTACGCCGACCTATTGGTGGAAATGGTGCTGGGTTTAAAACATTTTACCGAGGACGCTTTGGAAGTTCGTTTAGGCGTACTCCTCTGCAGCACTCCTTAGGTTCCATGTTCACTTTTAGTACACGTATTAAAAGTTTGATTGCTTAGAGATTTCTCTCCAGAACTCATGCCCGCTCAAACTTTTGCTCGGCAAAAATTTG
>OBEQ012741284.1_pt1 | contig 10492 bp, 11 predicted proteins | sample 1670901 | NCBI WGS metagenome assembly OBEQ01 (sample SAMEA104232315, study PRJEB22302) | groundwater metagenome | biome: forest; feature: aquifer; material: groundwater | place: USA | collected 2011-08-07 | depth 5.4 m | reverse complement strand
TCCGAGCAGAGAGGATGGTTAGAAACAAGGTGGATTTCTATGTCAGGCTTTGTGGGATCCCACAAGTCTACGTCCATAGAAGCACTTGCCCCGCTTCGCACAAGCTCCCAAATACGAGAGCCGTTATCAGGGTATAAGTCTTGGCCTAATAGCGTGCTAAACAGGTGGGCTGTTATACGCATTTTTAGACCACCTTTCGTACTTGCTATCATCTGTTTCTCCTTGGATTTGCCAAAGCCTGCATTACTGCAGATAGATTTTCGCTTCCTTCAGACTCCGGACCTGCTAACCGAGCTAGTTCTTCTTGGTCTAATTTAAACGTAGTTAAGAGTTGTCTTACAATTCTCACTACATGTCTTCTGTGACCATCAACCAAAAGGTCTTTACCGCCTGCTTCTTCAATAATACTTTGCAAAGTCTGAGCATCCCCATCAAGGGTGCCCATAACACCTGCTAAAATATTTTGTAGAACCAAAGGGTTAATTTCTACTACTTTTTTCGTAGCCACGATTGGTTCTGGAGCTGGAGTGGGAGTGGGAGGAGCTTGTGGTGGCAGTGGAGTCTCTTCTTTTTTTGAAACTCGTCGTTCTAAATTCTTTTTTCCTCTGATCCTTTTTTTTGAAGCAGGTTTTCTATCTTTTCTTGTCTCTGGCTTACGTTCGATAACCTGTTGTGGAAGACCTTTTTTATAACGATATATCACTTCTAATACCTTGATTATTCGCCGAATAACCATTTTAGATTTCCCACTGGTCCAGGCATCTATTCGTGCTGGTTCTTTTTGCATACCTAAGTACTGAGCCATTTCCTTCTTGCCCAACACAAGCGTAAGCTGTGCTAATGACTGCATGGCTCCCTGGTAAGAAGTGATTTCTGGAAGTGGATCATCAGTTTCGGTTATGCCAAAAGTTTTGAACTTGGCTTCCCTAAAAAACTCATCCATGACAGAAATGCCCGTCAGTTCTTCAATCTCACGTTGCTTTCTTAAAATCTGTTGTTCTGAGAAGCCGGGAGTTTGCAAGGACTCAATCATCCGGTCAGAAAACCCCATTTGCCGAAGCAGATTCTTTTTTGCTGAGTTCTTTCGCAACCACTTTGTAAACGCAGCCGCAAAGCCTGGAGTTTCTGTAGTTGTCGCGAGCGCGCTGTGAGTTGTCATTCTATTCCTCCTGTGTTTAAGAATTGCGGCCATTATTAGGGGGCCGAAAAATATGTAAAAGTACGCTACTTTCCGTATTGGAAAGAATGTTTTACCATACAGCTTATTTTTATTTTTGTCAATATAAAAACCACGTTCTACTTTTTGGACGTAAGAACGTGGTTTTAGGGCTTGTGCTGAAACAGTATTTGGTCAAATAGATGTAACTCTGCGTAACCAAAGAATGTTTGTAAACACTTTTCATTATCACTAATTCCTCGCATGAGTTGTCAGTGGAAAGCCATCTCCTAGCCACTGGAATAATGAATGGACTAGCCCCTCCATAGCTGGTTGCTAGTATACCCTCTGTGCAAAGACTTGTCTAGAGCAGAGCATAATAAGTATTTCTTTTGTATACTATATATACGTATGGCTATACGCTTACCAAAGGGATTTTTGCTTGGGGCAGCTTCTGCTGCGCATCAGGTTGAAGGGGATAACACCAACAGTAATTGGTGGTTTTATGAACAGTCTGGAGTTTTGCCAAAATCTGGTCTTGCTGCAGATCACTTTCATCGCTTTGAGGAAGATTTTACTTTAGCTCAGAGAATAGGCCTTAACGCAATGCGTATTTCAATAGAGTGGGCACGGATAGAACCTCAGCCCGGACAGTGGGATACAGAAGCAATTGCGCATTACCGCCAGGTACTACAAACCATGAAAGCTCATGGACTAACTCGCATGGTCACACTGCAGCATTTTACACTACCCCAGTGGTTTGCAGAGTATGGCGGTTTTGAGAAAAAGAAAAATATAGACTACTTTGTTCGTTACGCTGAATTTGTAGTGCTGCAATTACAGGATGAAGTAGATTTTTGGCTTACGATAAACGAGACCGAAGTATATTGTGTATTAAGTTATGTCCAAGGGCTTCATCCACCATTTAAAAAAAATGTCTATACCATGTGGCGGGTGCTTGAACATATGTTAGAGGCTCACAGGAGAGTTTATGCAGCCATAAAAAAGAAAGTTCCTCATGCCCAAGTAGGTTTTGTAAAAAATAGCACCTGGTACGCGTTGCCAAGTCACCCAAGTGTTATTGATAAAATGCTCCGTCTGATAATAGATTATTTTGGGAATCACTATATCTTACAGCGAGTGCAAAAACATACAGACTTTATTGGTTTGAATTACTATTTTTACCACTCGTATCGATTGAGCCTTATACCCTGGAGACTTGTAGAAGTAACCCCTGATGGTCCAAAGTCAGATATGGGTTGGCGTACCTACCCAGAAGGACTGTACTATGTACTTAAAGATTTGAAGATGTACAATAAACCTATTTACATAACTGAAAACGGCATAGCAAACGCACATGATGATATGCGCGCACAATACATTCGAGAGCATATCCAGTCTATTATAGGGGCTTTGGCCGATGGGATTCCTGTAAAGGGCTACTTGTACTGGACACTTACGGACACCTACGAGTGGCATGATGGTTATAATCCCAAGTTTGGCTTAATTGACGTGAATTTTACCACACAACAACGAAGCGTGCGTCCAAGTGCTGCCGTGTTCGGGGAGGTGGAATATGTCTAGTTGGATTTCGTTGGCCATTGGTTCTTATATCTTAAATGCAGTTGGGGGTGTTACTGATAAACTAATTTTATCTAAATCTAAAGGCTTAGGTAGTCCGCTTGCCTATGCATTCTATACTGCACTTACCTCATTGTTGGTTGTTGTGCTTATTCCTTTTGGTGTTACTTTTCTGCCTACCTCTGTTTTAATAATTGCTCTTTTTTCAGGTGCTACCTTTGCCGTAGCATTATTTTTTTACTTTACTGCAATTGAAAAAAGCTCGGTTTCAAGAATTCTACCCATTGAAGGTGGTTTTATCCCGGTACTTACCCTGCTCTGCAGTATGCTATTTTTACACGAGCGCTTAACCAATGTGCAGTACCTTGCGTTTGCGTTGCTTGTGATAGGAGCAGTAATTATTTCGATAAAAAAAGAATCTAAACAGTATCATCCAGTGGCGCTTACCTGGTCTATTATTGCGGCCATTTTTTTTGCCCTCTCTTTTACCAGCTTAAAATTTGTGTATAGCCAATCTAATTTTATTACTGGGCTATTTTGGACTCGCCTTGGGCTTGCCGGCCTACCGCTGGTATTATTACTTTCAACAAAAGCACGACGATTGATTTTTACAACAGCTGCGTCGAGTAGTACTGGAAATAAATGGGTATTTTTTACCTCCAAAACTATTTCCGGTATTGCAACAATTTTGGAAAATCTAGCAATTAGCATTGGTAGCGTCGCTTTAGTTAAAGCGTTACAGGGAACCCAGTATATTTTTCTCTTGCTCCTCACCAGTGTGTTATCTGTGTATTTTCCAAAAATTCTTAAAGAACATATAACTCTTCCTATAGTGTTACAAAAAATTGGGGCGATTGTTCTTATTAGTATTGGCTTAGGGCTATTAGTTATCTAAGGTATGAAGAGCAGACAAATATTTAAACCCAGGTTACTAAAATGTGCACTGTGGTGCGGGGTTGTCTTGCTATTACTGGGAAGTCTCGCTGGCTACTTTTATTCGGAGTATACACCAAGCCAGACGCTTGTGTGGGGTGTTACTTTCTCACCTCCTGCTGCAGAATATTTAGGCTTAGATTGGAAGCAGGCGTACCTGGCAATGCTTCAAGACTTGTCTGTAAAATATGTTCGTATCCCTGTATATTGGGATAGATTAGAGCCGAAGCAAGGGGCGTTTAGCTACGAAGAAGTAGATTGGATGCTTCAACAAGCAGCACAGTATCATGCACAGGTTATACTCGGACTTGGGCGTAAGCAACCTCGTTGGCCAGAGTGTCATAATCCTGCGTGGTTTAATAGTTTATCTTCAGCGGAACAGCAAAAAGCCACGCTTGATATGCTTACGCATGCAGTGCTTCATTTTAAAGCCAGCGCTGCAGTGGAAGTGTGGCAGGTAGAAAATGAACCAGATTTTAAATTTGGACCAGACTGTGAAAAAACACCAATAGACTTTTTAACCACAGAAGTTACTCTGGTGCGTTTGCTTGATTCGCATCCCACACTTGTCACGGATAGCGGCGAAATTGGCCATTGGCTGCCTGTTGCGGGAAGTGGAGCAGACTATTTTGGATCAACTATGTACCGGGTTGTGCATAATAAATTTTTTGGCTATATCACCTATCCTTTGCCCCCACTATTTTTTAAAATTAAAGCAGGTATATTGAACTCTTTTGCGGCCCCAAAAAAGATTTGGGGTGTGGAGTTACAAGCTGAACCATGGTTTGTGACTGACGCATTACACACACCAATACCAGAGCAGCTGGCGCTTATGAATCCAGAATTGTTAGCTCAAAACATTGCCTACGCAAGGGCTGTTGGCTTTGAGCGAAATTATTTGTGGGGTGTGGAGTGGTGGTATTGGTTAAAAACTAAGCATGATAATCCTGTCATGTGGGACGCAGCAGAAAAATTGTATAAGTAACTTTTATATATGCATATTTTGTTTGATATTGGCGCAACACACATGCGGTTTGCGCGCACAGACGACCAGCTAACAATAGGCACTCCAATAGACATGCCCACTCCAAGCACTTTCAGCCAAGCGCTTGCACAAATAAAAACAGCAGTTGCTCATTTGTCAGAAGCTACAACTCCTACTGCGTGTGTGGGCGGAATTGCGGGACAGTTAGATCAGAGCACACATGTACTTCTTCGTTCACATATGCAGGAGTGGGTGGGCAAGAATGTATCATCTGAGCTACAAGCTGTACTGGGGTGTCCTGTATATATTACGAATGATGCAGCACTTGGGGGCTTGGGAGAAGCAATTGGTGGTGCTGGTGTTGGCTATCCAATTGTGGCCTACATTACGGTTAGTAGTGGAGTAGGGGGTGTGAGGATTGTAAATGGTGCAATAGATGCAAATGTGTTTGGTTTTGAGCCAGGACATCAGGTGCTCGAAGCATCTGCAGCCCGTGTGGCCCTTAATCAGAATAGCAAAAACGGCACACTAGAAACGCTTGTGGGAGGAATACACCTGGCCGAACAACAGAGTAAGGCGGTTGCCGATATAAACGATGCAGAAGTATGGCAAACTGTTCACTGGCATCTTGCCTGCGGGCTGTATAATACAATACTGTTTTGGTCCCCTTCAGTAATTGTACTTGGCGGTGGCATTGTTGAGCATAACCGTATTTCAGCAGAAGATTTAAAAATTACCATAGATACGCTTATGGGTAATAAATCTTTGGTTCCACCAATCCTTAAAGCTCAACTCGGGACACATAATGGGCTGTTTGGGGCTCTGGAATGGCTTAAGCGTCTAGGTTCCTTTGAGTAATCCCTCTACTATGTGTAGAGCCTCTGCTTCGGAAGTTACCCAGTGAATGCTTGGGTTTCGTTTAAACCAAGTGAGTTGTCTTTTTGCGTAGGCTTTAATAGCTGTGTCCAGTTCACTGACGCACGTTTTGTAGTCAACTTTTTTTTGTAAATACAAACTGATATAACGATACTCTAGCCCAAAGGCTTCCAGCCGCTTCCAGGATATACCCTTTTTTGCAAGTCCTGCTACTTCAGCAACTAAACCCTGCTCTAGCCTGAGGCTAAGCCGGTCTTCAATTTTTTTAAAAAGCAGTTCTCGAGGCACATGTATGCCTATCCACGTAGTGTTGTACGTGGGAGTGCGCAGCAGCTGTGGTACGGGTTTACCTGTACTTAAGCTAATTTCTAGAGCTCGGATAACTCTACGAGGATTGTGGGTATCAATGTTAGCTGCCCTGATTGGGTCAAGCTTTTGAAGTTTTCTAACTAAATGTGGGAGGGGCTGACGACTGAGCTGTTCGCGCAGTTTTTGGTTTGGTCGTATGTTTGGCAACTGTTGATTAAATGCCACAGCATCAATCCAGTGACCAGTCCCACCGCAGAGTATGGGCCTTTTTTTCCGCTTGACTATCTTCTTAAGTACTTGCGTGCAGTAGTTTTGAAATCGGCTAACTGAATATTGTGTTCTTGGGCTGGCAATATCAATGCCATAATGCACTATTCCTTTGTATACATAGTCAGAATTCTCTCTATGGCCAGTAATTTTACCTGTCCCAATATCCAAGCCCTTATACACTTGTCTACTGTCGCAGGAAATAATTTCCCCTCCAACTTTTTTTGCTATTTTCACTGCAAGTTCGCTTTTGCCGCTCGCTGTTGGCCCGACTATTGCATACATATGTGGCAGTGCTAATCCAATAGGTGTGTTCATGCTATAATTATAGAGCTTTTTGTAATTCAATCGAAGTTTTATGAAAAAAGCCTATCTTACAATTAGTGTAATTGTGCTATTAGGCGCAGCCCTTTTTGCTTACGATGTTTTAAACAAACAGGCACAGGCGCCAAAAGCTACCGAGAGTTTGCAACAAATTTCAAAAGACACTGTTTCTGGTTTGCCGAACTCTAGGAGTACTGCTGCTGCACCAGAGTCTGTTGCTAGTTCTACACCAAAGACGCAAGCAGAACTACCAACTAAAGCAACCAGTCATTTTAGTGACGAGTCTGATGTAGAGGGCAACGACATCCAAGTTTTTGAAGTTGTGTATAATGGCAATGCATTTGTGCCGGCTCGATTGGATATCAAGCGTAATGATATTGTAGTATTTAAAAATCAGTCCAAAACAGATTTTTGGCCTGCCTCTAACCCTCATCCAACCCATACACTCTATCCTGAGTTTGATGCAAAGCAAGCGTTGAGTAGTGGAAAAATTTTTCAGTTTAAGTTTAGTAAAGCAGGGGACTGGGGATACCATAACCACCTCACTCCTTCTGTTACTGGTCTTATCCATGTCACTAAATAGTAAACAGTGGGATATTGTAGGTCATAGGTTGCCTTGCGAGCTGCTTGATGCGGATCTGGCCAGTGGACACATTCCTCATGCCTATTTGTTCATTGGACCAGGAGGCGTAGGAAAAAAAAGAATTGCGTTACAGTTTGCAGCGCGCTTGCTGGGAACTAGACAAGACGTTCTCCGTCACCCTGACCTAGAAGTCTTTAATGCCGAGCTCACATCTTCTATAGAAGCAGTAAGGGAGTTGCTAGTTCGGATTTTTCAAAAACCTGTTGCAGGAGCAAAAAAGGTACTGGTGCTCGATGGCTTTGAGATGCTTTCAGCAGGAGCAGTTAGTGCCTTGCTTAAAACCTTAGAAGAACCTCCCGAGGGAACCTCTCTTATACTTATAACTTCAATAAAACCGCCAAAAACAATTATTTCTCGTTGCCAAACAATAACCTTTAATCGTTTATCAACAGGCGAAGTCAAAGAATATGTAAGTAGCCTTACTCCAACTCCAAGTCTTTCTTTAGATATACTTCAGGCTACGGGGGGCTCTATTGGGACACTGCAACAATTTATACAAACTCCAGACTTAGCCAAAGAACTTGCTATTCAGCTTTCGTGGCTGAGAGTGCTACTGAGTAGTTCTCCTGCCCTTCAGCTTACCACGCTCAAAGAGGTTTTATTGCTCGATCCACAAAAACTTTCAGTACTGGTGCGAAGATGGATGTATATACTTGAGCACAAAACAGCAGATCTCACGTGTGCTCGTCTGCTTCCTTTGCTTTTGCAAGCGTTTCAAAGACTTCAAACTACTCAAATGAACCCCAAATTCATATTAGAGCAAGTTTTTATTACAAGCTAAATATGCCTATGCAATATACCTATAAAAGATTTTTATGTATTCTTCTTATAGTGCTTTTGGCTGCAGGCTGTAATCCATTCGCAAGTCGCCAAAGTGTGGGAGGGGTAGCAAAAAGTTTAAATGGTGGAGCAGATTGGCAATTTACAAACCAGATAAAAAATAGTAAAGACACTTCACTTGCAAGCTTTAGTATTTCCATGCTGCAGTTTAGTCCAACTAACCATGAAGTAGTATTTGCAGGCGCTTACAACAGTGGGATGTTTGCTTCAACAGACAGTGGCGCTAACTGGGTGCAAATTCTGTCAAAGATTTCAGTGTTTGACTTTGCAATTAATCCTTTTGACTCTCATGTGATATATGCGGCTGGTAGTGTTGCTGGCCGAGGTACGGTATTGGTAACAAAAGATGAGGGTAAGTCGTGGGAAGAAATCTATAGTGATCCTGCGACTGACACAACCATTCGTAGTATTGTCCTAGACCCACTGCATCCTACCACTGTTTATATTGGAAATGCTTCAGGTGCTGTAATAAAAAGTGTAGATGCAGGAATACATTGGCAACTGATATATAATTTTAGTGATCGCTTACAGCGACTTCGTTTTGTTGATGATTCGTTATATGCTATTCTGCAAACCAAAGGTTTATTTAGAAGTAGTGATGCTGGACTGCATTTTACAGAGCTCACCAAAACGCTTCCCCACACGAGTCCCGGCATTATAGCAGATGATACAGCCAACGCTGTGGTGCAAAGTTTTAGCCAATTTGCAATAAGTACAAATAATACTCGGCTTATCTATATAACAACTAATGCAGGCCTGTATCGCACTACAGACGATGGTTCAAGTTGGAAACAAGTGGTACTTCCAATTCGAATGGGAGTGACAGTTAGGGCTGTATCATTTCAGCCAAACACTGATGCAATAGTATATACCAGTGCGGGAGCGACTATTTTAAAAAGCTTAGACGGAGGCATTACGTGGCAAACCCAAACGCTAAAAACTGATGGCTTTGTTAACTATATCTTAGTTGATCAGCAGTTACCGCAAATTGTATATGCAGGCATATATACTGGTATCTAGCCTCTGAAATGTCATATATGTTCACTCGTTCTTGAGTGTGACAGAGTCTAAAAATTCAAAATAATAATTCTATTGTATGATCCAACAGATTTTGTCTTTGTATAAAGAACAATTTGAAAAAGCTCTTGAGCATTTACATACTGAATGTAGTTCACTCAGAACTGGTCGTGCTAACCCAGGCCTCCTGCAAACGGTTTTGGTAGAAAGTTATGGCAGTAAAATGCCACTCCAGCAGTTAGCCAGCATTACTGTGGCTGATAGTAAAACTCTCCTTATTACTCCATGGGATAAAGGCCAGCTTGGAGCAATCGAAAAAGCAATTTTGGCTGCAAACTTGGGCTTTACGCCTTCAAACGATGGAGCTATGGTGCGTATTTCTCTTCCTCCTCCAACAGAAGAAAGACGTAAGGAAATGGTAAAGTTAGTTGGACAAATGGAAGAGCGGGCACGTATACGCATTCGAACTATTAGGGAAGACATACTTAAGGAAATAAAGAAAGCAGAATCAGATGGTGGTATTGGTAAGGACGATGTGTCTGCTGGCCAAAAAAAATTGCAAGAAGTGGTAGATGGCTATAATGCTCAAATTAAGCACATAGCAGCAGACAAAGAAAAAGAAGTAATGAGCATTTAAATACTTTTGCGTACCTTTTAAAAACTATGGTTATTACTCTATTACTGTTTGTTATTGTTTTAGGCTTACTTGTATTTGTCCACGAGTTAGGCCATTTTTTAGTTGCCAAAAAAACAGGTATGCAGGTTGACGAGTTTGGTTTTGGGTTCCCGCCACGTTTGGTAGGCGTGCAGCGAGTTGGAGGAAAATGGAAATTGGTTTGGGGAGTGCGCTCACCACAACACCCAGAACACACAATATATTCAGTCAACTTAATTCCCCTGGGCGGATTTGTGAAAATAGTTGGAGAAAATAACGATTCTACCAGTCATCCAAATAGCTTTATTCACAAAGGATTTGGAGCCAGGTTTACTACGCTGATTGCCGGAGTGCTTATGAACGTGGTACTGGCAGCTATTTTACTGAGCATTGGTTTTGCTGTTGGTTTACCTCAAGGCCTGGATGCTGACCTTCCAAGAGGGGCTGTCGTTACTGATAAAAAAGTGATTATCGGTGCAGTAGTACCAGAGAGTCCCGCAGAAAAGGCAGGTGTTAGACCTGGTGATATTTTAAACAAAATTGATCAGCTCCAAATTACGGAGGCTGCAGATGCGCAAAACTATGTCAGAGTCCATAGTGGTGATAGATTCCATTTTTTTCTGACCCGGGGAGATAGACATGTAGAATTATCGGTTTTGTCTATTGCAAATCCTTCTCCAAACCAGGGCCCTACAGGCATTGAAATTGTTGATATAGGATTAGTAAGGCTCCCAGTCTTCCAAGCCGTAGTTTCTGGTATTACAGCAGCGGGTAACGGTTTGCTTGCAGTAGCCTCAGGCTTAGTTCAGTTGCTAACCTCGAAAAATGCGTTTAAAAGCTTGGGTGGGCCTGTGGAGATAGCTCGGTTTACTGGCGAAGCAGCAAAGCTTGGCTGGGTCTAAGATC
>OBEQ011396435.1_pt1 | contig 10492 bp, 8 predicted proteins | sample 1670901 | NCBI WGS metagenome assembly OBEQ01 (sample SAMEA104232315, study PRJEB22302) | groundwater metagenome | biome: forest; feature: aquifer; material: groundwater | place: USA | collected 2011-08-07 | depth 5.4 m | reverse complement strand
GGTGCTCACCAAGCTGAAACAGGGGCGGGTGCGGCGCCGGCCCGCCAAGACCCCGCTGCCGGGCGGGAGCCTCCGCGACATCGGGTTCGCCATCGCCGACGCGCGGCGCGAGTTCGATCAGGGTCTGCCGACCGACACGATTCCGCATCTGATCGCCGCGTATGGGTCACGTTACCGCGACGTGATGGAGATCGCGGCCGATCGTCCCGGCTGGCGGACTCGGCTGGCGGCCGACTCGCCTGTGATCGGCGCGGAACTGGTGCTCGCGGCGCGGAAAGAAATGGCACCGACGCTGGCGGACATCGTGATCCGGCGCACACCGCTCGGCGCGCTCGGTCATCCGGGAGATGACGCCGTCGCGCGGGCGGCGGCGATCGTCGGCGGCGAGCTCGGCTGGTCCGAGGATCGCCGGCGGGACGAGATTGCCGCGGTCGACGCGTTCTATCGCTTGCCGTGACATACGAAAAAGGGGTACGGCCCCTTTTTGGTTCAATGATGATCAAAAAGGGGCCGTACCCCTTTTTCTTGGACATGCGACGGATCACGGAATGGTGAACGCGTTGAAGACGTACGTGAAGCCCGTCGTGAAACCGATCGTCGGATCCACCGTCGTCAACCCAAAGAACACGCCCGCATCGAGACGCACCGGCCCGCGCGTGTAGCGTCCTCCCATCTTCAACATGCCCCGGCTCTCCGTTCCGGGAAAGGCGTCGCCGCTGCGCGTCGACTTGCGCCCGTTCAACTCGCCCACCAGCTCGGCTTCCTGCGTCACCGCGCGCGCCAAGGACAGCCCGTACAGCAGCACGTCGTTCTGCCGGTGACCGATGGTCGGATCCGATAGAATCCCGCCGCCGAGGTTGGCGACGACGCGAATCGACCGCGCCGTCTTGGCGATGAGGAACGTGCCGGAGAAATCGGTGGTGTCGAAGTCAACGCCTTTTTCGTTCGAGGCGTTCGGCAGCTTCGTCGCGAAACGGATGCCGAATGCCGGGCGCGAGGCCGTCTCCGCCAGGACGCGAATCTTCGTCGCGACGACCGCGTTCGAGACGTCGTGCGTGCTGTCGCCGGCCACCGTGAGCAACGACGCGAGGGGCGCGTTCGGGTTGCGGCTGCCGATGTTGAGGCGATTGTAGACGCCGCCGTCGATCTGCAACTCGGCGATCGAGCTCAAGCCGACGCTGATCCCGATCGTCGGCACGCTGAGCAGGTTCCCCTTCAGGCCAGACACCGGATTCTGATAGTCGTACGCGACATCGAGCCCGCCCTCAATCAGCACGCGGCCGGCGCCGATCGGCTCCGGATCCTCGGTCGCCAGCGGGCGCTGCTGCGCGAACGCCGAGCCACCGAAGCCAGACAGCGCGAACACAGCGCACAACATTCGAAATCGCATCAACACCTCAAAAGCGTGAGACGGTCCGGCTGAAGCCGGACACTACCGAAGAACCGGCAGCAACCGGGCGTTACCGATGACCACGGCGGGCGTTTCGACATCGGTAGTTTCGACATCGGTAGTGTCCGGCTTCAGCCGGACCTTCGCGCGCAAATCGCCGGGTGGGTTCAGGCGTGTGTCGAGCAGGTGCCGCGGCGCGACGTTGCTGAGCGCCTTCAGCATCGACTGTTTCATGCCCGGATGCTCGCGTTCGAGCTCCATGAGCAGCCGCTTCGTGCGCTGCCGCTGGAGGCCCAGATCGCCGCACGCCGGGCAGCAGCAGCCGATGATCGGCAGCTCGCATTCCTTCGCGTACGTGCGCGCTTCCTCTTCGCCGACGTACACCAGCGGCCGGATCACGACGTGCGCGCCGTCGTCGGACACCAACTTCGGCGGTATCGCCTTCAGCGAGCCGGCAAAGAACAGGTTCAGCAGGAGCGTTTCGATGAAATCGTCCGCGTGGTGGCCGAGTGCGATCTTTGTCGCCCCGGTTTCCTTCGCGATGCGGTACAGGACGCCGCGCCGGAGCCGCGCGCACAGCGAACACGGCGTCGCGCCATCGTCGAGAATGTCGTCGATCACCTGACCGATGCCGGTGTGCTCGATCCGGTATTCCCAGCCGCGCGCCATGCACGTGCGGGCGATGAGCTCGTGCTTGTATTCCTTGTAGCCGGAGTCGATGTTGACCGCGATCAGCGAGAACCTGATCGGCGCGCGCTGGCGCAGGACGTCGAGCGCCTGGAGCAGCGCCCAGCTGTCCTTGCCGCCCGACAGCCCGACCATCACCCGGTCACCGTCCTCGAGCATCTCATAGTCGACAATCGCCTTCGTCGTCTTCTTGGCAACGCGCGCTTCGAGCTCGCTGCGGTATCCCATGGGCGAATTATAGAGGGTTGGAGTCGTTTGCAGTTTCTGCCACCCTCCCGACCCCCTCTATCGCGAGGCCACGACGCGGGCGGGAATGCCGACCGCGATCGCCGACGCGGGCACGCTTTCCCGGACGACCGCGCCCGCGCCGATCACGGCGCCGTCGCCGATGGTCACCCCGTCGAGGATCTTCGCACCAGCGCCCATCCAGACGCCGTCGCCGATCGCGACGCCGGCTGAGGTCCGCGCCTGCTCGAGCACCGGCTTCGACGGGTCGGAGAAATCGTGATCGCCGCCGATGACGTAGCTGTAGGCGGCCATCAGCACGCTCTTCCCGATCGTGACGCGGCTCGCCGAGAACACCTCGCAGTTGAAGCCGATGTTCGCGCCGTCCGCCAGCTCGATGTCGCCGTTCTTACACGACAGGATTGTGTTGCGGCCGACGAACACGCCGTCGCCGATGCGGATGCCGCGGTTCGAGTCGCCCTTCGCGTCGATCAGGCAGTTGTCGTCGATCACGACGTTGCTGCCGATGTGAATCTTGTGCGGGTGACGCAGGACCACATGCTGGCCGAAGACGACGTTGCAGCCGCACGATCCGAGCAGTTTCGGGTACAGCGTCTTGCGGATGACGAGTCCGAGAGCGCCCGGCCACGACTGCGCGAACATGACGATGAGCTCGTACTTCAGCAGCGCGCCCAGTCCCGGACGGCCGACGACGAGCTCCGCGTACTTCGCGCGGCTCGATTTGCCGGTAGCGAAGAGCTGATCTTGTGCCTTCACAACCATCCTTCGGTGCGGTACCAGTCCAGCGTGCGGCGGATGCCCTCGCGCAATCCGACGCGGGGCGCGAACCCGATCTCCGTCCGCGCGCGTGTGATGTCGAACGCGCGGCTCTTGGTGAAAAAGTCGACGCGGCGGCGAAAGATTGGCGGCTCGATGCCCAGAGGCGCGCAGATCGCCTCGCACACGGCACCGGCCGCCCAGAACGGCCAGACCGGCAGATGTCGGACCGGCACCGGCACACCCGCGACGTCCGCCACCAGCGCCACGAGCGCGTTCAGCGTCGTCACGTCCCCGCCCGCAAGGATGAACGTGCGATTGGCTGCCGCCGGATGCGTCCCGCACAGACGAAAGCCGTCGACCAGATCGTCGATGAACGTCAGATGGTAATAGATTTCGCCGTCGCCCAGGGTAATCCAGCGCCGCCGCGCAACGCGGCGGAAGAGCTTCAGCAGACGGCGATCGCCGGGCCCGTAGATGCCGGTTGGCCGCGCAATCGTGACCTCAACCCCCAGCCGCGCGCCTGCCTCTCGCGCCAGCTGCTCGCCTTCGAGCTTGGTCACCTGATACACATCGCCCGGCGCGAGCGGCGCATCCTCGTTCGCGGGTGGACGTTCGACATCGCCGTGCACGCCGACCGTGCTGCAGAGTACGACGCGCCGGACTCCGCCGCGCGCGGCCGCTTCGATGATGTCCCTCACGGCGGTCGCGTTCACCGCACGGTACGTGTCGTCGCTGAGCCCGGCCTGCCGGTACAGCGCGGCGATGTGATACACGACGTCGGCGCCCGCGGTGGCGACCGCCAGCGCGGCGGGATCGCGCAGGTCGCCCATCGCCAGCGCAATGCCGGATTGTGTCAGCGCGGAGGCCGCCGGACTCTGCGTCCGCACGAGCGCCGACACGGTGTCGCCTCGCGCCGCGAGCGCGCGGGCGAGATGGCCGCCGGTGAATCCCGTCGCCCCGGTGACTAGGACACGCACCGTTCGGCGACGAGCGTGACCGGTGAACCGAATGGCTTGAGCAACCCTGCGTGATCGAGCACGTTTTCGGACCAAAGGGTAAAACGTCGGGACCTGATGGCTTTGTGGAACGCGATGGGCAGCACGAACTGGCGATGCACCGATCGGATGCGGAAGCCGTTCCGGTCGAAGGCCTCCGCGATCGTGGCATGGGTGAAGACGCGATACGGCTCGGTCTTCACCCCGGCGGCATACGCGACGCGCCGCGCGAGGGACTCGAACAGCGCGATGCTCGTCGCCGACGGGTAGTCGACGATCACCAGCCGTTCGGCGACGCGGCACAGCTCAGCGACGCAGCGCTTCCACTGCGGCGTGTGCATGAGCATCCGGAAGCTGACCACAACGTCGAAACTACGGTCGGCGAAATCGAGCGCGTGTGCGTCGCCGCTCTGGAATGTGATCTTCAGGAGCTGTTCGGCGGCTCGCTGCCGCGCGATCTTGAGCATCTCCTCGGACGCGTCCACGGCCGTCACGTTCGCGCCACCGAGCGCGAGGATGAAGGCGGCGCGGCCCGTCCCGGTGCCCACGTCGAGCATCCGGCGGTCCGTGATGCGCCCGGCCATGCCTGACAGCACCCGCGCCTGGGTCTTGGCCATGAGCTCGCCGATCGGACCACCGAATCGGCGGTCGTCGAACGTGCGGGCCATGACGGGGTCTGCGTAGGCCGAGTAGCTGTAATGCTCCGAGGATTGGTTCCGGCTCATGCGACGTCCTTAAACGCCGTGCCGGCCGCGCCGGCGGGTGGCTTCGGCATCAGCGCCGCGCAGGCCTGGCGCGTGCGCTCGAGATAGGCGGCGTAGCTGTACTTCGTCTCGGCGAGCTCCCGTGCCTGACGGCCGACCGTCGCCGCCCGCGCCTTGTCGGTGAGGCCGGCCAGCATGCCGTCGGCGTATTCCTGCGGCGTCACGCCGGTCAGGATCGCCGTCTCGTCGCTGAGCACCTGCGTGTGCGTCAGCAACCGGGTCGCGACGATCGCTTTCCCCGAGCGGAGGTACTGGTAGATCTTCAGCGGCGTGTTGGTCCCCCGCGATCTCGGCGACACGAGCACGTCGGACGCGAGCAGATACGCCGGAATGTCTGACGCCGGACGCTCGCCTACGAAGCGCGTCACGTCCTCGATGCCCGCCGCGCGAGCCTGCTCGCGCGCCTTGGCCACCTGATCCGCGCTTCCTCCGGCCAGCACCAGCCGCGCCTCGGGCCTCGTTCGGCGGACGATCGCCATCGCGGTGAACAGCAGGTCGAGCCCCTGGTACGCCTCGAACGTGCCTGTGTAGAGAATGAGGGGTGTGGTGTCCGCCAAGTTCAGCGACCGGCGGACCGCGGCGGCAGCCTCGGGCGTCGCTTCGTCCTCCGCCGATCCCGGCGCGTTTTCGATGAGCACCGTCTGCGCGTGCGGCGCGATCGCCTTCACCGTCTCGTCGAGCGACGGGCAGATGACGATGACGACGCGGGAGTGGTGGATCGTGAAGCGCTCGATCGCCTGGAACACGCGCGCGATGAGCCGCGACCGGCTGAATGCGAAGTTCGAGAGCTGCTGCGGCAGGCTCGAGTGCATATCGTAGAGGTGCGGCACGCGCAGGCACATCGCGAGGAGGGCGCCGATGAGCCCGCCCTCTTCGTGCGAATGGATGACGTCGTACCGCCCCGAGAAGGCACGCCGTATCGCGCTCACCGCGAGCAGCGCGTCGAGCGGGATCTTGGCGAGCGACGGGCCGATCTTCACATGACGCACGAGCGGCGGACGCAAGCAGCGGAAGATACGAAGCCCCGGCATCGACACGCTCTGGCCGAAGGGATACGTCACGAGATCGATCTGGTGGCCGAGCGCGGTGAGGGCGCGGATGCGGTGAAACTCGCTGAACGGCGTACCGCGCGGCTCGAAGAACGGCTCGGGCGCGATCATTAGGATGCGCACGGTGACGGTGATTTTCTCACGAAATGATAGTACAGTGTCGCGTCCCTTTCGCAGAATGTCCCCGGAACAATCGGAATCGTCCGCCGCGCGCCGCCACGTCCTGCTGGCGGTGAAGCTCTCGGTCAGCATCATCCTCCTCGTCGTGCTCTTTTCGAGGATCGATGTCGCGCGTCTCTGGGCGACCGCTCGCGTGGCGTCAGTCCCCTGGCTGCTGGTCGCGCTGATCGTCTACGTCGTCAGCGCGCTGGCGGCCGTGTGGCGCTGGGGCCTCCTGCTCGAGGCGCAGCACGTCCACATGTCCAGCCCCACGCTGCTCGGCTCGTTTCTCGTCGCGGCCTACTTCAACAATTTTCTGCCGAGCAACATCGGCGGCGACGTGATCCGCATCCGCGATTCGGCGCGCGTCGCCGGATCGAAAACCCTGGCGACCACGGTCGTCCTGATGGATCGCGTGCTGGGCCTGATGGCGCTCGTGTTCGTGGCCGCGGTTGGCGCGACCACGGTTGGACGTCTACATCACACGCCCGCGCCCATCTGGCCGGTGTGGCTCTGGACTGGATTCCTCGCCGGCGCCGCCGCGATGACGCCGGCCGTGTTCGCGCCGGCGGGCTTCGGCAGGCTCCTCCGGCCGCTGACGGTGTTTCACCCCGAGTGGGTCGGCGACCGCATCACGAAGCTCACCGGCGCGCTCGCCCGCTTCCGCGACGAGCCGGGAGCGCTGTTCGGCTGCTTCGGCGGCGCGCTGTTCGTCCAGACGTCGATGGTCCTGTTCTACTTCGCGGTCGCCTACGCCCTGCGCCTCGACGTGACGATGTGGGATCTCGGCGTCATCGTCCCGATCTCGTTCATCGTTCAGCTGGTCCCGGTGTCGATCAACGGCTTCGGCGTGCGCGAAGCGACGTTCTCGCTGTACTTCTCGCGGATCGGCCTACCGATCGAGTCCGCGGTCGTCATGTCGCTCGTCGCGCAGGCGCTGTTGATGATGTTTTCGCTCTCTGGCGCCGCCGTTTACGTCTGGCGCGGCCGCCACCCCGCTCCGTCAGCCTAGAGAGGCTACCTCCGCCCTGCGCCACGGGTTACGGCGGAAACCCTACGATCTCGTACAGCCTGAGCGACTTGTCCACGTAGAGCGGACGCAGGTACCGCTCGAACTCCTTCAGCCGGGTCAACACGTCGTTGCGGTTCTCGGTGTTGTAGCCGTTCATATGAAACACGGCGTAGCGCACGCCGTCGGGCTCGAGAATCTTGAACGCGTCACGGCTGGGAAACGGCGCGAGCATCATCACGTGCTCGTAGAAATCGGGTGGAATGTAGTCGCTGTAGCCGTTGACGAGCGGCATCCAGTGCGCCGTCGACGCCAGCATATATTTCGTGTGCTGGTAGAGGCCCACCTCTGGATAGAAGAACGGCATCTCGATGACCGGCCCGCGCGGCAGTGTCGCAAGCGTGCGATACACCGGTTCGACGGGAGGGACCTCGGGCATGTACAACGGCACGGCGAGTTCGCCCGCCGCGATGATCACGAGCGCTGCGGTGACGAGAGCCGGCCGCTGCACGCGACGCAGCCACGCGGAGATGGCGACGCCCGCCAGGACCGACAGTCCGAAGCCGACGATCAACCCGAAGCGCGCGGGCGCCCGCAGCCAGGCGAACAGGGGCACGACGGTATAGAGCGCCGAATATAACTGTGCGTTCGGACCGAACGACGCCCAGAACGCCAACAGCGTCAGCCCGCCGTATAACACCAGCAGTTCCCGGCGGCGATCGCGCATCGCAATCCAGGCGCCCCAGACGCCGAAGATGGACGTGACGCCACCCGGAAACGACACCTCGGACCACCCGGGCAAATGGCTCAACATCCAGGCGTGCGCGTACGACGAGCTCGCCAGGTAGTCGCTCCAGTTGGCCGAATACTGGATCGCGTCCTTGAGTTCACGCCGGAAGCCGCCGACGCGCTGCAAGGTCACGTACGGCAGGAACGCCGGCGTCACCAGCAGTATCGCCGTCACGGCAGCGACCACGACCGCGATCCAGTACCTGCGATCCGTCCACAGCCCACGCGTCGTCGCCACGACGGCAATCGCGAAGCCCACCATCAGACAGACGAACACGCCGTAGTAACCGCAGCAGATCGCTTGCGCCGCCATTGCCGCGCCGAGCGCCGCCCCGCGGCCTGCGCCAGGCTTGTCGGCCATCCGATGAAACGTGAGCAGGCTGAAGGGTAGCCCGGCGGTCATGAGGAGCTGGATGTGCGCCGTGTGCGCGAACACGAACGGGCAAAACGCGAAGCCGATGGCGGAGATCGCGGCGGCGCGCCGATCGCCGGTCAGGTACCGCACCAGGTAATAGGCGCCCGTCGCGCTCAGGATGAACGCCAAAAGCAGCACGAAGTTGTGCGCCGCATACGGGTTGCGCGTGACCCAGTACATCGGCACCGCGAGCGCACCGGCGCCCAGATTGTTTTCGGAGTAGGCGAGCGTACCGTGATGGGGATAGAAGATGTTGGCGTCGAACACGTGGAGCGGATCGATGACGAACGTGCGCGCGACCCAGGCGACGTTCCAGATCGACAACTTGCCGTCGCCGTTGTCGACGCGTCCGACGTGCCCGATCTTGAACGCCGTCGGGTATGTGAGCGCTGCCGTCAGGATCGCGCTGCCGAGCAGGACAAGGCCGAGATCCCTCGAGCCGCCTGCGTGATCGTCGCGCACCACGCTCATTTCCCTGCCGGGATGGCCGTGAACCGCATCAGGACACCGAGGTTGCGGTAGTCGTTCGACTCCGGATTCCGCAGGTGCTCGGTGAACCCTTCGGTCGAGCGCGCCGACAGCAAATACGCATGGCTGCGGAAATCACGCACGCCGGACGCCGGCACGTCGACGGTGACCGGCGTGTCTGGCACCAGCTGCACTCTGACCTGGCGGCCGCCGGCCGAGACGATGAACACCGTCGGCACGCGCGATTCGAGCGTCATCCGCAGGTGATCGATCGGCCACTCGCTCCGCATGATGATGTCGGCGCGGCCATCGCCGGCGACCCAGATGCCCGTATGCCCGTCGCGATCGATGACATCCGGCGGATAGGCATGTTCGTCGAGGAAATACAGCAGCACGTCGCTGAACCACGTGTGCGCGCGCGGGCCTTCGGCCAGCATGATCGGCAGATCGTTGGCCATGGTCACCTCTACCGGCAGCCACCGCGCGAACCCGCGCTCGGTCGTCAGGTAGGGGGACTTCGCGGCGACGAACGGGTTCACCAGCATTTTCGCGGTGAACAGCGCGCCGCCGAGCCATGCGAGAAGCGCCGGCGCGGTCGAGGTCAGCGGCGGCGTGAGAAAGAAGGTCGCTGCGTACACGCCGATGATGTACCGGTTCCCGGTCGGTCCGCCGCCGCCGCTCCAGGAATACGGCGCAAGGATGAGCAGCCCCACCGCCGAACCCACCACGGCCAGAAACGTCAGGAGCCGCCACGGCTGGAGGCGCTCGCGCGAGAACAGCCACAACGCGATCGCGACGACACCAGGAAAGAAGTACGGCACGAAGCCGAAATGCCGGCCGACAAGGAAGTACTCGACGTTGTGGGCGAAGCGGTTGGTGAAATCGGCGAGCACGCTGTCCGAGTCGGAGTCGTTCGTGCTCATCTCCGTGCCTTTGCGATCCCAGACGCTGTCCTTCGAACCGTCGAATGGAAACGACGTGTAGAACGTCTTGCGATCGCCTCCCTGGTAGTTGAACTCGCCGGTGTTCATCGCGGTCAGCCCGAAGAAGCAGCACGCAACAGCCACGCCGACCGCCCCGACGAGGAAGCCGTCGAACCACTTGCGCCGCCACCAGAACCAGAGCACGAGCGGCGCGACCAGCAGCGCGTGGTTCGGTTTCGAATATGTCGCGGCGCCAAGCAGGATCGCGGCGGCGATGTCGCTGCCCCGCCCGCGCAGCATGCCGGGCGCGTCTGGCTTGACCTCTTTGTACAGCCAGAGGAAGTAGGCGAAGAAGATCAGCGAGAAATGCAGGATCTCCGGCGCGAGAAATACCGCGTAGACCGGCACACAGGTTGCCCCGACGAACGCGAGCGTGAAGATCATCGCGGGTACGGGTTGCGATCGCGCCGCCAGAAACTTGTAGCCGCAGACGCAGACGCCGAACAGCAACAGCACGTGCAGGACCAGGAACCCATTCAGCCCGAGCAGCCGCACGAACGGCGCGGCCACGATCGGATAGAGGAGCGCCTTCGCGAAGAAGAGGCGATCGGCCTGCTTCCCCTTCTTCAGGAAAATGCCGTCAGGGCCCGCTCGGTACAGGCCATAGAACCGATCCAGATCGCGCCGCTCGTAGGTCAAGTCGTGGTCGTACGCCAAGCTGAGCGCCATCGAGACGTAGGTTGCTTCGTCGCCCTTGACGCCGAAGCCGGTCTTGACGACGTCCACGGAGAGGGCTGCCGCAAGCGCCACGATGAGGAGGACTGCGCCAGCTCTCATTC
>OBEQ010874472.1_pt1 | contig 10492 bp, 8 predicted proteins | sample 1670901 | NCBI WGS metagenome assembly OBEQ01 (sample SAMEA104232315, study PRJEB22302) | groundwater metagenome | biome: forest; feature: aquifer; material: groundwater | place: USA | collected 2011-08-07 | depth 5.4 m | reverse complement strand
CGGGAAGTGGCGCGCCCGGGGGGACTCGAACTCCCGACCTTCTGGTTCGTAGCCAGACGCTCTATCCAACTGAGCTACGGGCGCGCATGAAAAAAGTCTAGCACAGCCCACGCATCGCGCATAACGCCGGAGTTCGGCCCTCAACTGCCGCGCTGGAGGATCAGCCGCTCGCCGCTTCCCTGCCGAACTCCGCACCGTGGGCTTCCGGCCCGAACCCGATCACTGCCGACCCGACCACCAGCACGACGACGGCGAACAATCCCATCGCCTGCGCATAACCCATTCGCCCCGCCATCTTCGCTTCGATGAAGGGACACAAGGACGCAATCAGCACGCCGAATTGATACGCCAGGCCGGGGAAAAATCCGCGCAAAGGGTCGGGCGACAATTCATTGATGTGCGCGGGGATCACTCCCCACGCGCCCTGCACCATGAACTGCATCAGGAATCCGCCAGCAAGCACCAGCGGCAGGCTCGGCGCAAACACCCACAGCGGAATCACGAATACCGCGAGGAGCACGGCGGTCACCATTGCGCGACGCCTCCCGCGCCGGTCGGAGTACGCGCCGAAGAAGAGCCCGCCGGCGATCGCGCCCACCATCGAGAATGCGGTGAAGTCGGAAGTGCGCGCCGGCGTGAATCCCCGCTGCTGCTGGAGATACGTCGGATACATGTCCTGCGTACCGTGGGAGATGAAGTTCACCATCGCCATCAGCAGCACCAGGTAGACGAACAACCTCCAGTGGCCGAAGATTTCTCCGCGATAGGTCGTCCAGTCGGTCCGCGAGCGGCGCCAGGCTTCCGGCTCCTGCACTTTTGCGCGGACAAAGAGAGTCAGCAGGGCGGGCAGCCCGCCGATGAAGAAAAGGGATCTCCATCCCCACGCAAGGTGGGAGACCAGGCGGTAAGCCCCGGCGGCGAGCAGGAATCCCAGCGCGTAGCCTTCCTGCAACAATCCCGAGATGAGTCCGCGCCGCTTCTTGGAGACCGATTCCATGGTCAGGGAAGCGCCCACGCCCCATTCGCCGCCCATCCCGATTCCGTAGAGCAGGCGCAGCGCGAAGAAAGTTGCGTAGTTGGGCGCGAGGCCGGAGAGAACTTCGATCGCCGAAAAATAAATGATATTTGCGATCAGAGGAATGCGGCGCCCGTAACGGTCGGCGAGCAAGCCAAAAATAATCGCTCCGATCCAGCGCGTCGCGAGGCTCGCGGAAATCGTCAGCGCAATCGCGGGGACCGTCTTCTCGAATTCTCCTGCGATCGGCGCCAGAACGAAAGTCAGAATAAAAAAATCAAACGCATCGAGCGTCCAGCCCAAAAATCCGGCCAGGACCGCATTCCTGGAACTGCCGCTGGCTGCCGTGCGTGTCTCCGCCATTTCAGTTCAGCCGCCATTCCGCCGCCTTGGGCATGAGTCTTCCCATCCAGGCGGCGCTGGCAATCGCGACTCCTCCAAGCAGTACGGCTTCCTTCATCCGCCCAAAACAAATCTCGCCAATGCAAAACAGGGTTGCGTAAACGAGCGCGCAACCCAGTAACCAGCTCAACAAATTCCGGGGCAGATCCCGCGTCACTCCGACATCTCCAGCGAGCTTCGCAATCGGCCGCCAGCCCGTAATCTGCGGCCGGACCCGGCGGTAAAATCGCACCAGAGTTTCGCCGGGCTCCGGCTTGGTCAGCAACGTCACTGTCACCCAAACCAATGTCGTGATGCCCGTTGTCACGAGCGTGGTCTTCGCGAACACGACGGGATCGGACCCGCTGAATGCCTCGCTTCTTCCGGCCAGCGCGATCCAAACGGCCTTCCAGCGAAGCAAGCCCGTCGTGAGCAGGGCCGCGACCATCGCGGTGATTTCGCTCCAGGCATTCACCCGCCACCAATACCAGCGCAGGAGGTAGACTCCGCCGGTTCCCGCGCCGATTTCGAGAACGATTTTCCAGCCTTCCGCCACGGAACCCAGTTGGGCGGAAACCCACGCGGCGACAACTACCAGCAGCAGCGTCACTCCTCGCGACACTTTGACGTAGTGTCCTTCATCGGCATTGCGTTTCAAAAATCGCCGGTAGAGATCCGATACGAGGTAGGAGCTGCCCCAGTTCAACTGCGTGGCCACCGTGGACATAAACGCGGCCATGAAACCCGCCAAGAGAATTCCCAGGAGCGCGTGCGGCGTTTGGCGCACGGCCACGAGCATGTATCCTTTTTCCGGTTGCGTGAGTCCGGGGTACAGGACGACGGCTGCCAGCGCCGTGAGGATCCACGGCCAAGGCCGCAGCGCGTAGTGCGCGACGTTGAACCAGAGCACGGACAGCATTCCGTGCCGCTCATCCTTCGCGCTGAAGATGCGTTGCGCGATGTAGCCACCTCCGCCGGGCTCCGCGCCCGGATACCAGAAGGCCCACCACTGCACGGCCAGGTGTACGAGAAACGTGAGCACCGGCAACGTCCATAGCGCTTCGCCCGTCAGTCCCCGGGAAAAATCCGGCAGCATCGCCGTGATGTCGCTCGCGCCGACAGCCGCGCGGCGCTCCGCAAGCCTTGCCAGGAGTTCCGTCATTCCGCCGGCCGCATGCACGCCATACCAAGCCACGGCGATGACGATTCCCATCTTCAATACAAACTGAAAGAGATCCGTCCACAACACGCCCCACAACCCGCCCAGCGACACGTACAATCCGGTGAACGGCATCAGGAAAAAGACGCACAGCCCCAGCGCCTTGGCGTCGCTCACGCCGAGCGAAGTGCTGAGGATGTTGACCATCGCCTTGGTCACCCAGCCGAGAATCAGGCAGTTCATCAGCAGGCCGAGATAGACCGCGCGGAATCCGCGCAGAAAGGCCGCTGGTTTTCCGGCATAGCGGAACTCCGCGAATTCCACGTCGGTGAGCAGGCCCGAGCGCCGCCACATCCGCGCAAACAGAAAGACGGTCATCATCCCCGCCGGGAGCGAACTCCACCACAGCCAGTTGCCCGCCACTCCCTGCGTGTAGACGAGCCCGCTGACCGCGAGCGGCGTATCGGCGGCAAACGTCGTCGCCACCATCGAAGTTCCCGCGAGCCACCAGCTCACCTGGCGGCCCGAGACGAAATAATCCTCCGTACTGCGGCTGGATTTGCGGCGGAAATACAAACCCAGGAGGAGCGTGATCAGCAGATAGCCCGCGATGGCTGCCCAGTCTGAAATGGTTAGCGACATTCTTGGGAGCTCGCTCCTTTCGTGTACGGCTTAGTGCCGTTCCAACTTGCTGCCCCTAAAGGTTCGTCAAAGCAAACGGCGATTACCGCTGACACGGCTGGCTCAATTTACCTGCACTACGTTGGAACGGCACTAGTGCGCGATTGGCGCGCGCGCGGCTCGCCCCGGGAAAACTCCTTCGACGAGTTTCCCATCCCGCACGACCGCAACGCCGTTGACGAACACGAACTGAATTCCTTCCGAATACTGCATTGGCTCGTCAAACGTTGCTTTGTCGATGATCCGGTCCGGATCGAACACCGTCAGGTCGGCGTCGGCGCCGACCCGGACTCTTCCTTTGTCGCGGAAAACCGGCGCGCGCTTCTCGAGCCTCTGCGCCGGCATCAGCGTCATCTTGCGCAACGCGGTCATCAGGTCCAGCGCCTTCTCTTCGCGCACGTAATGGCCCAGCACGCGCGCGTAGGTTCCCTGGCCGCGCGGGTGAATCTTCGGCCCCGTGATCGGCATTCCGTCGCTGGCGATCATCACGATCGGATGGGATACCGCCGCCCGCGCGGCTTCCTCCGGAATCGCATGCAGCACGACCACGCCGCCTTTTTTGCGGTATTTCTCAAAGGTCTCCGGCGTGAGCCGCTCGCCAGTTTCGGACCACTGTAGATCCTTGTAGGTGATCCCCAGCTTTTCCTGCCACCCCTCGTCGAACACTGCCGACTGCAGGTGCGTGCTGCCGGCGGTATATGGATAGCATTCCGTCGTCACGTCGAGCCCTCGTTTTTGCGCGCCTTCGACCATTGCGATCAGGTCTGGCGTCTGCTTCAAACCCATGCTCGTGACGTGCACGACGTGAAGCGGCGCGCCCGTGGCCGCCGCGGCGGCAACTACTTCTTCAAGCGCCGCGAGTCCCGTTTCCGGCTCGCGCGTTCCTCCGAAGCGGATGTGCACATGGACGGAGGCTCCATACTTCGCCGCGAGCCGGAACATCTCCACGATTTCCTGGTGCGTCGCTCCCGGCGTGTAGTTGATTCCCATGCCTTCGGCCAGCGCGCCCTGACGGAAACCTTCTTCCATTTTCGCGCGGAGTTCAGCCATCTCCTCGGGCGTGGCAGCGCGGTGGTGCGCCGCTTCGACAGCCGCGGTGTCCTGGCTTTTGGCCAGCACACGGGCTCTGGCCGGGATGTGGCCGATGCTGACACCGAAATTGATCAGCGACTTCCCTTCCCGCTGCGCGTACCAGCGCTCGACGTCGCTCGTTCCGCTTTCCAGCTCCAGCGTCGTGGTCACGCCGTCGCGCGCTTGGTATTTGTAGTTCTCCGCCGCCTGCCCGTGCTCGTGCAGGTCAATGAAGCCCGGCGCCACGACTAGTCCCTTTGCGTCGATGACCGTCTTGCCCTGGAGTTTGCTTTCCGAGATGGCCGCGATCTTGCCCGCGCGAATTCCCACATGGCGCACCGCGTCCAGATTCGTCTCCGGATCCATCACGCGCCCGTTGGCGATCACGAGGTCGTACTCTTCCGCGCCACTTGCGTAGCGGCCGGCTGCGGCAATGCCTGCCAGGCTAAGAATCGCCGCCGCGAAAATCAGCTTGTGAACGGTCTTCTTTCTTTCCACTCGGATCTGCATTTTGTCGCTCCGCCAGGTCCGCACCTGCCCCGGCACGGGTGCCTAGTGCCGTTCCAACCTGTTGGGCCCGTAACTTCGCCCAATCACACGACCATCGTCCCTGACTGATAGTCGGCTCGGTTACCTGTAATCGGTTGGAACGGCACTAGTCTCCCCACCTGCTCCTTCGCTGTCAAAGGAAAACTCGCCGACGGCATCCTTGCACTTGACCCGGCGCGGCGCTGACGATACAACCGCTGTCATGCCTAGGCGTTCGAAAACCCCGCCGCTTGTTTCCGTCCCGGACTACGAGCAGGCTGCCGCCAAGTCCCTGCCTCTGCCTGCCCGCGAGTATCTCAACAGCGGCGCTGCCGACGAACTAAGCCTTCGCCGCAACCGCGCTGCGTTCGATGACTTGCTGCTCAAGCCGCGCGTGCTGCGCGACGTTTCCCGCCTCGACATTTCCGTGGAACTCTTTGGCCGCACGCTCGAGCACCCGGTCTTTCTTGCCCCTACCGCCTACCACAAACTTTTTCACCGCCAGGGCGAGCTCGCCACGGCCCGCGCTGCTGCAAAGGCCGGGGCTCTTCTATGCGTCAGCTCCTTCTCCACCACGTCTCTGGAAGACATCGCCCGGGCCACGACCGCGACCAAATGGTTCCAGCTTTACATGCCTCCGGTTCGTGAAATTCCGAAAGATCTGGTCCGACGCGCTGCAGCGGCGGGCTACGACGCCATCTGCATGACGATTGACACACCCGTCCTCGGCGTGCGCAACCGCGAGATGCGCACCGGGTTCGGCCTGCCGCGCGGGATGCACCGCGAAAATCTGCGGCCGTACGGGATTTCGCTGACCGACTCCGCGCACTACAGCAAGTCCGGCGCGCAGCTCGTCGGTCTCGACGCGTCCATCACCTGGAAAGAGGTGGACTGGGTGCGCTCGCTCACCAAGCTGCCCGTTGTCTTGAAAGGAATCCTTGCGCCGGAAGATGCAAAGCTCGCCGTCGAGCACGGCGCCGCGGGCATCATCGTTTCGAACCACGGCGCGCGAAACCTGGACACCACGCCCGCCACGATCGAGGCCCTTCCGCAGGTTGTGGAGGCCGTCGCCGGGCGCATCCCGGTCTTTCTCGATGGAGGCATCCGTCGCGGCACCGACATTTTGAAGGCGCTGGCTCTCGGCGCGCGCGCCGTGTTTGTGGGGAGACCTTACCTGTGGGGGCTGGCCGTCGAGGGCGAAGCGGGCGTGCACGCCGTGATTCGCATCCTCGTTGAGGAGTTGCGCGCGGTCATGGCGCTCTGCGGCAGGCCATCGATCGCTTCGCTGGATCGGTCCGTTTTCTGGCTGCGCTAGGGTCCTAGACCGTCCGGAGTTGCTTCCGCAGGCGCCGGAACTTCACGGCGGGGATCACTAGACGGTCTCTCCGCGCTGAATCTTATTTTCTCGATTTCAACCGGGCCGGTTCGAACTCGTCGCCGGGCTTCCATTCCGCCAGACCGGGCATTGTTGCTGCTTTCCATCCGAGCGCAAATCCCACGCGAGCCATCTTCGCGTCGCCGGTGAAATCCATCTCCGAGTGGTATTCGTCCGATGGCTGGTGGTAATGCTTCTCGATGTACTCTTTTTCCTGCGCGAGTCCCCACTCGGCCGGATGGCCCTTGAACTTCATTCCCTCGTTCACCGAAAACGAAGGAATGCCGACGCGCGCCAGGCTGAAATGGTCCGACCGGTAATAGCTTCCGGCCTCGGGCCGCGGATCCGGCTTGATCGCCAGTCCAAACTCTTTTGCCGTCTCCTCCACGACCGGGTAGAACGTCGTACGCTCCGCGCCGCTCACCTGGAGTTCCTCGGGATCGCCCAGCGGCGGCACGTCGTCGTAGTTGAGATCCAGCGAGATTTGTCCGCGTGGCAAGGGCGGATGCTTCCCCAGGTACTCCGAGCCGAGCAGACCTTGCTCCTCCGCGGTGACTGCTGCAAACAAAATGGACCGCGCTGGCGGCGAAATCACCCGTAAGGAGGCATACGCCCGCGCGATCTCCAACAGGATGCCGCAGCCGGTCGCGTTGTCCAGCGCGCCGTTATAGATGTTGTCGCCGGTCTTCGCCGGATCGATTCCCAGGTGATCGTAGTGCGCGGAATACATCACGGCCTCGTTCTTGCGCGCCGCGTCGCCCCCCGGCAGCATTGCCAGGACGTTGTTGGATACAAACGGGCGCAGCGCACTTTTCACCTGCGCTTTCAGGCGCACCGGCAGCTCCATTGGCTTGAAGTCCCGCGACTGGGCCGCGACAAAGAGCTTGTCGAGATCGGCTCCGGCGTAACCCACCAGCTTTTTCGCCGTATCCCACTGCACCCACGACGCGGCTTTCAGTTTCGGCGTGCCGTCGAGTTGCAGGTAGGAACGCTCATGGCCCCAGGAATTCCGCACGACGTCCCAGGCATAGCTCGCGAGGTCCGTGCGGTGAATCACCAGCGCGGCCACGGCTCCGCGGCGGGCGGCTTCCTCGAATTTGTAAGTCCAGCGCCCGTAATAGGTCAGCGCTTTGGCTTTGAAGAAATTCGGATCGTCCGACGGCGGCTCGGCCACGAACATCATGAGCACTTTGCCGCGGAGGTCCATCCCCTTGAAGTCGTCCCAGTTGTATTCGGGCGCTTTAATTCCGAAGCCCACGAAGACGACTGGCGCGTCGAACTCCGCGGTTTCCGCCTGGCTTTCATTGTTCGTGACGAAATCGTCCAGCATCTTGAGTGCGGCGGGTTCTCCGTTCGCGGGAACCAGAGTGAACGAGGTCTCCGGCTTCGTGAGCACGCCCACCATCGGAACTTTCTGCAGGAAGGTGCCGTTGTCACCGGCGGGCTTCAGCCCGTAGAGCGCAAACTGCGTGGCGATGTATTCCGCGGCGATGTCTCCGCCGCGCTGGCCGGTGCCCCGTCCCTCGAGCAGATCGTGCGACAAAAACCGCACGTGCTGGCGGATTTTTTCGAAGTCAATCGCGTTCATCGCTTGCATTGGGGCCTGCACGGAAGCCTGTTCCGCGCCCGCCAGGGCCTTACGCGGGCCGGCCGCGAGCCACGTGCCCGCCGCCACCGCCGCGATGCCGCACACAATTGCCAGTTTGCGCATGTTCATTCCCCCTCGAATTTCATGGAATCTTTCACGGTCCGCCGGGCGCGCTATCTCTTCGTTCGTTCCTTCAGTAAACCCTTCAGCTCGCCCATGAATTCCTTCACGTCCTTGAAATCCATGTAGACGGAAGCGAACCGGACGTAGGCAACCTTATCGAGCTTTTTCAGCCGGTGCATGATCATCTCGCCGATCTCGCTCGTGGTCAGCTCGCGCTCGGTCGCTTCGTGGACCACTCCCTCGATCTCGTCCAAGATGGCTTCGAGCTTCGGGGTCGGCACCGGCCGTTTTTCGCACGCCTTCAGCAGGCCCTGGAGGATTTTCTGCCGCTCGAAGCGCTCCCGCCGGCCGTCCTTCTTGATTACCATGTAAGGGATTTCGTCGATCCGCTCGTAGGTCGTGAATCGCCGGCCGCATTTCAGGCATTCCCGCCGGCGGCGGATCGTGTCGCCCGACCGGCCTTCGCGGGAATCAATCACCTTGTCATCCACGTTCGCGCAGAATGGACACTTCACTCGGTTGCGTCTCCTCTGCCCGGAGCAGTCCCCGCGTCCCCGGCCACTTCCCCGCTGACAATTTCCTTTTGGTGCGCGGCAATGCGGCGCAATTCGCCCAGCGACAGCCCCTCGTGAATCAGCAGCGGCACGCCCGCCAGGCTGCACGCGGCAAAAGTTACCAGCCACAACACGATGGCCGCGACGAATGCAGCCTCACTTTCTACTCCAAAGATAGCGGTATACGCAATCATCGATGCTGCCTGCGAGCCTCCTCCCACAGCGGGAAGCTGTACCGCCGACCCCGCCAGGGTGACGGCCAACAAGAGCATCGCTCCGCTCAAATTTATCGCGCCAAGTTTGCCGCCGAAACTTTCGGAGACCCATAGGTAGATCACAAGGACCAGGAACCAATGGACGGCGGAATAAAAGGAAGCCAGGGCGAGCTGGCCCCACGTTCGAATCGCCTGAACGCCGCGCACAAATCCGAGGATGATTCCGGCAATCCGCCGCTTCCATCCGTGGCCCGCAAGCCATCCGCGCAATCGCTGCTCCAGACGCGCGCTGCCGTGAAACCGCAAGTAGCCGAGGGCCCCGATGGCCGCCGCGACGATGACAAAGAGTATGACGCCGCCGATTCTTGCGGCGGCCACCACCGTGCGCGATTTGTCGCCAGAATCGGCCGGCGGCTCAAACAAGAAAAGCCCGGCAGCGGCAATGACAGCCATGCTTGCAAAGTCGAATAGGCGTTCCAGGGCATAAATTCCGAACATGTCGGCGACGGGAAGCTTTTCCTTGCGCGCCATCAATAAGGGGCGGACGGGTTCGCCGAGACGGCCCATGAGGTGCACGGCGGAGAAACCAGCCAAGGTGACCCCGTAAATCGTGGAGAAGCGCGAAGGGCCAAGATTCTGCTGAAAGACTTTCCAGCGAAGCGCTCGGACGGCGTAACACACGTAGATCGTAAGAATGGACAATAGCAGCAAATACGGATTGGCCTCGCGGACCGAGCCCATGATTCGCGCCCAGCTAAAATTGGCCTGGTGGATAAAACGATAAATCAGGTACCCGATGACGCAGAACAAGACCAGCGCGATGAGCAGCTTTCTGGACGCCCGACGCATGGGCAGCCAGCGTACTGGCCCTGCGTGGGTTGGTCAAGCTGGAATCCCCGGACCGGCCGGTAATTCCCCTGCTGACAACCACTTCCCGGCGGGTTCTGCCTTGTATCCCACCCCGGCCCTCGGTAATATCGCCGCTGGATGTGTTCGGTTCGGGGCCCCGGTTTAGGGAACTTTTCTGCTGCAGTTTCCGTTCCATTAGGTGCAGGCCGAAGGTTGACCGCCTGGCGGTTACGCCGAACGAGATGCAGGATTCGAGGCTGATGCGACCTTGGAGCAGGATGCCCAACTGGTCCAGCAGTGCCTCCAGGGCGACGGGTCGGCCTGGGAGGAGCTTGTTCGCCGTCACTCGCGGCGGGTGTACAACCTCTGCTATCGCTTCACCGGGAAAGGCGGCGAATCCGAGGATCTGGCGCAGGAGGTTTTTTTGAGGATTTACAAGACCATCGGGAGCTACCGTTCGGCGCATGGCGGATTCGGCACCTGGCTGACCAGCGTGACGCGCAATCTGCTGATCGATCACTACCGCCGCACGCGCCGCGACCGGCTGACGGATTCGCTCGACGACGCGATGCCGGTGGTCGAGAATAAGGAATCGTCGGCTCGGCGCCCGGATGAGCAGGCGCTGCTCGGCGAGCTGGGCGCGCAGATTCAGGCCGGCCTGCGCCGGCTCTCTCCCGACCTGCGCGAAGCCGTGGTCCTGCGCGACTTGCAGGGCCTGGAATACGCCGAGATTCAATCGGTACTGGGTGTCCCGGAGGGCACGGTAAAATCCAGAATCAACCGGGGGCGAATCGAGCTGGCGCGCATTCTCCAGCAGATGGGAGTGCGCCCCTCGTGACGCGGAGCAAGCCATGACCTGGACCTGCGAACTCTTCGAAAATCATCTGAGCGACTTCCTCGACGGAGCGCTCTCGGCGGAGCAAGCCGCAGCGTTCCGCGCGCACGCGCAATCG
>OBEQ012701587.1_pt1 | contig 10494 bp, 11 predicted proteins | sample 1670901 | NCBI WGS metagenome assembly OBEQ01 (sample SAMEA104232315, study PRJEB22302) | groundwater metagenome | biome: forest; feature: aquifer; material: groundwater | place: USA | collected 2011-08-07 | depth 5.4 m | reverse complement strand
TATGAGTCGCGCTGACATAGCGAGGGAAGGCATTCACTTGCGGATAATAATGGCAAGCATATTGCTGCAGATCTTCCAAAGTGAGTCGTCCTTCTGCCCAGGCTTGATAGAATGGGTGTTTGAGCAAATGGACTTCATTCAAGGCCTGTTTTAATAAATCAAAGTTCATGAGGGCTCCTTAAATTTTAAGTTGACTAAAAACTTTCATGCTCTGATTCGATAATGAAACCGCATGAACTCGAAGGTAGTCTATTTTCTGCTCGGCTAGAGAAAAAGCAATCAGGCTCGAAGCGAAATCTCGAGAAAAAGTGGAATCTTCATTCAATACAGATTTCAAAAATGATTTTCGAGAATGTCCAATGAGCAGAGGGACTTCAAAGCGTTCAAGAGCTTTCTTTACTTCTCCGCTTCGTTTGAGAACTTCCCAAGTTTGAGCGGGGCTGAGTCCAAATCCAATGCCGAGATCCATAATCACTTGAGAAGATTTCAATCCAAGCGTATCTAAAAAATGAATCCGTTCAACGGTCCATTGGGTCAAAAGAGGGATGGGATCACTGCTGATTGGCAAGGTACTTTGCGAAGAAGGAGGAACTCCCAAATGATGCATGCTGACGTAACGAATATTGGTATTCTTGATCAGATTCACCATTTCCAAAACTGATTCGCCTGAGACATCATTAATCCATTGAATGGAAGAAGAGTGTAAGGCTCTTTCAGCCGTTTCAGGATGGAAGGTATCCAAACTGATTTCTGGAGTGAGTGCGGGGTCGATGCCAAGTTGCTGAGGTAAATCTTTCACGGCCTTCATCAAAGGTTTGAGTCGTTTCCATTCTTCGGCAGAAGAAACAGGACTGGCCTGAGGTCGAGTAGATTCCGCTCCGATATCAATGATTTCCGCTCCTGACAAAATTAAATGTTTAATCTGTTCAAGTTGAGATTCCAATGCTGGACATTGATTGCCATCAGAAAAAGAATCCGGAGTGACATTTACGATGCCCATTAGTGCTGGGCCATTGAGACAAGCCTTAATTTTTCGGGTTCTGAAGGGCGCTTCAAGCTCCGGTTTTAGCCAGGGAATAGAAGATAAGTGCGGAGATTGAAACTCAGGAAAAATTTCTAAGAGGGGGAGTAAAGCAAAAGGTCGATTCCATAAAGATCGATGAGGGATGGTCAAACATTCATCCTCATACGATTCATTGTTCCAAATCAAAATATCAATATCAATCAGTCGAGGTTCCCAGCGCTGATCTCGTCGCCGCCCCATTTTTTCTTCAATCGTTTGAAGCTGAAGTTGCAAGGCTCGAGGTGTGAGAGAGCTTTCTACCGCAACAGCCACATTCAAATAAGATTTTTTCCAAGTCTGAGGAGCGGCTTCAGGAAGCTCAGCCTCAGAAAGGTAAACGGAGGAAATTTTTTTAATAGTCAGTTCGGGAATTTTTTGAAGTTCATGGAGCGCAGTTCTTAGATTTTTCAGGAGAAAACCCATATTGGAACCTAAACCCAGAATAATCATGAAATTCGTCCTTATTCATCACGCAGCGTAAAACAGCAACGGTCCAAATTTTTGGTCGGAGGAAATTTTGTGACGCTTAAACTGAGGGGAAGATCGCCGAGCTCTTTTTTGAGGAAGCCATACAGTTCATAGCCAAGATGCTCAATCAATTTAAAGGAACGTTGCGCACAGAAATGACTCAGATTCTTTGTCAAAGTCGCGTAGCAAAAAGTGTCTTGGAGTTCATCTGTTTTGCAGCCTTTTGGAAGCTTAGGAAAGCGTAGAGAGAGATCAATCAAGACTTTTTGAGGAATCTCGCGTTCTTCGTCTCCCCAGCCCAGGGAAACCATTAAACTGAGTGAGTTGAGTGTTAATTCAATAGATCTCTTTCGAAATTCTACTTCTGTGGAAAGTTTCTGCGTCAGTACGGTGCTCAAATCCTCATGGACTAGCGGGGTAACGAAGGTTTTGCGCTCCGTGCTTCCTTGAACTTTTCTCACAAAAGCGAGTTTCGAAAGAGATCTAATATTCATAATAAGCCCTTTTTTCAGAAATTGAGTCGGAATAGCGAGGGCTATATTCCTATAAAATTTCTCCTTTCCATAATTTTTTTAGGAAAATAGCCCAGGGTAAAATAGAAATGCTCAAGGATTCGTTGATTTGAAGTATTCGGGGTCGGATATCTTGGGAGATCACTAAAGCTTGAGTTTTAGGATATTCCTCCGAAAAAGCGATGAGTCCTTTGAGATCGGCTTGATGAACCTGAGTTGAGGACTTTACTTCAATAGCAACAGCAGCATTTCCTAAGATGAAATCAACTTCGAGTCCTGTCTTAGTTCTCCAATACCTAATTTTAAAAGGTTTGCGACTAAGACCTTGATAAGCGATGAGTTCCATAAAAATGTAATGTTCAAATGCCTTCCCCATCACGGTCCCTTTGAGCGAGGATACGTCTTGTTGAGCAAGATAATTTGCGATTCCCACATCAAATAAATAAAATTTTGGCATGGCCGTAATAAGGTCCCTTTTAACTTTTTTGCTGTAAGGTTCAACAAAATATCCGAGCAGAGTGTCGACCAAAATTTGGTAATATCCTTGAATGCTTTGTCGATTAATCCCGCAGTCTCTCGATAAATTGCTGAAATTAAGCATTTCTCCATTCGACATTCCGGCAATTTCTAGAAAACGTGAAAAATTGCCTAAATGACGAACTAAACCTTCATTTCGAATTTCATCATGAAGATAGATATTCACATAAGCTCGGAAATAATCCTGAATATCTTCGGGTTTTGATAAATAATGTTTTGGAATCAGGCCATGGCTGAGCGCTCGTTGCAAATCAAAGTTGGGAATTTCTGAGTGAATCAAAGGATAAAAATACAAGGGCCAGGCTCGCCCTCCTAGTAAATTAGTTGACTGTGTTTTCAATTTTCTTGCACTTGAGCCACATAGAATAAATTGGATATGAGCATTTTCTATCAACCAATGGACTTCATTCAGTAATTCCGGAATTTTTTGAATTTCATCGAGGATGACGGGTAATGCTTGTTGTTTTTTGGAAGCAGCCAAGATTTCTTCTCGGAATAAATATGGGGCTTGAGTGAATCGGATAGTGGTATCGGTATTGAGAAGATCATAGTACAAAGATTTTTTGAAGGTTTTTTTGAGATAAGAGGACTTGCCTGTCTGTCTTGCTCCCCACAAGAAGACAGATTGCCCCGGAGGAGTTTCAATTTTGAGGTAGCGTTTAAACACGGTTAACCTTTCTAATCTTTACTAATTGTTGTAAATTATTGCAATTTAGATCGCTAATTGCAATTGATACCATCAATTAGTTAGTATTTTTTGATTTCTTCTTCTCGCAGCGTCAGCACTTCGTAGCCGCTTTCGGTGCATAAGATCGTGTGTTCCCATTGGGCAGAGAGAGAACGATCTTTACTCACCACTGTCCATCCATCAGGCATCAAAGTCGTAAAAGGCTTTCCTGCATTGATCATAGGTTCAATGGTGAAAGTCATTCCAGGGAGTAGCGGCATTCCCGTGCCAGGGTTTCCATAGTGCAGGACTTGAAACCCCGGTTCATGAAAAATTTTGCCGATTCCATGACCGCAGTATTCACGAACCACTGAAAAATTGTTTTTTTCTGCATGGGTTTGAATGGCATGCCCAATATCACCTAAATAAGCACCAGGTTTCACTTGTTCAATGCCTAGCCACAAGCATTCATGGGTGACGCGAGTGAGTCTTTCCGCCAAAATCGAGGACTGTCCAATAAAAAACATTTTACTGGTGTCCCCGTGATAGCCGTCTTTGATGACGGTAATATCAATATTCAAAATGTCGCCATTTTTAAGCGTTTTATCGGAAGGAATTCCATGGCAAATAACATGATTGATTGAAGTACAAATAGACTTAGGAAAACCATGGTAATTGAGCGGAGCGGGGATGGCTTGCTGAATATTCACGATGTAGTCATGGCAGATTTTATCCAGTTCATTCGTGCTGATTCCTGGCTTCAGATACGGTTCGATCATGACTAAGACGTCCGCTGCCAGTTTGCCTGCGATTCGCATTTTCTGAATTTCATCGGCAGTTTTGACAAATTTTAAGGATTTCTCGATGGATTCTGGGCTTTTAGGGGCGTCGGAAGCGAATATCATGAATGCAGATTCCTAATGATTTAAAAGACTCAAATGATTAGCGGCGAGTAGCGTATTTTCAAGTAAAGTGGCCACGGTCATTGGGCCGACTCCACCCGGGACGGGAGTAATAAAGCCCGCAACTTCTTTGGCTGATTCAAAATCGATATCCCCCGTGAATGAGCCATCTTCTAAACGATTGATGCCGACATCAATCACAATGGCGCCTGGTTTAATCCAATGACCGGGAATAAATTTAGATTTCCCCACAGCGCTGACCAAAATATCAGCTCTCTTGGTGTGTTCAGAGAGATCTCGAGTGAATCGATGACAAGTCGTCACCGTACAACCTTCCAACAAAAGTTCCATGCTCATGGGGCGGCCAACGATATTCGAAGCCCCCACGACCACCGCATTCATCCCTTCTAGGTGAGGAGTCACTTTTTTCAAGAGATTTGTGATGCCTTTGGGGGTGCAAGGTCGAAGTCTTGGTCGACGTTGGACGAGGAGTCCGATGTTAAAGGGGTGAAATCCATCCACATCTTTCAGGGGATCAATGGAATCTAGAATTTTATAGGTGTCAATCGTTTGGGGCAGGGGTAATTGAACCAAAATCCCATGAACATCTTCTCGATGATTGAGTGTCCGAATGAGCTCCAAGACTTGAGCTTCAGAACTTGAGCTTGGAAGATCAAAATCAAAAGAGATAATCCCAACGGCAGCACAAGCTTTTCTTTTGTTGGCCACATACAATTCAGAGGCGGGATTTTTTCCGATCATGATGACCGCTAAACCTGGTGGGATGAGGCCTTGATTTTGACGCAACAGAACGCCGTGTTTGACTTCTTCTCGAAGCGCTTTGGCCATTTGAATGCCATCAATGATGCTCGCTGTCATGAAAATGCCTTTTCTGCGAAATCTCTCTGCGTGAGTATACCAAAAATCATAATATACTCTGCTTTTTTCAAGCATAGGAAAGGAAATGAAGAAAGGATCACAGGTTAAAAAAAGTTCAGGCAAACATTCTCAAGATCCCCTTCATTTTTTCTTTGGGAAAAATTTGCTTCGTATCCCTTTAAAACGAAAAGGAATTTATCTCCTCCCTAATTTATTTACTCTGGCGAGTTTGTTTTCAGGGTTTTATGGGATTGTCGCGGCAACGCATAGCCAATTTGTAGTAGCAGCCGTGTCCATTTTTGTGGCCATGGTTTTTGATGCTTTGGACGGTCGAGTCGCTCGTTTGATTCATGCGCAAAGTGCATTTGGTGCAGAGTTAGACAGCCTTACGGATATGGTCTGTTTTGGGATTGGCGTTGGGCTGATCATCTACCATTGGAGTTTAGTGGATTTAAAACTGATAGGACTCGGGAAAATTGCCTGGCTGAGCGCTTTTTTATATGTCGCTTGCGTGTCATTGAGATTGGCTCGATTTAATACCAGTGCTTCCGATAAACGCTATTTTCAGGGCCTACCTTGTCCTTCAGCCGCAGGACTTCTAATGGCTTGGATGTGGTTTTGCATGGATTACGATTTGAATGGAATTTGGCTCAGTATTGTCAGCGGAGCTTTGTGCATTGGATTAGCACTTTTGATGGTGAGCTCCGTTCCGTATCGAAGTTTTAAAGATCTCAAATTGAACGGAAAAATTAAATTTGCCATGCTGACCGTGCTAGTGATTGCTTTAGTGCTTTTGGCGATTTGGCCCTCACAAGTGTTGCTGGTGACTTTTGGTGCTCATGTTTTTTCGGGAGTCTATGTTTCCCTGATGCGCCTCGTGATGAAAGGGGTTCGACGATCTAAATGACGATGACATTGCCTTTAAAGCTTCAAGAATTTTTGGATGAAATGAAAGTTCAAGTTTGGCTACCTGTCTTCAAATCTGAAAATCGAATGCAGCCTATTCGTATTTCAGGTCTTCAAGATTTGTTGCATTTGCCAAGTGCAGTCTTGCTCTGCGTTTTTCCGGAAGAGGGGATGGAAGACTGGCCTCAAATAAAAGCCTTATTTTTTAATATCATGAACGCGATTTCTCTGCCTGATTATGTCATCTTATTTGGGAAGAAATCTGATTTGCATGAATGGATGGGAGCTGTAGTCTCTCGTACTTCAGCCAAAAAAATCTTGAGTTTTGGGCTTGATTTGAATCTCAATCTCCGTTCCACTGTTTCCACGAAAGCGTTAGGGGAAGTGCTTCAGTCCCCTTCTTTGAAACAACAGGTATGGAAAGATGTCAGGAAACTATGTATTTAAGTTCTTAGGTTTGTCCGATTGGCCACGCATGATGGCGATTGAACGTTCGAGTTTTGATAATCCGTGGTCTGCTCAAGTGATGCGAGACTCCCTCGCTGCCGCGCATACCCGATCGATAGGGCTTTTTGTGGATTCCATCATGATTGGCTATGTGCTGCTTTCCATTGTCTTGGATGAAGCCGAAATTTTGTCGATGACGATTCATCCTCAGTATCAAGGTCAGGGCTTTGGCACAGCCTTATTGACGGAAGGAATTAATGAAGCGTTCCGGCTAGGGGCGAAGATGCTTTACTTGGAAGTGAGAAAAAATCATCCAACAGCCATTCATTTGTATAAAAAGCTAGGGTTTATCGAGATGGGCATTCGTCCCAACTATTACCCGAATATTCATACAGGGAAGCCTGACGACGCGCTTTTAATGAGCCTTACGTTGACAGAAGGTTTCTCGAATAAATAAAGATAATATCAGTGCAGCACCCAGAGCGACTGGGACCATCAGCATCGCTTCATGGTAGGAATGATGTTCCAAAATTAAAGCGAAAACGGGTTGGAAAATGGCTCCAGCAGACATGATTAAAGTGGCAGCTTGAGATTCCGCGGTTGCCGTGAGGTGAGGGGGATTGACCTCGACCACGATTGCATAAGACAAGACTTGAGAACCAGAACAAAATCCCAGTAAGAAAAATAAGAGAATCAAGGTTTCCAGGTTGGCTTGTTTAAGCTCAGCGATGGCCAAACTGATCAAAAGGGTTAATAAGGCTCCAACAATCATGGGCAATTTTCGTCGATTTAGGCGATCTGATAAGGCTCCAAAAAAAGGGCATCCGACTAAAACCCCAAAGAAAATCATGGAAGAAACCAGCGCTGCTTGAGGAAAAGAAACTCCGTACGTTTGCGTGAGATAACTTTCGGCAAATAAAGCGCCAATGACCACGATAGGGAGGCTTAAAAAATTGGCATAGAGGCCGGCCAGCCAATTCTGTGAATTTTTAAAAGGGGGAAAGAAATTTCTCCAGAACCCACTTCGAAGTGCTTCTTGATTCAAGGTTTCTTGCTTTTGATATTTTGTAGGGTAGTCCTGAACAAAAATAGCAATCAAAGCCGTAATGCCGAGGCCCAGAAAGGCAATGCCCGATAAGGTTTCTCGCCAATTTCCCCCAAGATCCGCATTAATCCAGGAAAGTTGTTGAGCAACAATGCCTCCTAACATCGCAAAGGTAATCACTAAACCCATAACCATCCCCGTGAGTTGAGTCGAGAACCAGCGAGAGGTGAGCTTGACGCAGCTCAAAAGACATAAGGTGCTGAAGACCCCAATTAAAAATCGCAGAATAAAGGCTGCTGTTAAGGTTTGGGCATGGGCAAAACAAAAAGTGGATAAAGCGGCAAGCAAGGAGCCTGCAATTAAAAGTTTTTTGGTGGAGTATCGATCCAAAAGTAAACCCGCAGGGATGAGAAAGATATTGCCGTAAAAGTACATGGCCGAAAGATTACTCAAGGTGACAGGACGAAGATGAAAACTTTGAGCAATTTCAGGGCCCAATGCATCGAAACTATTCATATTGATGAATTGAAAAAAGAAAAAACTTGCAGCGGAGAAAACAACAAACCAAGGCTGTAATCGAGAAAACATGAGCCATCCTTCCATAAAATCAAAACCTTGGCGAGTTTAGCGTTTAACGAGTTTTTCACAACTCAACTAGAAATAATAATTTGTTAAGCATTTTTGTGTATATCCGTTATCGGCTTTGGAAGACAAGCCCTTCGGTAGAAGAGATCAAGATCCCCCGGGATCGTCCTCGATTTTAATTTCCTAAGCGGTCATAAAAGACTGAAAGCCCAAATTGAAGGGGATATTTTCTGCCAGAATATGCAATTGAAGTTGAGTTGACAGGATTTCAATAGCTGCCTGCCCTTTGACGCTATTTCCTGCATCATCTAGGGGAGGTGAAAAGGCCACGATGGCCATTTTTTCGGGCACAATGGCAACAATCGCTCCCCCGACGCCACTTTTTCCAGGCAAGCCGACTTTAAACCACCAAGATCCACTATTTTCGTAGAGTCCAGCCACAGTCATCATCGATAGCGTATCTTGAACATAGAGGGGATCGATCACTCGTTGATGCGGGAGAGGATTCACGCCTTTATTGGCGAGAGTGGCTCCCATTAAAGCAAGTTGTTTGCTAGTGACGAGGATCGAACACTCTTTGGTGTAGCGGTCTAGCGAAGCAACGGGGTCATCAAACAACATGCCATAAGATTCCATCAGTTTGGCAATCGCTTGGTTGTGTTGATTGGTATCGGTTTCAGATTGATAAACCTTCATGCCTAAGTGGGGTTTTCCGTCGCTCAAATCCTGAATGAATTTAAGCATTCGTTGCCATTTATCCTCACTATCTTTACCTTTAATAGTGCTGGTGATTTGGATTGCTCCTGCATTAACCATGGGGTTTTCAAGGTGATTAGGCATTTGCTCGATAGCCATGACAGAATTAAATTTTTGCCCTGTTGCATTCAGCCCAATATTTTTTGAGATAAAGTCAACGCCGTTGTCTTCTAGAGCCAGGGCATAGATGAACGATTTAGCGACTGATTCGAGAGGGAAAAGAACAGTGTCATCGCCTTTTGAATAAATCGTCCCATCGACTGTCATCACGGTCAGCGCAAAATAATGAGGATTAACCTTGGCTAGTTCAGGAATATAATCCGCATTTTTGCCGCCTTGGGTATCCTTGATGGAATCGTAAGCCGATTCGACTGCCGCTTGAATTTCAGCGGGTTTGAGTTCGGGCTCTGCAAATCCTGACAGACAGACTCCAAACGATAATAAAAGAAAACAAGTCATTTTGTAGCAGCGTCTCATGGCCTATTCCTTACTAATTTAAAGGAAAGAGTATGGTTGAAAATTTCGTTGACACGGGTGGATGGCTCTTTATAATCGCGCCGGCTTTGGCCGAGGTGGCGAAATTGGTAGACGCGCCAGACTCAAAATCTGGTAGTAGTGATACTGTGCGAGTTCAAGTCTCGCCCTCGGCACCATTTACTTGCGATCCAAACATGAACGAGTATCATTCCCGGCCTAAAATCTGAGGGGGCCTTCAAAAAAATAGGGGGAAATATCCATGTTTGCGACGATGAATCCGAAAGTCTTGAAGTTTGTCCTCGACATTGAAAAAATTCTGAAAAAGAAAGTCTCTGCGCCCGATTTAAATCCTTTGATCGATTTCCTTCATCAATACTTCTCGAATGTTCCCGCGGATGAACTGTCAGGACGAGATCCTGCAGATTTTGCGGAATCGGTCTTGCTGCATTGGTCTTCTGTTCAAGCGCGGAAACTTGGGAGCCCTTCGATCAAATTGTTTAATCTGGATAAGGGAGATCAACGTCAGTGTGCTTTCCCGGCTTCGCATTCCATTATCGAAATTGTGTATGAAGATCAGCCTTTCCTTTTAGACACCTTGGTCATGGCCTTGAACGCGCTCAGTATCAATATCCATTTGATGGTCTATGCCAGCATTCACCGAATTGAAAAAATTGAAGAAAGTGTGATTTGGCTTGAGATTGATCGTCAAAATTTATCAAAAAATGCGAAGTCTTCTCGGAGCAAAGAAATTTTGTCTGCGCTTGAGAAAGCGATACATGACAATCAACTGGTGACAAAAGATTTCGCCGCGATGAAGAAAAAAGTACAAGGCTTGATGAAAGCAATGACTGAGCTTTTGGCGGACTCTTCTCAAAAACGCTTTAAGGCCGAAGAATTGTCTGAAGCAAGAGCGTTTCTAGAGTGGATTGACGAAGATCGGTTTACGTTTTTGGCCGCGGCAGATTATTCCTTATCCAAGAAAAAATCAGAGAAATGTGCCACATTTGACTTGGAGGTCAAAAGCGTTCTGGGCTTGATGCGAGAGCCTCAGCGCTATGCCGCAGAAGCCTTTATGAAAGGGGGATATGAAGCAGATTTGACGCTTCAAGAAGCAAAGCCTTTGACGATTACCAAAACGAGTTATCGATCGAGCGTCCATCATTTTTCCGAGATTATGGCGATTCGAATGTTGAGACTGAATGCCGCCGGTGAAATCGAAGGTGAAAGTGTGTTGTTTGGTTTGTATGCGT
>OBEQ010165881.1_pt1 | contig 10494 bp, 9 predicted proteins | sample 1670901 | NCBI WGS metagenome assembly OBEQ01 (sample SAMEA104232315, study PRJEB22302) | groundwater metagenome | biome: forest; feature: aquifer; material: groundwater | place: USA | collected 2011-08-07 | depth 5.4 m | reverse complement strand
GACGTGGGCCAGCACCAGATGTGGGCGGCGCAGTATTACAAATTGAACGGCCCCAACCAATTTTTGACAAGCGGCGGTTTGGGGACGATGGGTTACGGTTTTCCGGCGGCGATCGGCGCGCAGTTTGCGTTTCCGGAGCGTACCGTTTTGTGCATCACAGGAGACGGTTCTTTTCAGATGAATATCCAGGAGATGGCCACGGCCGTTTATAGCAAACTGCCCGTGAAGATCGCCGTCATCAACAACAATTATCTCGGCATGGTGCGCCAGTGGCAGGAGATATTTTACAAGCATCGTTACTCCAGCTCTGAAATGAACGGCAACCCTGATTTTGTGAAACTGGCCGGAGCGTATGGCGCAACCGGAAGGCGGATCGATAAAAAAGAAGAGGTAGAGGAGGCAATTCGTTGGTCGATGACGATCAAAGACCGGCCCTGTGTTCTCGATTTTATCGTGACCGAAGAGGAAAACGTGTTTCCGATGATTCCTTCGGGCAAATCGCTCGACCAGTTGATGGATATGGCCTAGACGATGGCTGTTCACGATCCCACACCCATTCAGCAGCGTGTTTTGTCCGTACTCGTTGAGAATCGCGCCGGCGTTCTCTCACACGTTGTGGGGCTTTTTTCGGCGAGAGGTTTTAACATCGATTCGCTGGCGGTTGGCGAGACAGAAGACCCGACGATGTCCCGCATCACGCTCGTCGTGAAGGGTGACGCACGAACGCTTGAGCAGATCAAGAAACAGCTCAACAAACTGATCGATGTGATTAAGATTCAGGATTTGACCGACGAAGAGTTTGTGGACAAAGAATTGATGTTGGTTAAATTCAAGACATCGCCCCGCGTGAAAGACGCCTTGAAGCCGCTTTTGACAAAATACCGCATGAGTGTTATCGACGAGGATGGAAGCATCACTGTTGTGGAGTCCACCGAATCGCGGGAGAATACGCAGAAACTTTTCGGATTGTTTAAGGAATTGGGGATTGTCGAGATTGCACGGACGGGAACAGTGGCGTTGTCGAAAAAGGTTTAACTGTCATCGCGAGCCCGCCGAAGGTGGGCGTGGCGATCTCAAAGCGAGATTGCTTCGGTCGCCTGCAGCGACCTCGCAATGACAAAATGGAGAAAATAGCATGGCTAAAATTTATTATGACAATGACGCGGATTTAAACTTCATCAAAAATAAAACCGTTGGCGTGATTGGTTACGGTATTCAGGGCCGCGGACAGGCGCTCAACCTGCGTGACAGCGGCGTGAAGGTGGTTGTTTCACAAAGGCCCGGCGGGCCGAATTTTGAAATGGCCAAAAAAGACGGGTTTACACCGGTCGAAGCGGCGGAGGCGGCCAGGCAGTCAGACATCATCATCATTCTCGCGCAGGATCCTTTACAGGCTGAGATTTACAAAAAATCTGTGGCGCCGCATCTCAAGCAAGGCAAGGCGCTGGCTTTTTCGCACGGGTTCAACATTCATTTTAAACAGATTGTTCCACCGAAGTTTGTCGACGTTTTTATGGTGGCGCCCAAAGGACCGGGCAGTCTTGTGAGGCGGCTTTATGAAGAAGGCAAGGGCGTGCCTTGCCTTGTGGCGATTTATCAGGACGCCTCGAAACAGTGCAAACAGGTGGCTTTAGCTTACGCGAAAGGCTTGGGCGGCACGCGTGCGGGAGTGATCGAAACGACTTTCAAAGAAGAAACCGAAACGGATCTTTTCGGAGAGCAGTCCGTTCTTTGCGGCGGCACGAGCGCCCTTATCAAGGCCGGTTTTGAAACGCTGGTGAAAGCGGGCTACCAGCCGGAGATCGCGTATTTTGAATGCCTGCATGAGCTCAAACTCATCACGGACATGATTTACGCGACGGGCGTCCAGGGAATGCGCAAACGCGTTTCTGATACCGCCGAATTCGGCGACTTGACGCGAGGTCCGAGAATTATCAACCAAAGTACGCGGAAAGAAATGCAGAAAATTTTGAAAGAAATCCAATCCGGAAAATTTGCGAAAGAATTCATCGGAGATTATCACAAAGGCAAAAAGAAATTCGAAAAACTCCGCCACGCGGATGACAAGCATCCTATCGAAGTGGTGGGGGCAAGATTGCGCAGCATGATGAAATGGATCTAAATGGACGATAAAAATAGAATTTACATATTTGACACTACGCTCCGTGACGGCGAGCAGTCGCCGGGTGCCAGCCTTGACGAAAAAGGAAAATTGGAAATCGCCAAGCAATTGGCCGAGCTTCGCGTGGACATCATCGAGGCCGGTTTTCCGATCACGTCGCCCGGTGACGTGGCGGCGGTCAAACGGATCGCCAGAGAGGTCAAAGGCCCCAGGATCTGCGCCTTGGCGCGCGCGGTGCAAAAAGATATCGACGTGGCCCTGGATTGTTTAAAGCCCGCTCAAAACAGCAGGCTGCATGTGTTCATCGCAACGTCGGAGATTCACCGCCGGTATAAATTGAATAAAGCCAAAGACGAGATCGTGAAGATCGCCGCTTCGATGGTCCGTCATGCGCGGCAGAGAATAGGCGAAGTGGAGTTCTCGCCGGAAGATGCTTCGCGCACCGAACCGCCGTTTTTGTATCAGGTGCTTGAGGCGGTGATTGACGCGGGGGCCACGATTTTAAATATTCCCGACACGGTGGGTTATACGACGCCGTTCGAGTTCGGCGATCTCATCAAGGGCATTTTTGAAAACGTGCCCAATATTCACAAAGCCATCATCAGCGTCCACTGTCACAATGATTTGGGGCTGGCGGTTTCCAATTCCTTGGCCGCGGTCCGCTCCGGCGCGCGCCAGGTGGAGTGCACGGTCAACGGCATCGGCGAACGCGCCGGCAACGCGGCGCTCGAGGAGATCGTGATGGCTCTCGATACGCGCAAGGATATTTTTGGCGGCAAATACACGAATATTAAACAGGACCAGATTTGCAAGACAAGCCGTTTGGTGAGTTCACTCACCGGCATGATGGTTCAGGCCAACAAAGCGGTGGTAGGCCGGAACGCTTTCACGCACGAGTCGGGAATTCATCAGGACGGGCTTTTAAAATTAAGAAAAACTTACGAAATCATGCGGCCCGAAGACGTGGGTTTCGGGGAAACACAGCTTGTGCTCGGCAAACACTCCGGCCGCCACGCGCTCGAAAATCGTCTTATAAAACTAGGATACAAACTGGCCGCGAAAGAGCTGGCGCTTGTGTTTGAAAATTTTAAAAAACTCGCGGATAAAAAAAAGGAAGTCTTTGATGAGGACTTGATCGCGCTCATTGATCAGGAAATCACGCGAACGCCGAGGACTTACGAGCTGGTTTACTTGAGTATATTAACCGAGAGCGACAAAAATCCGAAAGTGACGCTGAAGATCAAGACCAAAGGAAAAACAGTTTCGGCTACGGGCACCGGCAGCGGTCCCGTGGACGCGGCCTATAAACTGATCGATAAAATGATTAAGAGGAAAACAAAGCTTCTGGATTATCAGATCCGCTCTGTCACGGTCGGCAAAGACGCGCAGGGCGAAGTCACCGTCAAAGTGGAAGGGAAAGGCGGTAGGATGATCCTGGGGCAGGGACTCAGCACCGATGTTATGGAAGCCAGTGTGAAGGCGTATTTGGACGCGATCAACAAAATCGCGCACCGCCCGCGGGTTTTAACAAAACAGCCGTCACATGGTGTGTAACGTCTAAACTTATTCCCTTTTCCTTAAATCGGTTTTGTGGAGCGGCAGCGTATAGATTCCCCTATACGCTCTTGCTGTTTTAAAGGAAATCAAGCGATGAATGCCGATAAGAAAATCAACGCATCTACTGAGGTTTATGGTCTTTTTGGCTATCCGGTGGCGCATTCGCTTTCGCCGCTCATTCATAACGCGCTGTTCCAAAAGCTCGGAATGAACGCGGTGTATCTGGCGTTTCCGGTGGAACCGAAAAATCTCGGGCTCGCGTTTGAAGCAATCCGGTCGCTTCATCTCAAAGGCGTCAATCTCACAATTCCCTTTAAAGAAGAAGCGCTTGATTTTGTCGATGAGATCCCCGAAGACCTCGACCGCTGTGTCGGCGCGATCAATACGGTTGTCAATAAAAACGGGAGGCTCTTTGGATACAACACCGATGAGCATGGGTTTTTGTTGGCGTTGGGCGAGGAACTTAAATTTAACCCCGCCGGCAAAACCATTCTCGTACTGGGCGCCGGGGGAGCCGCTCGGGGAGTGACGTTCGCGCTGGGCCGGGCGAATGCCGCACGGATTTTGCTTTATAACCGGACGCATGAACGGGCGGAGGGTTTAAGCGAGCATCTTTCAGATTATTTTCCGGAAACCGACATCCAAGCGCTTTCATCCCCGGATGCCGTGAGACAGGAAAAGGTGGATCTTGTTGTGAACACGACATCCTGCGGCATGAAAGCCGAAGATCCTTTGCCGATGAACTTGGAGCTCTTGAGCGGCAAGGCTGGTATTTATGACCTGATTTATTCGCCGACGGAAACAAAAATCCTTGGTTTTGCCAGGCGCCTTGGGCTGCCCTGCGCGAACGGCCTCGGGATGCTGGCGGCCCAGGCTGCCTATTCATTTGAATTGTGGACCGGGCGCAAAGACGGCGTCAGGGAAGGGATGCTCGAAATTTTAAAAAAATGCCATCTTTGATCGTGTTTGTCTTCGGAACCATTATTGGAAGTTTTCTGAATGTTTGTATTTTCAGGATTCCCAAGGGCGAATCGGTGGTGTGGCCGGGCTCACACTGTTTGGCCTGCGGGCACCCGATCGCTTGGTATGACAACGTACCGGTTGTCAGTTTTTTTGCTCTGAAAGGGCGTTGCCGTCATTGCCGGACCAAGATATCTTGGCGGTACGTTTTTGTGGAAATTTTTACGGCGCTTATTTTCGTTCTTTTTTACCGCCAGTTTGGTCTATCAATCAAAGGCCTGGTTTATTTTCTTCTATCGTTGGCGCTTATTGTTGAAAGCGCGATTGATTTGCAGCATGAAATCATACCGGATGTGATCACGCTGCCGGGTATTTTGATTGGGCTTTTGGTTTCAGCTCTTTTTCCGGCCCTTCAGGATGAGACGATGTGGACGGCGGGCCTTTTTAAATCATTTATCGGTGTTTTAGTGGGAGGCGGTTTTCTTTACGCGTCGGCTGTTGCGGCTGAGTTTGTTTTGAAAAAAGAAGCCATGGGCGGCGGGGACGTGAAACTTCTGGGAATGCTCGGGGCTTTTCTAGGTTGGCGCGGATGTCTTTGGACGATCTTTGTGTCCTCGCTGATCGGATCGGTGATTGGAATCTATCTGCGTCTTAAAAACGGCCAAAGGCAGATCCCTTTTGGGCCGTATCTTGCGGCCGCTGCGGTTTTGTATGTTTTTTTCGGGGAAAAAGTGATGGCGTGGTATTGGCACATTACAGGATGAGTTGTAGAAGGAGAAAATTATGCTGCGATTTCTAACTTCCGGTGAGTCACACGGTAAATGTTTGGTTGCAATACTTGAGGGCATGGTTGCCGGGCTTACGATAGACGAGGCCGATATCAACTGCGAGCTTGCGCGCCGTCAAGAAGGGTACGGTCGCGGCGGGCGCATGACGATTGAAAAAGACCGTGTTGAAATTTTGTCCGGCGTCCGGCAGAAACGCAGCATCGGCGGGCCGATCGCGCTCCTTATCCCAAACAAGGATTTTAAGATCAATGAACTTCCGGTCGTAAAACGCCCGAGACCCGGCCACGCAGATCTAGTCGGCGCGCTAAAATACGGCCGCGAGGATATTCGGGACGTTTTGGAGCGCGCCAGCGCCCGGGAGACAGCGGCCCGTGTCGCGGTGGGCGCGGTGTGTAAAATTTTACTGAAGGAATTTGGCGTCGATATCGTCAGTCATGTGGTTTCGATCGGCGGTGTCAAGGCTGACACAATCGGTATGACGTTTGACGAGATAAAAAAAGCGGCGAAAGATTCACCCATGCATTGCGCCTCAAAAAACGTGACCCAAAAAATGATGGCGCGTGTCGATGAGGCGCGCGCAGCCAAGGACACGATCGGCGGTATTTTTGAAGTGCTCGTGAAAGGCGTGCCGGTTGGGCTCGGGAGTTTTGTTCACTATGACCGCCGGCTAAACGCTAAACTGGGCGCAGCGATCCTATCCATCCAGGCAGTCAAGGGGGTTGAGATCGGGATGGGCTTCGAGGTTTCCAAGACTCTCGGGAAACAGGTGCATGATGAAATTTTTTATGACGGGAAAAAAGGCTTTTACCGGAAAACCAACCGTGCCGGCGGTTTTGAAGGCGGCGTGACCAATGGCGAAACGCTCGTGCTCCGCGCGGCAACAAAACCTTACGCGACGTTGATGAGCCCGCTTCAATCGGTGCATATCGAATCGAAGAAAAAAGAGGTGGCGACGGTCGAGCGGTCTGACGTGACCGCGGTCCCAGCTTGCGGCGTTGTCGCCGAGGCGATGGTAAGTTTCGAGCTTGCAAACAGTTTTATGGAGAAATTTGGCGGAGACAGCTTGGAGGAAACGCTGCGCAACTTTAAAGGTTATTTGAGACAAATCGAAGAGTTCTGACGTTGTTATCCCGAAAAAATATCGTTCTCATCGGATTTATGGGCACTGGCAAAACAAGCGTCGGCAAAGCGCTTTCCAAGAAACTGGGCCGTGAGCTCATTGATCTGGATTTGCGTATCGAAGCCAAGGAAAAGCGCAAGATCCGGGAGATTTTTGAAAAAGAAGGCGAGGCTCATTTTCGCGCTTTGGAAAAAGAAATGGTATCGGAGATTGCCGGAAAAGAAAACGCAGTGATCACCACGGGCGGCGGGGCGGTGCTCGATCCTGAAAATATTACAACCCTTCGTAAAAACGGCTGGATCGTGGCGCTCTCGGCAAGGCCTGAGACGATATTCGAGCGCGTGAAAAATTCACAACAAAGACCGCTTTTGAAGGGAGGAAATCTGCTCGCCGAAATCGAGCGGCTGCTGGACTCAAGAAAACCTTTTTATGAAAATTGCGATTTTAGTTTTAAGACGGACGATCTCTTATCGTCCGAGGTCGCGGACCATATTATTGAACTCTTGGAGACTGAAACTCATTGAAGATCACTCCTATTTTGAGACAACTGATCGCTTTTACTCTCGTTAAAAATGCCGGGCCAAGGACATTTAAAAAAATGTCGGAGGCCTTTGGAGGCATTGAAGGGATTTTTAAGGCAAGTGCCGGGGAAGTCCGGAAAATAGAAAGGATTCCAAAGGGTTTTGCCGAGGGACTTCGTGATCCGGAAATTTTTAATCGCGCGGACGAGGAAATTGAAAAAGCGGCAAAGGCACGCGTGGAGATCGTGAGCCTCTTTGATCCGCGCTATCCGGAAGAGCTTAAAGAAATTTACGATCCGCCCATATTATTTTATGTGAGAGGAAAACTGCCGCCGGCCCAAGCCGTGAAAGTGGCAGTGGTGGGCTCGCGCGTCGCATCGGTTTATGGTGACCGAGCAGCCAGGACTATTTCACGGGAGTTGGCCGAAGCGGACGTTGTCGTTGTGAGCGGCATGGCCCGCGGGATAGACAGTGCCGCGCACGAGGGCGCTTTGGTCGGGGAGGGTGTGACCCTTGCAGTGCTGGGCGGCGGGCTTGCAAGAATTTATCCGCCGGAAAACCGGAAACTGGCCGACCGCATCGTTGAAAAAGGAGCCGTCATTTCGGAGTATCCGATGGACATGCTCTCGCTCAAACAGCATTTTCCCGTGAGAAATCGCATCATCAGCGGTCTTTCAAAAGCCGTTTTGGTGGTTGAGGCCAAGGAAAAAAGCGGCGCTCTCATTACGGCGGACTCTGCGCTTGAACAGGGCAGAGAAGTCTTCGCCGTGCCGGGAAACATCGATTCCTTGAGGTCCGGAGGAACGAATAAACTCATAAAACAAGGCGCGCAGCTGGCCACGTCCGCGCAGGATATACTAGAGGCGCTCAACATCAAGGCGGGAAGGCTAAAAAAGAAACACGGGATGTCCGGTTCCGCCGGGGAAAATTTGCTCAATGATTTAGAAAAAAATGTTCTGTCGCTCATCGGCGAGGATCCGGCGCATGTCGATGAGATCATCGAAGGCAGCGGTCTAAAACCGGCGGAAACGATGTCATTTCTATCCATTTTGGAAATCAAAGGTTTTTTATCACAGCACCCCGGCGGCTATTTCGTCAGAAAATGATCACTATTCGCGTAAACGGTGATAAGAAAAATTTCGATTTTGAGATTTTGGCATCGGAACTTTTATCTTCGCTTGGGATTGAAAAAAAGAAAGTCGTGGTTGAACGCAATATGGAAATTCTTGATAAAGGCGATCTGGACAAAGTGCGGTTGAAAGACGGGGATGAAATTGAGATCGTTCATTTCGTCGGAGGAGGAGCGGCCGGGGAAGCAAAGGCGCTCGTCATTGTTGAGTCGCCGGCCAAGTGCAAGACGATCCACAAATACCTCGGAAGCGGTTTTGAGGTCGCCGCTTCCATGGGGCATGTGATTGACCTGCCGAAGAGCAAGATGGGAATTGATATCGAAAATAATTTTGAGCCCAAGTACATCGTCGTGAAGGACCGTAAAAAGACACTCGCGGAGCTTAAGAAAAAAGCCAAAGATAAAAAAGAAATTTATCTCGCCTGCGATCCCGACCGGGAAGGCGAGGCCATCAGCTGGCATCTTAAGAACGAGCTCGGTAAAGAAAAAAAAGTCGTGCGGGTTGTTTTTAACGAGATCACGAAGGAGGCCGTGCAAGAGGCGTTTAAGCACCCTTCGGATATCAATATGAAATTGGTTGGCGCCCAGCAGGCGCGGCGCGTTCTCGACAGGCTGGTGGGTTATTCTTTGAGCCCGCTCTTGTGGCAAAAGGTCGGCCGGGGCCTTTCGGCGGGCCGCGTTCAGTCCGTAGCTTTGCGTCTCATCGTAGACCAGGAAAGAAAGATCCGCGCGTTTATCCCCGAAGAATATTGGACGGTCGAAGCCGAGCTAAAAAAAGAAAAAGGCGATGGGAGGTCCTTCACGGCAAAACTTGAGAAAAAAGAAGATAAAAAAATTGAAATAAAAAATGAGAAAGAGGCCCAAAGTATTTTAGAGAACTTAAAACCGCATTCGTTCGTTGTCCGGGAAATCCGCCGGCAGAAAAAAAAGAGAAATCCCTACCCGCCGTTTACGACCAGCAAGCTTCAGCAGGCCGCTTACAATGTTCTGCGTTTTCCGGCTTCCAAGACGATGAAGGTGGCTCAGGGCTTGTACGAGGGCGTGGAGATCGGCTCCGAAGGGAGCATCGGTCTCATCACTTACATGCGAACGGATTCGGTGAAGATAGCGGACACGGCGCTCAAAGAGACCCGTGAGCTTATTTTGAAGCAGTATGGAAAAGAGTATTTGCCGCCAGCTCCCAATTTTTATAAATCAAAAAAAGCCGCCCAGGAAGCGCACGAAGCCATACGCCCCACGTCGGTGAATCGCAGGCCCGAAGTTATCGAGAAGTATCTCACGCCCGACCAATTCAAACTTTATTCGCTTATTTGGCGGCAGCTGGTAGCCAGTCAAATGACGCCGGCCGTGATTGCCCAGGAAACCGTGGACATTGCGGCCGGGGAGTTTTTATTCCGCTCGTCGGGAAGCCGCGTAGAATTTTTGGGATGCCTTGTCGTGCAAGGCCGAAGCGAAGAGGAGGATAATCCGCTGCCTCCGCTTGAAGCCGGGGAGAGACTCGCGCTTCTTAAAATCGAGTCTCACCAGCATTTCACAAAACCCCCGCCGCGTTTTACGGACGCTTCCCTCGTAAAGGCGCTCGAAGAAGAGGGTATAGGGCGGCCTTCGACTTATGCGCCGATTTTGATGACACTGACCACGCGGGATTATGTGCGGCGAGACGGCGGAAGCCTCGTGCCGACGGAGCTTGGGATCCTCGTCGTTGACCTTTTGGTCAAACATTTTTCGAAGCTGATGGATATCCAGTTTACGGCCAACATGGAAGAAGAACTGGATTCGGTTGAGGACGGTAAGGCCGAATGGGTCTCGGTGGTGAAGCGGTTTTACGGACTTTTTGCCGGGCAGCTCGATATGGCCAAGTCCCAGATGCAGACGTTCAAAAAAGAAGCAGAGCCGACGGACGAAATCTGCGATCAATGCGGAAAACCGATGGTGATCAAATGGGGGCGCAAAGGCCGCTTTATGAGCTGTTCCGGCTGGCCCGAATGCCGGAATGCCAAGTCCATTCCGACAAGCGTGGTGTGTCCTCAATGCCGTAAAGGGAAGCTCGTGCTCCGGCGCGCGAAGTCCGGCCGCGGCCGCAGTTTCTACGGTTGCTCGACGTATCCCGAATGCAATTTTCTCGCGAACCGTCTCCCCTCCGCCGATGACGGCAAGGAAAAAAGCGCACAAGAAACGTCTTCAGAAGATATCCAAACGGAAAAGGATGTCACGTGACAGGATTGGGTATGGATGTGCGAGCCTTGAAATTTTTGGATTATCTAAGAGTCGAGAAGAATTACTCGCGGCACACGATG
>OBEQ011377361.1_pt1 | contig 10495 bp, 6 predicted proteins | sample 1670901 | NCBI WGS metagenome assembly OBEQ01 (sample SAMEA104232315, study PRJEB22302) | groundwater metagenome | biome: forest; feature: aquifer; material: groundwater | place: USA | collected 2011-08-07 | depth 5.4 m | reverse complement strand
CCCGCCGAACAGCCGATCAGCGCGCCGCCGGGGAAAGTAAGCTTCGGCACCGACTGCAAGCCGCCTTCGGTAATCGCGCGCGCGCCATAGGCCACGCGCCGTCCGCCCGCCAGCATATCGGCGATCATCGGGTGATGCTTGAAACGCTGCAATTCATCGAACGGCGAGACATGCGGATTGGTGTAATTCAGATGCACCACAAAGCCGATGCTGATCTGGTTGTTTTCCATGTGATACAGAAAGCTGCCGCCGCCGGTGCTGGTGCCCAGCGGCCAGCCAAAGCTGTGCATGACCAGACCGGCTTTGTGTTTGGCGGGATCAATGTCCCAGATTTCCTTGATGCCGATGCCGAATTTCTGATAATCGCTGTCCTTGTCCAACTGGAATTTCTGGATCAGTTGCTTGGCCAGCGATCCGCGCACCCCTTCGGCGATCAGTGTGTACTTGCCGCGCAGTTCCAGCCCCGGCGTATAGCTGTCCTTGGGCTTGCCATCCTTACCGATGCCCATATCGCCGGTGGCGACGCCGCGCACGCTGCCATCGTCAGTGTACAGCACTTCGGCGGCTGCAAAACCCGGATAGATTTCCGCGCCCAGGGCCTCGGCCTGCTGCCCCAGCCAGCGGCAGACATTGCCCAGACTGACAATGTAATTTCCGTGATTGTTCATCATCGGCGGGATGGCGATATTGGGCACGCGCAGCGCGCCTGCGGGGCCAAGCACATAAAAGCGGTCGTCAATGACCGGCGTATTCAGCGGCGCGCCCATGGCTTTCCAGTCCGGAAACAGCTCGTTCATGGCGATCGGGTCCATCACCGCACCCGACAGAATATGCGCCCCGATCTCGGAACCTTTTTCCAGCACACAGACGGAAATTTCCTGGCCCGTTTCGATGGCAAGCTGGCGCAGACGGATGGCGGCGCTCAGGCCCGCTGGCCCGCCGCCGACGATCACCACATCATATTCCATGAATTCGCGTGTCGACGCTTCGCTCATTTTCCGCCCTTTCCAGCTTTGTAATGCTTATGGGGCTTTTCTAGGCGGCATGGGGTAGCAGGTCAACTATCGATGCGGTCGTAGCGGGTTTGCCAGTCCGTCTTCACCCTACGGGCTATGCCGGGCGCTGCTTCGGCCTAACAGTCTCCACATGGCCTTGCCACCCGAAGCCCGCAGGGCATAGGGTGGTGCGCCTGCGTGACTCGAACACGCGACCCCCGCATTACGAATTGTTTTTCACAATAATATCAGATAGTTAGATGCTCTATTAGTGGATTGGACATTGTTGGACAAGGCATTGATCTGACTCCACTTTCTTACGGCGACGTGTTGCACATGGTGCCATCTGGTTGCCAGCTGTTTCACCCCGCGCCCCTACTAGGCCCCTACCAATTGCGGTTTGCCCTATTAATGGGCCCACCCTATCAACGGCTTTGGGCATTTTGGGCGGGGGCGGGAGACTCGGCTGTGGAGTGATGGCGACCATGCGTTCTCTTACAAGCCTGGATATTGTCGTGCCTCCCAATACAGTGCGCGACACATTTAATAGAAGGCAAATAAATTTGGAGAAATAATTCGTGAACTAACTTACCCAGATAGACATGGCGTCTACGTCGGTAATTGTTAGCTCTAGCAAGACCCACTGAAAATGCCGCACCATGGCACTGAAATCAAAATAGCCCGCAATTGTTTTCTAATCAGCGCATACTGGCTCGCGCAATCAGTCGCGGCAAATGTGGAGGGTATTTGTGGGGACGATGCGGTGGCGGCTCCAGCATTGCGCTGTGGTCAACCGGCGGTTTATTTGCCGGATTACTGTTAACTGCAATTTACTCAATAAGTACTGAGCAATAGTTGCCATGGCAACGCATCCGGCACGGGGGTAATAGGAAAAGATGTACCGAGGCACAATTAGCAGGTCAGGTGGCACAATGCGGAATGCTTTAATGATTATGGGCCTAGTTGCCGTGTTGATGTTGACGGGGTGTGTGCCACCATCAATTATTACATCGCCTATTCCCGCCTCATCGCCTATTCCAGCTATTAAAATCTCCGCTGATTATAATAACCAATTCCTAGATAATGATAAGTTTAGTGCTAAAAATCCAAGGAAAGTACTCGTTACCAGCTCACCGCGAGACCTGATTAGTGAAGATATCGTTAGGCAACAGATATTGAAATCCGCCTCAATAATATCCGCAGATCGGACCCGTGCCGATATAATTATAGAAATACAATCCTACAATGTTGAGATAAATATTGACGGTGGCAGCACAGAGTCAATTTTGCTTAATAAATCGTCAGTTCCGAATGGAATCGAAGCCTTCTTTAAAATGCCGGAATCGTCTACATACAGCATTGATATCCAGCATCAGCGTATTGTTGGCGCTTATGAGGTCGCGTACACACTGCAGACGCCGGTGGCCACAACCGAAACCCCGCATGTGATGCGTGACAGCATTGAACTGAAGACCACTACGTGCTCGCAACCAAAGGTTATAAATGCGTTTGGAGGGGTTTCAGTCGCGGGATTCTGGGCGAGCGACCAATTGAAGGCGCAATGCCTGAACGGCGGCTCGACGATATCCAGGCAGGGGGCGCAAGCCCAGATAGAGAATGCTATAGGACGGGGTGTAAGGGGCGAGATTTTTAAGGTACCTGAATCAATAAATACGACAGCGTCTCCACCATAGATACCCAAGAAGGGCAAGTGACATAGGAAGGCTAGCTTACCGGGAAAAGGCCTTCGTCGCATGACGCAGTACTGGCCTTGCCCCAGGCCTTAATCCATATTGAAGTTAGCTTTGGCCCAACGAGAGGACCAGAGAATGAAGCGCAAGCGTTTTAGCGAAGAGCAGATTATCGGGATATTGAAAGGGAACGGTATAGGCTTTTTCGTTTGCTGATTCATCCCGCAATCGTAGGGTCCCCGACGCCAGCAGGGCAAATGAAAATCCAAGCATGGTTGTTGGGCTATGGGATTTTACTACCGCCCCCTATCAACGGCTTTTAGCATTTAGGGCGGGGGCGGAGGCTCGGCTATGGTGTGACCTGCTCCCCGTTACCGATCAACTTCGAACAGCAGCAAAAAATGAAACAGCATGGTGTCTAGCAAACACGAGACTATTCAAGCAAAGTCATCGTAAGGGGTAGCAAAACATGCCGAAGCGCAGCATCACTGACGAGGAAATCGGCCTTATCAAGGCGATGCTTGCGCGCAACATGCGCAACCGTGACATCCAGTTCTACTTCAACCGGCAGGACCGTCCGGTGAATTCCGGGCGGATCAGTCAAATTCGTGGCGGCACCTATGGCGCTGAGGTCCCGGTCGCCGAGGATGGGGATATTGACGCGTTTCTCGCAGCGTTCGCTCCAGCTGACGTTGGCGTGGTGGTTGGAGCGGCAGCACCACCGGCTCGGCAGACAGTTGCAGACGTGGCGCGCGAACGCTTCGTTCGACGCGTGGATGGGCATTGGTATCTGGCGGATGGCGAGACCGCCGATTACGAATGCAAGGAAGGCTTCGATCCCAAGAAGTTCACCCCCATTATTCGCGCCGTCGCCGCCCTCGCTAACAATCGGGGTGGGTTCATCTTCATTGGCGTCAGCGATGCGGGATGTCGCGCGGTCGGTTTGCCGGATGACACGTTCGCCAATACCGATATCGCGACGATTGCCAACAAGGTCAAAACCTACCTGACCCCGACCCCTGTTTTCTCGAAAGACATGATCGACCTGGATGGGATTCAGATAGGTGTCATTCAGGTTGAAAAGTATATCTCGCCACCTGTCATCGTATGCCGCGACGGCGATGGGTTGGACGATGGAACCGTCCTGTTTCGTTATCCCGGCCAATCCGGGCGCATTAAGTATGGTGATCTACTGGCGATGCTGCGTGAACGCGATAAGTCGGCCCACGCCTTGCTGCTGTCCGGAGCCGCGCGACTTTCGGAGATAGGAACTGACCGAGCGCTCATTGTTGATGCCCATGAAGGAACAGTGGATGTCGGCGACGCGCGTATAACCATCGGTCAGGAATTAGCTGACCAGTTGGAGTTTATTCGTGCAGGTGAAATTAAGGAACGTGACGGCGCTCCAACACTCCGGCTGATTGGCGATGTGCGTGCTGTGGATGCTGCCGGGCAAGTGCGAGAGCGGGTCGGAGGGCGCGCGCTAACACCCGACATGGTCGTAAAAGCTTACCTTAGGAAGGAGCGCGTTCGGTCTCCGCTCGAATATATTTGCGTTTCGGCCTTGACCCAACGCCAGTGGCTGCCGCTCCACTATTTTGTGACGTTGAGCGGAAAGGACGCAGATGCCGCAATTGATACTCTGGTACGAACCCAAGCTTCCAATCGGCAAAGTAAACAGCGCGCTCTTGAGCGTCTTCGGGGCGAGCGTAGCGCCTATGCCGCATTAAGTGGCCATGCGCTGCCCGTGGGAGCCGAGATTGTGGCGGGGCAGATAGAGGGCATCTGCGATCGGCACCGGCCCTTATTGGTTGCGAGGGCGATCCAAGGCCTGCTCCACGGCTTCGCCAATGTATTGCCCCTGCTGGACCTGTTGGATGGCTTGAACGATATGGCCAATGGTGACGTTGCATTACGCGGGGCCGTCTATCGAGCTGCGAGCCGACTTGATGAGATAGAAGCCTCGGCCGCCCAACAAGCCGAATAGCTCGTATTGCCCCACTGATCGCACACCTATGGCTAGCCTGACACTGGCGATTCCGAAGTGCGCCCACTCATGCGCGTAAGACGGTGTTTCACTGAGTTGGATGCCGCTAGCCAATTTCGCATAACCATCTGATATATCTAGTAAGTATAGGAAATTATTATTATTTGGTATTGGTATTCTATGGAGAATTCGATGCCGAATTTACGTCTTACACGCCGCGCCATTGACGAAATACCGTTTTCTGAAAGCGGCCAAATTCTCTACCGCGACACCGTGCTGTCCGGGTTTGGTCTGCGGGTCGGCAAGCAGTCCAAGGTTTACTTTGCAGAGGGGCAGGTGCATCGGCATACCCGCCGCGTGACTATTGGGCGGGCAGACGTAATAGCGCCTGAGGTGGCCCGCAAGAAAGCGCTGGCCCTGTTGGGCGATATGGGCGAGGGGCGTGACCCCAACGAGGAAAAGCGCAAGGAATATGTGGAGCGCATCACGCTTGAAGTGGCGTTCCAGCGTTTCTTTGAGGCACGGACAACGCTGTCACCCATAACAGTTAAAAGCTATGGGCGCACGGCGCGGCTCTATCTTAAGGCATGGTACAAAAAACCCATGAGTGACATCACCCGCCAGATGGTGCTCAAGAAGCATCTGGACATCGCCCAGGCGCATGGCGAGGTGACGGCCAACAATGCGATGCGGCACTTCCGCTCTGTCTACAATTTCATTGCCGCCACACAGGATGCCTTTCCGCCCAACCCGGTGCTGATCCTTTCACAGGCGCGGGCCTGGTACCGCGAGCGGCGGCGGCAGACTGTGGTGACAGCACTTGACCTGCCTGCGTGGTGGAAGGCGATGATGGCAGAGCCGGAATATTCACGTGACTTCCTGCTTATGGCGCTGTTCACTGGAATGCGCCGGGGCGAGTTAATGAGACTGCGCTGGGAGAATGTGGACCTGAAAGCCCGGACGCTGCATCTGCCCACCACCAAGAACGGCGACCCGCTGGACCTGCCGCTATCGGATTTTTTGTCGGTGCTTCTGGCGGAGCGCCAGGGGCGGGCTGATGGCTCTCCCTGGGTATTTCCCGGGCCTGGTAAGCTTGGCCACCTTGTGGAGACGAAGAAGTTTCTGGTCCGTGTTACAGCGGGTTCCGGGGTGACCTTCACCCTGCACGATTTGCGCCGTACCTTTATCACCATTGCGGAAAGCCTGGACGTTCCCTATTACGCGCTTAAGCGGCTGCTGAACCATCGCGCCAATGGCGATGTCACGGGCGGCTACATCGTCGTAAACGCAGAACGCCTACGCGCGCCTGTTGAGTTGGTTGCACAGAAAATATTGGCGTTAGTGGAGCAGAAAAATGGCTAAGAATATCCCAGTTGCAGACGACGTGTCTGTAGAAGCAGTAACAGCTATTGTGGATGTGTTGTTACTTTCAATCATCGAGGCTTATCCCAGTGATAAGGTAGACCAGACTGATTACAAGCGTGTGAAGGCCACCAATTACGAGCGTTTGAATGCCGCCAAAAAGGCGCTGTTTGGGGTGGATAGCCCGAAGGGGCGGCCTACAGATGACGACACGCCTGAGATGCTCCATATGACTGAAGCGTATATTCGGGAGCGGGGTGAACCTACATATGGCGAAAACTATAATTTACACTGGCCAGATAATGGCGATCAGTCCTTTACCTCAGAGACAGCACTGGCCCGCAATGCCATGGATGCCTGTAAGGCGGTAGAACCGAAACGCCCAATACATAATGAAGATGAGAAGGTCCGTAATCTGCAGGATAAATTTCACCGCAACATCGGTGAATGGCTGAAGATGGGAGATGGCCGATCTAGATCAGTAGAGAGCGTTTTTAAATGGAAGCTAGAGGAACTCGCTGAATTCTTGCAGCCGATTGGGCTGCGTATTCAGTTCCCGTCAAATATGCTCCGGCAGATTAAAGGCTCGGTTTAAACCCGCAGACATGCGGCAACGCATGTGAATATTAGGAGGCTCCATAAATGAACGGAGCATCCTATGTCTATATCAAATGAAAAATTATTGACCACGAAGCAGTTGCCGGAATTAACCGGGTTAAGCAAAAGCTTTTTCGAAAAGGGCCGCATCTACGGCTACGGCCCGCAATTTATCCGCATTAAATCCGGCAAACGCGCCGGGAAAATTCTTTACCGCATCGAAGATATTGAACGCTGGCTTGCCGGGCAACAGTGCAACCCGGAGGCTGGTGCCCATGTCTGATCCCCTGCTTCCCAATGCTGAACGCGCAATCGCTTTCCTTTATTGGCTGAATCCTGACGCATCACTGCACCTTGAACACATGCGCAGCGAAGGCGCTGCAAAGCCAACTGCGAATGACTATTCATCGGATGACACGGCATCAGCCACGCACTTTGTCTCGACTAACAACGGGGACAACTACCGTCGCAATATTTATTTCTTCCTGAATGGGGAATTTCTCCGTGGCGAGCGAAAAAAAGAGAACCTGAGTGCCGCGCGGTTTTTGCATGTCGATCTGGATTGCAAAGACTATCCCGGTGACGAAAACCAACAACGGGACACCATTCTCGGCATGCTGGCCGACGGCCAGCAGCGCCCCAAGGGTATTCCAATGCCAACGGCAGTCTGGTTTACGGGCGGGGGATACCAAGCCGTTTGGCGAATGGCAGAACCCATCAGCGTCGATGACGCCGAGGACCTGAATCGCGCACTTCTGGCAGCTATGCAAGGTGGTCCTGGCACGCATGATGCGAGCCGCCTTCTTCGGCTTCCCCATACAGTGAATTGGCTTAATGACAAAAAGCGTGAATCGGGCCGCAGCCCAGCACTGGCACTGGTCATGGAACCGCTAAACTTTTCTGTTCCCCCGGCATCATATCAGGTGACGGATTTCAAACTCCGGCTACAGAAAAAACAGGTGCCTGGGACATCAATGAGTAAGCCGATGGTTTTAGAGCCATTGCCCTTGCCCGACGACTTGCACGAAATTCTGCCCACTGACGCTATGTGGATGGAAGCCATCGTCACGGGCAAAAACCCGCCGGGCAACGGTTACAGTTCGCGGTCTGAACTTGTTTTTGCCAGTGTCTTTTGGATGCTTGGTAACGGGGTTAAGGCGGGCCATGTGCTTTCGATCATTACAGATGCGAGGTTTGGCATAAGCGCGCATGTTCTGGAGCAACCCAACCCGCTGGCATACGGATACAGGCAGGTGAATCGGGCGATGTCTTTCTTGGAGGCGCGCCGGAATGGATGGCCTATTGTGAACAAAGAGGGGCTTCCTACTCCTAACCTGTCAGGGAACATCCGGCATGCCTTGGCCACATTGGGGGTGGATGCTCAGCGCAACATGTTCACGCAGGCTGATGAAATCACCGGCCACGGGCTGGAAGGCCGTGATCTCAATGACATCGGCGATATCCTGTCCAGCGGTTTCAGCCTGGAGTTGAAGTATAGTGCTGCACCCCGCGCGATAATACGTGAATTGATCGCCATCGCGCATGACCAGCAATACCATCCCATAATCGACTATCTGGATGGCCTGGTGTGGGACGGGATACCGCGCATTGATAAATGGCTCAGTAATTATTGCGGTGCCGAAGACACTGAACTGAACCGCGAATTTGGCAGCAAGCTTTTGATCGCTGGTGTGCGGCGCATAAGGAAGCCCGGCATCAAGTTCGATACCATGCTGGTGCTGGAGGGACCGCAAGGGGCCGGAAAATCACGGCTGACTGCGACACTGGCAATTCGTGGTGAATGGTTCTGCGGCAGCCTTGATCTTAAAAGCGATGACAAAACCAAGGCTGAGCTGTTATCCCGTGCGTGGATCGTTGAATGTCAAGAACTGGACGGCCTAAACAAGGCGACCAGCCACAGCCTAAAACGGTTCCTCAGCACGCCCTCCGATATATACCGCGCCGCCTATGCACGGAATACAGGCGAATATAGACGGCACTGTATCATCATCGGGACGACCAACGAGGGTGCCTATCTGCAGGATTTAACGGGCAACCGGCGCATCTGGCCGGTCCGGGTCGGTACCATCGATATAGACAGGTTCGGGAGTGATGTAGATCAGCTTTGGGCGGAAGCCGTGGTGCGCGAGAGGGCCGGTGAATCAATCACACTATCGGAGCCTCTGTGGGCCGCAGCCGGAGAACTTCAGGCGCAGCGTATGGTTGAGGACGCCTATGCTGACGTCCTTGAAGGGGCGTTCGTAGGGAAAACCGGCAAAGTGTCGATGGACAGCGTTAAAATGCTCTTAGGTATTGATACCGCTAGGATGACACCCAGAGATACTCACCGCATCAAAGCCATTATGGCCGGTGCGGGCTGGGTCCACGGAACGCACCGGCTTCATGACCTCAGCGCGCGAGATCAAGCGCCGCGCAAGGGGTTTGCCTGTGGCACACCGGATGAGCGTAAGGTGGAGTATTTGGCCGAACGCACCCAAAATGGCATCGCCACATTGGTCAGAACAGATAATCAGTCTAAGAATGATATCCCGTTCTGAAATGGAGGGTGATCCGCCCAGGTGCAGTGTAACCTGTTACGTAACTTTGCGGCCGCAATATTATGCTGCCGGGCATAGGGGGGGTGTACTATACCCCCCTTTTTTTGTTCTCTTTTAGGGCTTAAATTACAGTTACAGGTTACCATATTTTCTTTGTTCCCCCCCTGGGCCTGCCGGTCGGAATAGGCACCACATAGCCCTCAGATGCCGTAGGGTGGTGGCCTGTAATCTTGATGCACCGTGCAAGGACAAGTTCTTCCTAAAATCCCCCACTGATCATCCAAAGCTATCTCCCGGTCTGATTACGCACATAGGTCTTGTGCAGCGGCTGCATGGGCACAGGGCTGTGTTATCCGCTCGTCCTCCCTTGTGGCCCCTATATCGCCAGCAGGAGCGGCTGTGCGGCCTATGGCCCCCTATACCGCCAGCAGGCGCGGCTGTGGCCCTACGGCCCCTATAACCGCCGCAAATGGGGCAAGGGGCAGCTACCCACCGCCAGCAGGCCGTTTATGGAATGCCAGCGGGCTATCTGGGCTAAAACGGCATGCCCATAGGATCGCGCCACAGGCGTTTTGCGAATGGCGCTGGGCTTGTGAAAACCACCCGGCAGACGTGTTCGCCTTTGTGGCGGGGGTTATCCGCATCTGGGCTACCGGGATTTATAGTTAACATCAAAGATCGGACTCAGGGCCTCAGTTCGTGCATTCTGCTGTCAGGTTGGTGTTAAATGCAGAAACACTTGTATCTGACCATGGTGCTGGAACACGCGGATGAAATTTCAAATATCAGGGGTTTTAATTGCTGGCGTAATTTCGTTGACGCTGGGCGGGGCCGCATCGGCGTTGCCCCTGTATATGATTACCGATCTGGGCGATCTGCCGGGTGGAGAAGATTACAGCATTCCCTTGAGCCTCAATGACAGTGGCCAAGTGGTGGGGGTAAGCGCAGCCCCGACTGGTGATCGGGGTTTCTTGTGGGAAAGTGGTGTCATGACCGACTTAGGCGATCTGCCGGGTGGGGCGGATATTAGCTATGCGTCGGGTATTAATAACAGCGGTCAGGTTGTGGGGGGTAGCGTTGTAGCAACCGGTCTTCGCGGTTTTATGTGGGAAAACGGTGTCATGACCGACCTTGGCGACCTACCCGGGGGAGAAGATTACAGCGAGTCCACAGCCATCAATGACAGCGGGCAAGTGGTAGGCCAGAGCAACAGCGCAGACGGCTACCACGCATTTTTATGGGATAACGTCAATGGCATGATTGATCTTGGGGTCTTACCTGGTGGGGGAAATTTCAGCAGGGCCT
>OBEQ012156987.1_pt1 | contig 10497 bp, 6 predicted proteins | sample 1670901 | NCBI WGS metagenome assembly OBEQ01 (sample SAMEA104232315, study PRJEB22302) | groundwater metagenome | biome: forest; feature: aquifer; material: groundwater | place: USA | collected 2011-08-07 | depth 5.4 m | reverse complement strand
CAGGAGCCGATCTCGCTGCAGACGCCGATTGGGGATGACGGGGACACCCACTTCGGGGATTTCATCGAGGACAAGCGTGCGGTTTCCCCGGCCAATGCCACCGCGTACGCGATGTTGAAGGAGCAGATGGAGGGGGTGCTCGACACGCTGACCGAACGGGAGGCCCATGTTTTGCGGCTCCGGTTTGGAATCGGGGACGGCTATCCGCGGACGCTCGAGGAGGTCGGCGCGATTTTCAAGGTGACCCGTGAAAGGGTCCGCCAGATCGAAGCCAAGGCGCTGCGGAAACTGCGGCACCCGACCCGCTCACGGCGGCTGCGCACCTTTCTGGAACTGGGGGCGTTGAACGAAGAGCGTAGCTTGGCGTAACCGCGCCGCTGGAAGTAAACGAGCCGCAAACCCGGAAACGGGTTTGCGGCTTTGTTTTTTGCACATTTTACCGGGGGTAAGTAAGGTAAACTTCTAACTGGCAGGTACAATTCGGGTTTTTGAACAGTTCCGATGATGAGGCAATCGCGGGGTTTTTTATGCCATGAAACGGCTGCAGTTTTTCAAAGGGTTTACGCTGCTGGAAATCCTCCTCGTCGTCAGCATCGTCGCAGTGCTCTGCGTGTTCATCATCCCGGTTTTTTTGCGCGCCAGTTCTGTTTCCCCGGTCCCCGATCCGGCCACAGCCGGGTCTGCCGCTGCCGCACCGGCCCCCCCGGTCCGGCTGATCGTTAAGGAAAAGGCGGAAAGCGATCCGGTGAAGGCAAGTGATGCGCGCATTCGCTTTGAGTCTCTCAAGGGGCAGTGCGGGGTCCTCTCTGACGAGCTGCTGTACAAGGATATGATCCCGATCTGGCAGGCTGATCTGAGCGCATTTAAAGCAATGCCATCGCTTCCCAGCCAGGACCCGATGGCCGACAGGGGCGCCGAGGCCTCCGCTGCGCTGGAGGAGTACCATTTCGATAAGGTGCACGTCTTGACGCTTCCGCTCGGCGCGGACGCCGCGGCCGGCGCTCAGGCGTTCGCCGCCGACCCAGGAGTCGAGTACGCCGACGTGGATTGCCAGATCGTCCCGGAGGCACTGCCGAACGATCCGCTGCTGCGGGACCAGAGCGGCGGGTGGCGGACAATGCTCTGGCAAAACCCGTTCCCGAACCAATGGAACCTCCAAATGGTGGACGCCGAGAATGCCTGGGCGATCACGAAGGGGGCCGGGGTAGTCGTCGCGGTGCTTGGTACCGGCGTGGATTACACGCATCCGGATCTGGCGGCGAACATCTGGATCAACCCCGGCGAGGACGGTCTGGACGCCACCGGACGGGACAAACGGACCAATGGGGTCGATGACGACCGGAACGGACGCATTGACGACTGGCGAGGCTACGACGTCGCGGACAACAACAACAATCCAATGGACTGCGATGGGCACGAGACCGCGGTCTCTGGGGTGATCGCGGCTGTGCAGGGCAACGGCATCGGCATCAGCGGCATCGCACCGGAGGCGAAGATCCTGCCGGTGAAGATGTACACCACCAATAGGTTCCAGTGCGGTCTTGCGGAACTGATAGCGGCGATCCAGTACGCCGGGTCGTTCCGGGAGGTGAAGGTCATCAACGCGAGCGTCGGGTTTCCCGGAGCGCGGGCCTCCTCCCTGGCCGAGGCCGTCCATTTTGTGACCAGGGTCAAGGGCATCGTGTTCGTCGCCGCCGCGGGGAATGAGGCGAGGGACATCGGCGATTATACGCAGGGCAGCCAGCCGGCCTGCCTGCGCGAAGCCATCTCGGTCGGTGGGTGCAACGAAGCGCGGGAGTTCCGGTCTTGGAATTTTGGGTTCTCGCTCGACGTGGCTGCCCCGGCCGGTGGAAGCGAGCAGCCGGCCTCCAATTCGCCGTTCTCCTCCATCTTGACGCTGCTGCGCAACCCTGCGCCGCAGAGGTATCCGGTGGTGGTGCCCGGCTACACGCGCGTGAACGGCACGTCGTTTTCCTCACCGCTGGTCGCAGGTATAGCCGCGTTGATCAAGGCGCGTTATCCGCAGCACTTGCCGGAACAGGTACGGCAGGCGATTCGGCACACGGCTCAGGATGCCGGAGCTCCCGGATTCGACCGGTATTTCGGTTACGGGATTCCGCACGCGACCCGCGCGCTCGGAGAGGCTTCGCCGCTGTCGGTTCGGATCATCCGGTGGATGGACATGGATACCAACAACCCGTCCCAGATCAGGGTGGGACGGAGCGTCGGGTACAACGTCAATACGCTGCGGATCGTCGGCATGGCGTACGGTCCGAACTTCCTGCGGTGGCGGCTGAAGCTCGGCCGCCATGGGGCCGATCCGGAGACCGACATGCCCACCTCCTGGACGGTGCTGGCCACCGGCAATACAGGGACCGACGTCCAGCCCGATTATCCGGGCGCGCTCAAGGTGCTGCTTGACTGGGACGTCCGGCCGGTTTCCGACGGGACGTATACGCTGTTGCTGGAGGGGGAAAAGCAGGGCGGCGCAATCTATGAGGACCGGGTGGTCGTCGGCATTAACCGGGTGATCCTCACGGGACCGGATCCGGACATAAGCGACATGCAGGTTTACCGGGCGGGCGAGCAGGTGCGGGTGACCGGCACGGTCAAGCCGGCAGGGTTGGTGCGTTACGTGGTCAGTATCCGGCGTTCGGACGGCACCGCGCTGAATGCCCCGGTGATCACCTATCCTCCCGGTGGGAATACAGTGTCCCGGACCAACGAGCTGCTTGCGACCTGGAACACGACCGGCATCCCGGCGGGACGATACACGATTCGTCTTGAGGTGCAATTAAGTGCAGGAGGGCCGATTGTCCAGGAAACGGTCGTGGTCGTGGATCCAACTCTGAGTGCCGGCCAAGGCCCGAATCGCTGGCCGGTCCGGAGGGCGGTTAGTTCCTGGGGAACCCGGGCGGTCGATCACCTGACCGCCGCGGATATCAACGGGGACGGCTGTGAGGAGATCCTGGTGGCCTCCGGCGACACAGTCACCGCGTATGATTGGACCGCCGCGCGCGTATGGCAGAAGCAGGTTCTTGAGTTACGGCTTCCCAGTCAGGGGCCGCCGGCTGTCCCATTGGAATTTGTCCGGACACCGGCGGTGGCTGATCTGAATGGCAACGGGACGCCGGAAATCGTCGCGCCCCGGTTGGATGGCAAGGTCTACATGTGGGAGGGCAATGATGCGGTTGCGGGTTGGCCGATTACCTTCAGTCCGGATCCGGCTGTCGCGATCGCGGACGTGGACGGCAACGGCCAGAAGGATATCGTGGTGGTGTGCCGCAATGCGATCTATGTGGTCAACCGGGCCGGGCAGGCCTTGCCCGGATGGCCGCTCCGCAACCCGGATATTCAACGGTTCCTGACGCCGGCGGCCGTTGGAAATGTGGATGCAAGCGCCGATGGAAAGCTGGAAATCGCCGTCGTCGTTCAGGGGATCGGGCAAAGCGGCGGCCCCGAAGCCCATCTGGCTCTCTTCGACTCCACCGGCCGGATGATTGGCGGGTGGCCGCAGCGCATCCAGGTGGGCGTTTCTCCTCCCCCCTGTTCCCCGGCTTTGGGGGATCTGGACGGGGACGGGGAATTGGAGATCGTCGTGGGAACGGGAGACGGTCTGGTCTACGCGTTTCGCCGCAACGGCGCTTTGCTCCCCGGATGGCCCCGTATGGTGAATCCCCGCACGGCAATCACCGGAGTGGCCTTGGGGGACGTGGACGGGGACAACCGGCTGGAGGTGGTGGCAGGCACGGCGATCCCGCCGGCCACCAACACGCCGTGTCCAGCCAACGATCATTCAAAATTGTACGGCTGGAACGGGGATGGAACTCCGAAGTCCGCCCAATGGCCCGTCACCAACATGAGTGATTCTTTCGGTTCTTTCGGTTACGGGGCTCCGATCATTGCGGATGCGGATGGGAACGGAAGGGCTGACATCCTGGCCTGGGCCAGTTACGGGCTACCCAACTATACGCCGGTTCACGGCTATCAGAACAACGGGGCTCCGGTCGCCGGCTTCCATAAACCTGCGGCGATTTTCGGGATTTCTCCCTTTTGCAGTTTGGTTGTTGCCGTTGGTCCCAATAACACCCGCCGGTTGATGGGGCTGGACGCGAACGGGAATTTGTATTCGTGGGATCTTCCCGTGAGCGCAGCCGCTACCAGGTTCCATTGGCGGATGATGAATGGTGATTCCGGGCAAACCCGGTGCGTTCCGGATCCGGCCTCCGTTCAACCAGCCGCGACGAATTAGGCTGCTACAGGAAAGCGACAGCGGTTTGGTGAGAATGGGCCCGCCTGGATTCGAACCAGGGACCAAGTCATTATGAGTGACCTGCTCTGACCGCTGAGCTACGAGCCCGGCACCTCATTTTAACCGTTTTTGCGAATTCTTCCTATCCTCTCATATTTATTGGAGTAACCATTGCCCTCTGGTTTCGTTTCTAACTAGTGATCAGCTTAGGGGAAAAAGGTTGTAGTTAATGGTGACCGTAGTCAGATGTTTTTTGGACAGGAGTGCTGGGGGTGTAGTAAGCTTCGGTTTTAGAGGGAGAGTTGGCGATGAAAATGAGCGGGCAAGGAAGATCAAAGGCGAAGATATATTCGTCTGTATGGATCATAATGATGACTGTGGTCCATGTTTTCAGCCCCCCGGCGGCGTTTGCCGTCGGCCCACCTTTTGAGATTAGCAATGTTGCTTCCTCTAATATCACCTCTACAGGTGCGACTATCACATGGCAGACGAAGAGGAAGGGAAGTCCTGTTCCGGCAACATCCCAAGTGGAGTATGGATTAACCGTCCGTTACGGAAACCGGACGCTGCTCGATAAAACCCTCGTATCGGAGCACCGTGTCTTATTGACGGGTTTGACTCCTAGTAAGACTTATCATTATCGTGCGCTATCGCGTGCGTCTGATTACTTAGTTAAGTCCAAGGATTTTACCTTTACTACGAAGGTGACAAATGTGCCGCCGAGCATCACGACACAGCCTCAGAGACAGACTGTGACGGTGGGCCAAACAGCGACGTTCAGCGTGGTGGCGGATGGGACGGCGCCGTTGTCGTACCAATGGCAGAAGAACGGGGTGGATGTCTCTGGTGCGACGTCGGCGAGCTACACGACGCCGGCGACGGTGGCTGGGGATAATGGAGCGAAGTTTGACTGTGTGGTGACGAACGTAGCTGGGAGTATAACAAGCAGTACAGCGGTGCTGACGGTGCAGTATGCGCCGAGCATCACGACGCAGCCTCAGAGCCAGACCGTGACAGCGGGCCAGACCGCGACGTTCAGCGTGGTGGCGGATGGGAACCCGGCACCCATGTATCAATGGCAGAGGAACGGGGTGGATATCGCGGGTGCGGCGTCGGCAAGTTACACAACGCCGGCAACAGTGGCTGGGGATAATGGTTCCAGCTACGATTGCATAGCGACCAACTCTATTGGGAGTGCGACGAGCGCCTCAGCGGTGCTGACGGTGCAGTATGCGCCGAGCATCACGACGCAGCCAGCGGATCAGACGGTGACTGTTGGGCAGACAGCGACGTTTAGTGTAGTAGCCAATGGGACAGCGCCGCTGTCGTACCAATGGCGGAAAAATGGCGTGAACATTGCGGGTGCGACGTCGGCAAACTACACGACGCCGGCGACGGTCGCTGGGGATGATGGGACCAAGTTTGACTGTGTGGTGACGAACATAGTTGGGAATGTAACGAGCTCTGCAGCAGTGCTGACGGTAAAGGCGCCAGGAAGTTTCCCGCCTGTGACTTTATTGTCGAACTTACCCCAGAATCCAAACCTTCTGGGATGGTCTGCCGCCGACCTTCCTCAGCTGAGGAGTTACTATACGGCGCATCCTCTGGATACCAAGGATCCGCTTAATGCAGCTGTTGCTTACTTCGTTTGGGGAGATATGGCTGCGGCCCAAACGGCCATCAATTACGTTAATACGGCTCAACTCGAGTCTGACCTGGCGACTACCACAGCAAGTGACTTGGCCCGATGGATTGGGGAGAAGGTAATCCTTACTTTTAGTTTGGTTTATCCGGCAATGGTACAGACAGATATACAGGCATTTTTAGATCGATGGGATAACTACATGACTATTCTGAATGGCAAATCATGGGGAGGATGGAATTCCCACATGGTGGTGAATAACTATTATTGGGGGTACAGCCGCGATACACAGGAGCTTGGGTTGTGTCAAATGATACTGCAAGACTCCCGAGGTCATGGGTGGGTGGACGCGGACTTGAAGAAACGATGGGAGACAGATATCCTCCCACATTTCAACGGACCAGGGTGGGGCGGATCATTTGCGGAGGGTCCCCAATACGGAGGTTATGTAAATTGTAAGTATCCGTGGGAGGTTTATCTTTCAGCTCTGAAGTATCTCACTGGAATCGACATGTCCCAATACACCGATTATCATAAGGAGGTTGTCTACAACCTGTTTTATATGACTCAGAACCCTGTTTATATGGGAACAGGCGGTGCCTTGTGTTATCAACTGCGGACGGATAATCAGACAGATCAGGGAAGTTATTTCCGCTTCGACCAGGATCCTTACCAGGCTTACAGAGGTTTCTTGATTGCCATGAAAAAGATCTATGGGGACCTGACCAGTCCACAGAAGGACTTGCTTGTGATTAAACTTGCTCAGATATTGCAAAACAAGATTACCCGATTAGCCCTCAGCTATTTAGAGGCAACCGATGTCAAAGTTGATACGGCGGGTTTCGACCCCGCCTCGCTGGTTCTTGACTATTTTGAGAGAGGCGATAGGACCAGGGGATGGTTGGTTACGAAAGACAAGTGGGGGCCTGATGCGATGATTGTCCATGAAGAGTTAAGAAACGGTTGGTATGGAGCAGGCCATATTATGAAGTCTGTAGGACAAATTTATATTCAGAGTAAGAACTATTGGCTGGTAAAGTCGTCGGGGGGTTATTCAACGAATTTTGCCGGCCAATATGGGAGTACAAAAACCTCTCAGGAAACAGACACGATGAATACCGCCGGCGGTCTCCTGGTTGGGGATCCTAACGGATCCTACTCGACAGGATTGGCCAACGCGTATGTCCAAGGGCCGGAGAATCTGATAGCGGTCCAAAGTGGCTCCATAGCTTCCGTGACCATTGATGATGTGACGAACCGTTATCGAGCGCCTAAAAGTTCCCATCCTTATCGGGATGACAACCCTGCGGTTGTGAAAGCAGTTAGGGAAAAATTGTTCATCAGGGCTTTAAAAACCTTAGTTTGTGTGGACGATGTGACGGTAAAAAATCCGGCGACCGATCAAGTGACCTTTACGGTGGTCACACCCGGACAACCCGATACTACCGATCCGTATCATATCGTTGTCCCGGTTGGAGACCAGATGCTTCGGATCATTGCGTTGCCGGATTCGGGGGTGATTTACGATGCTAAAGTGGTGAATCTCGGGGCTTTTAGCGGGCCGCATACTTCGGGCGTCGATTATACGCAAAACCGGGTTGAACTGAATGTTCATTTGGGTTCAGTGGCGGAAACTTTTGTTGCGACCGTTTTACAGGGTGGAAGTGCGACGGATCCTGCCTTGATTGTGACAAGGTCAGACACGACCAAAGATATAACCATTCATCTGACTAATCCCGTTACGCGGGAGTACGCGGTGATTTTTTTGAATAAGTCAGATATGACAGGTTACATTCAATATACCGATGCAAACGGAAATACTTCTTCGCAAAATATCTCGGCAGGAATACAGCCATTTTCCATAGGTCTCAACGGGCCTGTGTGGGGATGAGAGACGTTTAGGAGCTGGTTTGCAGCGCCGAGGAGACCACGCCACCGGAGACGATCAGTTTCAGCGCCTCTTCGACCGACATGGTCAGCGGGGTCACTTCCTCTTCCGGCAGCAGGATCAGGTTCCCGGTAAACGGGGACGGCGGGGTCGGGACTAGGATCGTCAGCAGATTTTCCTCGGTGCCGGTGACCGACGTCTTGGTTTCATGCAAAAAAAATCCGATCGCGTAGCAGACGGTCCGTGGAAATTCGACTAGCACGACCCGCTTGAACGCTGACGGATGATCTTCCCCGCCAAACAGGAACTGGGTCAGCTGCTTGATGGCCGGGTAGATCTGCCGCACCAGCGGCAGGCGGCTGAACGAGTTCTCAACCGTCGGGAACACCACCCGCCCGAAAAAGTGGGTCGAGAGGTAGCCGACCAGCAGGATAATCAGTACGGTCAGCACCAGGCCGAGGCCGGGGACGTGGACCGCCAGGTGGCGGCCGAGCAATCCATCCGAGAACTGGAAGATTTTCAGCAACAGTAGGATCGTGACCGTCGCGGGGAACAGCGTGATCAGACCCGCCACGAAGTATCGCCGCGTCGCCTGGATAATTCGGACCGACAAAGAGGGCTGAGTTAATTTGATTCTCTGATCGGGGTTGGGTGTCATCGGGTTTGTCTCAATGCTACTCTGAAGAGGGCTGTTTCGTCAATAATTCCCCGTTGGCAACCGGTATCGCATCCAGTACAATGTTTTCACAATGATCTGGACGTGGTTCGTTAAAGGGGGCCCGGTGATGTGGCCGATCCTGATCGGATCGGTGATCGGGTTCGCGATCCTGTTTGAGCGGGTCTGGGTGCTCGTCGGGCTTTCGGCCGGGGAGGGCCGGGCGTGTCTCTCGCGGGTTCTCCAGAGCGTCCGCCAGGGCCGGCTCGCCGACGCCGAGGCCGCCGCGAAGGCGGTTGATCACCCGCTCGCTCCGATCCTGAGCCGCGGTCTGGAACAATGGGGCCAGCCGCTGCCGGTGATGGAACGGGCCATGGAACAGGCCGCGCAGCAGCAGGTGAGGATGCTCGAGCGGTGGCTCGGCACGTTGGCCTCGATCATCACGGTGGAGCCGATGCTCGGGTTCCTCGGCACGATCACCGGCCTGATCCGCGCCTTCAAGGCCTGGGAGGCGGCCGGCAGCAAAGTCACGGTGAGTCTGCTGGCCGGCGGAATCTACGAGGCGATGATCACCACGGCCGCCGGGCTCATGATCGCGATTCCGCTGTTGGTGGCGCACAACGCCTTCATCAGCCGCATCAAGCGGATCGCCGCGCAGCTGACCGACGCTTCCAACGATTTTCTGGAGGCCTACGTGCGCCTGCAGCTGAAAGAACAGCCCGATGAAACCCCTTTCCACCCGCGCGTACCTGCTCAATCCTGAATCGATCGCGCTCACCGACATGGTGATGAATCTATTCATTTTCTTCTTCGTTTCGTTCAGTCTGGTCTACACGTTCAACAAGGACCGGGTCAACCAGCTGGAGGTGAATCTTCCCAAGGCGGCGACCGGGCAGCAGGTGTCGGACACCACGCTGGTCGTCACGATCACGCGGGACGGGAGATGTCATTTCGGCAACCGCGTGGTTGCTGAATCCCGGCTCACCAGCGAGCTGGCAGAGATTGTCAAGCGCCGTCCCGGCGTCTCGATCCTGGTTCGGGCCGACGAATCGGCGCCGTGCCGCTCGCTGGTCGCGGTGTTTGACGCGGGCCGCGCCGCCGGGGTTGGCCGGATGAACTTCGCGGTTCAGCCAGCCGGCAGCAGTTCATGATCGGCCCGCTTCTGCTGGCTGCCGCGGCCGGCGTCGCTGACTTCCTGGGGGCGGTGCTCGCCTTGAGACAGGTGCGGTTGGAGGGCCGCGCGCTGCTGTATCTGCTGGCCATGAGCGGCGGCTACCTGATCTGCTGGACCGTAGCCCACCTGATTCCGCTATTGGTCCAGCACCAGCCGTCGCTGGTGCCCTGGATCCTGGTCGGATACTTTAGTCTCTACCTGTTTGAGAATTTGTTTGCGACCCATGCCCATCCGTCGCTGGCCGGCAACGTTCATCCCCACACGCTGGTGGACACCTGGAAGGGACACACGGCCCTCATCTCTCCCTCGGCCTGCTGGGCGGCCGTTGCGGGGCTGTTCATCCACGCGTTTCTGGACGGTGTCGGCATCGTCGCTTCCTTCATGATCCATCCAATCGTGGGGAAGCTTGTCTTCATCGCGGTGTTCCTCCATAAAGTGCCGGAGGGCTCCAGCTTGACCTCGATTCTCGGGGCCGCCCGGCAGAGCACCCGGGTCATCGTTATCGCGGCGGCCGGCACCGCGCTGGCCACCTTTGCCGGCGGTATCGCGGCCTGGGGCGTCGGCATGGCCGAGCCGTACTGGTCCTACCCGTTGCTGGCGCTCTCGGCGGGCACCTTCCTGTTCATCGGCGCCAGCGACTTGATCCCCGCCACGCAGAAAGGGGAGTCCAAAGGGACGGTGCTGGCGGTGATTGCGGGGGCGCTCATGTTCTATCTGGTCAGTATGCTGCTGCACGCGGCCGGAATCCATCACGACTAAGCGGTTCTGAACGCCTTTCTGCTTCCCATCACGCCGTTCTTCCCGTAAAATAATTGTTTCAGGGCGCATAGCTCAGCTGGTTAGAGCGTTCGCTTCACATGCGCCAGGTCACAGGGTCAAGTCCTGT
>OBEQ012006866.1_pt1 | contig 10498 bp, 10 predicted proteins | sample 1670901 | NCBI WGS metagenome assembly OBEQ01 (sample SAMEA104232315, study PRJEB22302) | groundwater metagenome | biome: forest; feature: aquifer; material: groundwater | place: USA | collected 2011-08-07 | depth 5.4 m | reverse complement strand
ACTCGCCGACGCCCACCACGGAGCTGCCATCGCGCAAGAAGATTCAAAACAGCGTGGCTTTGCTCGCCGCGCTCGCGACGGACGAGCTGGCCAGAAGCAAAAGCGCGACGAGAGAGGCAATTGACGACCGCATCAGGGTGAAAAGTATTGTAACTGTGGAAATCCTGTGCATGACCCGTGCAAAACCTGTGGACAACCTGACAGCCAAATATTTTTCTGCGCGCAACGCGCGCAATCTCCAGCGATTCCTCCTGTGGATGCGCCCTTCGCGTCCCGCTTCGCTTGATCGCGCCGCAGCGAAGCGTAGAATCGTCCCTCGCTTCAGCACTCCACCCGGACAACAAACGTGATCATTCATCGCTTCGAAGAAACCATTGGCGGGCGTGCGTACCAGATCGAGGTGACGCCCGTGAGTAACCGGTGGCGGGCGCAGCTTCGCCGCGGACCCGGGATGCCGACCGCGATGATGCCGTTTTACGGTCAGACGCCGGACGAGGCCGCAGGCCAGCTGACGAAATGGCTGTCACTGGCGCACCAGCGCTTCGCGGCCACAGCCACGCCCACCCGACCCTCGACTGTATAGCTATATCGACTGTAAGGCGGTGGAGTGACAGAGCAGGTCACCCGCATGCGGCGCGAACCCTTTGGGTTCGCGTAGCGGGTTGCTGCGGCCATCCGCGTGCGCTACCATGAAAAGTCAACCCGACATGGGCCAGTGGCGCAGATGGGAGCGCGCGTGAATGGCATTCACGAGGTCACCGGTTCGATCCCGGTCTGGTCCACCAACCTTCGCTCTCGATCCAGGCGAAGGTTGCCTCGCCGTAGCGGCGAAGCCGCGAAGGCGGGCGCTCCTTCGACCTTGACAGTGCCCCCCGGTTCCATCATTCTGCGGGCCGCTCCAGTCTTCCGCACGCGTCGTCGCTGGGACCAATTCGCTTAACGCTTTCGCCCTTCGACTATCGCTCAGGGCGTCCCGAGCGGCGTCGAGGGACGTCGTCAGCCGAAATCACGCCGCACCGGACGCGCCGGCTCTGCGCTGGCCTGCTTCCGCAGGCGCGCTGCGCCGACCATCATCGGCGTAGAAAAAGGAGGAGATATGAACCGCAGATTGTGGGTTCTCTGTGTCGGTGTTCTGCTGGCCCTGATACGCGTGGCGGGGATCGCCCAGGAACCGGATGCCCGGACGCTTGTGCAGGCGTCGCTCAAGGCGATGGGCGCGGAGAACGTGAAGTCCATCACGTATTCCGGGAGCGTCGGCTATGTGGCTGCGCCCGGCCAGAACTATTCCCCGGCGAGCGACTGGCCGGCGAATCAGCTGACCAGCTACACCCGGACCATCGACTACGATTCCAAATCCTCAAAGTTGGACTACACCTTGAAGCAGGGAACCGGCCAAGGTGGACCAGCCGGCGGAGGCAACGCGCCGACGATTACGAACCCGCTCATCGGAGAGCAGCGGACGATCCAGATGGTCAGCGGCAACTACGCCTGGAACATGAATGGCACCAACGTCGTTCCGGCGCCGGCCGACGCGGAGCAACGGCAGCTCGAGATCTGGCTCACGCCGCACGGCTGTCTCAAGGCCGCTCTGGAGCCGGGGGCCAACCCGATCGTCATCACCCGCAATGAGCAGGGAAAGGGCCGGATCAGGGCGATCTCCTTCATGGCGCTCGGGAAGTACAGGATTCAGTGCGCGATCAACGACAGGAACCTCGTCGAACGGATCCAGACATATTTCGCCAATCCCGTCGTCGGAGACCTGTATTACGAGCTGGTGCTCACCAACTACAAGGACTTCGGCGGCGGCCTGATGTTCCCCACCACGTTCCATCAGCACCACGACCTCGATGACGACCTGGAAGGCGAGGGCGTCAACGTGAGCGGTGGGCACAATTCGTTTGGTCTCACGATCGCCAACGTTCAGCTGAACGTGAGTGGCGCCGCCCTGACCGTTCCCGACGCGGTGCGTACGGCAACCATTCCACCGGTCCGCGTGGAGTCGACGAAAGCGGCGGATGGCGTGTGGTACGTAGGCGGTGGGACGCACGCCAGCGTGGCCGTCGAGTTCCGTGACTTCATCACGGTCATCGAGGCGCCGCTCAACGAAGATCGGTCACTGGCCGTGATCGCGGAAGTGAAGAAACTGATTCCCAACAAACCGATTCGGTACCTGGTGAGCACGCATCACCACTGGGACCATCTCGGCGGAGTCCGCGCTTACGTCCAGCAGGAGGGCGTGACCATCGTCCTGCAGCAAAACAATCACTCGTACTACGCAGAGGTCTTGACGGTGAAGCCGTGGACGTTGAAGCCTGACAGGCTCGCCCTCGCTCCGCCAGAAGAGGTCGCGGAAGGCTACACCTTTGAGACAGTGGGCCAGAAGTATGTCTTAACGGATGGGACGAAGGTTATGGAGGTCTACAACGTCCAGGGCCTCGCTCACGCTCAGGGCATGTTGATGGCGTATCTCCCGAAGGAGAAGATCGTGGTTGAAGCGGACATGTTCAATGCGCCCGCGCCGAACGCGCCGCTCCCGACCACGGTTACTGCGGCCAGCAGAACCTTCTACAACAACGTGTAACGACTGAAGCTGGAGGTCACGACCATCGCACCCATCCACGGGGGTCGAGTGTACCCGTGGGCGGATTTCGCAAAGTTCGTCAGCAGCGGCAGTACAAACTAGAGTCAATGCGCGGCGGGCGCCCTGTGTCGCCCGCCGCGCGGTTCGCGCCCGCTGCGAGGACCCGAACCGTGAATTGCCAATTCATCAGCCGGAGATGCCCAGGAACGTTCGCATCCGGTCGAGTTCCGCCGCCAGCTCGCGCGTGAACAGGCGATCGCGTGGCGGTCGCGACTTCACGTAGCCGAACTCAGTCCGAAGTTCACCGTTCTTCATTGTCACGTTCCCCCATCCGATGGCTTCGTCACGCCACAGCAGCGGCAAAGCGTAATAACCGAGCTTGCGTTCGGGCCCGGGGGTGTAGGCCTCGAAACGGTAAGTCCAGCCCCACAGAAGCTCGAAGCGGCGCCGATCCCACACGACGGGATCGAAGGGTGTCAACAAACGCACGCTCTGGTCCGGCGCGTCACGCGGCCAACGCTCCTCGGCCGGCCAGTACCAGTCGACGTGCTCGACGCGGGCGTAATCAAGCCGCTTCAGCGCGCGCTGCAACGCGCCCTTCAGCTCGCCACGCCGATGCGGCACGGCGTAGCGGAGGCGGCTGATCACCGCCGACAGACTCGCGCGCGGCAACGGTGCGTACGTGCGCACGACGACGTCGACGAGCGCATCGACCTGCGCGCGCCGCGCGGCGGCGCCGGCGGATGCCGCCGCGTGCTCTCGCACGCTGTAGATCCGAATCCCCCGGTCGCGGCGCGCGACGCGCACCAGCCCGCGGTAATGCATGGACTCGAGCAGATTCGTGGTCGCGCGCGACGAACCGCCCCAGTAATTCGTCACCGAGCCGTGTGAAAAGTGGGAATCGACATCGCGCGGATGGACCTCGCCGCGCTCACGAATGAAAGTCAGCAACTCCCGCTCTCGCTTGCTGCGCGGCGCGACCGGCCGTGCTGCGGCGGTGCGCGGGTGCATCAGCGCCTGCACGCCCCTTGGCATATAGCCGTAATTGATGAAGACGTCTTCCTCGATGTCGAGCTGTGCGTAGCGGCGTTCCAGATCACCTGTGCGGTAGTCGTTGACGCGATGACGCAACATCAGATCCTGGGCGCGCGCGGGCGCGCGAATCGGATCGGCTTGCACGAAGCCCAGCCGACCAACCGCATCGGCGAGAGTCGTGGGCGGAAACAGGCTGCGCGAGACGGCAAACCGGCGCAGGTCGCGGAGCGTCGTCAAACGATGGTCCCTGGGAAGAAATTCTTTGGGCCTTCAGTTCCGCGACTTCCGGACACGAGACTTCCCTTTGATTGGAGTGTACCAGCCCACGCCGCCGCGCTGGCGTGGATGGCGAATCTCTCCCTCGCGAAAGAAGTAAAATCGCGCGCGAATACGAAGCGGGAGACTAGCTTTTGGCACCGTCGGCCGGCAGTTCGGTGAGGTTTGCAATTGTCGCGTGCCTGGTGTGCATCGCCGCCGCAGCAACGATCTTCCCGCGGATTGACGAAACGCCTTTTCATGGCGACGAATCCGGCTGGATCTCGTCTGCGTACCACTACACAGACCTTCTGCTGACACTCGACACCACATCGAGCAAGTGGGAGTGTCAGGAATGCAGTACGTGGGGAAGTCTCAATTTGCATCTGGGACAGTGGCTCATCGGCCTGCCGCTTGTGATGGATCCGGGCATACGCGGACGCCGATTCTCCCGGTACTACGACTTCGATCTCCCCTTGGAAGACAACGTCGCGCAAGGCCGGATTCCTCCGCGAGACATTCTCCTGAGGGGCAGACGTGCGGTGGCCGTCGTCGGTGTGCTGTGTTGTCTCATCGTGTTCGCGATCGGCTACATCGCCTATGGGCTTCTGGTTGGTGTCCTTGCCGCAAGCCTTTTACTCACGAATCAACTCTTCATAACGCACGCCACAAGGGCAGTGACGGACGTTCACTACAGCTCCTTTCTGCTCTGTCTGTGCCTGGCTATGATGCTGCTGGCCAGGTCCAAGAGCGCGCCTTCGACCTGGGGTGCGATTCGAGTGGGCGCGATCGCAGGCGTGCTCGTGGGACTCGCGACCTCCGTGAAGGTTACTGCGATTGTCGTCGGCGGCCTCATGTTCGTCGCTGCGACTTACGCATTCGAAGGTCGCAGGGCGCGCCTGCCTGCAGTGGTCACATTCTGCGCATCGGCGCTGATTGTGATCTACGGTCTCAATCCCTTTTTCTGGATTGATTCGAAGGACCTCAGGCCGCAGCCGCTGATCCGGGAGCTCACGCTTCTTGCACACGACGTGCGGGCATCATCGCTTCAGATAGATTCCGCCCGTTTTCCTCAACTGGCTAGCCTTGGCAGGTTTCCGTCGATCTTCGTGAGATGGAACCGATTGATGAACAACCAGCTCGAGGCCAAGCCAGAGCGGGGCTGGCAGGGGAACCGGTTCGGAATACTGCACGAGGCACTGCTCAGGCGCTATTCGAGCGTCCCCGCCGGGTGGCTGTTCCTCGGCATTGGCATATGCCTATCAAGTTCATACGCGAGAAAGCGGGCGCAGTCGGCCCCCGATCGGCCTGCCGTTTCAGGCGCTTTGCCGTTGCTTTACCTCCTCGCCAACTACGGCTTCATCGTCGCCCTCATGAAGCTGAACTTTGAACGCTATTCCCTGCCGACGGTGATCGCGAGCCAGCTGTTCGTTGCTATCGGGTTGCATGCGGTCATCGCCTACCCTCTGCGTTGGCTTCGGCATCGGACATGGACTCGATCAGAAGCGCCGAACGAGAACTCCTGACCGTCGCGGGCCGTGAAGTTGCGATCTCGAATCCGCGAAAGGTGCTGTTTCCGCGAGCGGGCTACACAAAGCTGGACCTCGCGCAGTACTACCTCGCGGTGGCGGAAGGCGCGCTGCGAGCCGCAGGCGGGCGTCCCAATGTGCTCGTACGCTATCCGGAAGGCATCGAGGGTGAGTTCTTCTACCAGAAGCGGGCGCCGCGCTCGCGGCCCGCATGGGTCGACGTGGTCGCGCTGCGTTTCCCTTCCGGCCGCACTGCCGAAGAAGTGGTGCCGCGCGACGCCGCCGCGCTTGCATGGATGGCGAATCTCGCGTGTCTCGAGCTGCATCCGCATCCGGTACGCGCGGACGATCTCGACCATCCCGACGAGCTGCGCGTAGACCTCGATCCGGTTCCAGGAGTGACGTGGACTCAAGTACGCGACGTGGCACGCGTGGTGCGCGCAAGTCTGGAGGACTTCGGCCTCATCGGCTGGCCGAAAACCTCTGGCTCGCGCGGAATCCACGTATACGTGCGTATCGAGCGGCGCTGGAGGTTCGACGAGGTGCGCCGGGCCGCACTCGCGCTCGCGCGCGAGGTCGAGCGGCGCGTTCCCGACCTGGCGACGAGCAAATGGTGGAAAGAAGAGCGCCACGGCGTCTTCCTCGACTACAACCAGAACGCAAAGGACCGGACGATTGCCGCGGCGTACTCGGTGCGTCCGACGCCTGACGCGCGCGTGTCAGCTCCGCTGACCTGGGACGAGGTCGACGTGTGCGAGCCTGGAGACTTCACGCTCGGCACCATGCCCTCGCGCTTCGCCGAGATCGGCGATCGCCATGCGGACATGGATCTGCATCCGTGCTCGATCGCGAGCCTGCTCGAGCTATCGGCACGCCAGGAGCGCGAGGGGCTGAGCGATGCACCGTGGCCTCCTCACTATCAGAAACAGCCTGGTGAACCCGCGCGTGTACAACCGTCGCGGAGGCGTACGCCGAGCCGTCCGCTGATCGAGATCGGCCGTGCGCAGCGCAAAGACGATGCGCTCGCGGGGCTCGGGCGTTGGCGGACGCGTCACCCCGAGGCAGCCGCACACCTGGCTCCCGAAGACGTGCTTGTCGATGCCATGCGCGGCCGGTTTCACACGTGGACGCGGATTCGCGTGAACCTCCAGCACGTGCCGGTCGAACTGCGACCGGGTCAGGAAGCGCTCGATCCGGACGACGCTCCCAACGACTGGAGCGGCGTCAGCGATCGTGGCGCGCCGCACCGAAGACCTTCTCGAGCTCGTAAGGCGTCGTGACTTCGAGCTGGTCATAGCGGCAGTCGCTCGGCCTCTTGTCCTGGCGCCAGCGCTGAAAGATCGCCGCATGGCGGAACCGCGGCCCCTGCATGTGGTCGTACTTGACCTCACAGACTCGCTCGATGCGAAGCGGCTCCCAGGACAGATCCTTGCCGGCGCTCCAGCGGCTCTGGCCTCCGGGCATGCGCGTCGTCTCGCCGCCGGCCGCTTCGGCCCATTCGCGCCAGGGGTGCTCCTCGAACGCGCGCTCACGCAGCGGTGCGAGCTCGAGCGCGAGCTGCGTGCGCATCGCCATCGTGAACGACGAGGTCACGCCGACGTGATGCAGCGCTCCCTTGTCGTCGAACAGCCCGAGCAAGAGCGACCCTACGAGCACGTTCTTTCCGTTCTTGTGCCACCGAAACCCGGCCACGACGCAGTCGGCCGCGCGCGCGTGCTTCACTTTGATCATCGCGCGCTTACCCGGCTGATAGATCCCGTGCTCGGGCTTGGCGATCACGCCATCGAGACCGGCTCCCTCGAACTGCGAGAGCCACTCCGACGCCACCACGGGATCGCGCGTCATCGGTGTCAGGTGGATCGGCGGCTCGACCTTCGCGAGTAGCTCTTCGAGCAGGACGCGGCGCTCGCCTTGCGGCGCGCCGCGCATATCGCGCCCTTCGATGGCCAACAGGTCGAACGCCACAAACTGCGCCGGCGTCTCCGTCGCAAGCTTCGCGGCGCGCGACGCTGCTGGATGAAGCCGAAGCTGGAGGGCGTCGAAATCGAGGCCGCGAGGCGTCGCGATCACGATCTCGCCGTCGATCACGCAGCCGTCCGGCAAACGCTCCAGAAACGCCGCGTGGAGCTCAGGAAAGTAGCGATCGAGCGGCCGTAGATCGCGACTCTGGATGAAGACCTCGGATGCGCCGCGAAAAACGATCGCGCGAAATCCGTCCCATTTGGGTTCATACAAGAACGGTCCGCTCGCGGGAAGCTCCTCGGCGAGCTTTGCGAGCATCGGTTCGATCGGCGGCGCGAGCGCGAAGCCTGTTGCGGGTTCGGTCGACATCTCGTCTGGGTTCTGGTCCGGTTTGAGCCGGACCGGTGATGATACCTTTCATCGTGGAGGCTCCGCTGGACGTCTATCTCATCGACGGCACGTACGAGCTGTTCCGCCACTACTACGCTCTTCCGTCCGCGCGTGACCGGGACGGTCACGAGGTCGGCAGCGTACGCGGCGTCCTCGCGTCCGTTCTAGGGATGATCACTGGGGGCGCCAGGTACGTGGGAGTCGCGACCGACCATGTGATCGAATCGTTCCGCAACCGTCTCTGGCCCGACTACAAGACCGGCGAAGGAATCGACCCCGACCTCCTCGCCCAGTTCCCGCTGCTCGAAGAGGCGCTCGTCGCACTTGGCGTCGCCACGTGGCCGATGATCGAATTCGAGGCCGATGATGCGCTGGCGGCAGCCGCGGCCGCGGCGGCTCGAGACCCGCGGGTCGAGCGTGTGATCATCTGCACGCCCGACAAGGATCTGGCGCAGTGTGTGCGCGGGACACGGATCGTGCAGATGGACCGTCGGACGCGCACGATCCGCGACGAAGCCGGCATCATCGCAAAGTTCGGCGTGCCGCCGATTTCAATTCCCGACTACCTGGCCCTCGTCGGCGACAGTGCGGACGGCTATCCGGGCGTGCCGGGCTGGGGCGCAAAATCCACTGCCGCCGTGCTCGCGAAGTATGGTCATCTTGAATCGATCCCTGCGGATTGGCGCACGTGGGGAGTGAACGCCGCTCGTCCCGGTGCGCTGGCGCACGCGCTCGATCGCGAGCGCGACCGTGCCTTCCTGTTTCGCGATCTCGCGACGCTCCGATCCGACATCTCCCTGTTCGCGTCTGTCGACGAGCTGCACTGGGACGGGCCCACGGCCGCTTTCGGTCCTCTCGCCGCGCGATTCGAGGCCGCTGTGACGGCGCCGAACCCGCGCAGCCGCTCCCGTTCGTCAGGGCGCGCTCTTGCGTAATACCGCGAGCACGCAAGGCGTCACCAGGAGCTTCATTTTGAGCTTGCAGTCGGACGCGTGGCGTTGGCGAGCGGACGCCCCGGAGGCACCGGAGGCGGGTACGCGCCACGGAGCTGGTTCCATCGGATCCTGACGAGATCGAGAAACCCGCGCCCGCCCGACGCGACATTGACCTTGCTCTCCCGGCGGTACTCCCACGTCACCGGAATCTCGCGTACGACAAGTCCAGCGCGCCGCGCGAGGAAGAGGATTTCAACATCGAAACCGAACCCGTCAAGGCGCTGCAGCGGGAACAGCGTCTCCGCAGCGTGGGCGCTGAACAGCTTGAATCCGCACTGGGTGTCGTCGACGCCGCGCAGCACAAGCAGCTTCACGAACCAGTTGAAGACGCGACCGATCGCATGGCGCGACCAGGGTTCGCCGATGCGCGTGGCGCCGGCCGCCTCGCGCGATCCGACGAGCACGTCCGCGGGCAACGTTGCGGAGGTCCTTGCCTCGCCGAAGCCTTCGGCGAAGGCGGAGCTTGCCGCGCCGAAGCCTTCGGCGAAGGCGGAGCTTGTCTCGCCGTAGCCTTTGGCGGAGGCGGATATGAATCGCGGTAACTCCGAGATCGGCATTGAGAGGTCCGCGTCCGCCAGAAATCTCCACGCGCCTGTCGCGTCGAGCATCCCGCGACGAACCGCCGCGCCTTTACCCGCGTGCGGCACACGGACGAGTTTTACTCTCGGATCCGAGCGCGAGGCGTCGTCGACGATCGACGCCGTCGCGTCAGTGCTGCCGTCGTCCACGACCAGCACTTCTGCGTCGATGCCAAGGCGATCGATCTCGGCCGCGACCTTCGAAAGGGTGTCAGCGATCCGTGCGGCTTCGTTGAACGCGGGAACAACGACCGAAAGGAATCGGGCCTTCATCGAGGTGCTGAGCGTACCATCTAAGCCTCACCAACTTACACAGTCGCAAGGAGTTCTGGCTTGCCTTGACTTCGGTGCCTGCACTCCCTACACTTGCCGAGCTTACGCTGGCGCGCGTCTGGGCCGCGGTTCCTTCATGGCTTCATACGTCCGCTCATCGAGCGGTCCTGGAAGCGCCTGAGATTGTCTCAGGCTTTCGCGCATCGGAGGGACACGGCTATGCCGACCGGGACTATCGCACGTCTCCTCATCGACAAGGGGTTCGGATTCATTCGCGATGAGGGCGGCACCGAACACTTTTTCCATCGCAGCTCCGTCCGGGGCGCGGTCTTCGAGCTTCTTCGCGAAGGACAGCGCGTGGAGTTCACGGTCGAGGACTCGACGAAGGGCCCCCGCGCCGGTGACGTTCGACTGACTGAAGGGTAATTCCCCGCTCACGAGGCCCGGCCCCCGGCGGGGCCGGGGTTTGCACGCGTCCTCTTGCCGGCCCCGAGTGCTCCCCCACGCCACACGTTACGTCGCACGCTTGCCGCCGTCGCGCTGATTGCGCTCGTTCTCGCCACGTACGGATTCACGCAGGTCGGACGCTTTCTGACGAAGGAAGATCCGCTTCAAAAAGCAGACGCGATCGCCGTGCTTGCCGGCACGAGCATGGATCGCCCGCTGGAAGCGGCCGACTTATACAAAGAAGGCTACGCCCCTCGGATCGTGCTGACGCACGAAATGCGTGAAGCCTCGTACGTCGCGCTGGCGGCACGCGGCGTCACGGTTCCCGCCGAGGCAAACGAACAACGCGAGATTCTTGTGAGGTTGGGTGTTCAGGCAAATGCGATCGTCCTGCGGATGCTCATCCACGACAACACGGCCCAGTAAGCGCAGACGTCACGTCGAAATACCATT
>OBEQ010138421.1_pt1 | contig 10498 bp, 5 predicted proteins | sample 1670901 | NCBI WGS metagenome assembly OBEQ01 (sample SAMEA104232315, study PRJEB22302) | groundwater metagenome | biome: forest; feature: aquifer; material: groundwater | place: USA | collected 2011-08-07 | depth 5.4 m | reverse complement strand
GTGATCGGGCTCGTCGCGAGCTTCTGGCTCCCGGGGCCGTCGCGCGGGGAGTTGCCCGAGTAGGGTATTGCGGATTTGCGGATTGAGGATTGCGGAGCGATGAAACACGCGTTCGTGGGCGCTCTTATAACCGCGGCGGTCAGCACGATCGGCGACTACCTCTGGGCGAACGTGCTGCCGCACCATCTGCCGGTGTACTGGTTCGCGCACGCGATCGTGCTGTTCTCGACGGTCGGTGCCTGTCTGGGATGGCCGATGCGCAGGCCGCTGACGGGCGCGATCGGCGCCGCACTCGTCGGGTGCGTCGCGACGCTCGGCTTCTATTTCCTGCAGCCGCTCATGGGCTATTCCGCGATGTTCCTGCTCTTCGTCGCGCTGTGGGTGGCGCTCGGCATTTTGACCGGACGTATGCTGCAACACGGCGGCAGCATGCCAATCATCGTCGCGCGAAGCGCGCTTGCCGCCGTCGGGTCGGGACTCGGGTTCTACGCGATCTCAGGGATCTGGTTCCCGTTCAATCCCCACGGCTGGGACTACGCAGTCCACTTCGTGAGCTGGACAGTGGCCTATTTGCCCGGATTCGCGGCATTGCTGATCGGACCTCCCTCCCGAATGCTTTATAAGAATGTCTAGAGACTAGGAGGGTTCCGGTGAGAGCAGCACGCGTTCTCGTCACCTCGGTCACTCTGGCGGTCACGCTGCGGGCGGCGCCGGATCCGGCCGGCGAGCGCTTCTGGCCTCAGTGGCGCGGGCCGCACGCCACCGGCGTCTCCACGTTCGCCAACCCGCCGACCGAATGGAGCGAGACGAAGAACATCCGCTGGAAGGTCGAGATTCCCGGACGGGGATCGTCGTCGCCCGTCATTTGGGGCGATCGCCTGTTCGTACTGTCGGCGATTCCGATCGGGCTCGAGGGTGCGGCCGCGCACTCGCCTCGTGGCGGCCTCCGGCCCCGCGATCGCTATCGCTTCGCCGTGCTGGCCATCGATCGCCGGACCGGCAAGACCGTGTGGGAGCGCACGGCGCGGGAAGAGCAGCCGCACGAAGCGTCGCATCAGGACAACGGCACGTACGCGTCGAGCTCCGCCATCACGGACGGACAGCGGGTGTACGCCTGGTTTGAATCGCAGGGCATGTACGTCTACGACATGGACGGGACGCTGCTCTGGTCGAAGGACCTCGGCGACAAGATCATGCGGAACCAGTTCGGCGAGGGCAGCACGCCGGTCCTCTCCGGCGATCGGCTCGTCATTGTCTGGGACCATCAGGGCCAGTCATTCATCGTGTCGCTCGACGCGGCCAGCGGACGGGAGCTGTGGCGGGTGAACCGCGAGGAGATCGACACCTGGGCCACGCCGCTCGTCGTCGAGCTCGACGGCCGGCGACAGGTGATCGCGCCCGGCATGAGAAAGATCCGCGCCTACGATCTCGACACGGGCACCGTCGTCTGGGAGAGCAAAGGCGTGACGATGAACCCGATTCCGTCGCCGGTATCCGGCGACGGCATGGTGTTCGTCACCAGCGGATTTCAGGGGAACAACCTCAAGGCGATCCGCCTCGCGAGCGCGAAGGGCGACATCACCGGAACCGATTCGATTGTGTGGACGCTCGACCGGGACACGCCGTACGTGCCGTCACCCCTGCTATACGACGGCATTCTGTACCTGCTCAAGACAAACTCCGGCATTCTGTCGGCGTTCGAAGCGATCAGCGGGAAACCGCACTACCAGTTACAGCGTCTCGAGGGGCTGCCCGAGGTCTTCGCGTCGCCAGTAGGGGCGGGCGGCCGCGTCTACATCGCGGGGCGCGACGGCGTCACCCTCGTGCTTCGCAACGGCAAGACCTACGAGGTGCTCGCGTCGAACAGGCTGGACGATGGGTTCGACGCCTCGCCGGCGCTGGTGGACAATGCGATCTATCTGCGCGGCTATCGCTATCTGTACGGCATCGCAGCAAACTGACGACAGCCGATTTCATCAGCACGTTGGCGCTCCAAGTCTCAGCAAACGCCGGATTCCTCCGTCATGATCAGGCCCCAGTTCGCAGGGACTCTGGCCACGAAACACGAAGACGACCGGTATAATTCGACGGCCCTCGATGACGCTCCCGCTCGGCACCCGGATCGGCACGTATGAAATCGTCTCGGCCCTCGGCGCCGGCGGGATGGGCGAGGTGTATCGCGCGCACGACACCAGACTGGGCCGCGACGTGGCGATCAAAGTGCTGAGCGAGGCCATGGCGAAGGACCCTGAGGCTCTCGCGCGGTTCACGCGCGAAGCCCACGCCGTCGCCGCCCTCAATCACCCTCACATCGTCACGATCTTCTCCATCGAAAAAGCCGGCGGCGTCCACTTCATGACGATGGAGCTGGTCGAGGGGCGCACGCTCGACCGGATGATTCCCACGGGCGGCGTCTCGATGGCGCAGTTCTTCGACATCGCGATTCCCCTGGCCGACGCGCTGTCGGCGGCGCATCGGAAACATCTCATCCATCGCGATCTGAAGCCCTTGAACGTGATGGTGACGGACGAGGGCCGTGTGAAAGTTCTCGACTTCGGACTGGCGCGCGCCGTTGACGCAGACGTCCTCCGCCCCGGAGACGACCTCACCTACCTCGGGCTCACACAGGCCGGGACCATCGTCGGCACGATGCCGTACATGTCGCCCGAGCAGATCGAAGCCAAGCCGCTCGATCATCGCACCGACCTCTTCTCGCTCGGCATCATGCTGTACGAGCTGGCGACGGGCGAGCGGCCGTTTCGCGGCGATTCGTCGCCGGCGCTGCTGTCGTCCATCATGAAGGACCACCCCGGGCCCGCTGGAGAGCGGCGTGCCGATGTGCCGGGCGAGATATCTCGTCTCATCGGGCGGTGTCTCGAGAAGCAACCGCGCGACCGCATCCAGACCGCCACCGAGATCCTCGCCGAATTACGGGCGCAGCGCCGGACCTGGGAATCCGGGGCTCATCGGGCAGTCAGGCCGGCAGCGCCCGACATGACTCCGCGTCCGGCGGAACGCGTGGCCTCGATTGCGGTGCTGCCGTTCGCGGATATGAGCGCCGCGAAGGACCAGGACTGGTTCTGCGATGGCATCGCCGAAGAGATCCTGAACGCCCTCACGCCGCTCAAAGGCTTGAGAGTCGCCGCGCGCACGTCGGCGTTCTCGTTCAAGGGGAAGAGCGACGACCTTCGGACGATCGGCGAGAAACTGAATGTGACGACGGTGCTCGAAGGGAGCGTGCGCCGGGCCGGGGATCGCGTGCGCATCACGGTGCAGCTGAGCGACGTGGCCAATGGCTTTCAACGGTGGTCGGAGCGGTACGACCGTGAGCTGAAGGACATCTTTGACGTGCAGGATGAGATCGCGAAGGCGATCGCCGAGCGGTTGAGGGTGACGCTTGCCGGTGGCAAGGACGATCGCCTCGTGGAAAAGGCCACGACGAACGTCGAGGCGTATCAGCTCTACCTGAAGGGCCGCGCGCTGCTCAGTCAGAGGGGAGCCAGCATCCCGACAGCGCTCGACCTGTTCAACAAGGCGGTCGAGCTTGACGCCGGCTATTCGCAGGCCTGGGCCGGCATCGCCGACGCGTTTACGGTGATGGCGTACATGGGCATGGTGCGAAGATCGGAGTCGAAGCCCCAGGCGATCGCGGCCGCAACGCGGTCGATCGAGCTCGACCCGGCGTCCGCGGCCGGCCACAGCGCGCTGGCGTGTGCGGCGCTGCTTTTCGAGAACAACCTCGCGGTGGCGAGGCAGGAGTTCGAACAGGCACTGGAGCTCAACCCGAGCTACGTTCAGGGCCGCTGTTGGTACGCGCTGTTCTATCTCCAGTGGGCCCGCGGGGAGTACGAACAGGGCATCGCGGAAGCACGCCGGGCGGTCGAGAGCGATCCGCTGTCCGCGTACGTCACGATGATCCTTGCGGCCTCTCTGTACACGGCCGACCAGTTGGAGGAGGCGATCAAGACCGGCCGTCTCGCTGTCGAACGCGATCCCGAGTCGTTCGTGGCCCGCTGGCAGCTCGGCGCGTCGTTGGGATTGGCGGGACAATTCGTGGAGTCGGCCTCCACGCTGGAAGCCGCCGCCGCGATGTCGGCGCGTCACCCGTTGTTCCTCACCAGTCTGGCGTTCACATTCGCGAGGTGGGGGAAGTCGGCCGAGGCAGCTGGCCTGCATCGTGAGCTGGTGGACCGCGCCGCGCGAGGTTATGTGCCGCTGACGTTCCTTGCCCTGACGGCGGAAGCAGCCGGGCAACATGAGGAGGCGATGGCATTCGCGCGTCGTGCGTGGGATGAGCGCGAGCCGCCCTTCATGCTCTTTTCGCGCCACATGCCGGAGTACCGCACGCTGCGCTCGGATCCGCGGTTTGCCGCGATCCTGCGCGAGATGGACGAGCCCGCCAAAGGCTGAACCTGTCGCTGAACTTGTCGCCAGGCCGGTTCCATGTTTTTCACTATCATGTGAAAACACTTGCCAGTATTCTCACATGAGGGCTATTCTGTCGGTATGCTCGTACGCGCTCTGTCGAAGCAGGTGGCCGCTGATCTCGAGGCCAAGATGGTCCTCCTCTCCGGCCCCCGGCAGTCCGGAAAGACCACGGTCGCGCGGGCCATCCTGGATCAGCAGCACCGAGCCGGTGCCTCCCGCTATCTCAACTGGGACGACGACGAGGCGCGGACCCGCGTGCTCAACCGCGAGTTCCCGCACGAGGGTCTGGTTGTGTTCGATGAGCTGCACAAGTTCAGCCGGTGGCGAGCCTTCCTCAAGGGGCTGTACGACGCGCACGCCAAGGCCCTGCACATCCTCGTCACCGGGAGCGCACGTCTCGATCTGTATCGACGCGGCGGTGACTCGCTCCAGGGGCGCTACCATCACCTCCGGCTGTATCCCCTGTCGCTGAAGGAAGCGGGGTGCTCGATCGGTGATCTGATGGCGCTCGGTCCGTTTCCGGAGCCTCTGCTCGCGGGATCAGCCACCGCGGCCCGGCGATGGTCGCGGCAGTATCGTTCGCTCCTCGTCCGGGAGGATGTGGCCAGCCTCGAACGCGTCGACGAGATGGGCGCGCTGGAGCAACTCTCCGTTCGGCTCCCCGGATTGGTCGGGTCGCCGCTGTCGCTGAACGCGCTGCGCGAGGATCTGCGGGTGGCGCACAAGACCGTCGAACGGTGGGTCGATATTCTCGAGCGGCTGATGTACGTGTTCTGCCTCTCCCCGTTTGGCCCGCCACGGATTAAGGCTGTCAAGAAAAGCCGCAAGCACTACCTCTTCGACTGGACCGCCGTCGCAGACCGCGGGGCGCGCTTCGAGAACCTGGTGGGCTTTCACCTGCTGAAGGAGTGCCACTACATGGAGGACGTCGAAGGGCACGATGCCGAGCTGCGCTTCTTCCGCGATGTCGAAGGCCGCGAGGTGGACTTCGTACAGATCACGTCCGGCAAGCCCGTGCGGTTTGTCGAGTGCAAGGTTGCGGACACCGTCGTCAGTCCGGCGTTGCTCTACCTGCGGCGGAAGTTCCCGACCGTCGAGGCGGTGCAGGTTCTTGCCACGCGCGGCGTCGATCGGCTCGGACGGGAGGGTATTCGGCTCGTGAGCGCGGATCGGTTTCTCGCGGAGCTGTTGGTGTGACGTTCACCCATCTCGCGCCGCTCTCCCTGCGCGATCTATCGATCTATTGATGACACTGCGATTCGGAAACGACGACACATACGTTTTCCCGATGACACCGCCCCACGGTTTGTCGATACTCCAGACCACGTTCCACACCGCTCTTGGAGTGATGACATCAGATGCCTACGCTCGATCAGCCTGAGCCCGTCCACATGCCCGGATTGACGTGCCTCCGCTGCGGCTCGACGACCATCCAGGTAATTCGTGTCATTCGGGGTGCCGAAAACATGGACACCGTTGACGCACGATGCGTCGCGTGTCGCGAGCAATCGATCCTGCCGCTTTCACCACCCGTCGACGCCTAGTGAGCCGATCGGGCTGTCAAGGTCTCAGCGAACGAAGTCACGATTTCTGGGCCGAATCGCCCGACAGCATGATCAGGCCATCTCGCGCCCACGTGACCGGCGGCGGACCGCGTCGGTCGGAACGGCGCCTGTCGTCGGCCTTGGTGTGAGTCAACCGCCGACGCTCGGACGCGCGCCGGTCGACGACGAGCTGGTCGCCGTTAGCACGCGTCGTCAGCGCGAGGAACGTGTAGTACTCCGCGTGAAACCCGCGTGGCACGATGAGGACTGACACTGAGCCACCCTTTTTGTTTTCTGATCCTGCTCTCCGACGATTCTACACGGTCCGGTGATCGCCAGTCTGCGAGAGGACGGCGCGACACCCTCGTGCAAAACGCTTTAGACGCGCGACGGTGGGCAACCTTCGCGCGAGTCGTGAGCGAAGGTGGGAATCAGAACACGAACTTCACACCGAGCTGCAGCTCCCGCATCGGCTTTCTCGTGGTGTTGATCGTGCCGTACAGCGGGCTGGTCAACGTCGTGTTCGGGTCGTTCCAGATTGGGTTGTTGAACACGTTGAACGCCTCGAGCCGGAACTGCAGCGTCTTGCTCGCGATCCGGAAGTTCCGGATGATCGACGTATCCACGTTGAGGATGCCCGGGCCGATGACCGTATCGCGTCCGGCGTTGCCAAAGGTGCCCAACGCGTTCAGCGAGTATGCATCCGTGTTGAACCACCGCGCGATCGTTTGCTGATCGCCCGGGATGTTCGGATCCAATCCCGTCGTGTTCGGACGGTCCTGGCCGCCTCCGGTATTCGACCTGTCCGTGCCGACGAGCAGTGTTCTCGGGAATCCGCTCGATTTCGAAATGATCGTGCTGATCTGCCACCCACCGAGGATGGCCCCACCGACCCCAGTCTGCATGAACGGCTTCCCGCTGCCGAACGGCAACTCGTAAAGAACCGACGACACGAACCGATGCCGCACGTCGAAGACCGACAAGCCCCACTCGCAATCGAGACAGAAACTGTTCTGCGGGAACAGCGTATCGCCACCAAGCGTACGGATGCCGCTGCCGTTATCCATCGATTTCGATAACGTGTAACCGCCAAGTACCGACAAGCCCTGATGGAGCCGCCGGGTCAGTTTGACCGCCAGGGAATTGTACCTGGCCTGCGCGACGTTGCCGATTTCCTGGACTTTCGTGTATTCGGGATACGGCTTCCGGCTCTGCACCGACCCGGTGATCCCGGGAATGGTTTCGTTCCAATCGTACATCCGCTCGAGGCGATAGCTGTGCGAGCCGAGGTAGCCGACTTCGAGCGCCGTCGAGGAGCCGAGCTCACGCTGGACGTTGAACAGATACTGAAACATGTACGGCGTCTTGCGATTGGGATCGTTGCCCAGCACGTAGATGTTCGTGAGACACACCAACGGCGGCGCCACACCGCAGTCGTTCGCGCTTCCACTGCCTCTGAACGGCGCGTCGAGCGTCAGATCCGGGGTCAGCAGCAGCGTGTTGTCGCGACGGCGCCCGGACAGGTTGCGCGCCATATCGAACCGCGGGTTGCCGGTGTCCTGCATATAGAAGATGCCTGTGCCTGAGCGGAACGACCACTTCTCGCTCGGGTTCCAGGCCCAGCCGATCCGCGGCGCGAAGTTCTTCTTGTCGTCGAAAACGAGGCGGTCGCCAAGCCGGCCGTCGCGAGCCACCTGGATGTTCGGGGCGAAGCGGAGCACGGTGCCCTCGTAGACGTCACCGCTGCCGATGCGCACCATCACTGGGTGGCACGCGAGATTCTGCACGTTCGGCGTCGTGTCGTGGCATGGGAGGGACGCGTTCATCAACGTGCCGTTCGTATCGAGCCACGGCGGCGTGTATTCGTAGCGCAGGCCGAGATCGAACGTCATGTTCGAGCGGACCTTCCACGTGTCGGTGAAGTAATACGCCTGGCTCAGCGCGCGGAACTTCGTCACCGCGAGCGCCACCGCTGATTCGGTCTGCTGCGGGTAGCCGAGCAGGAAGTCGCCGAACGCGTATCCCGTGGCGATGTTCTGAAACTGGAAATTCCCACGCGCAAACTGGTTGCCCACCTGGTTGAACATGTCATACCGGATGCTGCCGCCAGCCTTGAACGAATGCCGCCCTCGAAGCCACGTCACGTTGTCGCTGAACTCGAACGCGTGGTTTCGGTTCGTATACGGCCCTTCCGTGCTGTCGCCGAAGCCGCTGAACCCCGTGATGCCGATTGCCGGAATCCCCCATGCCTCGGCAGGATTGAGCGAGATGCCGGGGATGTTCAGCTCCTTGATCACGTCGCGCTCGTTCGCCAGCTCGCGCCCGAACGTGTTGAAGAAGTAGTTGTAGCCGAACCGGAATTCGTTGACGAGCGTCGACGTCAGCGTCCGGGTGTTGCCGAGCGCGACCTGATGAACCCGCGTGTCCAGCTTCGTGCCGTTCAGCTTCAACGCCGGTGCAATCTCGTTCTCCCTGCCGTAGCTGTAGCGGCCCATCCAGGACGATGCGGAGCTCTGCACCAGATCCATGCGCTGCGTGTACTGGTTCTTGTTGATGACGCGATCCTGAAGCGAGAGATAGTTGTTGGTCAGTCCTCCCGTCCCGTTGTTGGGCTCCGGATAGAACTCGAGCAGCTTCTTGGAGACACCGTTCAGGCGGCTCGAGGGAATCACGTTGCCCGCGAACGGATTGCAGGTCCGCGTGGTGCCGACGACGGTGCACTGGGTCGGGTCGACGATCATTCCGGTTGGTTGTCCCGTCTGTCCGTTGATGCCTCCGAGGCTTGCCAACAGTTCCGAGAAGTTGCCGCCCCGCATCGCCGCGGACGGCACGCTATAGAGCGTCTGGAACTGTTTGTTATCCTTATATCCCTCGAAGTTCGACATGAAAAACAAATGGTTCTTCCAGACCGGGCCGCCGGCCGTGTAGCCGTACTGATCCCATTTGAACGGCGCCTTCGCGGACGTGGCCTGAGAAGCGGTGAAGGCGTACGGTCTGGCGTCCAGCGCATCGTCGCGGTGGAATTCGAACACCGTTCCGCGCAGATTGTTCGAGCCCGATTTCGTGACCACGTTCACCTGGCTCGCCTCACGTCCGAATTCGGCGGAGTAGACGCCGGTCTGCACTTTGAATTCCTCGAGCGCGTCAACCGACGGCAGAAAGATATAGGTGTTGAAGTTGACGTCGGTGTTGTCGACGCCGTCGAGCGTGTAGTAGTTGAATTCGCGGCGCTGCCCGGAAATCGACAGCTGCTGGTTGGAGCGGGTCCCGCCCTGACGGGTACCCGCCTGACCCGCATCGGCAAACTCGGCGCTGACGTTTGGACTCAACGCAACGAGCTGGAGATAGTTCCTGCCGTTGAGCGGCAGCTCGACGATGCGTCTGTTTTCGATGACGGTGCCGATAGTCGCATTCGAGGTTTCGACCAGCGGCGAGACCCCCGTCACCGTCGCCGTTTCGTTGAGTGTGCCCAACTCGAGCGTGAAGTTGACGCGCACGGTCTGCTGCACCTGCAAGTCAAGGTCGCGGGTCGCGGTTTTGAAACCTTCGAGCTCAGTCTTCACGTTGTACGTCCCCGGCGGCAACGCCGGAAAGTCGAACAGGCCGACCTCGTTGCTCGCGGTCGTACGAGTGGCGTTGGTCGCTTTGTTCACCACGGTCACCGTGGCGCCGGGAACCACGAGGCCAGTGGAATCTTTCACTTCTCCGGTGATGGTGCCCAGCGTCTGCGCGAAACATGGCGCACAGAGGAGCAACCACGTCAATCCGACAAACAGAGTACGGCGCATTGGAAAGGCTCCTTCCGAGAAACGATCGTGCCGGACGCGGATCGACGCTGTGACGAGCGTCGCGACCAAAGGACCGAACAGCGAACAAAAAAGCCTGCGCGCACGCGGAATGATAGACGGAGGATGGCTGCGCACGCCTGCAGCAGCGCGACGACGGAAGGCTACGCCCGCCCGTGGCGCATGTCAAGGCGTACGAGGCCGATTGAGTTTTCGGCCGCGGCCGCGGCTGCGCCGCTATGGCGGACAACCTCCGCGTGGACCGGGAGTGAGGGGCGGAGAGGGTGGGATTCGAGCCAAGTCGCGGCGAGCGAAGCGAGTCGCGCGATGCCTTATAAGCCCGCCCGAACCGATAAGACCGAACGAAGTGAGGGGTTGGCGGAGAGGGTGGGATTCGAACCCACGTGCCGGTTACCCGACAACACGCTTTCGAGGCGCGCCCGTTACGACCACTTCGGTACCTCTCCGTTGAGGGAATTGCCGTGAAGCGGACCCTCGATCATACCGTACGGCGCGCCTTGAAGAACGCCTGCATCAGGCTCCGGCATGCCTCCTCGCGGACGCCGGACACCACCTCGAACCGGTGATTGTGCCCGGGCAGCTCGCCGCCGCGCACGGTCGACGTCACCGCCCCCGTCTTCGGCTCCGCCGCGCCGTACACCAGCGTCCCGACCCGCGCGTGCACGATCGCGCCGACGCACATCAGGCACGGCTCGATCGTCACGCACAAGACGGCGCCGG
>OBEQ012087132.1_pt1 | contig 10500 bp, 13 predicted proteins | sample 1670901 | NCBI WGS metagenome assembly OBEQ01 (sample SAMEA104232315, study PRJEB22302) | groundwater metagenome | biome: forest; feature: aquifer; material: groundwater | place: USA | collected 2011-08-07 | depth 5.4 m | reverse complement strand
TAGCCAACTTAATTTTTCTGTGTCTTATTCTACAACAGAAAGTATTTTAAAAAATTCTGATTTGATAAAAAAAATATCTCAAGAAAGAGTTCGCGATGAATTTGTAAAAATAATTATGTCAGAAAATTCTGCAAGCGGAATCATGATGTTGCAGAAATTTAATTTGTTAAAAAATATTATTCCGGAACTGGAAGAGGGGATTGGATGCGAACAATCTGGTGAGCATATTTTTGATGTTTGGGACCACTTGCTTCATGCTTTACAACACGCCGCGAATCAAGATTGGCCTTTGGAAATAAGGCTAGCAGCGCTTTTTCATGATATAGGTAAACCGAAGTCACGTAGGTTGGCGGAGCCAGCAAGCAATTTAGCACGGTCTGGCCGGGGGAGGGACCCGGAGAACCGAGGACCTGATAAATTGGTTGGTGGCTCCGCTAACAAAAAGAAATTTACTTTCTACGGCCATGAAGTTATTGGCGCGCGGATGGCAAAAAAAATAATGGAAAGATTAAAATTTTCTAAAAAAGAAATTGATTTGGTGGAAAAACTTGTCCGCAATCATATGTTTTTCTCGGATACGGAATTAATTACTCTTTCGGCGGTGCGCAGAATTATCGCCAAAGTCGGGGTAGAAAATATCTGGCTCTTGATGAACATTCGCGAGTGCGACCGAGTCGGGATGAAGAAGAAAGAAGCGCCTTATCGCTTGCGCAAATATTTTGCGATGATTGAAGAGGCCTTGCGCGATCCGATTTCGGTCGGACAGCTAAAAATAAATGGAGAATTTATGATCAAGAATCTCGGAATTAATCCCGGACCGCGGATGGGGTGGATTTTGCATGCACTTTTGGAGGAAGTCTTGGATGCTCCGGAGAAAAATACAGTGGAACACCTTTCTGACTTAGTAAAATCTCTAAATATGCTTAGCGACCCTGAACTAAAAACCCTCGGCGACCGCGGAAAAGAAAAAAAAGAAGAATTAGAAGAAGAGGAAGTTGCCAAACTGCACGAAAAACATGGAGTACGGAAGTAATAAAGCAAATAGCACAATAGATACGGCCGTCATTATTATGCTATTAACTATTTTTACGAAACTTCTTGCTGATAACATTTTTCGCAATAAACTATTTCTGGTCGGGCAGGGGAGTAGGAAGTTTCAAATTCTACTTGGCATTTTTCGGCGCCGTGGAGGTGATTTTTCAGTTCGCACATGCAGGAACGGGGGAAAAAATTCGGCAAATTTCTGAGTTGTGACATTTCAAAGTATCTTGTGTTGGGGCATTTTCTGGGCAATGGGAGATTCCATCTTTTATACATAATTAATTCATTCGGAGTGATTCTGAATGCCTTGGTGCATTTATGATCTTGGGCGGATTTTTTATCTAAATCCCATGCTTGGCATAAAATTATTTCGGAAAGTACAGAGTCATCAACTTTTTCTATGGTGTCCGGCAAATCTTTCCAGCTTTTGGTTGGGACATAACTTTTCTCTTCCACATCATCCCATTTATAACCTATTTCTATAGCCTTCTCTTTACGGAACGGCACCCATTCTTGGGCAATGCTTTCATTATAAGCATGAGGCGACAATTCTGTAGGGAAAAATTCTCCATACTTGTAAATTTCCCCCCTTTTATCTTTATATGGCATCGTCTCCATGTGAGCAATTATTCTTTGAAGAATTTCTTTGTAAGTTTTTTCATCATATTGCTTGTTTAAAATGCAATAATCTTTTTTACGTAAAGCAATACAGCCGAAAGAGTTGTTTAAATGGTCACAATCAATAGCGTACGAGACTCCCATGTTATTTTCCGCGTTTGAACCAAAGAAACAACGCGAAGAGAAGTCTACACTGTTACATTCATATATTAATTCTCCCGAATGAACGCCGAAAACATCCATTGAATCTTTTTGACCCACTCCTCCTCGGACAGCATATTTTTCATTTTCTCCATCGTGTATGTAATAAGAACTTTTCACATTTTTGGATCCATAAATGAGCTCTCCAGACACATCGTAATTTCGCTCTCCGGTCATAAACTTATGGATCGCTTTTTCTTCAACTGTCTTTTTAAATTCCGCAATATTTTTTGCAAGTTCTATATGCGAGCCCAGCATCTCTTTTTTTATTCTTTCAAATTCTGTTTTGGGAACCGGCTTGTTAAAAATATAGTAATTTTTATTGCGCAGATTATAGCTGAACAGACAGTTCTGACAGTTTCGGCAATCGTATAAAAATGCGGAGTCTATACAGTTTGTGCTATTCCGGCTGAAGTGAACTTGCGTGCATTGGTTGCAGTCTGTGGAGGAAAAACAAAGCTCACATTTTTTTACAAACAGACAGTCCCAACACTCTTTGCTCTCGAGCACAGTTTGACCATATCCGCAATTTTCATTAAACCAACTGCCAAACAAAAGATAACAGCCTCGGTTGTGTGTGGCATAGTTACAGTAAGAACAATCTACATTTTTTGTTTCATAGGAAGATGCTCGAGGTATTGTCTCTAAAAGTTTTTTAAATTGTTCGAAAAAGGGAACATTAAAATCATAGTCGCGACCATAATCAAGTGGATCCCATTTGTCGCTCCACCAGCATTCATGGCAATAGACCGGGAATGGCGCATCAGATTTATACATCGAGATAATATTTTGTTTACACAAATCGCAGGTTCTCTTATACAAAGAACGCTCATTTCTCCACACCAGTTTTCGCGCTAGGCGGCATTTTGGGCAAAAAGTTGGCGGAGGAACGTGAATTCTCTCGTAAAAACTAAAATCTTCCGAGTCTATCACGAAGTCTTTTTTGCAATTACCACATTTTCTTGTTTCGCTTTGCATAATTTGTCTAATGATACAATCTATGCTATGGCAAAAACTGTATCATTTCATTTTATTTGAGAAGCTGAGCTACTCATTTATTAGTTTTCTTCAACGCGGCCCAGTAATTTTTCAAAGAGGCGGGTGCTGTAGGAGGAGAGATTGAAAATAACTGCCAGGGTGAGCAAAGTCAGAGAAAGTTCTATGCTGAAAAAAGAGAGGGGAATGGCAATGGCCGCAAAAACAACCGGCACCAGGGTGCGAATGGTGCTGCCGCGAATTTCTCTGTGACTTATTTCCGGATTCTGGATGTGTTTGGAATACAAAACATATCGGCGCATCCAATATAAAGTCAGTCCTATTAGAATGATGTGTATGGCAAAGATTATGACCGAGAGCTCATTTCTACTGTACTGCCCTAAGATACTTGCTGAAAATGGCACCAGACTTATGAGCATGAAAAAAAGCGCGTTAATGTTGGTCAGCCGAGAGTCTACATTTTTGGCATAAATGGAAACGAAAAAATGATGGGCACGCCAGTAAGTGAAGAGCAAAGCGAAGCTTAGAATATAGCTTAATAACAGCGGAACCAGTTTTTGAATTTCCAGCCAAAGCCCGGCATTGTCTATGAACCCCGACATGATCGGCAGCCGAATTTGAAAAACGAGAATCGTCATCACGATGGCAAATATTCCGTCTGACAGCTGATCTAATCTGGTGTGGGACATATTCAAAGTTTAGCACAAATTTAAGAATTATTAAAATAGTGGTATGATTCTGATATGAAAGAAAAAATGGACGATATTATTAAAAAAGCACAAACAATGGCTGGTGCTGAAAAACCCCTGCGGGATCTAGCCAGACCCAAAAACCCCATGTTTCCCGTTGAAGAAGCTGTAAGGAATGATCTGGATAGACAAGCGGAAGAAAAAGGGGAAAAAGCAGGGGAATTGTTTGACAAAAAACAGGAGGAAAAAATACCTACAGAAGAAGCACAACACAAAACTGGAGAAGCAACGGCTATACCAGAAATGTTTCGAGTAGAAGAATTGACGGAAGCAGGGGTAAGACTAGTCAACGCTTTCAAACGACGAGAAGATGAAAGATTAATACCTCTTATTGAACCAGGAGAAATTTCTGCCTTGATGTCGGGATTTAGAAATTTAGAAGACGGAGTTCAGTCAAAAAAAATCGATGAGGTAGATCATGCATTGGCGATTATAATTAGGGCATTGGATAGTATTGGCCATGCTCAAAGGCACAGCACACAGACCAGAGAAGATGACGAAAGTTTAGGTAAGGTAATTTTTTTATTAAAAAATTTGCAAGATGCTTGTTTGTCTGTACGATCTAGGACGGCTGACAATGTTGCTCTATCTTCAAAGTTACAAAGGATTAATGCTATAGCACAATCAAAATGGCTATATGTTGCAAAAAAGAGAGATTTGGTGCGAGCTTACCTTGGCCGTTAATTAAAATTTAAATTTCTATCAAAAAAAGGCAATAGTTGGAGCTTAGGGAGTCTGTAGGATGTTTGGTTTCTTGATTTTCTATATGTGGATAAAGATGATTGACAAATCATATCATTTGTAATATCATAGATTAATGAAGTATTTTGATTGGAGTGCTGAAAAGAATGAACAGTTGAAAGAAGAGAGAGGGATTAGTTTTGAAGAAATAGTGGTTGCTATAAATGGGGGTGGTATTTTGGATGTTTTACCCCATCCACAACAAAAGAGATATCCCAATCAGCGAATTTTTGTTATTCAAATTAATCATTATGCGTATTTAGTTCCATTTGTCGAGGATGATGAAAAGATATTTTTAAAAACCATGTATCCAAGTCGAAAAGCAACGAAGAATTATATATTTAACAAATAATTTTATGAAATATTACGAATTAGATGATTATGAAAAGATGGTACTCGAAGCTTATGAGAAAGGCAAGCTAAAGCCCTTACCCAATGCAAAAAAAGAAATAGCTCGATATCGAGCTTACGCTAAAGCCAGTCTGGATAAGGCTAAAAATATAAATATTAGAATTTCAGAAAGAGATTTGTTTAAAGTAAAAGCTCTAGCTTTAAAAAAAGGTTTACCTTACCAGACTTTGATTAGTTCAATAGTGCATCAGTATTCGGAGTAGAAATTTAATTTTTTATCTCCAGTGTTATCGGACAATGATCCGAGCCCAGAACTTCCGGGAGAATTTTGGCGGACTTTACTTTTTTGGCGATTTTCTGGCTGACAAAAATATAATCAATTCTCCAGCCGATGTTGCGCGCCCGGGCATTGGCAAAATGAGTCCACCAAGTGTAATGTCCGTTGCCTTTTGTAAACATTCGGAAAGTGTCCACGAAGCCAGCCTGAATAATTTTATCAATCCCTTCGCGCTCTTCGTTTGTAAATCCTTTCATACCTTCATTTTCTTTTGGACGAGCGAGGTCGTCCGGGGTGTGCGCTACATTTAAGTCTCCGCAGAAGATTATCGGCTTGTTTTTATCCAGCTCTCTCATATATTCTAGAAAGGCCGGATCCCATTTTTTATGGCGGAGCGGAATGCGCGACAAGTCGTCTTTGGCATTCGGAGTGTAAACATTGACCACGTAAAATTCTTTGTATTCTAGAGCGATGACTCGGCCTTCGGCATTCGGATTTCCATAACCGTCTTCTGTCACATTATATTTTTTTGCAATTTTCTCTGGGATATCTAATGTGACGGAAATCGGTTTTTGTTTTGCAAAAATAGCTGTGCCACTGTAGCCTTTTTTGCTCGCCGAATTCCAATATTCTTCATATTCCGGCAAGTCTACTTCACTTTGGTGTCGTTCCGCTTTCGTCTCCTGTAGGCACAAAATATCAGGCTGGTATTTTTCTACAAACGATACAAAAAGACCTTTTTTATGCACCGCCCTTATGCCATTTACGTTCCAAGAAATTATACGCATGATAATCAATAATAAACTTATTCTTTTTTCTCTAGCATTTCCGCTAAATGCCGTTTGAGTAAGTCTCTTATTTTCTCTAAAATCCTTTCGGCTCCTCCCCAACCATTAGGATCTATATTATAAAGTAGCGCTCCATCAGCAATATTTTCTTCATTTAAAAAAATATCAAGTGAAGAATCTCCAGTTATATCTTTAAAACGCTCTATGATAGGGATAATTATTTTTGGGACCCTCCTATTTTCCCATGAAATCTCGCTTATGTCTCGTGATAAAAGCACTTCAGGACTATTCATAAGTCTTGGATATACTGTGCTTAATACCATTTCTATTGCTAGTTTACGAATATTGTCAGGCTCCTTGAAAGACTCTTTGGCCGCGAAGCTTGGTACATGTTTCTCTTGAGCGCTAGCATCAGAACCAACATCAGCAATCTGTTTTCTTACTATTTCAATATAATGTTTTGCGCGCGCTCCCGCAATTTCCCCAAATCTTTTTTGAGTAACATCACCTTCTTTAATTAGACGTTGCAAAATAGATTGTAATGAGTAAGGTCCTTCTTCAAAACTGATTTTAATAATTGCTACTTGTACCAATTCCGGAAGTTCTTTAATAAAATTATCGAACTTGCTGCTTACGTGGCTATAAATACCTTCAATGTTTTCAGCCAAGCTTTGAAGTTCCGCAGGATCTAGTATTGATAATTTGCGAATAGTATCCAAAGTATCCACTACGTCATTGGTTGCTACCTTGCGTCTTATAGCGAAATCGGCACGACACAAAGCTTCAACTCGTTTTGGGTTTTGATAATTATCGTGTTCCTCAACAGCAATACCTCTCAGATATTTATCTGCAATTGCGCGTGCCTGAGCCTCTGGGCTGGGATCAGTTTCGCCTATTTTTCTTTCACCTGGAAATGATTGGTCTGGGGACATTTTAATTTATTTCTTAATTCTAAAACCCATTGGTTCCTTCTTTGGTTCTGATTTTGGCTCAATGAGTTTATTGATGACATTTATAATAGCAGAAATTTTGTTACTATGTTTTTTCTGATCTCTTTTGATTTTTTCAATTTCAACTAAAATATCTTTATGAGATTGCAACATTTCTCTTAATTTTATGAAGGCTCTTATAATAGCTATATTCACTTGAATTGCTCTTTCGCTTTTTAATATTGAGGATAGCATTGCGACACCTTGTTCTGTAAATGCATATGGTAAATACTTCGGGTCACGATGTTTTTGGGAACCGGTCACAAATTGTGACCGGTTCATTAAAGAGATTTCTTTTGTGATTAGCTGAAACATAAAATCTAATGGAAATCTTTTTAGGTTTCTTTTAATGGCTTGGTTAAAAACTTTTGTGGCTACTCCATAGAGTAAAGCTAAATCACTATCAAGCATAACCTTTTTGCCTCGTATAAAATAAATTTTTCTTTCAATGATTTCTACCGGGGTAATTGCCAAATTTTTATTTCTCATTCTTTTATTTTAGCATAAGTATTCAAAACTGCCTTATTTTCTGTTGTGAAACTTTTTGTGAATATCGCGCAAGTGTTTGTCCGTAACGTGGGTATAAATCTGGGTGGTGCCGATGTTGGCATGACCTAAAATCGCCTGGACAGAGCGAAGATCGGCGCCATTGCTCAGCAAATCAGTCGCGAACATATGGCGCATCACGTGCGGAGTGACTTTTTTTGATATGCCAGCTTTGATCGCATGCTGTTTCACGATTCTTTCGATAGATCGGCGAGTCAGAGGGAAGAGTTCATCATTCATATCCTTTCTCGCGGCCAAATATTTTTTCACCGCGTTTTTCGCATCGGGCGATATAAAAACTACACGGACTTTTCCGCCCTTGCCTCTTATTGAAAGTTCTTCTGAATTGAGGTTTATGTCTGAAGTGAGAGAACACAACTCCGAGACTCGTAGTCCGGTAGAAAAAAGGAGTTCCAAAATAGCTTTATCTCGCAAATCTTTCAATTCTGCGCCGCGGGGAGAATTCAAGAGCCTCGTAAGTTCTTCATGTGTTATCAAATCAAGCGATCTCTCGTCTACCTTCGCCAGTTCTATGCGCTCTGGCGCCATGGATTTCACATTTTCGCGTGCCAGATATTTTAAAAATGCTCTGATGGCGATCAAATAATAATTTTGCGTTTTTTTGGACAGGGTTGCTCCTGTGGTGTCGTTGTTGCCGGCAGGTTGACGGTTAAGCCAAAGGCGAAATTCACGCACCGAACTGTCAGTAATCGCTGCTGGGCTATCATTTTTCCCGCCAGAGGCGGGTCCGCCTTGGGAGGATATAAATCCCAAAAAACGCGTTAAATAATGATCATAATTCTCAACAGTCTTAAGAGCCCGCCCTTTTTCTATTTCAACATATTCCAAAAATTGATTTTTGAGCTGTTTCAGCGACGACATTTGCTTATTCTACCATGCCTGCCCGTCCTCTGGCGGGTCGCACAATATAGTTTCATCCATACAACTCTGGATGAGTGCCTATGTCTGTAAAAACTACGGTGTTTTTATCAAAATAATAAAACATGATCCTATAATCACCAGTTACATTAAAACTTCTTCTATTTTCATATTCACCTACCAAGGAATGATTATTTAATAAAATATTAAAAGGATCTTCTCGGAAAAGTTTAGTTCGTTCACGAGCTTTATTTTGTATAAATTTATCTTTCTTTTTAAAAGATTTATCAAAATTTTTAGTCGTTATTACATTTATCATAAAGACAGAAGATGTTTCTCCAAATCCTCGTGAGTTTTATATACTGTGTATTTGCCACTCTTGATTTCCTTCTCTGCATCTCTGAATGCTTTCCTTGTCCGAGCATTGGGTATCTCGGGTGCGGTAAATTCTATCCTTCTTTCTGCAATGATTTTTCTTAAAGAAGCGTTCAAAGCGACAGAAAGAGTAAGCCCCATTTCATCTAGGACTTGCATTGCTTCACTTTTGAGCTTGGCATCAGTATTAAAATTTATGACTGCATTTGGCATGTATACAGTATATACTTGTTATATACATCAGTCAAGCGGACCAATACATTGAATTCGGGAGGGAAAAAATTGACATATATATATACGTGATATCAATTTTATGGGAGGTGTTCAATGCAAGTGAAGATTGTTTCGACTCGTGGTGGCATGGACGCTGATACGGTTTTGACCCTGACTGCGTTTCATCTCAGGAAAATCGCAGTGATCAACAACATAGGTAAGCCGATCATGGATATCCATCGAGGGTGCGATGAAGATATTCAGAAGCTGGCGCGAGCGGGGATCGTCGTGGAGAAAGTTCCAGACGACCAGTAATGAACAGGAAAAGCGTGTTTATGCCGCTTGTAAGGAGCCGAGCTTCTACAGGCGGTTTCTTATTTTTATTTGTTTACTGAACTCACGACCGTGAATACAGTAGATAACTAGAAATACAAAAATTCTTTAATTGTATGCTCTGGCCTTAATAGCGTCTTCAATTGCCTCGATGATCATTTTACGAGATAGGTTTGCAATACCAAGGATTATTTTCGAAAGCTGTGATTCCTACTTCTCGTTCCGGGTATTTAGCAATAAACCAATTTCTTCTAGCTATATAGCGTGTGACGAAGTGATCAGATAAATTGAATCCTTCTCGGTCAAGATATGCTGCAACATCTACCTCACTGTTTGGTTGATCGGTAGTAGGTATTTCCATGAAGTGTTGAAGTTCATGTATCAATTCTTCAGCGCATATCAGCGCTACTTCCTTTCTAAATTCTTGCAGTAATTCGGGGTTATAAATTTCCGGCATATCTCCCGGTTTGATATCATCAAGAGGAGTTTGCCAATACCAGCAAGGCAGTTCGCCTGGGTGACTACTTCCTGCTATTCTATAAAGCATTTTGTCGAATTCTTCACGTGAGCGGAGAGAGGGTATTTTTTGCACTTTTCCGAGACCTGGATTCATTCCTATATCCAAATCGTTACCAAAGTGTAATTGTGCTTCTTGATAAGATTCCATCTTAATAAGTTGCAATCCTTCTTTTATATGTTTTTCTAATTTTCTTACACGTTCTATATGGTTTTTTTCGAGTAGAAGTAATTGTTCCGCATATTGTACTTGCTTATGACCAAAATGTTTTATAGCACTTAGACGAGACGCACTCCAACTTTCTGGTTTTGTTTGATATACGTATATAAGATAACTAAGTGCATTTGAATGTCCTTCTAAGCTTGACGTGGAAGTTTTTTCTATTGGTTGTGCAGCAACGTGTTCTGGAACCCATCTTAGCTCTCTTTCTTGCATAGTCCCATCACGAATACTACTCCAAAAACGTGTTTTCTCCTCAAGAGTTGGAGCTGGATTAGCTGTTTGGGATAGTTCCTGTATTTTCGCCGCATCTGCTTCATGAACTGCCAAGGCAAGTAACATTATACGGTTTGTCTGGCGATGATTGAATTCAAGAACAATATTTTGGTATTTTGTATCTATGTAAAAACTTTGGGGTGTCGGTATCTTGGACTCGTCCATATTATAGAATTGTAACTCAGGCAGGGGTAATTTGCAATTTTTGCGGTTTTATGCTATATTTTATCAATGTTAGCAACTAAGAAAAAGCAAACAATTATCAAGAAAAGTCAAATTCACGAGAAAGATACAGGCTCTCCGGAGGTGCAAGTGGCTGTCATTTCTGCCCAGATTGACGAGCTGGCCAAGCATTTAAAGAAACACAAAAAGGATAATCATTCTCGCCGGG
>OBEQ011356926.1_pt1 | contig 10505 bp, 8 predicted proteins | sample 1670901 | NCBI WGS metagenome assembly OBEQ01 (sample SAMEA104232315, study PRJEB22302) | groundwater metagenome | biome: forest; feature: aquifer; material: groundwater | place: USA | collected 2011-08-07 | depth 5.4 m | reverse complement strand
CTACCAGGGTAAAGTTGACACTGATGTTTTTGAGGCTTATCAGAAAGTTTTAGAATCCGGCGCAATGAAAGCAATCATGGATTCTTCCTATTTTTCCATGCCAACCAGGGCGTTTGTTTCTGAAGCTCAACTGGACAAAGCTTATGATCAGAAATTTACAGCTTATAAAAAAGTAATCCTGCAGCAGTATCTGAAACTGGTTGATGCAGAGCTGGAAGAGAGAAAACAACAAAAACAGCAGGAAAAAGATGGTGGTGATCAAGGCGAGGAGGACAAAAAGGGACAGGGAGGTAAAACAGGTTCTTCAGGCAGTCAAGGCCGGGGTGGTTCCTCAGAAGCTGTACCTTTAACTAAACAGGAGGAAAAAGAGCTGGCCCAACAATTATTAAAGGAATTGGAAGAAGCCGGGAAAGACCATGATCCAAACCAAAGAGCGCTATCGGAGGAAGAACAAAAACAACTACAACAAATGATGCAGCAAATTAAGCAGATGGCCCAAGCCAGAAAAGAAGGTAAGGAAGCGGAACAAGCCGGCAAGGGACAAGAAGGTCCTCAAGGACTGGCGGCAATTGAAAATTCGGCTGAGGAATTTCGCCGGTTGGACAAAGAAAATGATATGCGGGGGTTGGCCGAAAGAATGGGAGTCAGGCAGGAATCAATCCGGACCTGGGGGCAAATTAAGGAAAAATATCACCTGGAAATTGAATCACTGGCTTCCGGAATTGCCGATATATTTTTAGAAGATAGGAGGTTACGTTTAGAATACCTGAAAAGAGAGGGAGAAGTAGTCCCGGGGCTGGAATATGAAACCATTGCGGCTCTAATTTCCGGTGAGCTGGACCCGGAAACAAAAATGAATGTGGTCAGAAACCCTGAATTTTTGGAAACCGAGGATGAAAATGTGGTTGACCAGTCGGGGTCGATGTCGGGTGATCGTTTAAGATCGGCAATTGAGATGATGGTCATCAAAATTGAAGCTTTCAAAAAGGTCAGGGAAACTTTGGAAGATGAACAGTTGTTAACTGCTCTGGATGAGCAACCCTTAAGGGTTGGGGCAACCGGCTTTGATGTTAAACCGGAAAGAATCACTACCTTGGAAGAGCCGTTAAGCGATGAAAAGGAGTTAAAAATGATTGACAGGTTATCAATGATTAAAGGCGGGACTGATGAGACCGGCGCCATTCAGGAAGTTTATAGGGGGTTAACCCTTCATGCCGGAAATGTCTTAAAGATGATTACGGTTTATACCGATGGTCAGGGCAATCGTGAAGGTTTGGTGCCGATAATGCAGCAAATTGAAGATGATGATGAGGTGATATTTTTGGTGATCGGTCTTGGAGATGATGCTGAGGCAATTGTGGCTTCTTATCTGGATCCGCTAAGAGACAGGGATAAAAATATTCATGGCATAACAGCTCAGACTCCAACTGAAGCAATCCCGCAAATGGTGGAGTTTTATAAACGTGAGGTAGAGAAAAAACGCCGCCAGTACTAAAAATGAGCATCCAATCCCCTGAAGAGACAATTAATATTAAAGATTTAGTTTTAGATGAACTGCATGTTAAAGAAACTCTGCCTTTTGATCCTAAAGTAGACGTTTCAGAGAAAGATTGGCAAGACTTTTTTGATTATTTTGAGCAGGGATATAAAGATTTTGATAGCGCCCCTAATGTTTGGAAAATGGCTTTGGGGATGGCTGCTAGGGTTACTTTAGTTGATCCATCTAGGTCTTCGTCTATTCAGTTTAATGATAAACATTGGGAAAGAATTTATTTGGAACTAAAGAAATTAGAGGAAACAAAGGACCCAGGCTATACTTTAATTGAGTTTCCTAAAGTTTTTGCTGATTTAAGAATCTATTCCCCTTCTCGGGCTGACCAGTATCCTTTAGACCCAAGTTATATGGACTGGATAAAAGGTGAGCTTTCTCAGAGAAAAAAATCTCTCGGTGTATTTGAATGGGCAGCACCAACAACCATTGCTCTGCCAATTTCTGCTAGCAATTACTTTTCTGATGATGATATTGAACAGGAAATTAGAACTACAAAGATTCAAAAAGATAACCTCGATAAATCTGGGGTAAACTTTTTTTATAATAGTTGGGTCAAAAATTTAGTGACATTAAGAATTCTATTCCCGGAACGATTTAATGGTTGGGATTTAATATCCGATAAACTATGGGATTTAGGACGGGTAGAATTAGATCAGCTCCGCCAACGACCATCAGAAAGAGCAGGTTTTTTACCTTTGGCTTCGAATTTAACCATATTGGCTGCTGAAAGAGTCATAATTGGTGAAGGTTTTGGTCTCAAGTTGGTTATGCCATCAGATGTTAATGGAATTTCCCATGAACCTGCTATTCCCCAGACCAGGAAATTTTAAATAATGAGCATTCAAACCCCGGAAAGTTCAGTAAATATTAAGGATTTAGTTTTAGATGAACCTGCTCCAAAAAAATCCGGTCATTTTGACCCTGAAAGAGATCTGGGTTCATTTAATTGGTCAGGTTTGTTACCCCATTTAGAAGATATTAGCAATCCAAGATTGTATCATAATAAACGCTCCTGGCAAAGCTCAGCCCAGCTATTAATGTCAGCCAAAGTATTATTTCCCGAAAATTTTTCTCAATTTCACACTGATAATGCACTTTGGGAAATGATAGTTCACCAACTGGAAAATCTTTATACTGGTAACCCCACATCAGAAGAAAGGTTTACGACTAGTGTTTTAAATGTTATGGCGATAGCTGCCTTATCATTTCCAGAAAGAGATGTCCAACAGGATTTTGGAGTTGGTTTTTGGGATAGAGTAAAAATGGAACAGGGACGAGAGAACACGTTTAGAACTAGATATACTACTACTACAGAGGCAAATCAATATGTTGAACGGTTACTTTTAATGGCTACTGTTTATCCTGTTTGGTTTGGTAATTTACATAAAGATGATTCATTTTTGGAAGAATTAAAGAAAACCATGGAACTGGCTAAAAATTCTTCTGAGATTGATGCTCCAGGCAGATTTACTTCCGCAGCTTTATCCGCCCGTTTACTTTTTCCAGATAAAACTGCAGATTTAAATTTGGAACAGGCTCCTTGGGATCGGATGATGGAGTGGAAATATCGTATTCTGCCGACTTCGCCGATTTCAGAGGGTTATCTATCGGCGATGAAAGTAAAATTGCTGGCGGCCAAGGAAATTAAAATAACCACAGATGGGATTCAAGCCGTAATGGAAGAAGAACCAAATCATCCAGCAGAAGATGGTTCCTCTTTACCGGAAGCAAGGAGATTTTAAATGCCATCCCAAATTGAAGAAGAATCTATCAATATTAGAGAACTTGTTTTAGACGAATCCATTAGACAACCGGTAGAATTTGATCCTGATAATCTTGTTACAGAGGATGAATGGAAGGAAGTCTTAGACGTTTTAAAATATCCAGTCTATCAAAACCGTTGGACAGCGGTTGCTGCCGCATTAATGGAGACTGGAATATTAAATCCTCCGGTGTTAATTAAGGAAGAGCGAGATAAGTTATGGACAATATCGAATAATCAATTAAAAACATTAATCAGCAGTTCGGTACATGATCTCTTTGATTTAAATGCAGCGGTCTTAATCCTTTCTCAACCAGAAAAGAGAGATCAAATTCGGGTTCCTCCCGGGAGACAGCAAGTCTTAACATCAACATCCTCAAATTTATTATCCAGAGCAGTGGAGGCCAGTAACAAAGGATTTGTTAATAACGCCCTCAACAATTGGCGTGATTTATTACAGAATGCGGTTATTTTCAAAGTTTTATTTCCGGATGAGGAATGGAAAGTCAATCCTACTCAGTCGCAATGGGACACGCTAAAAGCAGCAGCTGAACATACTCCATACCTTCTAACTCCCGGTATAAACGGTGTTTTGCAGGCATTGGGTTACAAATTAGTAGTCCCACAAGATCTTTTTAGCTTCTCAATAGACAGCCCGTTGGTGGATTACTTGGAGGAAAATGCGGCAGAGCTACGTTCTGAATCAGTAGGCAGTCGGCTCGGTGAGTTTCTAGGCAATAGGGCAGCTCTTAAGATTTTACTGGCTGATGAGGTTAAATTAGACGCTTCAGGATTAAAAATCTCTTATTATCGGTCGCATTTTAAGAATACCCATGAGCAGCCACCAGAACCAAGGAGATTTTAAAAGCAAAAAGCATTAATTTTGCTATCGCAAAATTCGCTGATCTAAAGATCATTAAAAAAAATCTTATATTGTTAAATTTAAACCGGTTTTACATCTTGCCAGACACCTATCCCCACACCGTGATACTTGATAGCTTCTTTTGTGGCTAAATGAAATGTTACTTCATAATAACTATCCTCATTCAGTACCGCTTTAAGAAACCTGAAAACTTTATGTTTCATCGCCAAATCAGGGCATACGACTAAAACTTCGGGAAAATCATGACCGGTTTGTCTTTGCCATTCCCCATCTTCCGAATAATTAAGGTATTGCTGAATTCTGGCATAGACTTTTGTTTTAAAAGTTCCAGGATCAAATACTTCCAGGAAATATCTTTTAATTACCTGCCCACTCTCTTCAATGGCAATATATGCATCAGGTTTTGGTTCAAAAAGAAATTTATCGCTATCCATTTCAATTCTGGTTTTAAAATGGACTTTATCATCTTGAGCCAGTTTAAGGTAATGAATGTATATTTCAGTGACTAGAAAGCAATGACTAATAAATCTTTTCTTTTTCTTATGCTCACGGTTCAATATTCTTAATGAATTTTTATCAACATCTTCAATATTTCTTAAAACTTTGACTCCCGGTTGTTTAAGGAAATAAGAACCGGGATCCGGAGAAAATTTTCGCTCATAGTTTCTACCAAGATATCCGATCCCTACTAAATCATTGAGCCACTCCAGAATTTTGGTATGACTTTTGTGATTGAGTAGTTTCATAAAGTGACTAATGGTTAAAAATCTAAATTTATAAAATAGAAGGTGGATCTGTTTTTGTTTATTACTAAGGTCGGGAGTTTGAATATTGTTCATGTGAGTTGTAAAGTTATTTGGGGAGGAGGCAGCAATACTTAGCAGTTAATATCTTAAGGTTGGATTATACACAGATTAATATTATATGTATATATAATACGGGTATAAATCTTAAGGAATTTAGGTTCAAATTAAACCAATTCTGATGACAACAGATTGTCACTATTTTTGCATAGGAATCAATAATAAAATCAAAGTCAAACGTACTTGCTTGAAATAGGATTTACTGGCTGTTCTTCAACCATAATTGACTCGGTTATCGGTGGAACAAAGGTTTGGGCATCAATTGGAAGATCTGATTTATTTTCTTCCTGTCTGCTAGTTCCTTCAGTTTCTACGTAAGGCAGGGCATACCGTTTTCTTGACTCCTCCATTAAACGGGCCAGCTTTTTAGGATCTTTCTTAACTTTTAAAAGTAAAGTTTGTCCGGAAAAAGGTTCTTCGGGATTGATGGCAGAAATTTTAATGTAAAAATGATATGCCGGAAGATAGTTCAAAGCTCCTTTTTCAATATAGGGATAAAAAATCGGTAAAAAGATATCTTCATCCATCGTACTTGAGTTTCTAAAGAAAATGACAGTTCCAACATTAGCCAAAATAATATTAGTTAAGTGGTTGTCGGATTGTTGAGCTGTTGACTGATGGACAATGGTGATCCTTAAACCGTACTTTCTGCCTTCAGATAACATCTGGACAAAAGATTTGGTGGCAAAGTATTGAAACTCATCAACATAAAGATAAAAAGGAGTTCTTTTCTCTACTTCAACCCTAGCTCGTCGAAGTGTGGCCAACTGAATTTTATTTATAATCATCATCCCGATAAGATCGGAGATGGGGTCTGTTAATTTACCCCGGGAGAGATTACAGATTAATATCTTTTTCTCATTCATGATTTTGTCAAAATTAATGGTTGATTTTGGTTTCTCCATCATTTTTCTGGCCGATGGAGCATTTAAAAAGGCACTGATACGGGAAGTGATCCCTCCCATCATTTTGACCTGCTGCCAATCTCCGGCCTTACCATACTCAGTTTTCCAAAACTTTTGCAGTTGTTTGTCCTTTAAACCATTAACTACACTTTTTCTAAATCCCGGGTCTTCAAATAAATCCATAATTGTGAAAATAGTACTATTTTCAACCTCAAAGGCGGTATAAATAGCATTCCTCAAAATATGCTCAATCCGGTGGGCATTGGCCGACCAAGTACCTTCATCGGAAAAGATTTTCCGAAATAATGTCACAATTGACTCACTGACGAATTGCTTTTCTCTTAAAAGTTCATTTCCTTTTAATCCGGGTGTTAACTCAAGCAAATTAATAATAATCGGATTATCTAAATCATCCGGATCAAGCCAAACAAATTCGGTTTTTCGTTTTTCCGGAATAAAATACCGCAAGGCATCAGCTAGATCTCCATGCGGATCAATAACTGCCACGCCTCTTCCCTTTTTGATATCCTGAACAATTTCACTCAAAATCATGGTAGATTTTCCGGTTCCCGTGCCCCCAACCACTAATTTATGCCTTGCCCGATCTTCATCGGTAAGGCCAATATAGGTAAGCTCTCCGCCATAGGTATTAATACCCAAAATAACATCATATTTCCGGTCTTGCTTAAAAGAAAGCGGCGCAGGTAATTCTTTAGAATAAACTTTAGAAATATTTTCTGTTTTAGTGGTGCTGGTAAAGGGAAGGTGATAAATATCGGCAATCTCTGAGGTAGAGAGAATGGAAGTTTGAGAGAAAAAATCCAGCCTTTGCTTTAAAATCCAGAATTTAATTTTTTCTAATCCCTGATTCTTAATAAAATTATAGTTACTAAATTTAATTCCCCTGATCAATTTTTGATGTGGAGAGTTTTCAAATTGCTTGAAAGACAAGGTCAATCCACGGATCCGATCTTCAATATGGCTTTTATTCTCGGAAAGAACAATTAGTCTTAAAGAGGTCTCAAATAACTCCGAATCAATTTTTTTCTTGGCTTGAATTTCCAGTTCCCGGTGATACGGATTATCAGTTTGTTTATATTTTGGTTTGGGAAAGAAGATGTTAGTGGCATTGTCTGAATGAGGAGAAATGTCATGGAAGAAAAATCCTTTGACCATCTCAAGCAAAAATCCTAAACAACTGATGAACACGAAGACGGTAATCTTAAAGAGAAGTATGAGTAGACCGACAAGAAAATTATTATTTCTTTTTTTCAAATAATAAGTTAAGTCATAGCCATTATTAATCCAGCTATTAACCTGATTTTGTTTATTGATAACTGATTTGTGGCTGGAGTCATCAACCGGACTAACAATAAGCTGAATTACTACCTGTTCATCTTTTTCTAGCTTAGTCATGTTTCCGGTGATATAAGAGATTGGATCATCTTCCTCAAGGTCGTTCTTGCTTTTAAGCGGCGCAGCAAAATGATGTAAAAGTTTTAACTCAACAGCTTTATAAAATCCCGTAAGTTTTGCCGATTGCTCTGGGAGGTAATCATCCGTTTGGCTTATCCCAATCTCAGGAAAGTATGATATTAGCTTTTTTCTAATTATGTCTTCATCTCCAGAATAAACACGTAGAAGATAACGAATCCCCAAACTCTTACTTGAAACAATTTCGAATGAACAAATCCTTTTCCTTTGAAAAAATTTATCTTTATCAGTTTTAGAGTTAATTAAGCCATGTAAAAGTTCAAATAACTGCTTTGTTGATTGAGCCGTAAGATTGGTATCCCGTAATGGTTTAATTTCAAGGAGAGTGTATGGCTGCTTTAAGTTGTAAAGAAGTGACAGGATCTTAGGTAAAAATTTTGATACCAGATACAAAACAAATATCAAGACTAGTAAAAGTAGGGCTGGAACAAATAACCCAAAAACCGGAGCTAAAATAGAATGAGACTCTATATTAAGTAGGAAATTCAAATGAAAGCCTACAAAAGGGTTGGGGAGGTTAGGGATTAGGCTAAATAAAACATTATGATGAACTAAGTCATCTATACTTTTTGATATTGGATCCATTACTTACCTCAGTAAGGGCAGGAAACTTGAGCCTACGGTAGCATAAAGGAGCTTGGAAGTAAAGTGAACTGAACTCTTTGCGATTCAAACCAGCAATAGCTTGGAACTTCTATTAGAGATTAGAACATAGTATATTAATGGTATGGATTATGATATTCGAGAAACAAAGGATGAAGAAAGTGCAATTTCAATTGCGAAAAGTTTACCAGATTATTTTAGCGAAACCGGCCTTAAAGATATTGGGCAGGCATGTAGAAATGAAAAACTATTTGGTGCTTACAAGGATAATAAAATGATTGGTTTTATGACCTTAAAAGAGTTAAATCCTGAAGCAATTGAGTTAACGTGGATGGGAGTATTGGCAGAATATCAAGGACAAGGAACTGGCAAAATGCTTGTCGAGCGTGCTTTAAAAAGTATTGGAGATCAGTACAAAATATGCGAAGTTAAAACTCTTGCGGAAACAGTTGAGAATAAAGGTTATGAGAAAACCAGGAATTTTTGGAGAAATGCTGGATTTATAACTTTAGAGGTTATTGATCCTTATCCCGGGTGGGAAACCGGCAATCCATGCGTTATCATGGTTAAACCTCTCAAAGTTAAATAAATAGCAAATTATAAGTTGCGTGTCATATAATTGTGTTGATGAAATCGGATAAAAACTCAACGCGGCTTCAGTATTCAAAAGAAATAGATTCACAGGTAGAAAAGGCTGTAAGTAAAATACTTAATCAACAAATTTCCAGTTCATCTCGGATAGAAGAAGGTGAATTTAATTATGTTTACAGAGTAAAAACTGAAGATAAAGAAGTTGTGGCTCGGGTTTTTAGCCACCCGACTTTTCCAGCAGCCGATAAAATGAAGTGGATTGATGAACAACTCCGTGCCCAAAATGTTCCTCATTCAGCACTATTATATTGCTCAAAAGATGATGCTTTTTTCCCCTATGGATTTATGATCTCAGAGTTTATTGAGGGAGAGAATGGTATGAAGGCAATTAAGAGTGGCCAGATTTCACCTGCTGATTTCTTTGAGTTATTAGGCACACTTTTAAGAAAAGTTCATTCAGCCAAACTTAAGCATTACGGAACGATTGAAAATGGTGATGGATCGAAAAGCAATTTAATTGATTTCTATCTTGAGGAGGCAGAAAATGCCTTAAATCATGCATCCGTAAAAGGTGATTTTGGTCCCAATGTTTATACTCAACTAAAAGAAAAAGTGAATCACTTAATGAGGCCCCTCGAAAAAACATTTGAACCCACTTTAGTTCATACTGATGCGACACCGGATAACACTATTCTTACTCCCCAAGGTGAACTAGTTTTGGTTGATTGGGATGGTGCCCAATCTAGCATTTGGGTAGCTGATTTGGCTATTATTACCTATTCAGGAGCTCATTTAAGTTATTTAGGACCACTTGAGCAAAGACAAAAAACAATTAGGGAAGCTTTTCTAAAAGGTTATGGTCCAACCATTTATACTCCTGACGAACTCAATAACTTAGAGACTGCTTTACATATTATTAGAGCTTGCACGCTTTTACCTTATTATGCTGCTTATCAGAACAATTCTGATGCATACCAAGTTACCAAGAAAAAGTTACTTATCCTCATTTAAAACTATATCTTAACGTTAAATTTTAACTATTTACTTACACGAGTATAACAAAACCTATAAAAAACAGCGTGTTCAGATCCATTTTTATAAAATGATATACTTTCAGTATGAGTAATACAGATGAGTCAAATGAGGGTGGAGAAACTTTAGCTGCCTCTCCTCCACCCACAACTGGTGCCTTCTTGACTTTGCAAAAGGCCATTGATTTAGGCCAATTTGATCCGGAATATTTAAGCCGCTTTCCTGAGTGGCATGAATTACCAAGAACTGCCCAATTTGAATTAGTAAAAAAGGCTATTGAAAACCGAGATGCCCAAATTTGGAGACACTATGCTGAACTCAATAATGTTTTAGATCTTAGACTTAAACCTCAAATGAAACCAGCAATGGATAAGTTAGTTGAAGAACATAAAAAATTAATGGATGAGAAAGAGAAATTATTTGTTAAATATGCAATGCCTGAGGAATAGTTAAAGTTTTGCAATAATTGCAACGGCTTTTTCAGCCACATTAAAAGCTGCATCTTCATCATAATTAGCCAAAGCGACAACTGTATAACCCAAATCCGGATAAAGATCAAATCTAGCATTAACCCCGGCAAATCTCCCCGGATGACCAATTCTTCTTACTCCTTTTTCATCCCAAACTTGAAAACCATAACCCTGAAATTTTGTCCTTCCCTGACTTGAGCCTTCAGATACATGAGGGCTTAACACTATTTTAGTCATTTCTGGACTAAGTAACTTATTACCCAGTAACGCTTGCCCAAAATTAACTAAATCGGGACAAGTTGAATAACCTCCACCACCAGCATCACCTCTTACCATAATAATCCCACGAT
>OBEQ010424321.1_pt1 | contig 10507 bp, 9 predicted proteins | sample 1670901 | NCBI WGS metagenome assembly OBEQ01 (sample SAMEA104232315, study PRJEB22302) | groundwater metagenome | biome: forest; feature: aquifer; material: groundwater | place: USA | collected 2011-08-07 | depth 5.4 m | reverse complement strand
AGAACTTCGAAAACCGCAACCGGATTCCAATGCCGACTGCGGAGATACGGAGTACCCAAGAGGGAATGTTTAAGGCCGCGGGCCTAGAAGTAACACCGAACAAGAGCCAGGCGAGCCAGATCTACAAGCTCAGGTATGACAAAATTTACGAGGTGTCTGGTTGGAATCAAAAGCCTAAGCAGACACTGGGCGGAGCGATAAAGGATCAGGCCTTGGCCCGAGGCCCCGGCATAGGCTTGCGCATCCTGGGAAGTTTCCTTTACAAGATCCCAGGGGCGGTTGGAAGCCAGGCCGCCTATGAGACTTACAATGCGGCCTATCAAGTTGATTACTCCCAGTACCAACGCCTAGAGCAGAAGCTAGCAGGCGAGTACTGGCACGTTAAGAGGCTTCGAATGTCTCTAACGCGTTACAACGTAACCTTGCTGGGGCAAGAGCAGATCGGCGATTCGGAAGAGATTACCGTCGATTACCTGCTTGTGTTTCCGCATAACGATCCCGAAGGGAACGGACCAAATGCCGTGCTCTTGAGCGGATTCTTCAGTGGCGGCGACATTGCGCGAGTGCCTCTCGGGGCGACCTGGGAGGAGCAACTTGTAGTTCGCACCATCCAAGGAGAGAAAAACTGATGAAAACGAAGCTTTTGATTCTTACGCTTATCGTGGTGCTGTTCACTCCAACGTGGGCGGCATTCGGACAAGGACTACAGTCTTCGCGGGAAGCGGAACCAGAGGAAACTTCGTTTTCTTGGATTCCAGTTTCCTTCGCAGACGCTAACCCCGATCAAGAGCGGTTAAAGCCGGATCCGTCCGGTCGAGACCGCTTCCAAGTGGTTGAGGGTACTGAAGAAGCCGGAGTAGACAACGACAAGTTCTTCAGCCCTTACGAGTCCGGTACCAAATCCGCGGCCTACGCCGGCCTGACGCCCAAGCAGGTTAAGGACGTGAAAATCTACGGATCTATACCCCTACTCAGCCAGAAGTTCTACAACGAGCTTGGCAGGGGGAAGCGGGAACAGATCAAGTTTCACAACGGCGAGACCTGGGTGCTCGTTGATGCCAATGACATACCCCGCTACCTGCGTGATTGCTATTGGCCTGAACTTGATAGTAGGGGCAAAATCAAGTACAAGGAAGAGGATGGCAAGAAGACCATCCAGTGGGTAAATCAGCCAAACCGGGTTAAACCGGTTGTGCCACTAACCCCACCACTTCCTCCACCCCCACCGCCGCAGGGCCCACCGCCTTGTCAGACTCGCACGCCAGAGGTTAGGAACAAGGTGGACAAAGGCAACGGCGACTGGGAGATAACATTTTGGGATGGCTGCACCGAGACGAAAGTGTCGGTGCATGTCGATGCCAAAGAGATTTGCCCACCTAACACTTGGTTTATCCGCGACGAAATAGGCGCAGAAGATGCCAAGTCGAATAAGGCGGTGAATGAGGACATCGTCTTATTTACAGGAAAGATGGGTAAGAAGTTCAAGATCGCCCAGCGGATTAACCAGAGCACGGTCGCCCTATTGCGCGAAGCCGTTGCCAAGAAGTCGTCAGCTCAAGCCGCCGACGATTTCATCAAGAACTTCCTTTCACGCGAGGCCAATTTCGTCCATATCCGGCAGTCATGCGACTTGCTGAAGTGGAGGATCATTGTCCTGGTCCAGGATGGGAGGCACTGGCATTGGCTTGAGTTCGGAATAGGCTTTGTCGCAGGTGTAGCGGTGTGTATGCTTATAGATCACATCATTGGCGACAACAACCCGGAGAAGATTACCATTCCGGGCCGTGTGCCTTTCCCGACGGCGCTCGGCATGGCCGTATCTATGGCCACGGGATCGCGCATGACCGACGCGATTAATCGCTTGAAGAACAACTAAGAAAGCCTGCTTCATTATTGGCTGACGAGCTCATTGCGCTTGCGTACCATCCGGTACAGCGCTTTGAGCTCGTTTTCTTTTTGTCTAAAAATTATGCGCCGTAAGGCACCCCGACTTTAGGTTCAACTTTTTTGATCCAATCGTTAATGCCCTGCACCTGTTCTTTTACCGCAGGCATTTCTTGGTTAAAATCCTTAACTTGCTTTGCCAACCCATCGACTGCGTTAATAATTTTATCTATATATTTTTTGTCGGCCAATTCGCTACGCAATTTCTCAAAGCCACGGTCCATGTCTCCCATGGTAGGAAAATTGTAGAGGTCTTTCTTTCTGGCAAAGCTTTTCATATCTTTTTCCATTTTGCCCATCCGCATCTCCATCTTACCTAAGCGTACTTCAAATTTATCCATGCGGACATGGAGCCGGTTCATTTCTTGGATAAAAAATTCTTTGGTCAGGGTTTCCATACTCTTTTTTCGATCTTTTTGCTATAATTGGACTATAACATTCCGTGGCTAAAGCTCAGATAAAGTTTTCCTCAATTTTCCTAGTTTCGCGGTGGATAAAGCCAATCGCCCCGACAAACAAACCAAAAAATATATGAAACTTTCCGTGGTCATTCCGGCCTACAATGAAGAGGCTAGAATCGCTGAAACCCTTAGAGATATAGACAAATACCTGGAAGGGCATGCCAGCTCCGGCGGCACCATTACCGACTACGAAATCGTAGTAGTAGTGAACGGCAGTAAGGATAGGACCTATTTAATCGTCAAAGAATTAGAGGCTACCACTATAAAAAAAGCTGTGGCCATGAATTTGGTTGAAGGCGGCAAGGGCAACGCGGTTAAGCGAGGAATCCTCGACAAAGCCTCCGGCGACATAATTATGTTCATGGATGCGGACAACGCCACCCCAATTTCGGAAATAGAAAAGTTCCTACCGTACTTTAACCAGGGTTTCGACGTGGTAATTGGCTCCCGCTACACCAATCCGGATTTAGTGAAAGTCCACCAGCCGCTGTACCGGATTATTTTGAGCCGCATGAGCAATTTGCTCATTCAGTTGCTCGCGGTGCCCGGCGTGAAAGATACCCAGCTCGGCTTCAAAGCCTTCAGTTACAAGGCTGCCAAGGATATATTCCAGTTGGTCAATATCAGCCGCTGGGGTTTTGACATGGAGGTGCTTACCGTGGCCCTGGCCCATGGCTATAAAATTAAGGAAGTCGGGGTTTCGTGGACTGAACACGGCGGTGGACACGTGCCGCTTAAAGCCTACATAGAATCTTTAATAGATTTATTTAAAATCAAGCTCAATAAAATTTTGGGAAAATATAAATCGCGCGCCGTCGAAGCCACGTCTTAAACTATGCCAAAGCACTTGGCGCAAAAGGCAATTCAGACTTCACGCGTAGCAGTACTCCTGCTACTCGTTTTTTCCGCAGGGCCGACGGCGGCTTTAACCGCATCGCCAGGGGTAGCCCCGGCAGCAGCGGCTGCCAAGGGCTCGCCGTACTCATACACCATACAGTTAACCGTCACCGACCCAAACGTACTCACTGCTGTCGGCGACCACATCCAACAAAGGTTCACTTTTGCTCACGACCCCAAACTGGCCAATGTTTTCACGTTCAGTTCGGCGTTGTCGTTGGAGTCGCTCCGCGCCCAGCTTTCAGGCCGCTACCTATATATTGAGCCGGTCACTAGTTTACATCTCGCCACTCCCGTGCAGATTAATGACCCTGGGTATACTACTGACCTGGCCAGCGTGGACCGCCAGTGGGGTTTGGCCAAGGCCGGTTTTACCGAAGCCTGGAACAAGACGCGCGGGTCGCCAAACATTACCGTGGCCGTGGTTGATACCGGCATTGATGAAACCCATGAAGACCTGGCCCGCGGTAATTATGTTGCCGGCTATGATTTTCTTAAAAACTTGGATATTTTCAGTAATACCAATTCCGATGACAATGGCCATGGCACACTGGTGGCCGGAGTAATTGCGGCCACGCCGAATAACGGTTTGGGAATTGCCGGCGCAATCTGGCAGGCTAAGCTCATGCCGCTTAAGGCTCTCGACGCTTCTGGTTCGGGTAATTCAGCCGATATTGCTGAAGCCATTGCCTGGGCCGCGGACCACGGCGCAGACATTGTTAATTTAAGTTTGGGCGGGATCGGCTTTGGCCACGATACTACCCTGGCCAATGCTATTAGCGCCGCTTATACCAAGGGCGCGGTAATTATCGCGGCCGCGGGCAATGACGTAGCGACTTCCGGGAGCAACCTCGACTCCGAACCGGTTTTTCCCATTTGCGACGACAACGGCGACAATATGGTTATCGGCGTGGCCGCTACGGACGAAAATGACCGCAAGCCGGAATTTTCCAATTTCGGCAAAAGCTGTATTGATGTTTCGGCTCCGGGCAGGCGCATTCTTTCCACGATAAATTTTGATCCGGTTTCGCACGCGCGGACCGCGAACGGCTACGCCTATGCTTCAGGTACTTCTTTGGCGGTACCGTTTGTCGCGGCTGAAGCCGTGCTGATCAAAGCCCAGTCGCCCCAGGCCACTAACCGGCAGATCCGCGACCGGATTATTGCCACGGCCGACAATATTGACGCGCAAAATTTAACCCAGTCCCACGGCCAGTCGTGCCAGGGCCTGCTTGGCGCCGGGCGCATTAATGCCCAGCGCGCGCTGGCGGAAGTTATCAGTCCCCCGGCTGTTTCGGAAGGCGACCTGGCCCAGATTACCGGTGCCAGCGAAGTCTATTACATCAGCGGCGGTAGGCGGCATTTGCTCATTCCGTTTGTAAAAAACCAGCGCTTTGCCACGAACGCGGTCAAACAGGTTAGCGCCGCTGACGTCCAGCAATATCCCATTGGCGGTTTGGCCGAACCGCTCGACGGTACGCTGGTCCAATCTACCGCTGACCCTACTGTGTATTACATGGCAAAGGGTTTCAAACAGCCGGTAACCTACCAAGTTTTTCGCAACCGCCAATTTAAATTTTCGGACGTGGCCAGGCTCTTGCCCACAGAAGTCGGTGGCTGGCTTACCGGAAGTTTTTTCACGCCGCCAGATGGTACTTTAATGAGAGGGCTGCGAAACCCGACCGTGTATTGGGTGGTGGGCGATACCCTACATCCCATTAACCATGGGTTTTTCGTCGACCGCGGTTTGAATATCTTTCCTATTGTCATTGTCCCGGACAATGACCTGAAAAGTTTCTCGCAGGGTGAAGCCTACATTCGTTAGGGTGGTGCAACTCCGTAACGATTGCCGCACCCGCGCGTCGTAGTATTTAGCAGAGAAAATAATCTTTTATGATGAAACCAAAACAAGCCTTTATTCTGGCCAGTCTTGCCTTTCTGCTGTTGCCAAGCCTAGCCCTGGCCCAGGTCTCATTCCAGCAATTGTTCGATCCGAACTTCGTTCCGGATAAGCTTATTGAAGATAAAGTGTTCAGTGATACCCAGACCTTCGGCGGGCCCGAGGGCGTGCAGAAATTTTTGGATACCAGGCACAGTCCGTTGGCCAATACCTCGCCGGACTTTTTGGCCAAGCTTAAGGAGCCGAATATTACCACGCTCAAGCAGGGCCTGGATGATCCACGCCCGAACCTGGGCCGTTTGCGCACGGCCGCGGAGTTGATCTGGGACGCCGGACAAGCCAGCGGACTAAACCCACAGGTCATTATTGTGACGCTCAACAAAGAACAGGGCCTTATTGACGCCCATCAGGACTCCAATGACCCCACTTTGCAGAAGGCCCTGGACCGGGCCATGGGATTTGATTGCCCCGATAGCAGCGGCTGCGGTGATTTGTTTCCGGGATTTTACTACCAGCTGTTCGGTAATTTCGATTCAGCGGGCAACCGCTATTTGGGCGCGGCAAAGTCGCTCATGAAGTCGTTTACCACTCCGGGTGGTCGTGGGCCGATTATCGACGGTAAAGCCGCCCAGGTGGGCAATGTCGTTACTCTCGATAACACCCAGGGCCCACCGTACAACTGTCCGGCCAACCAAACCATAACCCTGGCCAATGCCGCGACTGCCGCCCTCTACCGCTACACCCCGCACGTATGCAACGGTAACTACAACTTTTTTAAATTTTTCACTTTGTGGTTCAAATACCCGAACGGCACTCTGCTGAAGCTGGCCAGTGATACGGGAGTCTATATTATTCAAAACGGGGTGCGCTTGTTGGTACCGGCTTTCGTGGCCCAGGTCCGTGGCCTCAACCTGGCTTCAACCATAATTGTTTCTTCCAATGAAATCCAAAATTATCCTGTTGATAAACCCCTGGGCCCGGCCGACAATACTATTGTAAAAGTCGCGGACACGAGCCGGCAGTTTGTCTTTATCAGCAACGTTAAGCATCCGGCTTCAGACTTTGTCATTAAACAGCGCGGCCTGAATCCGGCGAATTTTTTGACCATACCCGCGGTTGATGCCCAAATCTTTGACGATGGCGCGGTGTTAACCCCCAGCGACGGCACCATAGTCCGCGGCCAGACCGAACCGGCCATTTATCGGGTAGATAATGGAACCTTGAAATTATTTAGCGCGTTCACGTTCAAGCAGTACAACGCCGCCAAAAAAGTCCAGCTCATTCCCGATGCAGAAATCGACACTTATCCCAAACAGGGTTTCGTTGCGCCACTCGACAACACGCTGGTTAAAGCCGACAAGGACACAGCGGTATTCCTGGTCCAGAATGGAATCAAACACCCCATTACCGCTGACCTGTTCAAGAACCGAGGTTTTAGGTTCGGCAATGTGGCGACTTTGAGCGCGGATGAGGTCAACGGCCTGGCCACCAATAACTTTGTTACCCCGGCCGAGAAGACCTTCTTCAAGGTGGCCCAGACCGGCCAGGTGTTTGAGTACAAGGAAGGCTCCAAACATCCTATTTCTGCTTACGTGGCCAAGCAGCGGAGCATTAAGGCCGACTACAGTTTTGACCAGGCCATTGTGGCCCAGTGGACCGACGGCATAGCCATTCCGCCGCGCGACGGCACGCTGGTAAAAGGCGATAGCTCGGGCACGGTTTATGTCGTTGATAAGGGTCAGCTCCGCGCCGTAACAGCCAATGCCTTCACCCGTCATCATTATAGTTTCAAAAAAGTCGTGAGCCTGCCCCAGGCCGAAGTGGATGCTTATGCCAAGGGCGACGATCTTGTGAAATAATCTTTTTGATAGCAAGGTCGCCCCGGTTTACATCGGGGCGGTTTTGTGTTTAAATTGATGAGTTCAGCTTAGATAAGGAGGGCAAAGTAATGATTAGGAAGGTTGGTTTGAGCGCTACGTTGCTTTTAGCGGCTCTCTGGCCGATGCATTCGGCGGAGGCGGGTCACCGACGCAAGACCGCGCCTAAGTTGGTCCACGTAGCAGTGCTCTGCTACAGCTCCGGCGTCGCAAAAAACGGCATAGACTTTACTAAGGTTTCCGATGTCGAGGCCCGCAAAGTCTACGCCATAACCCAGGACCCGGCCTTTTCTTGGAAAACGAGCGCTCCTGGCGACGCGCCCCTCGCTTACGTTTTTTTGTCGGTTGACGGCAAGGTACTGACCTACCTGTTCAACGGCAGCACAATGTTATCAACCACCACGGACTACAAGCGTTGTTGGTGGTTGAGCAAAGAGGTCTTGGCAATTTTGACTAAGCATAAACCGCGCGATTGCCAGACTGCGCCGCCTTGATCAAAGCCGCAGAAGTGAGAGATTAGGCGGGGCCACAGCCGACCCCGCCTCTATTTAATTGTATGGTACAATATACTTAAGCTATGCCATCCGCATCACGTAATATCTTTTGGTTGTCAGCATCGCGCATTACCGCTCTGGTGCTGTTATTTTTGGCCTATCGCCAACTCTATCATTACCTCGGGCCGCACGGAACCGGCCAACAGCAGTTTGTTTTGTCTTTTGTGACCATCTTCGGCGTGGTCATTGATTTTGGCATTCAGCAGTACATTGTCAAAAAGATGAGCGAGGAACCCGGCCGGGTCAAAAACTATTTCCACCAGTACCTGGCTATTAGTTCCTTGCTTTCCGTGCTCGTCTATATAACCATGCTGGTGGTTGCGAAACTGGGCAATTATGAACCCGTGTTGTTTTACGCGATTGCCGTGGCTGGACTGGGGATTGTGGTCTCCGCAGTGACCTACCCGTTTCTGGCAGTGTTGAGCGCGTTCCAGGATCTGGGTAAGGTCGCGCTCATAAATTTTCTCAATTCAATGGTCAACGTGGCCATTATTGTCCTCACCGTAGTTTTTCATCGCTACATTGTCTTTTTAGTTTCGGTCCAGCCGCTGGCCGCGCTGTTAAATCTCATTCTCTATACCCGCTACGTTAAAAAATATTTGCCGCAACCGGGCTATAGCCAAGTTTTTGCGGCTTTGGATGGGCCAATGGTCCGCGGCATGGCCAAGGCAGTCCTGCCGTTCGCGCTCTTGGTAGGCTTCAGCACGATTTACAATCGCATTGACGTGGTCATAATTACTCATATTTTGGGTTTTGACCAAAATGGCATTTATGCCGCGGCTTATAAATTTTTTGATTTAGTGGCGTTTTTTCCGGCCGTGGTGTCGCATTCGCTCTACCCGATGTTTGCCGGGCTCATGGCCAGGCAGGCCATTTTAGAGGTGCGTTTGAATATTGAAAAATATTTGCGTTTCCTCATGGCCGTGGCTATTCCCATGGGCGTGGCCGGGAGCCTTCTGGCCCGGCCCATGATTTTGCTTCTGACCAACGACATCCGCTATATTGACGCGGCGCCGGTGCTAGCCATTATGGTTTGGGCGCCCGTTGCCCTCATTATTTATATTGTGGCCAATTCTTTGATTATTTCCCAGCTCACGAAATTCGCGGTTATGATTACCGCGGCTAATGTGGTCATTAACGTGGCGGGAAATTTGATATTGCTGCCGCGCATTGGTATCCGCGGCGCGGCCATAATGACGGTGGTGTCGGAGGTGGTCCAGGGCGTTTTTTATTTTTATTTCATCCGCAAAAAGATTACCGATTTCAGTTTTTTTAGCTTTTTGTGGCGGCCGGCTCTGGCCAGCGCCGTTATGGGCGGGGCCTTGTACTTTATCCGCAGCCACGGGTTTTTCATCAGCGTGGTTGGTGGGTCCGTGGTTTACGTGGCCGCGCTATTGCTGCTGGGCTTTTTTGAACGGGGCGATTGGGAATTTGCCAAACAATTTTTCCGGCCCCGCGCCGCGGCATAATTATGGCTCGCCGTGCGCCTAAAATTCGCATCATGGTGTTTGGTACGTTTGATGTTGTCCATCCCGGGCACCGGCATTTTTTCCGCCAGGCTCGGGCGTTGGCGCGGCCGGCAGGCGTGGGGTCGGTGCGGCCGTATTTGATTGTTTCGGTGGCGCGCGACGCCAACGTGGCGCGCATTAAAGGCGTCGGGCCGCGGCATAGTGAGCGTGTGCGCCTGGCCGCGATAAAGAAAATTTCAATAATTGATAAAGTCGTGCTCGGCGGGGTAGGGGCGCATCTTCCTCATATAGTAAAGATGAGGCCGCAAATTATTGCCCTGGGCCATGACCAGGTAGAATACACGCGTGGCCTGGGCGAGGCGCTGAAGAAGCGCGGCCTTAAAGTAAAAATTGTGAGATTGAAGGCACATAAGCGACATCGCTACCGCTCAAGTTTGTATTTGAAGAAAAATTGAGCGCGGCTTTAGCGCGGCTTGAACCCTGGCAGGGTATTATGGACAGGAAAGGAAATTTTCCATGTCCAAATTTTTCTCCATCCGCGATTTGCCGCCGGAAGAGCGGCCGCGGGAACGCTTGGCTGCGCTGGGTTCGGCCGCGCTCTCGGTGCAGGAATTGCTCGCGCTCATACTCGGTCGCGGCATAAAAGACGGTCCAGTGCTCATGACTGCCCAGGCGCTGCTCACACGCTTTACTTCGCTGTCCGGCCTGGCCCAGGCCTCGCTCTATGAATTACAGACCACGCCGGGCGTGGGTTTTGCCAAAGCCACCCAGTTGGCCGCAAGTTTTGAAATAGGCAAGCGTTTGGAGCAGGCTCGCAACATCCAAACCTTAAACGAGTCGCGCGTGGTTTCAGCCTACGACATGTTTTTGGCCGCGCGCCACCGTCTGACTTCGTACAGCAAGGAGCATTTGCTGGTCTTGTCATTCGATGTGCGCCGCAAGTTGCTCGGTATAGACGTGGTGAGCGTGGGCACGCTCGACGCCAACTTGGTCCATCCCCGCGAGACTTTTGCCGTGGCTATTCGCCGCCACGCCGCTACCGTGGCCATTGTTCATAATCATCCCTCCGGCGACCTCGAACCTTCACAAAACGACGTTGAAGTCACCAAGCGTCTGGTTACGGCGGGAAAAATCATGGGCATAGAAGTTGTGGACCATCTCATTATTTCGGAACAAAATTATTTGAGCTTCCGTGAAAAAAATTTGCTTTAATGTCTAAATTGCATACCATCAAAATAATTTGCGATGCCACATGTCGGATGCCAGAAAACCGTTTGTCTTACAATAAGGGCAAAGCGGCCGCGGCCTGCATCGTGGTTGACCCGCTTGGTGGAATTTTAGACCAGCGCGCCAAATATCTGGGCGAGTGCACGGTGCCCCAGGCCGAGTACGAGGGCCTCATTTT
>OBEQ010373983.1_pt1 | contig 10507 bp, 8 predicted proteins | sample 1670901 | NCBI WGS metagenome assembly OBEQ01 (sample SAMEA104232315, study PRJEB22302) | groundwater metagenome | biome: forest; feature: aquifer; material: groundwater | place: USA | collected 2011-08-07 | depth 5.4 m | reverse complement strand
GGCATTGGCGCGCCAGCGCCGCAGTGATGGTGGTCTTGCCCTGACCGGACGCCGGGGCGGAAATCAGCAGCGCCGGGCAACTATGTGCGCCATTCACAATTCAACGCCTTTTTGGGCGCGCACGCCTGCTTCAAACGCATGTTTGATCATTTGCATATTGGTGACGGTGTCGGCGATATCCATTAGCGCCTGTGGCGCATGGCGGCCGGTGACAACAACATGCTGCATGGCGGGGCGTGCCGATAATTTAGCGATGACTTCCTCAACACTCAGATATTCATACTTCAGGACGATATTCATTTCGTCCAGCACCACCAGTTCAAAAGATGGATCTTCCAGCATGGCGCAGGCCTTTGCCCAGGCGGCCTTTGCCGCTGCAACATCGCGGGTGCGATCCTGGGTTTCCCAGGTAAAGCCTTCGCCCATGACGTGATAGGAAACCTCTGGAAAGCGGCGGAAAAACGCCTCCTCGCCGGTGCTGAACGCGCCCTTGATGAATTGCACTACCCCTGTACGCATATTGTGGCCAAGGGCGCGCGCCAGCATGCCGAACGCGGCGGAGCTTTTACCTTTGCCGTTGCCGGTATTGACGATCAGAACGCCGCGTTCTTGCGTGGCCTTCGCAATACGGGCGTCAACCAGCGCCTTGCGGCGCTGCATTTTTTCAGTGTGGCCGGGGCGGTCCTGCTCTCCGGTCACGCCGGTTAATACCCTTCAAGCGTTGCGTAGCGGTCGCGGTGAAAGGATGAGTCGCCAAAGCTCGCCATCGCCACACGGGCGCGCTTCATGAACAGGCCCATATCGAATTCGTCGGTCATGCCGATACCGCCATGCATCTGCAAAGCTTCGTTGCTGACCAGAAAATAGGTGTCGTTCAGGCGCGCCTTGGCCAGACTGGCGAGTTGAGGCACATCATTGCGATTTTCATCAATGGCGATCAGCGCGTCCAGCACCACAGATACCGACAGTTCAATTTCGCAGAACATTTCCGCCGCCCGGTGCTTCAACGCCTGGAACGTGCCGATCAGCACGCCGAATTGCTGGCGGGTTTTCAGATATTCTACGGTGCGTTCAAACTCTTCGCGGATGCTACCCAACATTTCTGCGGCCAGCCCGATGCGCGCACGGTCCAGTACGGGGTCAAGAATATCCGCACCCTGATCAATCTTGCCCACCACTGCACTATTGCCAAGTTTCACGCCGGTAAGCTTCACATTGGCTGCATTGCGGCTGTCTGCCATAAGCGTGCGGGTGACTTTGACGCCGGGGGTGTTGCGGTCCACCAGAAACAGCGTCAGGCCTTCGCGCGCGCCAGATTTACCTGATGTGCGCGCAACCACAATCAGCTGATCTGCGACATGGCCATCCAGCACGAAGGTTTTCTTGCCGCTCAGGACAAAGCCATCGTCAGATTTTTTCGCCTTGGTCGCGATGGCGTAGGGGGAATGATGCGGGCCTTCTTCATGCGCCAGGGCCATTATCCAGTCGCCCGCCGCAATCGCCGGAAGAGTTTCCTTTTTATGCGCTGCCGTGCCACCCAGGACAAGGGCGCTTGCGCCAATCAGCGCCGTTGACATAAGCGGCGAAGCAACCAGCGTGCGCCCGGTTTCTTCCAGCACCACCCCAAGCCCGGCAAAGCCAAAACCAACGCCGCCAAATTCTTCCGGGATAATGATCCCGGCCCAGCCAAGGCCAGCCATTTCTTTCCATAGTTTGCGGTCAAACCCGTCCTTGTCATTGCTGTCGCGCAATTTACGAAATGCTGTAACGGGGGATTTGTTCTGGATAAAGGTTCGGGCAGCGTCTTTTAGCTGAACCTGATCCTCGTTTAACACCAAAGCCATTGAGTTTCTTCCTTATACGGATTGTTTTTGGCCTAATCAGGCAGGCGCAATACGTTTTTTGCGATAATGTTGAGTTGCACTTCGGATGTGCCGCCCTCAATCGAATTCCCTTTGGATCGCAGCCATTCCCGGGTGATGCCCAGCTCATGCTCTTCAAAGCCTTTGCCTTCCCAGCCCAGTGCGGCGGTGCCCATGGCGGCAAGCAGTAATTCGTATTTACGCTTGTTCTGCTCGGTACCGTAATATTTGAACATGGACGATGCCGGGCCCGGAGGCGCGCCCGCCTTCATTTCATCGGCCATGCGCTGGCCGGTAACGCCAAAGGCGCGGGAGTTCATATTATGTTTGGCAATTTCCAGACGCAAAGCGGGATTGGAAATCTTGCCTTTGATCTCGCCCGAATAGCGTTTTGCGGCGGCGGAAGGCGAACGCAAACCGCTGCTGCCGGGCATATTCGCGCCACCCATGCCGCCGATCATGTTGCGTTCATGTTGCAGCAACGCCTTGGCGATGGTCCAGCCCGCATTCAGCGTGCCGACGAGATGATGCTTGGGCACTTTCACATTATCGAAAAATGTCTCGGCGAATACCGACGCGCCGCTGATCAGCTTGATCGCTTTGGTGGAGACGCCGGGCGTCGCCATGTCGAACAGCAGAAAGCTGATGCCCTGATGTTTGGGCGCTTTGGCGTCCGTGCGCACCAGGCAAAAAATCCAGTCCGCGTAATTGCCATAGGATGTCCAGATCTTCGAGCCATTGACGAGATAATGGCCGCCCATATCTTCGGCTTTGGTTTGCAGTCCCGCAAGATCGGAACCAGCGCCAGGTTCTGAATACCCCTGACACCAGCGGATTTCGCCACGCGCGATCTGTGGCAGATAGTGACGTTTTTGTTCTTCGCTGGCGAATTCCAGCAGTGCAGGGCCAAGCATCCAGATGCCGAAGCTCGACAAAGGCGGGCGGGCGCGCAGGCGTCCCAATTCCTGTTGCAGCACCTGGTTTTGGGCCTTATCCAGACCGCCGCCGCCATATTCCTTTGGCCATGTAGGCACGGTCCAGCCGCGCGCGCCCATGCGGTCCATCCACAGCTTGGAGTCGGGATTCTTGTAGACTGGATTACGGCCGCCCCAACAGGTTTCTTCTTCGGGCATTGGCGTACGCATGGATGGCGGGCAGTTTTCTTCCAGCCAGGCGCGGGTTTCCGCGCGAAATTTTTCGAGATCGCTCATGGCAAACGTCTCCCCATCTGATTGAATTATCGTTGACCCCGTATATACCAGATTGGGGGGTTACGGCAACAAGACAGGCAACCGGGTCAGGCCGCCGCGTCAGGCCGCATTGTCACTTTCACTGGGGGCGGGGCTTGCCGTTGCGGAAGGGGCTATCAGGGCATGGCGCCGCATGGTCTGAATGGCGCCATCAAGTCGTGACGCACTGGAATCCAGATCGCGGAAAAGGCGTTCCAGACGGTTTTCCAGTTCCTCGATTGCGGCATCCAGACTGGCGCGCTGCTGGCTGGCGCCTTCCCGGAAATTCTCCAGCACTTCGTTCAGCACATCATCGGAATCCGTCATCGTATCGCGATGCTGCCCCCAATCTTCCGCGATCAGGCTGGTTGCGGGCTGGCGCAAACGGCTGCTCAGACGTTTCAGTAAACGCCGGGCATCCGACACGCTCTCAACGGATGACGACATATCGCGGGCGGCGCGCGACAAATCTTCGACCATCATGATATCCATCACTGGCATTTGGTGCTGCGCCATGACCTGATAGGCGGGTGCCGGGGTAAACTCGCGCGGGCGCGCCATAATTTCATCCATCACGCCTATTGCCCGCTGTGCGGTTTCCGCTGCCGATGCAACCGCATCGCCATGCCGCGACAGGCCTTCATTGAACTGCTCAAGCGCAGTGCCGAATTCCGCAACCCGCTGCGGAAGCGGATTAAAAGCCTGTTGTACATGCTGGCTGACGAGACTCATTTGCCCAGCCAGGGTCTCGCCTGCAGTGCCCAGTTTATCGCTGGCGTGGGAGCTTGCCTCACGCAATAAATGCGCGGCGTCTTCCAGGCCGCCGCGCGCCTGCGCCAATGCGTCTGACAGCGCATCCAGATCTTCGACGGCGCGGGCATGAAGCCCCTGCGACAGTTCGCCAACCGCCTGGCGCAGCGCCTCTGCATTGGAATCCGACAGCCGCTTGCCCAGCATATCAAGGGCTTCCGACAGGGGTTGCATGGCGTCGCCGATACGGCCCGGCATTGTTTCCGTCATCTGCTTTTCAACGCGCGCAAGCGCCGTCACAATTTCCCGTGATAGATTGCCAAGCTGTTCCGGCAGCATGGACCTTTCTGCCGTGCTGTCCACTGAAGCGCTGACAGATCCGGTTAATTGTAAATATTGCTCGGCCGCCGGTCTGGCGAAGGTAAACTGGATTCGTTCTTCAAGGGCATGGCTCATGCGCTGCAGATCTGCGCGCAACCGGTTCTCGGCCCAATGAAACGTTGCAGCCAGGACCAGACCTGAACTTGCGCCCGCCAGCAGCGGGAGAAATTTGTTTGCAAGGCCAGCCAGCACTTTGTCCCAGGCTGCCGCATCTGTAAGTGCAGCCTGGCTTGCCAGATGAATATCTACGGTGATTCCCAACAGAGTGAGAAAAACCCCAATGCCGAAAAAGAAACTGGCCCAGCTTTTGAAAAACCGGAAATTAAACCCGCCTGCTTCCAGCCCTTCGAGATGCAGATAATCGCCGGCGCGCAAATTATGGCGCACCGCTGCGCGCGCGCTTTGTGGCGGCACAATGATGCCTGCCCGGAATTGCCCCCAGGAACGGCGCAACAAAGGTGTCTCATTAATGGCCCGGTCAAAGCGGGGAAAACTGGCGGTAAAGGCTCCCTGATCAGCGGTTCCCTCAACGGCCTTGCTCGCCATCAGAATAAGCCGATGCGCCGGCCAGATGCGGCGGCCGGCAAACCAGACCAGGCCCACTGCGGCCAGGGACAATAATATGCCCGCAGCGATCGTCGCAGTCAAAGGGGCATGCAGCACCTGTATTGGTCCGTTAATCAGGCGGTCTGTCAGGTTCAAACCAGCAAAAAGCGAATCCCAAAATTTCCACAGCGCTTCCACCTGCATTCCCCATTTGCGAGTCTCGATGCAATCATAATACTATAAAATCAGCATAGTTGGAGGTGGTTACCATAGTATTATGAGAAACCGGGTTTTCCTCACAAAAGTCGCGCCGTACAGGCAGAAATAACCAGGAATAAACCTAATTATTCGGCAGCCTGGGCACGCTTCTGCGGTGGCACATCGGTTTGCCGGTAACGGTGCACGCCATTGCCATCCACTTCGCGCGCCAGCTTGCCGCGCTGAATCAGGCAATTAATATGGGCGATGCTTTCACCTGTCGCCATGAACAGGACGTCATTGCCAATCGCGCGGTTGAACAGCACGGGGAATACGTCAATAGCGCGCTTGGGCTCTTCACACAGTTCGTGCAGTTCGCGCAAATTTTTTTCATGCCCGTCGATCAGCGCGGTCAACCGCGCATGCAGCCCGTAAAATGGGCGGTTATGGGACGGCAGCACCAGCATATCATCGGGCAGCCGGTCGCGCAGCGCCGCCAGGGATTCGATCCATTCCTTCAGCGGATTGCCATCCGGCTCGGTCGGCATGACGCTGACATTGGAGGTGATGTTAGGCAGCACCTGATCGCCCGAAAGCATGATCTTGTGGTGGGCGGAATAGAGGCAGACATGTTCCGGTGAATGGCCGCGGCCGACCACCACTTCCCAGGCGGTGTCATCGATCATCACTTTCTCGCCGTCCTGCATGCGGTGATAGCCAAGCGGCACCGGCTCCACCGGGAACATATTCCCCATGGAACGCCGGGCGTAATAGGCTTCCATCTGCTCCTGATCAAAACCAGCGGCATGGTAGAACGCGGTGGCTTCAGCGGTGATGTCGGCATAACTCTGAAACGCAGAGACCTTGGCCATCAGCATTTCGGTGCGCGACATCCACAGTCTGGTGTTAAATTCGCGGCACAACCAGCCCGCATTGCCCACATGATCGGGATGGAAATGGGTGACCAGAACCCGTTTCACCGGGCCGCCGCCCAGTTCGGCGATCATCTTTTTCCAGCTTTCCTGCGTGTCCTTGCTGCTGATGCCGGTATCAATGATCGTCCAGCCGTCGCCATCTTTCAGCAGATATACATTGATGTGATTGAGCGCCGAAGACAGCGCCGCGCGAAGCCAGTAAATACCGGGCGCCACCTGCATATATTCGCCAAAAGCAGGCGGTTTTTCGAACGGAAATCGCAGCGGTGCGGGTGTTGGCAGGTCAAGGCCTGAATCATCATGGCCCATGGTCGTGTTTGTCATAGTATTCACTCGCATTTGCAAAATCAAAAAATCAAGAATCTATGATACTATTAATAAGTAGGACCGTACCAGACAAACGTCAAATATTCGTTAGAAAATAGCCCCGCCTATCCCCCCAGTTGCGCGTCATTCAGCGCGTAGAGATGCGCCGCGCCGGCCGTGGCGGAGGCTGCCAGTCCGGCGGACAGGGGCAAGTGGTTGAGCGCGAAGAATAAAAAATAGGGCCGTGGCGAATCATGCCGCTACATTATATTTGGATCAAAATTCTGCTTGTAATTGTCGGCCATTTATGTTCCTTTTTTGTTCTTAGCAGATGGGCCTGATATAATTTCGAAAAAACACACAGGAAAGCCGGGGGAGCCATGACAGAATTCTCGACATCGCTGCGCAAGGTCGGCCTTACCGTTGCTGAAGCAGCAGCAGGATTGGGTTATACTGAAAGACTGGACAAGTCGGCCTTCACATTTATTGACCTGTTCGCAGGCATTGGCGGGCTACGCAGGGGCTTTGAGGCTATCAACGGAGAATGCATTTTCACCTGCGAATGGGACCGCTACAGCCAGCAGACCTACCGGGCAAACTTCCCTTCCGATGCGCACGAAATAGCTGGCGATATTTGTGAAGTGCGGGAGGCCGATATCCCCGCACACGACGTGCTGCTCGCCGGTTTCCCCTGCCAGCCTTTTTCAATCGCGGGCGTATCAAAGAAAAACGCCCTCAACCGGCCGCACGGTTTTGCGTGAACATTATGAAGTCTACAACGAAGACCAGTGGACGAGCGGCTGACGGCCAAACATGCGCAAACCCTATTGCACCGCGCGATACTTTTATTAATTATATGTACAGGGATGCAGGGAATTATAAATTTTATGGTGATTTTTGCCTCTCCGGTCTTCTAACTCTGAAAGAGATTAAGCCATACCTTATTAACGGCGAGCACTTTGTGCCGGTTAAAATTGGATTACCCAGCCTCGTACCAGACATAATGAACAGTGATGATCACTTGCTGCATGAATTTGTTTCGTTCAGCTATTCGATTTTACCAGAGCACATCATGAGCAAGGCAAAGTTCGTCCGGCTAGTCAAAAACGCGCACATAACGGGCTGGTTCAAACAGGATATCAGTCAACTCCTAAGAGGTTACTGAAAGGATGCTCTGTAATTTTGAGGGGTCAAAATAAGTGAATGCAGGAGTGGTGGCTGGAGTTCAAATGCCCTTGGCCCTTTCAAAAAATCGAAGACCCTCATCAATCGAAAATGGTCAGGACGCTCATTGGAAAGCTCATACTCATTCGCACTAATGTAGAAAGGAGTTCTTTGATGGCCAACGGTTGTTTTGACCTCAATCAACCTCTCTTTCCCGCTGACTTCGAACGATAAAATATCGTATCCGGCTCCGTCACCTTCTTCTTGAGAAATCCACTTTATTTTCTTAGCAAGATCGGGGCGCTCCCGGTTTAGACGTAAACGCTCAAACTGTAATACCAACTCCTCTCCATTTCTTCCTAGCGCCCTATTCCGCTCATCACGGGCTGCGGGATCAAATTTTCTAACCAGTCTTTCAAGCGCCTCATTCTGAATCGAACCGGTTTGATTTGGGAGTGGCGGGGCCTCTATGAATAATGCAATTTCTTCTGAAAACCCCGGCTTGGCGACTGGCTCGAATATCGAGAAGACGCCTTTTTTTTGGGACAGAAAATTCTCTATTCCCAACAATAGCGCACGCTGAAAATTAGCCATTGGCTTGTAACCAACAATCCAGGGTAGTCCAAGTTGAGATAGCACTGCGCTGATATTTTGAAATTTATATTCTATTGATCCCCTTGAGCGGCGAGTTGTAGCCTGCACTAAATCGTTGTGCTGGGTTTTCACATAGGGGGTATTAGCTAATTCGAATGTGAGCATGTCAAAGTATACAGAAACGACGTTTTCGATTTCTGCTGCTGACCAGTCTGTACCCGTGGGGTCGGTATCGCTAGTGTCTTGCATCACACGCAAAACATAACGTCTTCACATAACCCGGGCAATACATTCGATTTAGCATGGCGGGGTCTTTCCGGGATTGCCTAAATATGGAAAGACTATAACCCTCGCCTTGCCATGAAGCCGGCGTGTAGCTTCTGTTGCGGCGTAAGTACGTGTACGAAAATTTCCCGCTTAGTAAATCCCGCCAGAAGCCATTCCCGCCTATCCCCCCAGTTGTGCGTCGCTCACGGCGTAGAGATGCGCCGCGCCGGCCGTGGCGGAGGCTGCCAGTCCGGCGGACAGGGGCAAGTGGTTGAGCGCGAAGAATAAAGCGGTGGCGATAGCCGCCCCGGCATGGGAGTCCGTATCCGCATCCTGCGCCCGTGTCATCGCCATGCGCGCCAGAAAATAGCCGTTACTCACCGTACCAGCCAGCCGCAGATAGGGGGTTGCGCCTGCAAGGCAGTCATTAGGGGCGTCGGCGATGTGCGCCAGCATCCAGTCCGTGGCCTGGGTCATGACGCCAAGCGCATTATCCAGCGCCTCACCGATCTGCGCAAATGCCGGGCGGTTAAGCTGACGGCAGCGATCGGCGGTTTCCTGCATTTCGGCAATAAATCCGCGCACGACGGCGCCGCCCTGCATCGGCAGCTTGCGGGTGACCATGTCGATGGCCTGAATGCCGTTGGTGCCTTCATAGATGGAGGTAATGCGCACATCGCGCAGATATTGTGCGGCTCCGGTCTCCTCGATAAAGCCCATGCCGCCATGGATCTGGATGCCGAGCGAGGCGACCTCGGCGCCAATATCCGTGCTCCAGGCTTTGGAAATGGGCGTCAGCAGATCAGCGCGGGCCTGCGCCGCTGCGCGTGTCTCCGGGTCACCCGCCTTGCGCGCCATATCGATGGCCGCCGCATTGGCGTAGCAAATTGCGCGCGCGCCCTGCACCAGCGATTTCATGCTCAGCAGCATGCGCCGCACATCCGCATGGGCGGCGATCGGCAACCCTTCGGCCGCCATTTCCGGCGGCGTCAGGGGCTTGCCCTGTTTACGTTCCAGCGCATAGGCCAGCGCCTGCTGATAGGCGCGTTCCCCCACCGCTACGCCGGACAGGCCGACATTCAGGCGCGCCGCGTTCATCATGGTGAACATGCAGCTCATGCCGCGGTTTTCCTCGCCCAGCAAAAAGCCGATGGCCCCCGTATTTTCACCGTAGGACATGACGCAGGTCGGGCTGGCGTGAATGCCCATTTTTTCTTCCAGCCCGATACAGCGCAGATCGTTATGCTGGCCAGGATTGCCGTCCGCATCTGGCAGATATTTCGGCACGATAAACAGCGAAATACCGCGCGTGCCCGGCGGCGTATCCGGCAGCCGCGCCAGCACCAGATGCACGATGTTCTTTGACATTTCGTGCTCGCCATAGGTGATGAAAATCTTGCCGCCGGTGATGGCGTAACTGCCGTCGGGGCGGCGCACCGCTTTGCTGGTAAGGGCGCCGACATCAGACCCGGCCTGTGGCTCGGTCAGGTTCATGGTGCCACTCCATTCACCGGTAATCAGGCGACCGAGATAAAGCCGCTTTTGTTCCGGTGTGCCATGGGCATCCAGCGCCTCTACCGCGCCGTGGGTCAACGTGGCGCACAGGGAAAACGCCATGCAGCCGGAAATCATCATCTCTTCCACCGCATTGGCCAGCGCCAGCGGCAGGCCCTGACCGCCATATTCCGGGTCGCCGGAAATCGCCCCCCAGCCCGCATCCACATAGGCGCGATAGGCATCGGCAAAACCATCGGCGGTTTTTACCCCGTCATTACTGAGGCTGACCCCCTGCCGATCGCCGGTACGGTTCAGCGGGGCCACCACCTCACTGGCGAATTTCCCTGCACCTTCCAGCACCGCATCCGCCAGTTCATCACTTAAATCACCAAAGCCGCCGGTGGCCACAAGGGCAGGCAGTTCCGCAGCGATCTGCAACGCCAGTCGGATATCCCTGAGCGGGGCGGTATATTCGGCCATTTAACTCTCCTATTTCATACAATTAGCCTATGATAAAGCGCATGACGCACAGCGGAAACAGTAAACTCGCAGGACCGGACGCAATTCGCGCGGCGGCAGCGCTAGTCCGTGCTGGAAAGCTGGTCGCGTTTCCGACCGAGACAGTGTACGGCCTGGGCGCAGATGCGCGCAATGAACATGCGGTGGCGGCGATATTTGCGGCCAAGGGGCGCCCGCAGTTTAATCCGCTGATTGTGCATATGCGTGATCTCGCGGCGGCGCGGCGGCTTGCGGAATTTGATGGGCTGTCTTTGCGGTT
>OBEQ012215685.1_pt1 | contig 10508 bp, 11 predicted proteins | sample 1670901 | NCBI WGS metagenome assembly OBEQ01 (sample SAMEA104232315, study PRJEB22302) | groundwater metagenome | biome: forest; feature: aquifer; material: groundwater | place: USA | collected 2011-08-07 | depth 5.4 m | reverse complement strand
CAAAGCGGCGATCGGCTACATGTCTCAGCGGTTTAGTCTCTACAACGATTTGACCGTTCAAGAAAATCTCGAATTCTACGGCCGCGTGTACGATTTATCGGAGGACGCCCTGCGCACGCGGATTCACGAGGTGTTGCGATTGACCGGTTTGGATCCGTGGCGGCGCACGCTCGCCGCGCATCTGTCCGGCGGATGGAAACAGCGCTTAGCACTGGCCAACGCCAGTTTGCACCGGCCGCGCATCCTGTTTCTTGATGAGCCGACGGCCGGCATCGATCCGCTCTCGCGGCGAGCATTGTGGGAATTGTTGTACCAGCTCGCGGAGGAGGGCGTGGCGCTGTTTGTCACCACGCACTATATGGAAGAAGCCGAGCGCTGCAATCACATCGCCGTGATCAGCCAAGGACGGCTGCTGACCATCGGCGCGCCCACCGCGCTGAAGACCCAGGTCACCGGCCGGTTGCTGGAAGTGGAATGCCGGCCGCTGATGAAGGCCTCGCGCGTGTTTCGGCAGCTGCCGGGCGTCACCGGCATCACGGCCTACGGGACGACGCTCCATCTGAATGTGAGTGATGAGCCGCGCGCGACGGCGGCCTTGCGCGATGCCGCGGCGCAAGAAGCGATTGAGGTCGTGTCGGTCAAGCCGATCGCCGCGTCGCTGGAAGATGTGTTCGCTACCCTCACGGAAACGCCCGCATGAGACGCATCCAGGCCGTCATCCGCAAAGAAATCCTGCATATTCTGCGCGACCGCCGAACGTTGATGCTGATTGTCCTGATGCCGCTCGTGCAATTGATGCTCTATGGGTATGGGATTAACACCGATGTGAAGCATCTGCGCACCGCCGTCTTCGATGAGGATCACAGTCCCTTGAGCCGTCGTCTCGTGGAGGCCTTCGAGCAATCGGCGTATTTTGATGTGGCGATGCGCGTCCAGTCATCGGACGCGGTGCGCCGCGCGCTGGATCTGGGCCGGGCGAAAGCCGGCCTGCACATCCCGCCGAATTTCGCCAGGGACGCGCTGGCTGGCCGCGTCGCGCCGGTGCAGCTGCTGATCGACGGCACCGACTCCAATCCCGCCAACGTGGCGCTGAACACCAGCCAGGCGATTGTCACCGTGTTTATGCAGCAGGAGGGGTTGTTGCCGGTGTCGGTGATGCCGATCGAATTTCGGCCACGGTTGTGGTACAACCCCGATCTGAAAAGCGCCTTCTTCATGGTGCCAGGATTGGTCGGATTGCTGCTGCAGCTGCTCATTCCGATGATTACCGCCACCGCCATCGTGCGGGAAAAAGAACGGGGCAACATCGAGCAGCTCCTGGTGACGCCCATCAAACCCTATGAGCTCATCGTGGGCAAATTGATTCCCTACGTGGGGATCGGGCTGGTGATTGCGATCGCCGTCATCGTTGCGGCGTGGGCGTTGTTTCATATGCCGGTGCGCGGCAATCCGCTGACCCTGCTGGTGCTTACCTTGTTGTTTCTGACGGTGTGCTTGGGGTTAGGGCTGTTTGCCTCCACGATCGCGGAGAATCAGCAGCAAGCCGCGCAAATCATCATGTTTTGGGCGGCGCCCTCGATTCTCTTATCGGGGTTCATCTTTCCCCGCGAAGCGATGCCGCTGCCGATTTTCTATTTGAGCCATCTGATTCCGCTGACGTATTTCCTGAAAATCGTCCGGGGGATTGTCCTCAAAGGGCTGGGGTGGTGGCAGCTCTGGGATCAGATTCTGCCGCTGCTGGGGATGGCCATCACGATTGTGACGGTGAGCATTCTAAAATTCCACAAACGTCTCGCCTAGACGCCGACGGTCAATGGGCGCGTCTTGTGTTGGCGGCAGGCCTCTGTTATAATCCGGTCTATCCACGGTGTGACCATTCACGCGGTTCTCGTCGAGCAGGGAGTACACATCATGCGTGTCGGCCTGAGGGTCGTCATCGCAGGAAGTCTGAGTAGCGCGTTCCTTGGCAGCTGTTTCTGGACTGGCGTGGCCCACCCAGCGGCGCCAGCCAGCGTTGCGCACGCCCCCGCCGCTCGCACCTTCACCTTAACGTACGCGGCTACGGTGACAGACCTCCCCCCGACCGCCCATCAGGTGCGCGTCTGGATGCCGTTAGCCAAAAGCCGGGCCAATCAGCGGATCCTGAGTCGAGAGGTGCATGCCGACGTGCCGTATGAGCTGCACACGGAGCCGGTCTTTGGCGATGACATCCTGTATCTCCGGCTGCAGCCACCTGTGCCACCACGGATTGCCGTGACGGTCGACTATACCGTCAAGGTGGCAGGAGGGGCTGCGGAGCCCGGCTCGCGAGCTCACGCGGTTCCGAAGCTCTCAGCCAAGGATGAGTCGCTGGCGTTGCGCAACGAGCCCTACATGGTCATCAACGAAACGGTCACCCGGCTCGCCCAGGAGACGGTGGCGGGCCAGCCGAATGAGTTGGAGAAAGCCCGCGCCATTTATCAATACGTCCTGGCCCACATGAGCTATGACAAGACCACGCCCGGGTGGGGGCACGGGGATACGATGCGCGCCTGCCAGTTGGGCAAGGGCAATTGCACCGATTTTCACTCGCTCTTTATTTCCATGGCGCGCTCGGTCGGCATCCCCGCGCAATTTGTGATTGGCGCCCCGATTCCGGACGCCAGCGAAGGCGACATCCCGGGGTATCACTGTTGGGCGGAAATCTACACGCCGCAAGCCGGCTGGGTGCCGGTGGATGCCTCCGAGGCCTGGAAGCATCCCGAGCGCCGCGAGTATTATTTTGGGACGCGGGATCCGGCTCGCATCTTGATTAGCGTGGGGCGCAACATTCAGTTGGTGCCGGCCCAGGATGGGCCTGCGGTGAATATGTTTGTATATCCGTATGTCGAGGTTGACGGAACACCATTTGGCGCAGTGGAGACGCGGTTTCATTTTCACAACCGTGAGAAACAGGAGGCATAGATATGAAGGGCATGTGGAGTAGGGTAGGCATGGTGGTCGGGGCGCTGGTCATCACTCCTGGAATTGGAACGGCGGCTGAGCATGGAGGCAAAGAGCACGCGGGGATGAGTACGCCTGGGCCGACGGCCGCGGCGCCAGAGACGCCCGCACCGACTCAAGCCGCGCCTGCGGTGACGCCGCCTGCGGCGGAGCCAGCCGTGTCGACTCCGGTAGAGCCGACTGCTGAACAAATCCGCCAGACCATTCGCGATTATATCGCGGAGGTCCAGCAGGAAGAAGGCGCGTTTACCATCGAAGATGAGGTGACCGGAAAAACCCGCACCCTCACGCTCGATCATGTCCACGATCGTGTGGGCAAGACCGGCGAGTATTATTATTCTTGTACGGATATGAAAGATCAGGAGAGCGGAGACACGTTGGATCTGGATTTCGATGTGGAAGCCTACGAAGGGGATCTGGAAGTCGTCGATGTGCGGATTCACAAGGTGAACGATCAACCGCGCTACACGTATGACGACAAAGATAATCGTGTTCCCGTGACGCCAGCTGCGGCGCCAGCGGCAGAAACACCCTCGGCTTCCTCGCCGAATTAAACTCCTGCTCGGATTATCAGACACAAAAAAGCCCGCGGGATATTCCCGCGGGCTTTTTTGACTTCCAGCGTACCGGAACTTACATCAACTGTACGCCACCTTCAGGAAGCGGCGCATCGACATTGGTAATCGGGAAGGTCACGACATGGACGACCCCACCGAGTTCGTTCTCGATCGCATCCTTGATCCCATACCCCACGCCGACGAAGAAATTGTTGCCGGCATCGAGGGCTTGCTTGGGTTCGGTAAAGAGATCAGTCCAACCCAAGAGCAAGTTCTTGAGACCAAAGCCCAACTTGTGGATGGCTCGGTTGCTGTAGCCCATTTCCGTCGTCCACGGGCTTGCGGTGTCCTTGCCGGGTGTGAGAGACAAGGTGATGAGATTGGATCCGCCACCCTTCATCTCCGCTGCCGCGACGCTCATCGCGGGTGCAAGTAGGAGTACTCCAACTACCACAACTGCTCCAAAAGATTTAGACATGTACCCTCCTTTGTTGCTGTTTAGTGTAGCGACTTTCTGAAAAAGTTCAAGAAGAAAATTTCTTCAGCGTTATTACGCGTTTTTAAGTGTTTCTTAGTAACAGAAAACGGCTCGTACCTTACAGAGTAAGATGCCGAGCCGGTTCTGACGTTCTCGACCCCACCTTGCAGGCTCGGGGCCAGGAACAGGCTTATACGGCCGTTAGGACGTTCGACGCCTGCGGACCTTTCGGACCTTGTGACACCTCAAACTCGACCGTTTGGCCGTCTTTGAGAGATTTGAAGCCGTCACCACCGATGGCTGAATAATGGACGAACACGTCCTTTGAGCCATCCTCTGGGGTAATAAAGCCATACCCCTTCTGGTCACTAAACCACTTCACGGTTCCCTTCATACGACTGACTCACCCCCTTCCACGTTGCTCCAAAGAAAAAACCGCCGGGCACCGACAAGATCGCCCTGCGGTTCACCTGGATTCTACTGATTTTCCTCGCCTTGCAGGAGGAAATTGAAGCGTCTTGCTAATCGTCAAACCTTTCACCATGTCTACAACGCTGAGTAGTTTAGCAAGAGACCGTTCCCGTGTCAAGAAGAATTTATCGCATATGTGTTACTTCTAACCTATTATTGGAGAATAAGTTATAGACGATTATGTGTTTGAATCTGTCAGAAGCCATTCCCACGGATCGCTTCAGAAAAGAGCCCAATAGACGAACTATAAGACAAATGTCTCGTAGATGAAGCGTCCAAGGTGTCAGGAGCATGAGGAGATGCGGCTCTGTTCTGAAGTTGTCTGAATAACAAAGATCAGCTACACTAGGCACTTCAAGGAGGGCGGTCATGGTTGCTGGGGTGTTCCTGATTGCGTTTGGCGTGTTGGTCGCGATCTATCCGCACTTGCTGGTCGCTATGGTGTCCACCATCTGTATTCTGTTGGGGTTGGGGATGTGTGCCGTCAGCTGGCAGTGGCGCAGCGCGCGGAGGCGGTCGCAGGGATCCTTCTTCAAGTGGATGGCACGGTTCTAACCTCATGCGGCAGCGAATCCGGCGGATCCTTGTCGTCTATAAGAAAAGCGCGTATCAGCTGCATCTGGTCGAGCGCAAGGATGCGCACTTGCGGCGGCTGCTGCGGGCGCGGCATCCGGACGTGGTGGAGATTCGCCGGGCGCACGTAGTCCATCAGCGCACGCTGGAGACGGTCGTCCGCATGCTCAAGCGGCTGGGTGCGTCGTGCGATCTGGTCTATCGGGCGGACTTGCGCACGGTGGCCCGGTATGACCTGGTGATTTCCGTCGGCGGCGATGGCACGGTGCTCCAGGCCTCCCATATCGTGACGACGCAGCCCTTGTTAGGGGTCAATTCCGATCCGGCCCGCAGTGAAGCCGTGTTTTGCGCCGCCACCCCCTCGACCGTGACGCCGGTGTTGCGCCGGGTGATGAGCGGGCAGGGACGTGTGCGCCGATTGTATCGGCTGCGCCTGGCCGTCAATGGGCGCGCGATTCCCACGCTGGCCCTGAATGACGTGCTGATTGCGCATCAGGATCCGGCGACCATGAGCCGGTATCGGCTGCGGATCGGCTCGCGCGCCGAATCGCAGAAGAGTTCCGGATTATGGGTGGCCAGCGCGGCTGGGTCCAGCAGCGCGGTGCTGGCCGCGGGCGGACGGAAGCTGGCCTGGACGGCGATGCGGTTTCAGTATCGGCCGCGCGAATTGTATCGCGGGCGGCTGAGCCATCCCCGCTTGACCGGCGGCGTGTTGGCCGCGGATCAGCGCGTGCAGGTGACCTGGCTCATGCGGGATGGCCGAATGTTCATCGATGGGCCGCACGTGCATGTGCCGCTGCGGTTTGGGGATCAGATTGACGTGCGGCTCTCCCGCGAACATCCCCTCCAGCTCGTCGGATGACCCCTCACCGTGACCACATGAGCCCTCGACGGCAACACGCGTGCCAGCATGCGCTGACGTTTTTCACCGCGACCCTCCTTGTTCTGATTGCTTGTGTGTGGGATGTGAGATCGGTCGCGTGGGCGGAGCCGCGCCAGCCGCAGGTCGCCGGCAATTTCTATCCCGCTGATCCCAAGGAGTTGCGCGCGTTCATCACCGCGGTCTTGGAGCGGCAGCCGGTGCCCTTGGCCCAGGTGCGCAAACCGCGCGCGCTGATTCTGCCGCATGCGGGCTATTCGTATTCGGGCATCATCGCGGCGCGCGGATTTCGCGAGGCCCAGAATCGCCCGTATGATGCCGTGATCGTGGTCGGATTTACGCATCGCCAGTCTTTTGCTGGCGCGTCGGTTGAGACGCGTGACTCATATGCGACGCCGTTGGGCGCGCTGCCTGTCGCGACGAACCTGACGAAGTGGCTGTTGGGGCAGCCGGGATTCCATCATTTCGAAGAAGCGCACAGCAGCGGCGAGCATTCCGTGGAGGTGATGCTGCCCTTCGTGCAGGTGGCGCTGGGAAATGTGCCCATCGTGCCCATCATGCTCGGCGGCAACGCGATGAGCGAGGAGGCAGCGCGGGTGGCGCATGCTCTGGCGCAATTGGCTGCGCGCGGGGATTATCTGTTCATCTTCAGCACGGATCTCTCGCATTATCATCCGTATGACCAGGCGCGTAAATTGGATGAGTTCACCGTCAGCGCCATGGTGGAGGAGACCTCGCAGGCGGTCGACCGCTTGTTTCGCGCCGGCTACATGGAAGCGTGCGGACGCGGGCCGATTCTGACGGGCCTCTTGTTGGCGCAGCAACTGGGATTGGAGCGTCGGTTCCTGGCCTATGCGAATTCCGGCGATACCACCGGCCAGAAGAGCCCGGGTGTTGTGGGTTACGCCGCGATTGGCCTGTATGAGCCCTCCGAGACGGCCAGCCACGAGGGCATCTCGCAGGACGCGGGGATGGCCTTAGTGCGCGCGGCCCGGCAGATCTTGACCATCCACTATCAACAACCGAAGGCCGCGCCCGTATCCTTGCAAGACGTTCCAGAACTGAAACGCGCCCACGGGATGTTTGTAACGCTGCGCCGCGCCAATGGCGAACTGCGCGGGTGCATCGGCCGGATCGCCAGCGATATGCCGCTGGCCACGTTATTGCCGACGGTCACGCTGGAAGCCGCGCTGAAGGACATGCGCTTTTCGCCGGTGACCGCTGAGGAGCTTGCGTCGTTGACGATCGAAGTGTCCGTCCTCACGCTGCCGCATGCGATTCGCGGGCCTGCGGAGATCGTGGCGGGACGGGATGGGGTCGTGCTGGAAAAGAACGGTCATAGCGGCGTGTTTCTGCCGCAGGTGTGGGCAGAAACCGGGTGGACGCGCGTGGAGTTTTTACGCGAACTCGCGCACCAAAAAGCCGGTTTGGATCCCGACGTGTGGCAGCACGCGCATCTTTCCGTCTTTCAAGTTCAGGCCTTTGAGGAACGGTCCGTCTCCGGCAACACTATCGCGCACTGATTCGTCGCGCATATCGGGCCGCGATGAAACAGGAATCGCCGCTTCGCCACCGCATCATACACGCGTTGACCGATCCATCCGGCTCCCGGTAGATACAGGAAGGGTAGCGCAAGCCGCAAGCCCGCCACGCGCCAGCTCATCCGCCGAAACGCATAAAAGCCATCCGTGAGCCGGCCATTCGGTTCGATCAATTGCATCCGGCTGTGGCACTGCTGCGGTGTGAGGTCCGGATGTAGGCGCGCGAGCTCATCGACCTGATGAAAATCTCGAAGTTCCAGCGCCCCCAACACATCCAGCACGGCCAGCCGCCGGATACTCGCTACGCAAAATCCGCATTGGCCGTCATAGAGCAGCAGCGGTCTGGGCTGACTTGCGTGTGCAGTTCGTCGCGCGTCGATCCATTTCACCAAATGTTCCGGATCGATGAACAAGAGTAACTGCGGGGGAAAGAGAAAGAAGAAAATCGTCGGCACGTGCAGCGTGACCAGCAACAGCACGTGAAATACGATTCCATAGGCGAGGGCGAACGCGCGGGTGCGTCGGATAAAGAACAACGCCGGCAAGGCAAGTTCCATGCCGAGTACTCCAAGGCCAATCGCATGGCACCAGCTTGGATGCTGCGCGAGGATCTCACGAAACGGGAACTGCCGGACTACTCCTATCGGCGGATACTTCATCAAGTAGTAATACGGGTTATCGGTGAGCCAGTTGCCGCCGGCGGTGATTTTGCTTAAACCCGTGTACCAAAACGTCCAGGCGATCTGCAGTTGCAAGAGCCGTTGGATGAAGAACGGCCGCAGGCGTGTGTAGGCCAGGGCATCGCCGCGCAGCAGACTGTCCACCGAGAGCCAATCCCCCGGATAGGTCGTGACCCACATCAGCGACAGCGTCACCAAGAGAATATCGAATGAGAGCGTGCCGATGTGCAAGGAGTTGAGCGCATAGAAATAGTAGCAACTCGCGGTCATCAGCAGACAGCTGGGACGGGTCTTGAAGCCGACCAGAAACGACAGCCACGAATAGTAAAAGAGTCCGACAAAGAGGCAGACTACCCCATTCGGACTCTGCGCGACGAGTCGTAGCGTCCACAACGGAAAGAAAGAGCCATTGGCTTCTTTAAACGCCGTCGCGAGGTAGTTGTCCTCCAGATGCAAGAACGTGGGGATCATGTGGCAGCCGACGGTAATCCCCACCGCGATTCGAAACAATCCCAGCGACGTCGACGGCCGCTCAACGAGGAACGCTCGACCCCACCACTCGCGCAGCCGCTTCATCCCACCACCTGTAGTTGGTCCTGCGGACCAACCATTCGCCTTCGGCGAATCTACAGGTGGTGGGATCATGGAGACGCGCCCTCGCAGCGATACATCACGCCGCGCAGGACGTCGGTCGGCCTGTTGGCGACGTCGGGGTACGCCGCTTCGACGACCGCGAAACTCTCATACATCGGAAACTTGCGGCGCAGATACCGGCAAAACTGCGGCGCGACGCGCGGGGAGAGCACGCCAACCAGCACATTGCGGCGGATATTGTCGTAGAGGACAAAGCGCGTTTCAAAAATCTTGTGCGGATCAAGAAGGGTGGGCTGGCCGCCGGTGATGCCGTAGACTTCGGCATAGCCGTAGGATTGATCCACGTGGAAAAACATGATCCAGCCGGCCGGCGGGTAGAGCAATTTGACTTTCGGCAGTTCGCGGCCGAAGAGGGGGCTGAGATAATTTAAGCGCAGGGTTTCGTAGTGGAAGACGGCAATCCACACCGCCACAAACATCGAAATCCACGTGTTGCGGTTCGTGAGCGCTCGTCGCATGCTAGGATTTTACGCTCTTTGTTCTTTCGATGCGCATCAAAAACAACACGGCTCTGCCTCATCGAGACAGAGCCGTGTTGTGACGAACGGTGGCTGGGTTATATCACCAGCTTCGAAACGTTCGAGGCCTGCGGACCTTTGGGGCCCTGGGTAATCTCGAATTGTACCTGTTCACCGTCTTTCAGGGATTTGAAACCATCACTGGTAAGCGCGGAGAAATGGACGAACACATCCTTTGAACCATCCTCCGGGGTGATGAATCCGTACCCCTTCTGGTCGCTAAACCACTTCACGGTACCCTTCATGCAACGAACACCTCCTTTCACGTGCGCAATCAGCGCGGATCAGACCCAAGTGCTGCCCGCGCCTGACACAAAAAACAAAAAACCGCAAGCGCCCCGACCAGATCGCCCTGCGGTTCGAGTTCCTAAAGTCCAGTTCGGCTTCCGGTTGATGGCCCGGAAGATCGTTCCGTGCTGAGTCGTCCCACTAGCCTCTTGCTTGCGAACACCCGCTAGCACTTGCGCCGTGCGCCTAGCCCGTGCGGTGTTGCTCGATGAGAAATGCTTACCCTATAACCATAGCACATTCGTCGACGATCCGTCAAGTCGCCAGTGGGTCAGATGCGCGGGGGTCTCGGATAGGATATAATGATGCCCCGATATGCCGACACCCGAAGAGCTTCACGCGATTACGACGCTCTATGGCAAGCTGCCGCAGCTGCACGCAGCGGTGCGCAAGCGCCTCGGCCGTCCGCTGACGCTGGCTGAGAAAATCCTCATCGCCCACGCGGCCGATCCGACGCGGCAAGAGTTGAACCGCGGCGCCAATTATCTCACGCTGTACCCGGATCGCGTCATCATGCAGGACGCCACCGCCCAGATGGCGATCCTGCAATTTATGCTGGCTGGCCGCGACGCCGTGGCTGTGCCTACCACGATTCACTGCGATCACCTCATCCAAGCCCGCGTGGGCGCGGCGCCGGACATGCAGGAAGCGCTCAAGGCCAATCAAGAAGTGTACGACTTTTTGCGCTCCTCGTCCCAGCGCTATGGCATGGGATTTTGGCAGCCGGGGGCAGGCATCATTCACCAAGTGTTCCTTGGGCAGTACGCGTTTCCCGGCGGCCTCATCATCGGCACCGATTCGCACACGCCCAATGCCGGCGGGTTAGGGATGTTGGCGATCGGCGTGGGGGGCTCGGAAGCCGCCGACGTGATGGCGGGCCTGCCGT
>OBEQ012086310.1_pt1 | contig 10508 bp, 10 predicted proteins | sample 1670901 | NCBI WGS metagenome assembly OBEQ01 (sample SAMEA104232315, study PRJEB22302) | groundwater metagenome | biome: forest; feature: aquifer; material: groundwater | place: USA | collected 2011-08-07 | depth 5.4 m | reverse complement strand
CTTCGGGACCCAGACGAGATGGTACTTGCACTCGTAGACCGCATGGCTGGTGCGCTGGTACTCCATGCGGGTGATGATACCACGCCTTCATCCGCACCCCAAGGGGTGCGGCATTCGGCGTTTTGTCAGTAAAAAGGTAAAAGGAAAAAGGTAAAAGTACGGAGTGGGGTCACGAGCCACCTCCAAATTGTTCTCCCACGCTCACACGATGGCCGGCCAGAAACTCCTTCACGCTCATCCGGCGCCGCCCTGGGGGCTGAACTTCCTTCACCGCCACCGTCCCCTGCCCTGCGGCAACGGTCAGGGTGTCCGGAGCCACCGCCGCAACGGCTCCCGGCACGGCCCCCGTGGACAGGGTCTCTCCAACGGACGCCAACCAGATCTTCAGCGGCTTCCCGCGCCAGCCGGTGACCGCCCCCGGCCACGGGACCGTCGCGCGAACGAGCCGCACGACCGCCTCAGCCGAGGTCCCCCAGTCAATGCGTCCCTGCGCTTTGGTCAGCTTGGGCGCAACGCTCGCCCGGGATTCATCCTGCGGCTTTGCTGTCGCGCGTCCGGACGCAATGGCCTCGAGCACGCGGAGTAACTCCTCAGCCCCCAAGCGCGCCAGCCGCTCGGTCAGCGTGTCGGTGCGTTCGTCTGGCCCAATCGCCACCCGACGCTGTGAGATGATGTCGCCTGCGTCCAACCGCTCGTTCAGCCGGAACATCGTCACCCCGGTCGTCGTCTCACCGTTGAGGATCGCCCATGCGACCGGGGCCGCCCCTCGATACGCCGGCAGCAGCGACGGATGCACGCCAAGCACGCCGTGCGCCGGAAGCTCCAAGAGCTCGCGCGGAATGAGCTGCCCGTAGGCGGCCACCACCCCGATCTCCGGACGGAGCGATGCCCATGCGCTCGCGCTCGCGCTCGGCCGCTCAGGCTGGGCCAGCGGCACGCCGAGGCGCACGGCGGCCTGTTTCACGGGTGATGGCTCCACGGTAAGCCCCCGCCCGCGAGGCCGATCAGGACGTGTGACACACATCACGACGGCGTGCTGATGGGCCACGAGCCCTTCCAAGCTAGGGACGGCGAACGCTGACGTCCCAAAGAAAATCACGCGCATCCATTGTGGGATGATAGTGATTCGAAAGATCCTGATTTCAGTGATTCATCCCCGATGTACTGATCACTGTCATCACGCCTTTCAATCACTGGAATCATCGCCATGCACCCTCTACAGAAGCGGGCCGAACCCATCGCGCGGCCAGGCGGCGCCGGCGAAACCAGGGCAACCGGTCGATGAACAACCGGCCCTGGAGATGATCGAACTCATGCTGCAGCGCAATCGCCAGGAGCCCGTCAGCCTCCACCACCAGCGGCTTGCCGAAAATGTCCCGGCCGCTCATGCGGACGTGCGCGGCGCGCTTCACCCGCTCCCACATCTTGGGCACGCTCAGACAGCCTTCAACCATCCGCGCGCGCCCCGTCGCCACATCAAGGATCGGGTTGACGACCACCAGTTCCCGGCCGCGCTGGCGGGAGGGATTGGCCACGAACACCTGGAGACCTTGTCCGATTTGCGGCGCTGCCAGCCCAATCCCATCGTTGGCGTACATGGTCTCGATGAGATCCCGTGCCAGCCGATGGAGCGCATCCGTGAAGGCGGTCACTTCCCTCGCGGTGGTCCGCAAGACGGGGTGCGGCGCAACGCATAACGGGACGACCATTCCCGCTATTCTAACGATGCTGGCAAAAAAAGCAATGTTACCGATAGAGCCCATCACCTTCCGGTACGCGTCACGCGTATAGATACCCACGGGCTGAGCCCGTGGAACCCTGCCCTTCGGGTTATTAGAGAGGATCCACGTCCACCGCCACCGGCATCCCGCGGAACCGCCGTCCGGGTTGGAGCACCGTCCGCAGCAGCGCGACCATCGGTTCGACCGTCTGCCCCTTCAGGAGGAGATGGGTCCGATAGGTCCGACGTAGGCGGGCCACTCGGTGCGGAGCCGGTCCCAGCACGCTGATCCGCCGCCGTGTCGCGACACGGCGCAGGTGCGCCGCGAGCCGTTGGGCCGCCTCATCGACGCGCTGGCGGGATGTCCCGTAGACCGTCAGCTCGATGAGGTGGACAAACGGCGGCAGCCTCAAGCGGCGGCGCATCCGGATCTCTTCGCCATAGAACCGATGGTAATCGTGCTGCCTCGCCGCCTGGATGGCGTAATGGTCGGGACAGTAGGTCTGGATGACGACGCGCCCCGGCTGGCGGCCCCGCCCCGCGCGTCCCGCGACCTGCGTCAGGAGGTCGAACGTCCGCTCCCCGGCCCGGAAGTCCGGCAGGTTGAGCGCCGTATCGGCGGAGACCACGCCGACGAGCGTCACCTGCGGGAAGTCGAACCCCTTCGCGATCATCTGCGTCCCAACGAGCAGGCCGACCTGCTGCGTCTTGAACGCGTCGTAAATCTGCCGATGGCTCTCGCGGCCCCTCGTCACGTCCGCATCCATCCGGGCGATGGACGAGGCGGGAAAGAGCCGATGCAGTTCCGACTCAACCCGCTCCGTCCCTGAGCCGCGGAAGCGCAGGTAGCCCTGCCGACACCGTCGACAGAGGTCTTCGGGGGCCCGCCGGAAATTGCAGTAGTGGCAGACGAGGGCCTGAGGGCTCGCGTGATAGATGAGGGGGACGGAGCACCGCTCGCAGCGCTTCACGTCCCCGCAGGACTTGCACTGCACGATCCGGGCGAACCCCCGCCGGTTCAGCAGCAGCATCGCCTGCTCGCCCCGCTCGACCGTTTGCTGCAGGGCCTGCTGCAGCCGGTGTGAGAGCGGACCCGTCCGATGCCGAGCCGCCAACTCCTCACGCATGTCGATAATTTCCACGCTCGGCAGCTCTCGCCCTTCGATGCGCTCGGGCAGGGTCACCAGATGCCATCGACCGCGGCTGGCCGCATCGTAACTCTCGATGGAGGGGGTGGCGCTCCCGAGGATCACCGTGGCCCCGGCCAACCGCGCCCGCGCCAACGCCACATCCCTCGCATGATAGCGCGGCGTATCTTCCTGTTTGTAGGTCGGCTCGTGCTCTTCATCGAGGACGATGAGGCCCAGGCGGCCAACCGGCGCGAAGACCGCCGAGCGCGCCCCCACCACGACCCGGTACTCCCCGGAGGCAAGCCGTGACCATTGCAGGGCTCGTTGCCTGGCGGTCAGCCGGCTGTGCCACACGGCCACACGCGAGCCGAACCGCTCATGAAACCGGTCAATCGTCTGTGGGGTCAGCGAGATCTCCGGGATGAGGTAAATGGCCCCGCGGCCCTGTGAGAGCACCCGGTCGATCCCCCGAAGGTAGAGCTCGGTTTTCCCGGATGCGGTCACCCCGTGCAGCAGCACGGTCTGCGGCCGTGAGGATTCCAGCGCGTTGACGATCGTCGTCAGTGCGCGTTGCTGAGAAGCGGAGAGTTGAGGGAGGCTCGCTGACGGGGGTGCCGAGTCCGCGGCCGCATCGCCGCCGTGGAGCCCCACGGGCAGCCTACTCCGCCGAAGCAGCCGCTTCGGCTGCGAAGGCTGGAAGCCCGCGGCACCTTCCGGGACGCCCGTGGGGCGGAACCTCTCCGAAGCCACCCTCGCTTCGCCTTCCTCCCCGCCCTGCTGCGCCGGAGCGACGCTCCGGCTTCGCAGAGGCGAGCCCAAGGGCGGGGCTTCCGGCGAAGGAGGGGGAGCGCTCGCCGATGACAGCCGCAGGGCGCTGGGCACCATGACGGCCAGCGCTTCGCCGAGACTGCAATAGTAGTAGGCGGAGAGCCACAACCCGAGCGCCCAGCGCTCATCGGTGATGACCGGCATCGGATCGATGATGCGGCGGATCGGTTTGAGCTCGCGGATCGGACTCTCTGTTAATAACTTCAGGACATACCCGATCCGCTCCCGGGGCCCGAACGGAGCCGCCACCCGCATCCCTGGTTGCAACCGTCCCTGGAGGTCGGTCGGGATGAGGTAGTGGAAGGTGCGCTCTAGCGGGAGATTAAACGCGACTTCCGCAATCATGGCTCGCTGTTTCAGAAGTCAGACGTCAGAAATCAGAAGTCAGAACATTCTGACCTCTGACCTCTGAATTCTGACCTCTGAGACCATGTGACTCTTTCCCTTCAAGCAAGCGTTTGACGCGCTTCAAATCCGCCCACGCGAATCGCTTCGCCGCAGGATTGCGCAACAGATACGCCGGATGGAACGTGGGGATAAGCGGAACGCCGTCGTACTCGCGGATCTCCCCACGAATTTTCGTGATGGAGACGTGCGGTCCCAGGAGCGCCTTCGTCGCCACGGCGCCCAGCGCGCAGATCACCCTCGGCCGGAGAATGGCCACCTGCTCGCGCAGGAACGGCAGGCAGGCCTCCACTTCCTCCGGAAGCGGCGTCCGGTTCTCAGGGGGCCGGTCCTTGAGCACATTACAGATGTAGACCTCCTCCCGCTTCATCCCGATCGCCTCAATCATCTTGGTGAGGAGCTGCCCCGCCGCCCCGACGAAGGGTTTTCCTTGACGATCCTCCTCTCTCCCCGGCGCTTCTCCCACGAACATGAGCCGGGCATCGGGCGTCCCGTCGCTGACCACGGCATGGGTGCGCGTCCGGTAGAGCGGGCAGCGCCGGCACCGCTCGACCTCGCGGGCCAGCCGCTGAAGCTGCTCATGTTTTGAGGAGCCTTCCCTGTGACGATCACGCCGCACCGGCACATCGGTGACGTTCAGGGCGCGGAGCCCTTCAACGTGCTGGCGGATCGCCCGGGCGAGGGCCCGTTGCTCATCACGCATTTCACGTTACGCGTTACGCATTCAATAGGGGTTTCACGACCTTGGCGACGATGGCTTCAGCGGCGTCGGGGTGGCTCAGCCCTTTTGCGGCCTCGCGCATCGCGGCAAGGCGGCCGGACTCCTCGAAGCACCGGCGCACCGCGGCCACAACCTCCTGGGGACTGCGCGCAATGAGCGCGGCGCCGTGCTGGACCGCGTACTCGGCATTCAACCGTTCCTGCCCAGGAATCATGTGGTAGAGGAGGAGCGGAACCTGCCGACCCAATGCTTCGGCGACCGTCAGCCCCCCGGCCTTCGCAACAATGAGGTCGCTCGCCGCCATCGCCTCCGGCATGGTGTCGATGAACCCGAACACCCTCACTGGCATCTGAGTCCGACGGGCACGTGCTTGGAGACGGCGCATCACGACAACATCTTCTCCGCAGACCACCAGCAACTGGATCTGATGGGGCCACACGGCCTCGAGCCCCATCAAGGCCTCCACGACTGGCTCAAAGGGTCCAACGGTGGTGGCCCCGCTCGTCACGAGGACGGTCCGGCGATGGGGCTCAAGCTGAAACAGCTGCTCAAGGTCGCGTCCCTCAAAGCGGGCATGGAACCCGCTGCCGATCGGGATGCCGAGCACATGCAGCCGGTCCGGACGGATCCCGCGTCGCTTCGCGGTCAGCGCGCCCTCCTTCGTGGCGAACACATACGCGTCGGCCTGCGGTGAAAGCCAGAAGCGGTGTGGATAGAGGTCGGTGACCGTGACGACCAGCGGCGCCCTCAGCCAGCCAGCCTGCTTGCAGGCGCTGACCACGTCGCTCGGGAAAAAATGCGTCGTGATGATCAGATCCGGGGGGGCCTCTCGGAGCCGCCGGACGAACCGCTGGGTCATCAGGAGGTTCCAGACCCGCCGGATGGGCTGGGCGACCGCATAGATGAGGCGCCGATCCAACAGTTCAAAGCACACGCCCCACAACCGAGACAGACGGCGGACGAACACGTAGTACACCGCCGGGTAGCCCCGCCGCAGCCACGCCGGCACCTCCTCCAAGAGATCACGGCACTCCACCGTTGCCTGAGGGAATGCGTGGGAGATCGCCTGCGCCACGGCTTCGGCGGCTCGGCGGTGGCCGGCACCTGCGGTGACATAACTGATGAGGATGCGAATGGCTGTCAGGGAGGGGCTAATTGTGTCCTGATATTGATTCCACAGATTTCAAAACTGATTCCACAGATTGTGCCGTCGAAGTGAAATTAGTTGGTGCATGTCTTACCCTGGCTGCCTTAGCCGTCGGAACGCATCGTAATATCCCGAGAGCTTGGCGCGGAACAGCCACACGTTGCCGTCCCGCTCCGTCACCTTCACACGGCGGAGCGCAAACCGGTCAACGCCGTCCAGAGCGGAGACCCGATTGGTCGTGCAGGCCGCTCGGTAGCCCGCCTGCTTGACGAGCGCCTGGACCTCTGCGGTGAAGCCACCAACGGGGTAACTGATGAACTGGACGGGCTGGCCGAGCCGCTCCTCAAGGACCCGTTTGGCCTCCACAATCTCCTGCGGGAGACGGTCCGTCGGGACCGCCGGGAGGTAGCGGTGATGCATCGTGTGACAGCCGATGGAGATACCGTGTTGCGCCATCTCGCGGACCTGCACCCACGTGGCGAAGCCAGGCCGCCCGATCTCCTCCACGGTCACGAAGAGCGTCGCAGGAAACCCCAACCGTCTGAGCACCGGCCACGCGAGCGTGTAGGTCTCCTCATAGCCGTCATCGAAGGTGATCACGGCGCTCTTCCGAGGCAGTGGTGCGCTACGATCCAGACAGTCCACCGCTACCTTCAGATCGATGACCTGGAAGCGGCGGGCGAGGAAACGCATTTGGCGTTCAAAGGCATCCACCGACACGGTCGGCACGTGGTCTCCTTTTAACGTCCCCACGCGGTGGTATCCCAGGATCGGGAGGTAGTACGAGAACCGGCTCATCAGGGTTCTCCGCGCGTTAAGCCGTCTGGCTTCTTCGCGATCACGAGGATGAAGCGAGCGAAGCCCGTTCCGGACTCAGGCGCGGCCAGCTCAACCTCGCGCAACTGTTCGCGCTGCTGGCTGGTCAGCTTCGAGAGCGTGATGCCGCTGAGCCAGGCGAACCGGTCAATGGGGTAGAGCGCAATTCGCGGCAACCCGAGCGATCCGTAAAGCTCCCGGAGCTCATCCTCGGTCTGCCAGTTGTAGTAGGCGCTGTCGCGGAACGGCCCTTCCCGGCGGCGCAACACCTCCCCGGCGGTCGGCACATCATACTGTCTGAGCGCCTCCAGCAGGTAGTAGAATTGTGGGCGATGCGACACACACAAGAGCCCTCCGGGCCGGACCGCGCCGGCCAGGGCCTGCACCATCTCGCGGTACCGCGCTGACAGGTAGGTCACTTCGGTGCACACCACGATGTCGTAGCGCCAGTCCGGGTGGTCCCGCAGCGCCGTGACCAGCTCTCCCCGCACCAACGTGGCCTCAACCCCTACCCTCGTGGTATGCTCGCGGGCCCGGCGGAGCGCGAAGCTTGACGTGTCAATGCCGGTGACCTGAAACCCGAGCTTGGCAAAAGGGACGACGAAACGTCCGGCCTGGCAACCGGCTTCCAGCAGGGTGGCGGGAGGACGGATCCCGGCTTCCTCCGCATGACGCGTGATGCGCTCGAGGTAGAGCGAGGCAAAAAACGCTTCATTGGGATCCGCGTACATATCGTAGTAGTCGGGATCGTAATCCGCCACAACCCGGAGGATCTTCCGGAGTGTTTTCTGCATCGTCCCTCACCGTGAGCCGTTCATGTGGAATCCCAGCCCCTCCAGTCCCCGATGCGAATTTGGATCAGCTCCTCAAAGGATCGGACGGCGTCCCGGAGCAACCGGACCTTCGTCGTCGCATCATCGTGCCACACGACCGGCACCTCCTTGATCCGATACCCCAGCCGTCGAGCGATGAAGAGGATCTCGGCATCAAACCCCCACCCCATCAGGCGCTGGCGCTGAAAGATCTGCCGGGCCGCCTCCGCGTGGAACGATTTGAAGCCGCAGGTGATATCCGTGATGCGCGTGGCCAGCACGGTGTTGGTCAGCCAGGTAAACACCTTACCCATGGCCTCCCGCAGAGGCGGTTGACGGACCCGCACGTCGGCCCCGGGCATCTTGCGCGACCCGATCACCAGGTCGTACCCATCGCGCAGCCACGGCTCACACTTCGCCCATTCCCGAATGTGCGTGGAGTGGTCCGCATCCATAAACAGCACATGGGTCCCCTGCGCTTCGAGCATCCCACACTTGACCGCCCCCCCCTTGCCCTGGTGGCCAGGCTGCAGCAGCCGGACCGTTCGGAGCTGCCGCATCAGGCTTCGCACGATCTCAACGGTCCGGTCCGTCCCCCCATCATCGATGACGACGATCTCATGCGTCATCTGCGACTCGGTCAGGTAGCCCGAAACGGCTTGGAGGGTCTTGCCGATGACCGCCTCCTCGTTGTAGGTGGGAATCACCACCGAGAGCTCCGGCTCATCCATGAGCGGGTTCGCGTTTCCGGTACACCACGACGCGGGGAGCGTCGGTCACGGTCCGGAAATGGTGCTCGCCCGGATCCTCCCGGTTCTGCCAGGAGGCATCGGGGGCATCCAGTTCAATCCGTTCGTAGGTTGCTCTGATCCGAGAAAAGTAGGCGCTCTCGAAAAAACTGGCAGGGATCCAGTCTCGACGGATGACCACCCAATCGGGGGAGGTCTCGCGGAGGAACTCGGAGGGCCGCTCCACTTTCATTGAGGTGTAGAACATGACGGTCCGATCATCATACGGGATTTTGACGACCTGGCCGGGCTTACCGTGCGCGCGCAGGTATCCCACCACGCCCTCCATGGGGCCCGCGTAGCGGTGGGTCAACTCATAGGCGAAGTCCGCCAGCGGAACGGTCGGGTGGAGTGATTGCAGCGCGGTGGTCCCCAGCGCAAGCACCGCGACCGCCCAGCCCACCCACCTCCATCGGAGCGTGAGGCCCAGGGAGACGAGCCACCATGCCTCGCCGATGGCCAGCAGGGGGAAGACGGGCAGGAGGTAGCGCAGGTGCCGCTGGTCCGGAAGGAGCAGAAATGCCGCCTGCAGGCCCACCATGAGTATGAGGAACCAACGAATCGACGGAGCCAGCGGTCTGACGGCTGATCGGAAACGGGTCCAACGGTCCATGAGCGCGAGCCCGACCGACGTGACCATCATGAACGCCGCCGGGATGAAGTACTGGTTCGTACCGCGCAGATAATACTCCAGATGCCGATACGCGCGGTGGAGGGACATCGTCCCGATGAACGTGGGCTGGTAAAAGAACGTGGCCCACGAGATGGTGAGAGCCGCCACGACCCCCATCGCGACTCCACACCGCCACCGGGTGGCCCGGCTGCCCCATCCGGCCTGATGCAGACACACGGCCGCGACCGCTGGGATGAACGTCCCGAAGTTGGCATGGAAGAGCAGCGCCAACAGCACCGCCAACCCCATGGCCCTGCTGAACGAGGGGCGCGACACAAACTCGAGGTAGGCAAGACAAACGCCAAGGAGCAGCAGCGTCCCCAGCGCGTAGTACCGGCATTGACGCATGTGGAGCAGAAACGGCACGGAACAGGTCAGGAGCGCCATGCTAACCCGCTGAACCCTCACGTCGTCCGTGAGACGAGCAGCGAGTCGCCACGTCAAGTAGACGCTCACCAATCCGAGGAACGCGAACGGGAACCTCGCCATCCACGTGGACTCGCCCATGAGGGCGAAGACACCCGCCAAGAGATAGAACGGCAGCCAGGAGCTGTAGATCCAGGCCTCCCCTGGGCCGGAACCGTGTGCCGGTTCTTCGATATCGTTGAGGCCGTCAGACATGCGCGGATAGCCGAATGTCAGCGTGTTCCTGGCCAGGAGCGCCGTCTCCGCCTCGTCCTGCCACAGGTAGCCGCTGTCCAGGTTGGTGAACAAGAGCATGGTAGCGAGCACGAACAAGGCCGCGATCACCCGATCGCCGCAGCCTAACGCCTTCATGAAGAGCGCTCTCCCAGCGGCGGTTGAGGCAGGCCAAACTCCCATCGCTTCACCGCAACGAGAAAGCTTCGATATCCGGCCAGCGCGCTCAGGAAAAAGCCGCGCCACCCCTGCCGCAGGTAGGACCAGCATGCCATGAGCGCAGGTGTAAGGCACAAGGCGGCTCGTTGAGCAAGCCACGCCCAGCCGCCTTGCCAGGCGCCTAATCGCTGCGCCTCTTCGGTTGAGTCCTGATTCATCGCATCCAACACATGCGTCAGATCATTCAATGGGAGCACCGGAGAAACCGACCGGCTCTGCTGTTCCCACGTTTTGGCCGCATTCACCATGTGGCTCCAGCTATTCTGCAGCGCCATGACAAGCCCATACACGCCATCCCGGTAGCCGCGCTTCTTAATGTAGACCTTCCAAGAATAACTTCACGGGACGAAGCACCGCGTGATACCACAAGCCCCATCCTTCCAACCGCTGCCCGGCCTCAATCGCCATCTGAGCGGTGAGATTACTGTAACGATTCAGCTTGGCGACGTAGTCGGCAAAGCGCTCGCAAAAGTGAATTACCGCACCCCAAGGGGTGCGGCATCCTTAAAAGTTGAATCGGAGTTGCCTGGGTCCCTCGTCATGCCGACGCTGGTATCGGATATATCGCTGGATGACGACCGCTGTGACCGCATCGCCGGTGGCCCGGACG